>RCMY010003543.1_pt1 | contig 13778 bp, 12 predicted proteins | sample 2041341 | NCBI WGS metagenome assembly RCMY01 (sample SAMN09708234, study PRJNA481090) | Marine sediment metagenome, whole genome shotgun sequencing project. | reverse complement strand
CGAACGCGGGGACGCAGATCTTAATACTTATGAACAGCCTCTGGGCGCCGGGCGAGATGTCACGGCGATGTATCGGACGTTAAAAGATAGCGACGCGGAAACGGTCGCTGCATTCCTGATGCACCACCCGGAACATCGCCATGCGGCGCGGCGGGCACAAGTCGCTGCGCGGTTACCGTATAGCGAAATTCGCGACAATACGATTGCAGCGGACATGCTTCCGATTGATTTGTTGCGGGCGAAGCTAAGCTTTTTTGGTGCAGGCCACTTTGACCCGCGATCCGACCGATGGGTGCGCGTGAATATGTTCCAACACGCGCCGTTTCCGCAGGAATTGAGGCAGGAAGATGCCGATGATTGGATATACCCTGCGTTGAGTGAGGCAGCACTATGACCGCGGCTTGGTCGCTTGGTGAGATCGCCGCTTTGGCGGTCAAGGCGGCGCGGGGCGCGGGCTATGAGTGGGGACTTGCGCAAGAGGCGGGGCAGGCGGTGCATTGGCTTTTGGAGCGGGATTTTCCTGGGGCAGATGCGTTACAGATAGCGCTTGTCGCCGATGCTTCGCGCGACCCGACGCGGTGCCCGATTTCGCTGGGATGTGCGATTTTTGACGGGGCGGTTGAGGCGGATGGTTTCGCGGCCAAGAACGTCGTGGCGCCGCTGTTGGTGCTGCCGTTTGTGTGCTGGACGGCCGAACGCCGGAAGCAGGCATTGGCTTTCGAATGGGCCGGGCTGGTTGCAGAAATTGGTGCTGACGGTGAAGTGTCGCGTGGGGTGGACGCAGGCTGTCCGGATCGCGCGGATATCAGAGTGTCGGCCGGGGCGGGCGATGTTTTGGCGATCTCAAAATGCCACCGGGCACGTGTGACGTGCGCAACATACGTGGCTCTGTCGGGCTATGCCGACAGGACATACGCGCCTGCGACCGAGGCCAGCCGATTGAGCGGTGCCGGGGCAGGATTGAGCGACAACGATTAATCTTCGTTAAGAGCTTCGCGCGGCTTAACCTACGTTAACGCCACGGGCTGTCCGGTTTCAAAGGATCGCGCGGCGGCATCAGCAAGCTTTTGGGCTGCGACGCCGTCAGCGATTGATGGATTGGGTTGCTCGCCGTTTGCAACTGCCGTTACGAAGGCTTCCATTTCAGCCCGGTAGGCGTCTGCGTAGCGTTCGAGGAAGAAGTGCTTGTTGGGCGCTTTGGTGAAGCCGTCTGGACCGGCTTGCTCGACAAGATGCTCTAATTTATTGGCGGCGCGCAGCATGCCATTTGCCGCGTGCACTTCGATGCGCTGATCATATCCATAGGTCGCACGGCGGGAGTTGTTGATCATGCATATCTTGCCAGACGCGGTTTTCAACGTGACGGCGGCGGTGTCGATATCACCGGCCTCTGCTATGGCGGGATCGACCAAACATGATCCTGTTGCGAATATCTCAACCGGCTCCTCACCTAAAAGAAAGCGTGCCATATCAAGATCATGGATCATCATGTCGCGGAACAGGCCGCCGGATTGCTTGATATAGGCAATAGGAGGTGGGCCGGGGTCGCGGGAGGTGATGACGATGGTCTCGGGGTCGCCGACGACCCCTGCGGCGAGTTGTTTTTGCAGGTGAGCGAAGTTCGGATCAAAGCGGCGATTGAAGGCGGTGAAGAAGCCTACGCCTGCCGCCTCGACGGCAAGCTGGCATTGGGCGGCGCGCTCTGACGACAGGTCAATTGGTTTTTCGCAAAAGATCGCTTTTCCCGCATCCGCGAGGGCATGGATTTGGTCGTAATGCAGCGTTGTCGGTGTCGCCACGATGACCGCGTCGATGTCATTGGCGGTTATGATTTCGGCTGCACTTCGGACCTCGGCGCCACTGGACGCAGCGAGGTTTTGGGCCGCTGCAGGGAGAGCGTCGGCGACAGCTGTGAGGCGTGCGGTGGAGAGTTGCGCCAAGCTTAGCGCGTGTACTTGTCCGATGCGGCCGCAGCCAAGTAGTCCGATGGAGATCATGCGTTAACCTTTGTTAATTGGCGGCAAGGCCGCGCAGGACGTGGCGCGCGGCGGCTTGAATGTCGGGTTCGACCCGACCCAAAATTCGCACTCGGTCAAAGCCATCTGGGTCGGCGGACAAAACTGACCGCAGTGACGTCCCGAAGGCCATGCGCAACTCTGTTCCTATGTTGAATTTGCAAATTTTCGACGTCCGGGCGAGGCGTTTTCGTTGCTCTGACGGCACGCCAGATCCGCCATGAATGACCAGCGGTACTTCGGTGATGGCTTCGATGGCGCGGATGCGGTTTTCGTCTAGTCCGCCCTCTTGGTGTTGCTGCAAGTGGACGTTGCCGACCGAAATGGCCATTGCGTCGACGCCGGTTTCACGCGCGAAAATAGCCGCGTCTTCGGGGTCGGTTCCAAGTGAGTTTTCGCCGTCGCTGTAGCCGACAAATCCGATCTCGCCTTCACAGGATATCCCAGCAGCGTGGGCCATTTCTGCAATGCGCGCGGTCTCGTCGATGTTCTGTGCGCGAGGTTTGCGCGAGCCGTCATACATGAGCGATGTGAAGCCCGCATCCAGGGCCGCTTGGCAGTCCTCGAAGGTGTAACCGTGGTCGAGGTGGGCGACGACGGGGACGCAAACGCGTTCGGCCAGATGGCGAAACATGGTGCCCAAAACGGGAAGTGGAGTATGTGCGCGACACGAGGGTCCTGCTTGCAAGATCACCGGTAAATTTTCGGCCTCGGCGGCGTCGATATAGGCGCGCATGTCTTCCCAGCCTAGCGTCACCAAACCGCCGACGGCGTACCCGCCCGACAACGCTGGTTGAAGGACGTCGGCTAGCGTTGCGAGCGTCATTTGAACTTGGCCACCATGTCGAGGATCCCGGGAATTGTGTGCAGTTGGTCTTTGTGTGTGTCTTGGAAATATTGCACGAGCGAGCGTTGGCTGAGACCACCAAGGATGGTGAAATAATACATTTCGTAACCGGGCAAAACGCAACAGGGGTGGTAGCCATTGTCGATGCAAATCGTGGACCCGTCGACGATGTGGTAGGCGTCGCCGGGTTCGTTGTCGGTCCGTTGCAACATCTGTAAGCCCGAGCCGTAATTCGGTTTGAAGCGGAAGTTGTAGGTCTCGTCGTGGCGCGTTTCGTCGGGCAATCTGTCGGTGTCGTGCTTGTGGCTTGGGAAGCCAGACCAACCGCCTGCGCCGACGGTGAAAAGTTCAGAAACAAGTAGGCGGCCAACGCGATCTTTTTGCTTCTGGCCGAGTATGTGTTTGATTTTACGATGTGTTTTCGTGTCGTCCGACCCGTACTGCACAAGATCAATCTCATCGGCGCGAACCGCGAACGGTTCTAGAATCTCGTCGAATTTCGCGCCCGCAACGAAGACTTCGGCGTTGTCGGACAAGCATGTGAAGGTGGCTTCCATGCCGGTCGGAACGTAAACGCCTTCGGGCTCGCCGTCCCAAACATCGACGCCGCGCCCCCCCAGTTGTTTGGCCTCTAGCCCGCCGACTGATACGTCCAAAAGACCCGTCGCCGGAGCAATGCACGTCTCGTAACCCGGTGTTGCGTAGCCGAAAGTTTCGCCCTTCTTCAACTTCACGATGTTGAAGTAGTTGAGCGGCACGAGGCCGTCGTCGACGTCAACGATTGGCGTGTTCTGATTGTCAAATGGGGCGATGTGCATGGGATTTCCTTGTCAGATGACGTCTGGAACACTGGGTCCGGGGTGAGCGGCGAGGAACGCCTCGAGCTCGGTTTCATTTGGCATTGCAGGGGCGCAGCCGGGTTTTGCAACGACGATCGCCGCGCAGGCCGACCCGCGCATGACAGCTTCTTGCAAAGGTCGATTTTCGGCCAGTGAAGCGATGAGACCCGCCATAAAACTGTCGCCTGCGCCGGTAGGCTTTACTGCTTTGACCGGGTAGATTCCAGTCTGGGTCTCAGTGCCGTTAACAAAGGTTACCGCGCCTAAGTGACCCATCTTATAGATGACGATCGAGGCCGACGTTCGGGCCAATTCGCGGGCTTTGGCGAGACCTTTTTCGATGCCACCCGCCATGAAGCCGAACTCTTCGTCGTTGGCGACGATCATGTCAGCCATTGCGCCTGCTTTGGACAGAACTTCTGCGGCGACTTCAGGCGAAGGCCAGCTGTACGGGCGATAGTCGACGTCGAAAATCACCGGCAGGCCAGCGGCCTTGGCAAGCTCGAAAGCGCGAAAGGCCGCAGAGCGAGAGGGCTCGGCGGCGAAGACTGTGCCTGCAGTGATAAGTGCGCCGTACTGTGTGTAATCAACGGCTTGGACGTCTTCGACACTCATCTGAAAGTCGGCTGCTCCGTTGCGATATATGACGGAGTTGTGGTCCTTGACGCGGGTTTCGTAGACAGCAAGAGAGTTGCGAAACTCTCCAGCGATGGGTCGGACGTGAGTGGCGTCGACGCCGTAGTGGTTCAATTGGTTTACGCAATAGCGCCCAATCGCGTCGTCAGAAACACGGGTGACGAGGGCGGCCTTTGCGCCGAATTTGACCAGACCAGCCGCGATATTTGCTGACGATCCGCCCATTGCGACCATCATCGATGTGGCGTCCTCGATACCGATGCCAGCCGGTTCCGGCGAGAAATCGATGCCGACACGCCCCACAACGACGAAGGAGTTTTTGCGAATGCCGTCAAGGATGTCCATCACACGCCCTTGCGCTGTTTAGAGCGGCTGGATTCCCAGTCGAGATGTGCGGCCTGAACCTTTGGGTTGTCGGTAACATGTGGTGTGCCGACCTCCCACCAGGTATGGCCTTCGGTCGTCCAGCCTTCGTAGGCGTCGACGTTCATCACAATGACCGAGGTTTTGTCGGCGGCTTTCGCGGCCTTGAAAGCATCTGCCAATTGCTCAGGCGTATCGGCGTATGTAGCGTTCGCGCCCATGGCGGCGGCGTGCGCGACAAAATCGACTGCGAACGGCTCCGGGATGGTTGGGGTGTCGGCGAGCAGGTTGTTGAAACTTTCATTTCCGGTGTTGTTCTGCAGCTTGTTAATGACCGCAAATCCGCCGTTGTCCAGAACCAAAACTATCATCTTTTTCTGTGTTAAAACAGATGAATAGATGTCGGAGTTCATTAGCATGTATGAGCCGTCTCCGGTAAATACGATGGTGTCAGCATCGGGTTCTTTTTCGGATTGCGCAATTCGCGCGCCCCAGCCTCCGGCCAATTCATACCCCATACAAGAGAAGCCAAATTCAACGTCCACAGTGCCGATATCGAGGGTGCGCCAGTTGGCGGTGACCTCGGCCGGCAAGCCTCCGGCGGCGGCGACAACGCGGTCACGGGGACCGCAAAGTGCATTCACAGTGCCAATTGCCTGGGCGTAGGAATTGGGTCGATTGCCGGGGCGAACGTTCTCGGCGACATAGGCGTTCCACTTAACGCGTTCGTCTTTGGCGAAGTCTACCCAGCTTCGCGGTGCCTGATAGTTTCCCATTGCATTGGCCAGTGTCTGAAGGCCAATTTTGGCGTCTCCGACAATCGGAAGAGAGCGGTGTTTGCCGGCGTCATGGCGTGCGGCGTTAAGAGAGATTAACTGAGCGTCCTTGGCAAAGGCCGTCCAGGAGCCGGTCGTGAAGTCTTGCAAGCGGCATCCGACTGACAAAATCACATCAGCGATTTCGGCCACAGCATTCGCGCTGTTGGACCCAGTGACGCCAACCGGACCGATGTTCAAATCGTGGGTGTTCACCATGTTCGCGCGTCCCGCGATGGTCTCAATTACCGGTATCTGATGCGCCTCTGCGAAGGCGGTCATTTCGGCCACAGCCCCGGAGTATTGCACGCCGCCACCTGCGATCATCACAGGGCGTTCGGCCGACTTCAGGAGGGCGACAGCATCGGAGATCTCGTCAGCGTCAGGCGTAACCCGCCGGATACGATGGGTTTTTTCCTCGAAGAACGAAAGCGGGTAATCATAGGCCCAGCCCTGCACATCCTGAGGGAGGGCGATGAACGCAGGTCCGCAATCAGCCGGATCAAGCATCGTCGCCAAGGCTGCTGGCAGTGACTGGATAACTTGTGCGGGATGGGTGATCCGGTCCCAATACCGCGTGACCGCCTGGAAGCCGTCGTTCAGTCCAAGAGATGGGTTATTGAAGTGTTCAAGCTGCTGCAAAACTGGGTCGGGCAGGCGCGTGAGGAAGGTGTCTCCGCATAGCATTAACATTGGTAAACGGTTCGCATGGGCGAGGGCGGCTGCGGTCAAAAGATTGGCGGTGCCTGGACCCGCTGAGGCAGTGCAAAACATAAACCGACGACGCAGATGATATTTGGCATAAGCGGCGGCGGCGAATCCCATGCCTTGCTCATTCTGGCCGCGATAAAGAGGCAACGTCTCGCGATGATCGTAAAGGGCCTCTCCAAGACAGGTGACATTCCCATGCCCGAAAATACCAAATCCACCGCCACAAACCCGCAAGCGTTCTCCATTGATTTCAATGAATTGCGCGTCCAAATAGCGGATGATCGCCTGCGCAGTGGTCAGGCGGACGGTAAGGTCGCTCATCGGTTAATTCCTCCCCGAGAGTAGCAATTTCTTGGTCTGCGGCTTCGCTTGGTGCTTGACGCCTTTATTGGATAGAAGATACCCGTGTTGCAACCGGTTGCAATGGATTTTTCGAAAGTAAGCCATGACGGAAATAGGCGTAGGCATCATCGGCGGCGGATACATGGGCAAGGCGCATGCCGTGGCTCATGCGGCTGTTGGCGCCGTTTTCAATACTCGATTACGCCCGCGTTTGGAGATGGTGGCGGCCTCGTCCAAGGTTTCGGCTGAGCGTTATCGGGCCGAATTTGGCTTTGCGCGCGCTGCCGCCGATTGGGAAGAATTGGTGCGTGATCCGAAGGTTGAAGCGGTTGTTATTGCCTCGCCGCAGTCGACTCACCGCGCAGCGGCAGAGCTTGCTTTTTCGCTTGGCAAGCCGGTGTTCTGCGAAAAGCCATTGGGTGCTTCGGTGGCCGACGCCGAAGCCATGGTCGCCGCGGCCAAGGCGAGCGACGCAATCAATATGGTGGGGTTCAATTACATCCGCACACCGGCGTCACAGTTCGCGCGCTCCCTTATTTCAGACGGTGTGATTGGTGATGTGACGTGGTTTCGCGGTGAACACACCGAGGACTTTTTTGCCGACCCGGACATTCCGTCTTCGTGGCGCACGGATGGTGATGCCAACGGAACGATGGGCGATCTGGCTCCGCATATGATCAACGCGAGCCTTGCTTTAATCGGACCTATTGCCAGCGTCATGGCGCAGATTGAAACGGTCCATGCGACGCGTGGCGGGGTGGCTGTGACCAACGATGACCACGCGCAAATGATGTGCCGGTTCGAGAACGGGACGATGGGGCACATGTTTTTCAGCCGCGTCGCAACGGGTCGTAAGATGGGATATGCTTACGAAATTTCCGGCACAAAAGGCGCCATTCGCTTCGATCAGGAAGACCAGAATGCGCTGTGGCTTTATAAAGCCGAAGGGCCGGAAGCCGAGCGCGGATTTCGCAAGATTTTGACCGGCCCCGAGCATCCTAATTACGCGGCGTTCTGCCAGGGCCCAGGCCATGGAACTGGATATCAGGACCAGATTATAATCGAGGCGCGCGACTTTCTTGAAGCGATTGCCGATGGTGCGTCGCGCTGGCCAACATTCGCCGACGGCCTTGCCGTTTCGAGGGTGGTTGAAGCCGCCCGCACGTCACATTCTGCCGGGGTTTGGACCCCGGTTCAGAGTGTTTAGAGGAGAGCCGCTGTGACCATCAGAATTGGAAATGCGCCCTGTTCGTGGGGTGTCGAATTTGCAGATGACGCACGCAACCCTGGCTGGCGTGACGTGCTGCGCGAGAACGCTGCGGCGGGATACAAAGGTATAGAATTGGGGCCGGTTGGCTTTATGCCCGAGGACCCTCCGATCTTGGCAGAAGCTTTGGCCGAGTTTGAGTTAGAACTGATCGGTGGCGTGGTTTTCTGGCCGTTTCACGACCCGGACGCATGGGATGAGGTGCTTGATGCATCGGTTCGCACCTGCAAAGCGTTGCGGGCCCATGGGGCCGAACACCTAGTCTTGATCGATTCCATTTCGCCGCGTCGTGCGCCGACGGCAGGGCGGGCGGATGCCGCCGAGCAGATGGATGCGGCCGAGTGGGCTACTTACCGCGACCGCATTGCGACGGTCGCAAAAATGGGGGCCGAGGACTACGGCCTGACCGTTGGCATCCATGCGCATGCGGCGGGTTTCATGGATTTCGAGCCTGAACTTGAACGCCTTTTGGATGAAGTTGATGAAAAATTCCTGAAGATTTGCTTTGATACGGGCCATCATTCCTTTGCCGGATTTGACCCGGTCGCGTTCATGGAGCGCCACATTGGCCGCATCAGTTATATGCATTTCAAGGACATCAATCCGACAGTTAAGGCGGACGTGATTGCCAAGGGGACGGGGTTCTATGAGGCTTGTGGACAGGGCATTTTTTGCAACCTTGGTGACGGCGACGTTAACTTTCCGCGAGTGCGCGAAATTCTTGTCGAGAACGGCTTCGAAGGCTGGTGTACAGTCGAGCAGGACTGTGACCCAACGCTGCCGGATACGGATGCGCTTGGCGATGCCAAGACCAATCGTGCTTATTTGAAATCTATTGGTTTCACCTGAAGGAGCCTTGATATGACGAAATTGAAGTGGGGCATGATTGGTGGCGGCGAAGGCAGTCAGATCGGGCCCGCACATCGCTTAGGGTCTCAGGCTGATGGACTTTTTTCGTTTGAAGCCGGTGCATTAGATGTCGATGCGGCCAAAGGACGGGCGTATGCGCAATCGCTTGGTGTTGCGGCGGATCGGGCTTACGGCGATTGGAAAGAGATGCTGGCGGGTGAGCGGGGGCGCGACGATAAGGTCGATCTGGTAACTGTCGCCACGCCGAACAACACGCATTTTGAGATCACGAAGGCCTTTCTTGAGGCCGGGTTCAACGTGCTTTGCGAAAAACCAATGACTATGACGGTCGAAGAGGGCGAAGAAATTGTACGCGTTGCGAATGCGACCGGAAAGACCTGTGCGGTTAACTATTGTTACTCGGCCTATCCAATGGTCCGGCAGATGAAGGCGATGGTTTCCGCCGGAGAGCTTGGGGCGATCCGTACAGTGGTGACGAACTTTAGCCACGGGCATCACGCGGCAGGTGACGATGCCGAAAACCCACGCGTGCGGTGGCGGTATGATCCGGCGCAGGCAGGTGTCTCGGGCCAGATGGCAGATTGCGGTATTCATGCGCTCCATCTGGCGAGCTTCATCACAGGTGACGAAGTTGAAACGCTGTCGGCGGATTTTGCCTCGACGGTGGCCGGGCGCGTTTTGGAGGATGACGCCATGGTGAACTTTCGCACGGCGAAGGGCACGGTTGGTCGGCTTTGGACCTCGACAATTGCGCTTGGTCGCCAGCACGGGTTGGACATCGCGGTCTATGGCGAATTGGGTGGTATGCGGTGGGCGTCCGAGCAACCCAATCAGATCATTTACAATCGCCTTGGGGGTCGCACCGAAATCATTGAGAAGGGCGAGGCGGGGTTGTCGGAAGACGCCCAGCGGCTGAGCCGTGTCGCGATCGCTCACCCAGAAGGCTTCCCCTTGGCGGTGGCGAATATCTATGTGGATCTGGCGGCGAAATTGCGCGGCGATGGGAAGGGCAATCTTCCTACGGCCGAGGATGGTTTACGTTCGATGGCTGCGGTTTTTGCGGCGGTGAAATCGGCGTCCAAGCAGGGCGTGTGGGTCGACGCGCGGCCTCCGATGTTCCGCTAAAATTTGACGGCGCGCAACGTGCCTCGTTCGACGATCTCGCAGGCAAAGAACCGGCCCTCGGGCGGGCGTTCGGGGTTATCTAACATCGCCACCACAAGTTCGACCGAGCTGTCGATGATCTGACGGATCGGCTGACGGATTGTGGTCAGATTGATGTTCTCCCAACGCGCCATATCCATGTCATTCAGTCCGATGATCCCGATGTCGTCCGGGACCCTGAGGCCCTTGTCGGCGACAGCACTTAGCGCACCGATTGACAGGACGTCATCGCCGCAGAAGTAGGCCTCGGCAGGGTCGCCTTTCAACAGGTCCAGCATTTCGGCGCGGCCTGCATCGAAAGAGTAGGCGGTTGCAAACGACTCGGTTGTTTCAATTCCGCTTGTGACGCTTAGGACTTCGTTAAATCCTTTGCGACGGTCGATAGTCGAGGTCGCTTCGCGTGGCCCGCCCATAAATCCGATACGCTTGTAGCCGCGCGCGACAAGCGTGCGCGCCGCCATCCGACCGCACTCTACGTTGTCGATCCCAACCACATTCACCCGTGGACTGGCGGCGATGCGACCGAAGGAATGAACCACCGGCACGCGGGCGTCCTGAAAAGCCAAGGCGAATTCAGGCGATAGGGTCGAGGACGCCACAATGACGCCGTCGACCGAGTATTGACGCAGCAACTGGAGCGTGGCTTGCGGGTCTGTCTGGTCGGTGAGATTGACAAGAAGTGGGCGTAGTCCGCGCTCCTGCAAGAGGCGGGTGAATAGATCAAATACCTGCAAAAAGAACGGGTTATGGAAGTTGTTTGAGACGAGACCAATGAGTTTGGTGCGTCCTGTTGTCAAAGATGAGGCCAGCGCGTTCGGGCTGTACCCAAGTTCGGTCGCGGCCTTCTCGACCTTGCGCCGCGTCTTGGCCGAAACGGAGGCACCTTCGGTGAAGGTCCGCGACACCGCAGAGCGTGAAACGCCCGCGCGCTTAGCAACATCTTTTAAAGTAACTGGCATGATCACCTTTTCATTCCAAACGACCATAGGGAGCAAGAATAAAAATGAGAAATCGTTTTTTGCAACCGGTTGCATTATTATTTTGGCTGTGCTTGTCTGTAGGCGCGGGGACGTAACTTTTGCCTCGCCAAAGACATGAATGAATGTTCTGGGAGGACACCATGAAGAACCTAATGACATCGCTCGCCATTGGCGCTGCGGTTCTGACGGCTCCGGTTGCTGCGACTGCAGAGAGCCACGCCGAATTGAATTACGTACTTGTCAGCCACGCGCCAGATAGCGACAGCTGGTGGAACACCATCAAAAACGGTATCGCACTTGCTGGCGAGCAGATGGGCGTAAACGTTGAGTACCGCAACCCGCCAACCGGCGACATCGCCGACATGGCACGCATCATCGATCAGGCTGCGGCTTCTGGTCCAAACGGCATCATCACGACGCTTGCCGACTATGATGTGCTTGCCGGCCCGATCCGTTCGGCTGTTGATCAAGGCATCAACGTCATCATCATGAACACCGGCACGCCAGAGCAGGCGCGCGAAGTGGGTGCATTGATGTATGTCGGTCAGCCCGAGTACGACGCAGGCGTTGCCGCTGGTCTTCGTGCCAAAGGCGAAGGTGTTACGAACTTCCTTTGCGTGAACCACGCCATTCAGCAGCCTACAGTGGGTGAGCGGTGCCGCGGTTACGCAGATGGTCTGGGCATCGAGCTTGGTAATTCCATGATGGACAGCGGTACGGACCCGTCGGAAATCAAGAACAAGGTTCTCGCGTATCTGTCGGCCAACCCTGGCGTTGACGGCATCCTGACGCTTGGCCCGGTTTCGGCTGATCCGACGATTTCTGCTTTGCAGGAAAACGGCATGGCCGGTGATATCCACTTTGGTACGTTCGACCTTGGCGAAGAGATCGTCAAAGCCATTAAGGACGGAACCATCAACTGGGGTATCGACCAGCAGCCATTCCTTCAGGCCTATATGCCTGTTGTGATCCTCGCCAACTACGACCGTTACGGCGTTCTGCCAGGCAACAACCTGAACTCTGGTCCAGGATTTGTAACAGCAGACGGCCTCACATTGGTTGAAAAGTTCGCTGGCGAATATCGCTAGATCGACCTGATACAACCGGCGATCCCCGGACACTTGGGGGTCGCCAACTTTCTCCTGCCTTTTTTATTCCAAAGGAGCGGTCGAGATGACAGACGCATCCAATTCCGACGAACGCGTCAAGGAGATGTCCTCCTTTAGACGTTCACTTATCCGCCCCGAACTTGGTGGCATGGTTGGCACAGTTGCCGTGTTTGTATTCTTCCTTTTGTTCGCCTTTGACAGCGGCATGTTCGCCAGTCAGGGCGTGATGAACTGGTCGATCGTTTCTGCGCAATTCATGATTATCGCCGTCGGCGCCTGTCTTTTGATGATCGCGGGCGAGTTCGATTTGTCCGTCGGTTCGATGATCGGTTTCGCCGGTATGATGATCGCCGTTTTCGGCGTCGTGCTGGGATGGCCGATCTGGATGGCGATCATAATCACCTTCGCAATTTGCACAACCATTGGCGCGTTGAACGGCTATATCGTGGTGAAGACGGGACTGCCCAGCTTCATTGTGACGCTGGCGTTTCTGTTCATCTTGCGCGGCTTCACCATCTACATTCCGCAAACCATCGAGCGCAAAACCATCATCGGCGGCATTCGTGACGCAGCCGAAGGCGACTGGCTTGGTGCGATATTTGGCGGCGAGATCGGAGCAAGCTTCTTTACGATGCTGGGTGAAGCAGGGCTGATCTCCACGTTCGAGCGAGGCTCGCGTATGGGCGAACCGGTGGTTGACGGAATTCCGATGCTGATCATCTGGGCAATTGCTCTGATCATCTTTGGCCATGTGCTTTTGACGAAGACCCGTTTCGGCAACTGGATTTTCGCCGCAGGTGGAGACGCAGAAGCCGCGCGAAACTCTGGTGTTCCAGTGGACCGCGTCAAAATCCTCATGTTCATGTTCACTGCCTTTTGTGCGACGGTTTTCGCAACCTGTCAGGTGATGGAATTTGGATCAGCCGGCGCAGACCGTGGTCTGTTGAAGGAATTTGAGGCGATCATTGCTGTGGTCATCGGGGGCGCGTTGCTGACCGGTGGGTATGGCTCGGTTTTGGGGGCAGCGCTTGGCGCGTTGATCTTCGGGGTCGTGCAGCAGGGTCTGTTTTTTGCGGGCGTCGAAAGCTCACTGTTTCGGGTGTTCCTTGGCCTTATTCTGTTGGGCGCGGTGATCCTGAACACGTACATCCGCCGTATGATCACAGGGGAGAGATAAGATGTCAGATCAAGCCAAAACCCCAATTATCCAGATGAAGAACATCGAAAAGCACTTCGGCGCGGTTATCGCGCTGGCTGGTGTGTCGCTCGATGTTTTCCCGGGCGAGTGTCACTGCCTTCTTGGGGACAACGGTGCGGGCAAGTCGACCTTCATCAAAACCATGTCGGGCGTGCATAAACCCACCAAAGGCGAGATCATCTTTGATGGTAAACCGCTTGATTTCGAGACGCCGCGTGATGCGATGGACGCAGGCATTGCGACGGTGCACCAGCACCTTGCGATGATCCCGCTGATGTCGGTGGCGCGCAACTTCTTCATGGGCAACGAGCCAGTGAAGAAGTTCGCAGGCATGACCTTCCTTGACAGTGAAATGGCGGACCGCGTGACGATGGAGGAGATGCGTAAGATGGGCATCAACCTTCGCGGACCGGATCAGGCCGTTGGCACTTTGTCGGGGGGCGAACGCCAGACTGTTGCGATCTCGCGCGCCGTGCATTTCGGGGCGAAGGTTCTCATTCTCGACGAGCCGACATCGGCTTTGGGCGTGCGCCAAACCGCGAACGTGTTGGCCACGGTCGACAAGGTCAGGAAGCAAGGCGTTGCCGTGGTGTTCATCACCCACAACGTGCGGCACGCCATG
>RCMY010004693.1_pt1 | contig 13779 bp, 9 predicted proteins | sample 2041341 | NCBI WGS metagenome assembly RCMY01 (sample SAMN09708234, study PRJNA481090) | Marine sediment metagenome, whole genome shotgun sequencing project. | reverse complement strand
GCTGAATTTCAATAAAATAGTTGCCGCAGGCAGTGGTAACATCTTCATCAGTAACGGCTCGGATACTCGCACTATTGCCATTAATGATGCCAGCCAGGTGACCTTTGATCATGAAAAAGTCAGCATTAATCTCTCGACCGGTCTAGTCGCCGATACCACGTACAATATCCAGATGACCAGCGGTGTCATTGTCGACACAGCAGGTAACCCCTATGTTGGAATTGATGATACGACCACACTCAATTTCACCACGATTGCCGACTCTGACCCGCTGCTAATCGGGAGCGATCCCTTTTACGACGACTTCGGATTCCAGGCCTACTTCCAAGCTGACAATAGTATTACACTCTTCTTTGACGAAAATGTATCAGCAGGTGACGGTAACATTACTATCAGTAATGGTTTCGATACCCGATTGATTGCTGTTGGTGACACCAGTCAAGTCACTTTCGAGGAGAACGTCGTCACAATTAACCCAGCAGCAGACTTGAATGTTGATACACATTACACGGTTCAAATGCCTGACGGCACGATTGTGGACACAGCAGGCAACCCATACGCAGGATTCATTGAAGCCAACGCGCTCAGATTCAATACAACATTTTCCTCTGACCCGAAATTGACATACAGTTTTCCCGCTAATGACAGCACTGAATTTCAAATAGATCGCAGTATCGAGTTATATTTTGATGAAAGTATTGTGGCGGGGAGCGGTGACATCCTAATCAGCAATGGCACGGATACGCGCAGCATTGCGGTTGACGATATCAATCAAGTTACATTCAGTGGCAGTAAGGTGACGATCGACCCAACAGAAGACTTACTTGGCGATACCACTTATAGTGTTCAGATCCCCAGTAATGCAATTAAAGATGAGACAGGCAATAATTTTGCGGGCATCAGTGATACAACCTTCGCCACTATTACCACGGATCCGCTATTGTATTACAGTAACGTCGAGGATAGCCCAGCGTTTAAAATTGATAACGATATTGAGCTATTTTTTGATCGAACGGTCACAGCGGGAAATGGCAGCATCCTACTCAGCAATGGTGCGGATACTCGTACCATCGCTATTGATGATACCAGCCAGGTTACTTTTGATTTGAACAATGTCATCATCAATCCAACTACGGATTTAGTGACTAATTCAACTTACAACATTGAGCTAGCCAATGGCGTGATAATGGATACGGCTGGTCACGATTTTGCCGGCATCAACGACACAACGTTCACTACCGTTGCTTCGGATCCACTGCTCAGCTTCATTGATATATACGAAAACCCAGCATTTATTATTGATGATGATATTACGCTGTATTTCGATGAAAGCGTTACAGCGGGTAGCGGTAGCATCATTATTAGTAACGGCTCAGATACACGCACCATCGCCATTGACGATACCAATCAAGTGACCTTTGAGTTAGGCAGCGTCAAGATCAACCCAACGGAAGACCTGATCGCTGATACGACTTACGACCTTCAAATGGCCAGTGGTGTTATTCTAGATACAATTGGCAGTCCCTTTGCAGGCATTAACGATATGGCCTTCACCACCGTCAACTCTAATCCACAATTAGACTTTAGCAATCCAGAAAGCAAATCGATACTTAAAGCAATATTGAACTGCTATTTAATGAAATGGCGGCAGCAGGAAACGGTAATATCATTATTAGCAACGGTTCGGATACCCGCACTATCGCCATTAATGACAGTAACCAGATTACATTTAACACAGTGCCTTCTTCCACTTTTATTCCAGATCTTGGTGGATTTAATCCTGGCTTTAGTTCTTTAGGCGCGGGTTTTAATGATCTCGGCAGAAATTCTATGTATTACCCAGATTCCAGATTATGGCGCTGTCACCATCGACCCATTAACGGATCTGGCTGTTAATACCACTTACAGTGTTCAAATAGCTGCTGGTGTCATTACCGACAATGCGGGTCACGTTTACGAAGGACTGGATGATTTCAGCTTTACAACCATCGCCCCCAACCCGCTATTGATCTACAGTAATCCAACAGATAACGGATCATTAAAAAGTGATGAGGACATCACATTATTTTTTGATGAAGCCATTGCAGCAGGAGCAGGTAATATTGTCCTTAGTAACGATTCAGACACTCGCACCATTGCCATTGATGATGCCAGTCAAGTTAGCTTCAACTTTGATTCCATTACTATTAACCCTAAGGAAGATCTGGTTGTCAATACCATCTACAATGTTCAGATAGACAATGGTGTGATTAAAGATAACGCAGGCAACGCGTTTGCAGGAATCAATGATGCATCCATCTCCACTGTCAGCTCTGCGCCGCTTATGACCCACAGCTACCCCACAAACAATTCGCCCTTAATCATTGATGGAGATATCACCCTTTATTTTGATGAAATAGTTACCGCTGGAAGCGGTGATATCATCATTAGCAATGGCACAGACACACGCACCATCGCTATTGATGACACTCAGCAAGTTAGCTTCAATTTTGATTCCATTACTATTAGTCTTACGGAAGATCTGGTTGCCAATACCACCTACAACCTTCAAATAGCCAATGGCGCAATTATAGATGCAGCAGGTAATGCCTTTGCGGGTATCAGCGACGCATCCTTTATCACCATCGACTCTAACCCAATATTGATCTCCAGCAATCCAGAGAACAAATCGACCATTAAAACTGATGGCGACATCAGGCTGAATTTCGATGAAGAAGTCATCACAGGTAATGGAGATATCATCATCAGCAACGGTTCAGATACCCGTACTATCGCTATAAATGATACGAACCAAGTCACATTCGGCAAAGAAGGTTTTAATTACGGTGTGACCATTAATCCAACTGACGATTTGATTCCCAATACTAGCTATAGTGTCCAGCTGGCCAGTGGTGCGATAACTGATAAGGCAGGTCATGCCTATGCCGGTTTTGACGACGCGACCATCACAACAACCAACTCTGACCCGTTGTTAACTTTCAGCAATCCCCTCAACAATGCAATATTTAAATCTCACGAAAATATCCAGCTACATTTCGATGAAACAGTTGTAGCCAATAGCGGAAACATTATCCTAAGTAACGGCGAAGATAGTCGTACGATTGCTATTGATGATACCAACCAGGTCACTTTTAATAACAACATAGTTACCATTAATCCCACAACAGACCTGGTTGCTGATACCGTTTATAGCTTCCAGATGGAAAGCGGCATCATTACCGATACCGCGGGTAATGCCTTTGCCGGAATCGATGAGGCAACTTTTACTGCTACCGCTAGCCCATTGCTGACAGAAAGCTATCCATCGGATGACTCGACGTATTTTGAAATTGACGAAGATATCGATCTCTATTTTGATGAAGTCGTCGTTGCAAGCAGTGGAGATATTATTATTAGCAACGGTTCAGATACTCGAAATATTGCCATTGATGATGCCAGTCAGGTTGAATTTCAAACAATGACAGACACTTTTTTTTCTGAGGCCACACAAACTATTCCAGCACAACCTACTAAATATAGCGCGATAACAATAAATCCAACGGAAGACTTGATTCCAGACACCACCTACAGCATTCAGATAGAAAATAGCGCCATTGAAGACACAGATGGTCATACTTATGCTGGCATCGAAGATGTGACTTCATTGAATTTTACCACCATCGTGCCTTTTCCGATTGATCCGCCTTTTCCAATCATTTTGTAGTTACAATAATAAATACTATTAAACACACCTGAGCCAGACAGAGCCAAATATCGTCATGAAGCACATAAAGTCATAAATAAACTGCTTCGGTCCCTTTATGATCTTCATAGTAAAAAAGTGGTATTAGTCACAATATTGAATGATTAGTTTTTTGCCAAAAACTTACGCATATTATTAATAAGTTTCCCTTGACCCCGTTGACGTCTATTCCTTCGCTATCAACAATTCTACAAACCGCTGCTCGCTACCAACAGGCCGGACAATTATTTCAGCAAGCAGAAGAATTCTGTTTTAAAGCTTGTGCTATTACACCAAACCAGCCTGATGCATTACACCTCATCGCAAAAAAATGCGTTGGCCATCGGTTTTGTGCAAGAAAGCTATCTACGTGAACAGATATTAGACCCAGTCAGTGGAAAATTTATCAATAAAGCTCCCCGCCGCAAGCAGCGGGGTATTAACTACGCTCTTCAATCTGCTGGTTTTCAACCAGATTTCGCCTCAAGGGACGGGGAATTAGACCCAGGAGAGATTAAAGGACTTTGTCTAGAAGGCTGTCCGAGAATAGAATGATCTACTACGGAAAAGCTATTTTGGTCATATTTCCCGGTCATTTTCGCTAAATAGAACAACTATTCGCCTCAAATGATCAAGAAATCTGTCTCAAAATGGCTTCTCCTCGCTACGATCTCTATTCTCGGACAGCCTCCCAGGGGGATCGCGTGGCAGGTACAAGTTGAAAGCACCGATGATATTGTCAAATCCGGGGAGGAGAAACCCTTGCAAAACCGACATTACAATGTAAAGGCCCGTTCGATCGCAGTCTTGAGGGTACCTCTAAAAATTCAATTTCCGGCAATGACGACCTCAATTAATCAAATAGTTACAGATAATTTTCTTGTAAAATAGGTGATTTCTAGAGGTGCCCTTGATTCGCTGTTGAGAAATGAGGATTACACAACACAGATTGAAAATCGGTACAATACACGTGATGTATGAAGAATGCTTCCGATTCTTGTACGCTGCCTTATGGGTGCCCTTATTTCCACACAAACTGATACACAGGACAAATAACGATTATGGCACTTGATCCACTAGCCGGCAAACCGGCACCCAAACAACGATTGGCCGATATTCCTGCGCTGATTTCAGCCTACTACGCACTGACACCTGATCCGACGGTGGACGCACAGCGTATTATCTTTGGCACATCAGGCCACCGCGGCAGTGCCCTGACAAAAAGCTACAACCAGGATCACATCCTCGCGGTCACCCAGGCGGTCTGTGAATACCGGCAGCAAGCCGGTATAACCGGCCCGGTCTATCTTGGTAAGGACACTCATGCGCTGTCAACGCCAGCACAGATGACTGCCATCCAGGTGCTGGCTGGCAACGGAGTATCTACTTACATTGCCGAAGCCAATGGTTTTACACCGACCCCACTGGTCTCCTTTGCCATTCTGGCCCATAACAGAGAAAAAACTGAAAAAGCGGATGGGATTGTGATAACACCGTCGCACAATCCGCCAGAGGATGGTGGCTTCAAATATAACCCGCCCAACGGCGGACCAGCCGACACGGAAGTGACCTCACGTATTCAACAACGCGCCAATGAAATTCTGCAAAACGAATTACGCGATGTCGTCATGCTCGACTATGAAGCCGCGTTACAGAGCGACTTTATACGCGAATTTGATTATGTCACGTCCTATGTCGATGCCCTGGTGCATATTATTGACATGGAGGCGATAAAATCAGCCAACATCAATATTGGTGTTGATCCGTTGGGTGGTACCAGTATCGCTGTTTATGAGAAAATTAACGAACGCTATGGTCTGAACATGACGATCGTCAATCCTGATATCGATCCGACTTTTTCCTTTATGACACTGGATCACGACGGCAAGATTCGTATGGATTGTTCCAGTCCCTATGCGATGGCCTCACTGGTAGCACTGAAAGATCGTTTTGACATCGCATTCAGTAACGATGTCGACTCGGATCGTCACGGAATCGTTACGCCAACGGCAGGGTTGATAAATCCCAATCACTACCTGAGTGTTGCAATCAATTATCTGTTTCAGAAACGCACTGCCTGGAGCGCGAACATCAATGTTGGCAAAACCCTGGTATCGAGCGCCATGATTGATCGCGTCACAAGTCACTTGCATAAAAAAGTGATCGAGATGCCGGTTGGCTTCAAGTGGTTTGTTAACGGCCTGTTAAACGGTGAGCTAGGTTTCGCCGGCGAAGAAAGCGCTGGTGCTTCATTCCTGCGGTTTGATGGCAGTGTCTGGACCACCGACAAGGATGGCATTATCCTTAATTTACTGGCGGCTGAGATTCGCGCCAAAACTGGTAAAGATCCGGCACAGCTTTATCAGTTGCTTGAGCAACAATTCGGCACGTCTCATTATATCCGTGTGGATGCGCCGGCATCAGCCCAACAAAAACAAGCCATTCAATCATTGGATCCAAACAATGTAACACTGCAAACACTGGCTGGTGAAGCAGTAGAAAATATATTGACAACAGCGCCGGGTAATGGCGAAGGCATCGGGGGTGTGAAAGTAGTTACAAAAAATAGCTGGTTTGCACTGCGACCCTCGGGCACTGAAGCCATTTACAAAATCTATGCTGAAAGCTTTATATCAGATAAGCATTTACAGAAAATCCTACATGAGGCGGAGTTATTTGTCAAAAAGATTCTACAATCATCATGAACCTGAAACCTCGATGAAAACATGCCTGTACTCAATCGTAACCTTATTCTGTCGGGCTATATTTAAAGCATGTGCTTGCTGTCTAGCCTAAAAATTGCACCAGTTGCTGGAATTTAACGTACTGGTGCAATATTCATAGTCGAATAGCGCAGAGGAATCTCACCCTAACGCCCTCTCAGAACCCGACGTGAATTTCTCAATTGAGTCACGCTCGACCATGTCCGCAGGGGAACCCGCCGCCAGTCCGCTTTGCGGATGATTCTTGCCTCTGAAGCATCGTCGCTAAGTGGCGAGTTTTTCTCGTGCAACTATGATGGTGTGTCAGAACCATGTAATAGACGATCCAGAACAAAATCAGCAGTTACCTCTTCACCGCAGACAAGCATGGCGGCCAACTCGCCGCCAAGATCACGCACAGCGAGTACTGCGAAAGTATTTTCAGAATCATCCTCGAACATTGCCAGAATTACGATCGCCTTGTCGTAAACTGCTCTCCTCAGCGTTTCAGCATACCCTGCATCTCCGATAACGATGTCATCGTCACCTTGCGGATCGCTCGCGGGCTTCTGCCGCAAAACACAGGTCACAGACTGTCCGCGTGATTGCAACTCCCTGTATGTATTCTGCGCTAGGGCGGAATTTCCAAGAACGACAACATGATTTTTCCTTTTCATCTGCTTTGTCTTCCAATTGGTGATTCGCTCCATGCTTCTGCGCAGGAGAGGGGTTGCAATCGCCGTCAGCGATATCGCAAAAACGGCAGCTTCAAACACGACCAGTGAATGTTTAAGTAGGCTTGTTTGAGTCTCGCCAGTAGGCTAATGAATCGTCAAAAAGGTCGTGGCATAATTAGGGGTAATGAATGCTAAAAGTGGTAAATTTTGGGCGCTGTTCTACAACAATGGCCGTACCTATTTACTTATTCAGACTTCAAATCTCGTTCTAAAGGGTGCCTCTAAAAATTCAGAGTTCGCCCAAATGCAAGGCGCGGGAAAAATTTTGCAGCGCGACATATGATTGATATGTAAGCAAGAAATTTCTCCAGCAACGCAGAAATTGGGATGAAATCTGGATTTTTAGAGATGATCTAAATCCATTCTGGCATGTGGCACACCAATAATGTTCACAACATGATCATCGACACAGTAGAAAATAATATGTTTGCCTTCAGATAGACATCTGTAGCCGTCTGAAACATCTGCACGGGCAGTGCGAAGATACGACGTTTCCGATAGACTTAGAATGCTATGCTCTATCTGTGAAAGATATATATCCGCCTGCAGTTCGCCCCAGTTATCTCTTGTGTATTCTTCTATAGAGGAATAATCTTCCTTGGCCAATTCAGCGATTACTAATTCCATTTATCAAACTTTCTTTTCCCGGCTTCTTGTTTTTATGTCCTTGAAAAACTCATGAAGCCCCTGTTTATCACTAATCGTAGTGAATTCTCCGCGTTCAATCTGTACTTCGCCTTCGGCCAAGTGTGCGCACAAATGTGTCAGCTTCATTTCCTCGTAATCCTGGATAGACATCAAAACGGCGACTGGCAGCCCTTATTTTGAAACAGTCACAGGTTCTCTTTGCGCGGAGTCGAGCAATGCGCCGAAATGTGTTTTTGCTTTAGAGGCAGGTATAGATTTCATGATAACAAGCTCTGGTCATTAAGAATTAACCAATATGGCCACTTTAGACAATTTAATTAAATTGGTCAAACTTAAATAAATCGCCCTATTGTAATTAATTTAGATTAAAACAAAACAACAAACATTAATGTTCGTGCATAAAAATATCACCAACCAACCAAATGGTGCCTATACCCAATAAAATGAGACCAACTTGTTGGATGGTCATGCCAATCTCTGGGCGTTTATGTAAGCCGGGGATCAGGTCTGACATGGCGACATAGATCATGCTAGCTGAAGCTAGGCTTAGTAGCGGCAGGATTAAGAAATCCATTTGGTGCAACAAAAAATAGGCCAATACGCCACCCACCAAAGTGGCAAGGCTGGATAGCAAGTTCACTAAGAACGCCGTACTACGTTTATACCCTGAGTTGAGAAGAATAATAAAGTCTCCGGCTTCTTGCGGGATCTCGTGGGCAATAATGGCGATGGATGTGACGATACCTAGTTGTATGTCCACCATAAAAGCGGCGGCGATTAAGATGCCGTCGACAAAATTATGAAAAGTATCGCCGATGATGATCATCATTCCACTGCGACCATGGTCGTAGTCATTTTGATTGGCTGCCGTTGCGACGACGTCATGAGATGGAGCGTGTACTTCGCAATCTTCCAGATGACAATGCCGCCACAGCACCAGTTTTTCTAGAATAAAAAACAACAAAACACCCATTAACACGACGCTGGTAACTTGTGTTGGGTTTTCAGCAAGCTCAAATGCTTCGGGCAATGTGTTTAGAAAAGCGGCGCCTAATAAAGCGCCAATAGCATATGAAACCAACATGGATAGCCACGATGCGCGTGTATTGAGTGTTAATACAGCAGCAACTAACAGACTCAAAACGCCACCGAACAAACTGGCGATAATGATCCAAGAAAGCGTTGACATAAGGTTAATTCAGATGGAAAGGCGGGATTATACGCGGTTAATAAACAGCTAATGATAAATTTAAGCAGTTATGCCTTGGTGAATTCACTTAACTTAACCAAATTAAAGCCGCCATGCGCCCGGTTTCACCATCTCGGCGATAAGAAAAGAACCGCGAGGGGTCGCTATAAGTACATACACCACCACCAAATACGGCAGTTACACCTGCTTTAACCAATCTTAACCGTGCCAGTTGAAAAATATCAGCCAGCCATTTATTGTTATCTTCACCTTCCTGTGGCACAAAGGCAGTACTTGCTTGGCTATCATGATTGATAAACACCTCCCGCACTTCCCCGCCAACTTCAAAGCATTCCGAGCCGATGGCTGGACCTAGCCATGCCATGAGTTGTGTCTGATCATGACACATTTCTGCCACTGTTTTTTCGATGATACCAGCGGCCAATCCACGCCAGCCAGCATGAACAACAGCAACGACCGTTCCTGCTGTGTCACATAAAAACACCGGCAAACAATCCGCAACCATCACCACACAAACAGTTCCATGCGTTCGACTTAAGGCCGCGTCACCTTGTCGTGGCATCATCTCGTTATCCATGCAAAGAACGGATGTACCATGCACTTGTTCTATCCATTTTGGCGTTGATGGTAAGTAACTGTTAAGCAATGACCAGTTTTTTTCAACATCAGACAAATCATCATTGACATGACTACCTAAGTTTAAAGTCGCATAAGCATTATTTTTTCCACCGCTCACGCCACCATTTCTAGTTGTAAACAATGCATTAACATTTTTTGGCGCTGGCCAACTAGGAACAATCCAGTCATTCATAATAATAAATAATTAACCTTAGATTGAGAGTGTTACTTTTACCACGGAACTTTTAATGCATTATAATTGACCATTAAGATCATCACAGTGTAATGTCCGCCATTAATTATTTTAAATGCACCTTTTAAATACTCAATTCTTAAGTCGATGAACGAGTCTTCAAAGGTGCCTGATATAGGTATAACAATGAGTCAAATGAACAATCTGGTTAAAAAAACACGCAAGCTTATTTTATCTGCCAGCACAGTCGCCATATTACTCTGTGCACCCTATAGCTTAGCTACTACTGATACTCTTAAAGCAATAGACGCAGGTCCAATACAGGGCGCAAGGGATGCAGCAATACAACAAGAAGATGTGTCCAACAATACAGATGAGGCGGACCTTCTCAAGGCTGCGTTCACAGGTAAAACCGAAGTTGTAAAAGAACTGCTGGAAAAAGAAACTAATCCAAATTGGCAAAATGACAATGGCTTCACCTCACTCATGGTTGCCGCTCAAAATGGCAATACCGACGTAGTTAATCTATTACTCGGTAAAAAAGTCTATATTGACGTACAAAATGCGGGCGGCGCTTCCGCATTAATCCTCGCATCCAAAAATGGTCACACCATCGTTGTCAACGCGCTGCTAGAAAATGGTGCCAATGTCAAATTGCAAACAACTGACGGCATCACCGCGCTCATGATTGCAGCCATGGGCGGTCATGAGGAAATTGTTGATACCTTATTAGAAAAAGGCGCGGATGTGAACCAAACCAACGAGAATAAAGTAACCGCCTTAATGGTCGCCTCACTAGAAGGCCATACAGACATTGTTAACAAGCTACTTGCCAAAAATGCAAAAACAGACTTACTAGCCATCGACGAAACGACTGCTTTATACATGGCCGCACAGAATGGTCATACAGAAATTGTAGAAGCCCTATTAGCAAAGAATGCGCCAACCGACCTTAAAGCCATCAACCAAACCACAGCGCTTTATATGGCCTCACAAAATGGTCATACCGATACCGTCAAGGCATTATTAACCAAAGACGTAGCGATTGACTTAATAGATAAAAATGAAGCTTCTGCACTCATCATGGCAGCACTATATGGTCACACAGAAATTGTTGAAGCGTTATTAAACAAAGGCGCCAAAATTGACCAAAAAGCAAAAAACGGCTTTACCGCACTGATACTAGCTGCCCAGGGTGGTCATACCGCCACCGTTGAAACACTCTTAGCCAAAGGCGCAAATATTAACCTGCAAAACAATGATGGCGTTACACCATTGATGTGGGCAGCATTGCATGGACATACCGATGTTGTTAAAAAATTATTAGCAAGCGGAGCTGATATTAATCTGAAAAGCAACAGCAAAAAAAGCGCACTAGAAATTGCCCGAGAGCCTGAGGTCATTGAACTGTTAGAAGCCGCAGCTAATTAAGCTATATTTACTCTTCATGTTCAAGAATACCCCATTCATAGCGCCTCCCTCATAGCGCATGGCGTTTTGTTGTCAAGCCTTTCAATAGAATGACTATAGTGACGGCTTTGCGCCTAGCCCCAATATTGCGCCAGTTCCTGGAAATTAACTATTGGTGCGATATTGGGACTAGCCATGCGCACTGAATAAAACACGCTAATTGAGGTATTCTTGAGCATGAAGAGTATATTACCCAGCGACTCCGCTGACCCTTTACCAACCACAAATTTATTCATGGGCCCATGCTTGAAGCCTAAAATCACCCCTTTGGCTCGGTGTTAACGGGCGATCTCTTAATACTGTAAAATCTAATTCTGTTTGTTTAGAGAAAACATGCTTTTAATGCTTAACCTTCAAGGAGTCGCCCATGAGAGTCGCCGTTATATACAACAGAACCCAAGACGTGGAAGGCGTTATCAATGTTTTCGGCATGCAAAACCGAGAAGTCTATAATCCTAAAACTGTAGAGCTCGTAGCAGCCGCATTGGAAAAAGGTGGTCACAATGTCCGCATTATTGAGGGCAATATCAATGTGATAGAAAAATTGACAGATTTTATGCCGCGCGTTGTCCATGGGGAAAAACCAGGCATGGTATTTAATATGGCTTATGGTCTACAGGGCGTTAGTCGCTACACCCATATACCTTCCTTGCTAGAGATGAGCGGTATCCCTTATGTCGGATCCAGCCCTGCCGGGCACGGCGTTGCGCTTGATAAAGTCACCACAAAGATGATGCTTCAGTCGAGCGGACTTTCAACTGCCCCGTTCTGGGTTTTTATGTCGCCGGATCAAGTTCCTGATGATCTTACCTATCCAGTCATTATCAAACCTAAAATGGAAGCTGTATCCATGGGTATTCAGGTGCTCGATAATAAAAAGGAACTTCAGGTGGCCGTCAGTAGTTTGGTGAAAGAATTTAATCAATCTGTTTTGGTTGAAAAATTTATTCCTGGTAGAGAGTTTGCAGTTGGTATCTTGGGTAATCAAGACCCAGAGACACTGCCGATCGTTGAGATTGACTTGGGAGGAGACCCCAATGCAATCCAAAGCCTGGATGACAAGCTAAAAACACCCAAAGCAAAAATATGTCCAGCACTTATTGACGATGACCTCGCTGAAGAGCTAAGACGACTCGCCAAGGAAACCGCCCGCGTTCTAGGCATTTATGATTTCTGCCGAATCGATTTCCGCATGGATGAAAATAATAATCTCTATGTTTTGGAATTAAATTCAATGGCCAGTCTGGGGCTTACTGGAACTTACGTTGCGGCAGCCAAAGCTGCCGGATATACTTATGAATCCCTGGTTAATCGTATGTTGGATGTGGCTGTCGAACGGTATTTTGGGGACCAACAAATTGATCAGGTGTCGACCGATAAAGACCTTCTTTCTCAAAGTCCTACCAAAAACAATATACCACCTATCAATGTGCGACTCAGAAGCTACCTGCGCGGCAATTTGGTCACTATGGAAGAAGACCTTGCCAAAATGGTTCGTATTAACTCTTACGTCCATAATATCGAAGGTGTCAATTCATTCGGTCGTTGGATTGCTAACCAAATCCAGAATTTGAAGTTTCAACGGCAAGTTTACCCGCGTGCAGAATTTGCTAATAATCTATATTTTAGCAATCATGCTAAAGATCATAACGATATTCTGATACTGGGCAATCTAGACAACGCCACTCCCTTCTCAGATTACGTACCATTTCTCGAGGAGCGGGGTCGAATATACGGCTCGGGTGTTTCTAGGGGAAAGGGTGGCTTGGCTACACTGCTTAGTGCTTTGCGCGCTCTTCACTACACGCGAAACTTAAAGAAAGTTAATTGCGGCATTCTTCTGATCTCCGACGAGTCACTGAGTGGGCGCTCTTCCAGACCACTTATTGACGAACTTTCTCGGAAATCCTCTTATGTCATTGGTTTAGGCGGCGCCGGATTGGCTGGTGAAATCATTTCTTCCTGTTCAGGAATCCTGCGTTACAGCATTCAGATTAACCGCTCTTTGGAAAAAGTCAGCGCGAAACTAACAGACAAACAAACTGATCCTTTACTTTATGTTAGCGACAAAATTCCAAAACTTCAGAAGTTGGCTGTAAAGGAAACAGGGATTTCAGTCATTATTACTAAACTCAAAACCAAAGGTGGCGAGGACACCGCTCCCGATCATGTTCGTTTCGTATTCACTACCCAAAACCCCAGCAGAAAGAAAACTTGGAAAAAGAGGTTTACCGACTATTTAATGCCGACCCCAAATGGCCACTCCATGTGCATATCACACGCGGCCATCAACGCAGGCCACTGTTAGAGTCGGAAGAAGATCTATCTTTTTATGAAAAAATTGAGCAATTGGCTAAAATCGTGGAAGTACGCACTAAAAAAGCTCATGGTGATATCGGCACATCGCTCAGCCATGTGCCTGACGAAATTCCTTCCCTTGATGGATTTGGTCCTGTTACCGGCAACCCCGGCAGTAAAAA
>RCMY010003542.1_pt1 | contig 13781 bp, 8 predicted proteins | sample 2041341 | NCBI WGS metagenome assembly RCMY01 (sample SAMN09708234, study PRJNA481090) | Marine sediment metagenome, whole genome shotgun sequencing project. | reverse complement strand
GAATCATTATAAAATGTACTATTTAGGATTAGACATAGGAAGCTCATCTATAAAAATTGCCCTGGTGAATGCTTCAACAGGAAAGAGTATAGGAGTAGTAACAGAGCCAGATACAGAAATGTCTATGGAAGCTGTAAAAAACGGTTGGGCGGAACAAAGTCCAGACGATTGGTGGCGCTACGTTTGTAGTGGTATTGAGAAATTATGTGTACAGAATTCTATTAATAAGACCGATATTTCTGGTATCGGTATTTCATATCAAATGCACGGTCTAGTGCTTATTGATAAAGAAGGTAATCCCCTAAGAAAATCTATAATTTGGTGCGATAGTAGAGCAGTGGCTATAGGTCAAAACGCTTATAAAGAAATAGGTGCAGAAACTTGCGATACGCATCTACTAAACTCTCCATCAAACTTTACAGCCTCAAAATTAAAATGGGTTAAAAAAAATGAGCCCGAAATTTACGCACAGATTTATAAAATGATGCTTCCAGGAGATTATATCGCCTATAAGTTATCTGGTGTGGTAAATACTACGGTTTCCGGTTTATCTGAAGGTATTTTCTGGGATTTTAAAGAAGATGCAGTTGCCGATTTGGTATTGAATCATTACGGATTGGATAAAGATATGATTCCTGATATTGTAGATACTTTTTCAGTTCAATCTCAGGTCAACGATAAAGGAGCTACAGAAAGCGGACTTTCAATTGGTACGCCCATATTATATAGAGCAGGCGATCAGCCAAACAATGCCTTGACCTTGAATGTTTTTAATCCGGGTGAGGTTGCTGCAACAGGTGGTACGTCTGGTGTAGTATATGCTGTAACAGATAACCTTTCTGTAAAAGAAAGTTCTCGTGTAAACAACTTTGCCCATGTCAATTATTCTCCAGGAAAACCGGCTAGAATAGGGAAACTACTTTGTATTAACGGAGCAGGTATTCAGTACAGATGGTTATTGAATAATCTTAATGTTGAATCTTATGAAGAGATGAATACATTGGCAAATGAAGTGCCAATTGGCTCAGATGGTGTTGCACTTATTCCATTTGGTAATGGTGCAGAACGAATGCTTAAAAACAAGGAAGTTGGTACGCGTATAGTTAACCTTAACTTAAACAATCATGGTAGGGGCCATTTGTGTAGGGCAGCGTTAGAAGGTATTGCATTCTCCTTTGTATATGGCATGGAAATCATGGAATCTGATGGAATAAAAGTAAATGTAATGAGAGCAGGAAACGATAATCTTTTTCGTTCTGAAATTTTCTCGAATACCGTAGCTACTTTGATAGGGTATGATATTGAGATTTATGATACCACTGGCGCAATTGGCGCAGCCAGAGCAGCAAATTTGCATAAAGGTGATTTTGAAGCATTCGGTAAAACAATCTTAGATAATGATTATGTAATGACGTTTAGTCCGAAAGAAGATAAAACAGCATACCAAGAAGCATATAGAACTTGGAAAAATGAATTGGAATTAATTTTAAACAACTTATAAAATCAACATAATGGCAAACAAGGAATATTTTAAAGGAATTGACAAAATTAAATTTGAGGGAAAGGAATCTGATAATCCTATGGCCTTTAAATATTACAATCCTGATCAAGTAGTGGCTGGTAAAACCATGAAAGAGCATTTTAAATTTTCAACAGCTTACTGGCACACATTCTGTGGTCAAGGTTCAGATCCATTTGGTCCTGGTACACAAAGTTTTGAATGGGATAAATCATCAGACGCTATTCAAGCGGCTAAAGATAAGGCAGATGCAGCTTTTGAATTTTTTGATAAAATAGGATTTGATTACTATTGTTTTCATGATTTCGATTTAATTCAAGAAGGTTCAACTTTTGCAGAGTCTGAAAAAAGATTGGCAACAATTACAGACTATTTGAAAGAAAAGCAAAAAGAATCTGGTAAGAAATTACTTTGGGGTACATCTAACTGTTTCTCAAATCCAAGATATATGAATGGTGCTGCAACCAATCCTGATTTTAATGTATTGGCAAGAGCAGGCGGGCAAATTAAATTGGCTTTAGATGCTACTATTGCTTTAGGTGGTGAAAACTATGTATTCTGGGGTGGTAGAGAAGGTTACATGTCTTTACTAAATACAGATTTAGGTCGTGAGGTTGATCATTTGGGTCAGTTTTTAACTATGGCAAGAGATTATGCTCGTAGCCAAGGGTTTAAAGGTAGCTTTTTCATAGAGCCAAAACCTATGGAGCCAATGAAACACCAGTACGATTTTGATTGTGCTACTGCAATCGGTTTCTTAAAAGAGTACGGTTTAGAGAACGATTTTAAAATGAATATTGAGGTAAACCATGCAACATTGGCACAACATACTTTTCAGCACGAGATTGCTGTAGCTGCAAAAGCAGGAATGTTAGGTAGTATGGACGCTAATAGAGGTGATTACCAAAACGGATGGGATACGGATCAGTTCCCGAACAATATTCAAGAAACAACAGAAGCTATGTTAGTATTCTTGGCAGCTGGCGGATTGCAAGGTGGTGGTGTTAATTTTGACGCAAAAATTAGAAGAAACAGTACAGACTTAGATGATGTGTTTCATGCACATATTGGTGGGGCAGATACATTCGCAAGAGCATTGATTACTGCAGATAAAATTATTGCATCTTCATCATACAATAAGTTACGTGAAAAAAGATATAGCTCTTTCGACGCAGGTAAAGGGAAAGATTTTGAGAGCGGTAAATTAGATTTGAAAGATCTATACACTATCGCTAAAGAGAATGGTGAATTAGTATTACAGAGTGGTAAACAAGAGTTGTTTGAGAACATCATCAATCAATATATATAATTGTTTAACTCTAACGTTATCAGTAAAATACGTTAGTGGTTTTATCATCTAAGATGATGAGGTAATCTGTCCCTTGGTTTTCCAATAGGGACAGTTTGCTTTAAATTGTATAAAAGGTAGAAGCGGGTATTCACCTATTTCCTTTTAAGAAATGATATATGAAAAAAGTGACCTTAAAAGATATTGCTGGGCATTTTAATGTTTCTATTTCTACGGTTTCAAAAGCTGTAAATGACAGTCATGAAATAAGTTCTGAATTAAAATTAAAGATTCAAGAATACGCGAAAGAAAAGCATTATAAGCCTAATAGACTTGCGCTTAATTTATTGAATAGAAGCACTAATACCATTGGTGTGGTAGTACCGAATATTTTAAATTACTTCTTTGTACAAGTATTGTATGGTATTGAAAAAGTGGCGAATGAGAATGGGTATAATATCATCAGTTGCATTAGTGATGAATCTAGCTCAAAAGAAAGTAAAACTTTAGAATTTTTTGATTCGGGAACCGTAGACGGACTTATTATTTCGTTGGCGGAAGAAACCCAGAATGATAATAAACATGAAGCGTTGAAAGATATCATTAACAATGATATACCAGTAGTGCTTTTTGATAGGGTTACAGATTCCTTAGAATGCGATAAAGTGGTAGTTGATGATTTTGAAGCAGGATATAAAACTACGAAACACTTAATTAATATTGGTTGTAGTAATATAGCCGTAGTCAACCCTACTGGTAGCTCTAGTGTTGGTAAATTAAGGCTCTTAGGATATAAAAAGGCCCTTGAAGAATTCGAAATACCCTATGATCCTAAATTGATAATCAATCTTTCACCAAAAGACGATTTAGATATGTTGATGTCATTTTTACTCAATTATAAAACAATAGGAGGCATAATCGGTTTAGACGAAATTACAGCTGTAAAAGTATTAGAAGTTGTAAAAGCTAGAGGGTATAATGTCCCTAATGATATTTCTATAATAGGCTTCACTAATGGTCAGTTATCTAAATATGTTACACCATCGTTAACCATGGTTAGTCAGCATGGGAAATACATAGGTGAGCTCGCCGCTACACTATTGATAAATAGAATAAAAAATCCCGGGCAGCCTTATGAAACCAAAACGGTAAAGACTAGTCTATTAGTTAGGGATTCTACAAAAAAACTCCAGTAAGTTAAACAGTATCTGGTTGTGGATGCTCCCAATCGCCCCTATATTCTCTTTGTAATAATGCAGTTGCTTCAGGGTCGTTTATTACTGATCTGCTTTTAGGGTCATATACCAATGGTCTTTTTAAGTCCATAGATAAGTTAGCCAAAATACAGCTAGCTGTAGAAATATGTCCTTCTTCAATATCAGCAATAGGTTTATTACCATTTTCAATAGCATTTAAAAAATCGATTATATGCCCACGTGTTGCTGGTGCAGCATGTAATTCAATATCTTTTTCAGTTAAATCTTCAGGATATTTCTCACGCTCATATAGCACATCAAAGCGAATTGTTTCACCACCGTCAAGAGGGATAAATTCAGCTTTCATAACATCTCCCTTTAAAACGCCTTTAGATCCATAAATTTTAAACGACCAAGGGTAATCTGGGTCGGCTGGGTTACCCCACGTTCTATGTTGCCAATTACAGTTAAGGTCATCATATTCGAATACTGCTGATTGTGTATCGGATATATTTGATTTTCCATCTTTCTGCACAAAAATTCCACCCTCAGAGCTTATGCGTTTTGGCCATCCTAAATCTAGCATCCAACGAACGGTATCAAGCATATGAACACACATATCACCGGTTATTCCGTTTCCATACTCTCTAAAAGTTCGCCACCATCTTCGGTGTGGTAATCCATCATAAGGTCTCATAGGCGCTGGCCCTGTCCACATTTCATAATCCAAGAAATCGGGTATTTCTTGTAACGGAGGATTATCGTTTGCACGCATGTGATAATAGCAAGCCATATCAACATGACCAATAGTTCCTAACAATCCGGTATCTATAATTTGTTTTTTTACATCAATTAAATGTGGAGTGCTTTTACGTTGTGTGCCTACTTGAACGGTTCTATTATATTTACGGGCTGCAGCAACCATAGCCTCACCTTCTATGACATCGACACTTATTGGTTTTTGTACATATACGTGTGCTCCAGACTTTAGGGCTGCAATACATGTTAGCGCATGCCAATGGTCAGGAGTACCAATTAGAACAATATCTAAATTATCATTTTTCAACATGGCTCTATAATCAGAAAACAACTTCGGTTTTTTGCCATTTTTTTGACGTTGTGAAACAAGAAGAGCTGTTTCATTTAAGAAATTTGAATCTACATCACAAAGCGAAACAACTTCAACGTTAGCTACCTGAATTAATCGCATTAAATCACTTGTGCCATACCATCCAGTACCTATAAGGCCAACTTTTTTAGGTTTTTCATTTTTAAAAAATTCAAAACCATAAGAACTTAATGATGTTAGCAATAATGTTGCTGATGCAGCTTTAATGAAATTTCGTCTTTTAATAGGTTCAGTGAAATTTGACATGGTGGTGGTTGTTAGTTAATTATGCAGTTCAATTTTAGAAGAGTTAAGATAGGTAATCATTTAAAATTAATAGTTAATGTTTATGATATTGTCAAAATGAATCATATTTAGGTATATTTAAATCAATTTTATTATTAATTCTATGAAATTACGGTTAAGCTTGTTTTTTTGGTGTCTATTCACAATTACTATTGTTAAGGCAGAAATTACATTACCGAATATTTTTTCGAATGAAATGGTCTTACAAAGAGAATCTGATGTTTCACTTTACGGATGGGCAGGACCGAGTGAGGAATTTACAATTTACACAAGTTGGAATGATGCCACGGTTCAAGTAAAAACTGGTAATGATGCTAAATGGGAAATTCAAGTGAAGACACCAAAAGCAGGAGGACCTTACACGATGCGATTTATTGGTAAAGAAAATGAAATCATTTTAAGCGATGTTTTGATAGGTGAGGTATGGCTTTGTTCTGGACAGAGCAATATGGAATGGAGTGCGAACAATAAAATTGATAATAACGAGTATGAAATTGAAAATGCTAACCATCCTAATATCCGGTTGTTTACTGTTGAGAAACGAACAGCAGATTATCCAATGAATAATGTTATAGGAACTTGGAAAACTTGCTCTACTGAAACTATGGCTAATTTTAGCGCTATTGCTTATTTCTTTGCTAGAAAAGTTCAGGCAGAATTGAACATACCTATTGGGTTAATCGATTCTTCCTGGGGTGCTTCTTGTGCAGAAGTATGGACACCAGAATATGTTTTTGAAGCACATCCAGAATTAGTTACTGCACATGAGCTGATTCAACCCAATCAATGGGTGACGATAGAGAAATCTACCTTATATAATGCCATGATTGCACCATTGACCAATTTTAAAATTGGAGGGGTTTTATGGTATCAAGGAGAATCGAACACAGCTAATGCAGAATCATACCAACAGATTTTTACTGAAATGATTACTTCTTGGCGTACTGAATGGAACAATGATTTTCCATTTTACTATGCGCAAATAGCGCCATTTAACTATGGTAGCGAGTATGAAGGTGGTATAGTTCGTGATCAACAGCGTCGAACATTGGCTTTGAAGAATACAGGTATGGCAATGACGAGTGATATCTGTACCATTGAGGATATTCATCCACAGAACAAACAAGATGTTGGTTTGCGATTGGCAAATATTGCACTTAAACAACATTATAATATTTTACAAGGGCAAGAGGTTTATGGTCCGTTGTTCGAAGCTGCTGAAATAATAGGGAATCAAATTCAAGTTAAATTTAATCACGATGAGGGGTTAAAAAGTGATGGAAAAAAAATAGAGTTTTTTGAAGTATCGAATGAAAATGGAGAGTGGTTCACAGCTACGGCAAAGTTGAAAAATGGTGTTATATTGGCCAGTTCAAAAGACGTGAAAATGCCTATCGCCGTAAGATACGCGTGGAAAAGTACTGATATTGGTAATTTATTTAATGAAGCAGGTTTGCCTGCATCTACATTTACTAGTGAATGAAAATGGTGGGTAAAGTATGCGAATTACCTTAAAAAACTTACGTCCATCCAATGATTAAGGTCATTCAGCTAAAAACAAGTATTATTTTTTGATTAAATATCTAAATTGTATTCAATAACTAATTCAAAATTATGCAGATAAAAGAATCCTCTGAAATCTATGATGTGATTATTGTTGGTTCTGGCGCTGGTGGCGGTATGGCCACAAAACAGTTGGCTGATGCTGGTCTAAATGTAGCTGTAGTCGAGGCGGGCCCATATTTTGACCCAGCAGACCCGAAAACTATGACTCAATTAAAGCAGCCATATGATTCTCCTCGTAGAGGAGCAGGAACGGATCGTGCTTTTGGTGAATGGGATATGTCTTGGGGTGACTGGGAAGTTGAAGGAGAGCCATACACACATGAAGAAGGTACCGAGTTTAAATGGTGGAGAGCAAGAATGTTGGGTGGACGAACCAACCACTGGGGTAGAATTTCTTTACGATTTGGACCGAAAGATTTTAAAGGTAAAACTCGTGATAGTCATGGTGATGATTGGCCTATTGGATATGAGGATGTTAAACCTTACTATGATAAGTTAGATAAACTTATTGGTGTTTTTGGCACCAATGAAGGCCGTGAGAATGATCCTGATGGTTTTTTTCTTCCTCCTCCGAAACCGAGATTGCATGAATTGTTTTATATCAATGGTGCAAAGAAATCTAATATTCCTGTAATACCAGGTAGACTTTCAATGTTGACCAAAAGAATTAATAATGATCGTGGAGTTTGTTTTTACTGTGGGCAGTGTTCTCGTTCATGCTCTGTATATGCTGATTTTTCTGCGGGAAGTTGTTTAATATTCCCAGCACAAAAAAGTGGAGGTAAAGTTAAGATATTCGTTAATTCAATGGTTCGTGAAATTACGACTAATGAAGAGGGGAAAGCAACGGGTGTATCCTATATCAGTAAAGACGATAGAAAAGAATATAAGCTTAAAGCTAAGGTAGTTGTGTTAGCTGCATCGGCATGTAGTTCGGCTCGAATTTTATTAAATTCAAAAAGCAAGCAACATCCAAACGGATTAGGGAATAGTAGTAATATCGTTGGTAAATATCTTCATGATTCTACGGGTTCAAGTGCAGCGGGAGTAATTCCCGATTTAATGAATAGAAAGACATCTTATAATGAAGATGGCACCGGTGGAATGCATGTATATTCACCATGGTGGGGAGATAATTCTAAACTTAATTTCCCAAGAGGATATCACATCGAAGTTTGGGGCGGTATGGGTCAACCTAATTATGGTTTCGGCTTTGACCCAAACGGAATGAACAAATATTTCGGTCTTAAATCTGGAGGTTATGGAGATGGTCTACGTGACGATGTTAAAAAGTACTATGGCTCTGTGATTGGTTTTGGAGGTCGTGGTGAGGCTATTGCCTTTAAAGAAAATTATTGTGAAATTGACCCTACAACAGTTGATCAATTTGGTATTCCTGTCTTAAAATTCAATTATAAGCATTCTGAATTTGAGATAAACCAAGCTAAGCATATGCAAGATACTTTTGAAGAATTGATTCACAACATGGATGGTATACCCTTAAATGAAAAACCTGGAAAAGACCAAGATTATGGGCTTTTAGCCCCAGGTCAAATCATTCATGAAGTAGGTACTACCAGAATGGGAGATGACCCTAAAACATCCGTGACAAATAAACATCAACAATTACATGATGTTGACAATGTTTTTATAGTAGATGCGGGGGTTTTTGTTTCTCAAGCAGATAAGAATTGTACTTGGACAATTATGGCACTTTCATGGAGAGCATCTGACTATATCATTGAACAATTAAAGGCACAAAATATTTAGAAAATGGATAGAAGAAAGAGTTTACAAACTTTAATACTTGGTGGGGCTGCTGCCGGTACAGGTCTAGTATTCAATTCCTGTAGAACAGAAAATGCTGAAACTATCGATGAAGCTATTATCACCGGAAGTGATAAATATTTTGGAAGAACGCCAGAAGAGTTAGAGCGCATAGAGAAAATAAATGCAGAACAACTATTCAATGAACATGAGATGGAGACTATTGCATCGTTAGCTGTAGTTATTCTTCCACCAAAAGAACCTCATGGCGGACCAATTGAGGCGGGTGTTCCCGATTTAGTAGAGTTCATGGGAAAAGATATTCCAGAAATGGCACCAACGCTTTTAGGTGGCTTAATGTGGTTGGATCATAAAAGTAATACAGAATTCGGAACAGAGTTTAAATCGGCGACCTTAGAGCAGAAAAAACAGATTTGTGATGAAATCTGTTGGCACGATGTAGAAATTCCTTTAGAAAAACAACCTCTAGAAATACAATTTTTCTATATGATGCGTGGCCTAACGGTTACAGGTTATTATACCTCTGAAGTAGGCATAGCAGAGTTAGGCTATAAAGGAAATTCACCCAATGTATGGGATGGTGTGCCGCAAGATGTACTAGACCAGCACGGTGTTGCGTATGACCCAGCATGGATAGCGAAGTGTGTTGATCAGAGCCAAAGAAATGTAATTGCAGAATGGGATGAAAACGGAAATTTACTTACTTAGATAAAAGAAAGAAAATGAAAAAAGTTATCATAGCCACTATGATTATAGGTGGTGGTTTTCTAGCACAGGCACAAGAGGTTGGTTTACAATTATATAGTTTGCGTGATCAATTTAAAGTTGATGTCCCAAATACATTAGGTTTAATCAATGAATGGGGTATTACAAAAATTGAAGGCGGCGGAACCTATGATTTACCACTAGATGATTTTAAGGCACTACTTGCAAAGAATAATTTAGAAATGGTAAGTGTAGGTGCTGAATTTGGTGACTTGGAGAATGATATTGATAAAGTCATTAAAAACGCTAAAGATTTTGGTGCTAAATATGTAATGTGTGCTTGGGTACCTCATGATGGTAATAAATGGGATTTAGAAGAAACCCAACATGCAACCGATGTCTTCAATAAAGCAGGAAAGATTCTTAAGAAGAACGGACTCACCTTAGCTTATCATGCGCATGGGTATGAATTTAGACCTTATAAGAATGGTACTTTGTTCGATTATATGGCTGAAAACGCGAAGGATTTCTCTTTTGAATTAGATGTTTTTTGGGCTCAGCATGGTGGTGCAGACCCGTTGGCATTAATGAAAAAATATCCTAAGAAGTTTGTCTTGCTACATTTAAAGGATATGCAAAAGGGTATTGTAGGTAATAATACAGGACACGAAGAAGACGATACTAATGTTGTACTTGGTACAGGCCAAGTTGATATTTCAGGTATTGTTGCCGAAGCTAAAAAGTTAGGTATAGAATATATGTTCATTGAAGATGAATCTTCTGATGTTGTTTCACAAGTACCTAAAAGCTTAGAATATCTAAGTCAATTAGAAAAATAAAACCAATTACCAACCATTAGCCCCTATTTCATGTTTGAAGTAGGGGCTTTTTTATTATTTGGCTAATAAGATTTTATTCTATAATTTATAGTTTATGAAATTGATTTTACTTTCAATTCTTTTAACACTTTCCTTTACTTGTAAGGATAATGCAGAGAATATTAGTCAGAAAATACAATCACAACTGAACATTATTTGGTTGGTGGCCGAGGATCAATCACCAGACTGGTTTCCAATGTATGGCGACTCAATACAGTCTCTTCCTAACTTAGAATCTCTTTCACATGATGGCGTTGTTTTTACAAACGCTGTTGCTCCCGTACCAGTATGTGCTCCGGCACGAAGTGCAATTATCACCGGTATGTATCCTACAACATTGGGCACACATAATATGCGTACATATAACGCGTATGCTAAAGGGCAAAATGAACCATTAATTGGTATTCCTAGTTATTCTCCATTAGTGCCAGATGGCGTGAAAATGTTTACCGAGTATTTGCGAATAAATGGATATTATACTTCTAATGGACCAAAGGAGGATTACAACTTTAAAAAATCGGAAGCGGCATGGAGTGATTCAAGTAAAGATCACCACTGGCGTAATCGAGAATCGGGTCAACCATTTTTTAGTGTTTTTAATTTTTCGGTTTGTCATGAATCGCAGGTTTGGGCACGAACAAATGATCCCCTCTATGTAAAGCCGGAAGAAATTAAAGTCCCACCTTATTTTCCGGATACTGATGTGGTACGACATGATATGGCTGTCAATTACAGTAATTTAAAACGTTTGGATAATCAAATCGGAAAAATTTTAAATCAATTGAAATCTGATGGACTTTATGAAAATAGTTATATCTTTTTTTATGGCGATCACGGCGGACCCTTTCCAAGGTATAAAAGAGCATTGTATGATACGGGATTAAAAGTGCCAATGGTTATTAAGTTTCCTGCAAATAAAGGTGCAGGTACTGTTGATGATCGTATGTTTAGTTTTATTGATTTAGCGCCCACAGTACTTTCATTAGCTGGTATAGAACCTCCAAAAGTTATACAAGGTGTTTCACAATTTGGTGCGTTTGAGACCGAGAACAAACCAAAAGAAACATTTCATTCTTCAGATAGGTTTGATGCGGTATATGACCGATTAAGAGCAGTGCGTTCTTCCCGATTTAAGTATATAAAAAATTTTAATACAAATTTAAGTAGAGCTTTACCTATTGCTTACAGGGAACAAATGGGCATAATGAAAGAATTGAGAAGGTTGGATAGTACAAATCAATTAACTGAAATTCCATCCACCTGGATACAACCTGATAAACCAAATGAGGAATTCTATGATTTAGATAAAGATCCTAAAGAGCTATATAATCTTTCAAAGGATCCAGAATATAAGGATTCAATTGATTACTATCGTGATATTTTAAATCAATGGATTCAGGAAACTAAAGATTTAGGAGAAGTAGAAGAAAAAGTACTATTACATAATTGGCTGGTAGATGGTAAACAGCCAAAATTAAAGGGATTACAATTACAGGAAAAAGATAATGGCATTAAACTTATGCATTCAAAAGCAGATGCTACCATAGTTTGGAGAAAATTAAAAGATTCAGTTTGGAATGTTTATTATGAACCTTTGAACAAAGACATATCATTTGAGGCCAAGGCAGAACGTATAGGGTATCACGATAGCGAAGTTATAATTTGGCAATAACTTTAGATTAATCTAACCTCTTAAACTGTAAAAGCCTAAAATCACCTACTTGACTACCAGGAATTTCCAAGGCTTTTAGTGTAAGCGTACCCTTTCCCTTAGAAAGAACTAAAACACCAAGGTCAAGTATTTTGAATTCCTTTACGTAAGACTCCATCCTTGGTACCCTGTCATTTTCTTTTCCAGTTAAAAGAGGGTCGAACGGATCCGTAATTTTCTTAGCAATTTTGCTATTTTCAAAACTTAATTCAATAATTGATCCCAAGTCTATTTCAGGACATGTATAATATAATTCTACCTGAAAATGACCATCGGTAAGTACTTCTATGTTCCAAGAAATAGAATCGGTAACTGATTTCCAATTCGTAAAGAATGAGTCATTTGGCCATTGATTACTTCTATTTATATTTCCATGAGCTTTACCATCTCTAGCTGGCAATTGCGTATATAGTGCTTTTGAATAACCCAAAGTGAAAGCGCGTTCATCGTTTGCTTTGGTTATTTGAATCGTCTCCTTTTCCCAGTTAGTCTTTGCTGCAATTAATGAATCGGTGATTTGTCGATATTTATTAGAAACATCAAATTTTTGACCACGATCAGTATTAATATCGAAAAGTCTATTTTCTTCATCTAATCTAAATTGCTGACTTCTAACACTTGTTTTACCATTCCAATGATTATAGATTAAACGGTCTTTAATAGTTACAGCATTTCCTAATAGTAATGCGCTCAAATTAATACCATCAATTGACTTTTCTGTTTTTATCGGTATCGATAGTAAACCGCAAAGGGTTGGCAAAATATCTATACCACTTGCTATTTCTTTAAGGTTCAACCCTTTTTCAATATGATTCACCCATTGAATATAGAATGGAGTACGAACGCCACCTTCATCTACATTTCCTTTTTTCCCACTCATACCGTCATTCCACCGATAAGCATTAGGGCCATTATCAGAAAGATAAATAATGATGGTATCCTCTTCTAAACCTAGCTGTTTAATTTTATCGGTAACTTTGCCAACATTATCGTCTATATTTTCGACCATGGCCAACGCGGCTTTTGTAAATTGTAAATCTTCCTCTAGATCAGCTTCAGATAGGATTTCTAAGGACTTGTGTTTCATTCTATCCCAATATTTATCAGGTACTTGCATTGGGCTATGAGGGGTATTGTATGGGAGGTAAAGAAAGAACGATTCACTGGCATTCTTATCTATAAAATCAAGTCCTTTATCCGTAAGGTCATCCACTAAATAACCATTTCCCTTTACCAACTTCCCGTTATTTTCTAACATGGGGCTAAAGTAATTACCCCAATGACCAGAAGCGAAACCATAAAACTGGTCAAACCCCCTTGAATTTGGGTGGTAGGGAGGTTGCATGCCATTATGCCATTTACCAAATGCAGCAGTATGATAACCTACATTTTTAAGAAGTTCAGCTATGGTAGTTTCATTCAAATTAAAACGTTCACCACCAGATGAGGTTTCATAAACGCCCATACGAGTAAAATATCTGCCGGTTAATAATTCGGCTCTTGTGGGTGAGCAAACCGGTTGTACATAGAAATTTTCAAACGATGCGCCATTAGTTCTTAAAGCGTCAATGTTAGGTGTATTTAAATTGGTGTTTCCGCTACTACTTAAATCGCCCCAGCCTTGGTCATCAGCAAGAAATAGAATTACATTAGGTTTTTTAATTGAGGGTTTTAAGCTTTTTTCTTTTACTTTTTCAACACAAGAAATTACTGCAA
>RCMY010003541.1_pt1 | contig 13782 bp, 14 predicted proteins | sample 2041341 | NCBI WGS metagenome assembly RCMY01 (sample SAMN09708234, study PRJNA481090) | Marine sediment metagenome, whole genome shotgun sequencing project. | reverse complement strand
TAACTGTTTGACTGAATACCTTTTAGTTTCATTTCAGATGTTCCTTCGCTTATGAATAAAGGGTAATTATCTTTTGAGATTTCTTTAGTAATTACCTCAATAAGCCAATTTTCGTCACGTTTTATTTTTATTGTTTCGACTGATTTTTCAAATACAAAAAGTGCTCCGTGTAAATAATAAATGTGATTTTTATTTAAAATATCTCCTGTTTTAAAAAGCTTAAATCTTTCGTCTTCAAAGAATGGCATATAAAAATAGTCGCCGAATTTCTTACTCTCCAATATTAGATAGTAAAGAAATAAGTCATAATTTGTGGTGAAAATTTGGTCAAATGCTTTGATTTGTTCCGCAACAAGTTTCAGTTGCTCTATTTTTATTTCGTCAGGTGTTGGATGGATTCGGTTTATCGAGTCTATTAAACCTTGTTTGATTAATTCTTTGTTTTTACTTATTCTTTTTTGTTCTATTTCAAGTGCGCTACAAACTCTTTCAGTTGATTCAAGATGTTCAAGAATAATTTCAAAATTTGTGGATTTAAATTCCTTAAATAGTTTTTCAACATCTTCAGGGCAATTTTCTATATACTTTTCATATAAATTTCGATAAAGTAATCTTGAACTAAAATTCAAACTAAAACCATTTCCTAAAAGTAAGGGACAATCTGGAAATTGGCTTTCAATCCAACTCCATTGTCTTATTCCTTCTGCATTTAATTGGTCTGTGGTGAATTTCATTTCAAATTATTGGCAACGTACGGATATGTGTACAATTACACATATATCCTTTTTAAAAGTAATCTAAATAGTAAGTAATAGAAAACCTACTTTTCAACAGTTATAAACAACTACTATTCAAGGGGTTTCTCTAAATTTAAGATTACCACCACACCACAAAAAACTTCTCCTTTTCCGTTTCACTTTTCTTCATCCAAACTAGGGGCGAATTTTGTTTAAGGAGCTGTTCTTCTATTTTTAATAGTGCGTTCGCATGTGAAGTCCAACTATTACTAGCATCAGGGTTCAAAACCCATTCGCTTTTGCTGGGAATATAGTATTGGTACGGTGTAAAAGCATCGCTAGTAAAATCTAACAATCGCAGCCAAAAGCCAACAATACAATTTCCGTTTAATGGGTGTAGTTGTACTGTACCTGTTTTAAAGGGTTTAAAGAGTTGTGCCTTAAAACAAGTTTTATGAAGGAGGTTAGAAGCATCAATGTCTAATTCTGCAAGTGCTTTTATACCTGCTTCAGAATGTAAAAGGGAGAATTGCTTGTTCTTTATCTTCTCCATTTTCATAAAGAATGCATCCCGTTTGTTTGGCCCTATCAATTGGTGCATGGGATCTGAAACACCCGTGTTTATAATATAGAATTTATAGGTCAGTTCTACATGTATGATTTGTTCGGTTGTAACATCCTTCAGTATAAAATCAATTTCCCCTAAGGTTTGTTTTCCTTCCCTGATAGGTAAATTATAAACTAGCACTTCATATGGTGATGAATGGTCTAACAACTGCTTACAAACAACTTCCATTTGATGTCCCAAGCGTAAATTTTCAGGTATTGGAGCAGGGGAGAAGTCCGACAAATTCACCGTTGGAAATTCAAACTGTTCTATTCCAAACTGTGTATGTTCCCATATCGGCGGCGTATTTAAAAAGCCTTTGAATTGGTTTATTATTGTTTGTTTTTGTTTGATGGTACTTGTTTTTACCCGAAGTTACTTTTAATTCTTTGATTTCCTTTTATTCAGTAAATGTGTTTACGTCTTTGTGAGAACTGTGTAGCTATCTGTGAACAACAAACATCCATCAACTAAAAAATTAAACAACAACGTTAACATTTCCCAAAAGCCAAGGGCATCCAACTGAAATGTGTTAATTTTATACCATGGCAATGAATGTAAGAAATGGTTTTCGTTTCGAAACTTACGAGGCACCCGAACAGTCAATATTTGATAAACTTTTTGATATTTTTCAAGAGCTTATAACACATACCTCTGGCGATTTTGACGAAGCAATCGATTGGTTGCGCGAATTGGACAAAGAATATGAACTTACTACAGAAGAATATACCATTGATGATTTTATCGAAGATTTAAAGGCTAAGGGTTATATACGCGAAGAATTTAAAGATGGCGGTGGTGATGGTGAAGACGGAAAAGAAGGATCAGGCGGTGGAGATATTTCGATCACGGCTAAAATGGAACGTATTATTCGTAAGCGTGCTTTAGACCAAATATTCGGAAAGATAAAGCGAAGTGGCTCTGGGAATCATAAAACCGGTAAATCTGGACAAGGAGATGAACACACCGGCGATTTTAGAGAATATCGCTATGGCGATGGATTGGAGCATATTTCAATGACAGAAAGTCTGAAAAATGCTCAAATCAACCATGGCATTGGTGATTTTCAACTAAGTGAGGAAGATTTAGTAGTTGAAGATACGCAACACAAAGCCCAAATGAGTACCGTGTTAATGATTGACATTAGCCATAGTATGATTCTATATGGTGAAGACCGTATAACTCCCGCCAAGAAAGTAGCAATGGCACTGGCAGAACTTATAACAACTCGCTACCCAAAAGATACGCTTGATATATTGGTTTTTGGTAATGATGCCTGGCCGATTCCCATAAAAGATTTGCCTTATTTAAAAGTTGGACCTTACCATACTAATACGGTTGCGGGACTTCAGTTAGCAATGGATATGTTGCGCAGAAAACGAAATACTAACAAGCAGATTTTTATGATAACCGATGGTAAGCCTAGTTGTTTACGTATGCCCGACGGTACTTATTATAAGAATAGTGTTGGTTTAGATGATTTTATTGTAGAGAAATGTTACAATATGGCACGACAAGCACGCAAACTTCATATTCCCATCACAACATTTATGATTGCTCAAGACCCTTATTTAATGCAATTTATCCGTCATTTTACGGAAGCAAATAAAGGAAAAGCATTTTTTACTGGACTTAAAGGTTTGGGTGAAATGATTTTTGAAGATTATGAAGCAAACAGAAAGAAGCGACTTAAATAGTTATTGGTTATAATTCGAAATATGATATTGGTATTGAACACATAACATTGAACAAAATAAAGGAATATATAATAGTATAAAATATAAAGGTTGAAAGTTGTTACGTGATACTATCAACAAACAACTATCAACCATCAACAAATATATGAAGCATACAGAAATAAAGACATTAGGTCAATTAGTAAAGGCCGGATATCAATCCAAAAAGATAAAAGATGAGCTTAGGGATAATCTTCGTGAGAATATAATTTCGGGGAAGGATAGCTTCGTAGGAGTTTGGGGATATGAAGATTCGGTTATTCCTGAATTAGAGCGTGCTATTTTATCTCGCCATAATATTAACCTATTAGGACTGCGTGGACAAGCGAAAACTCGTTTGGCCAGATTAATGGTTAACCTATTAGATGAGTGGATACCGGTTGTAGAAGGCTCTGAAATTAATGATGATCCGCTTAAACCCATGTCACGTTACGCGCTTGAACTTATTGCTGAAAAAGGAGACGATACTCCGATTTCATGGTTACATAGAGATGATAGATTTTTCGAAAAATTAGCTACACCAGATGTTACCGTTGCAGATTTGATTGGTGACGTAGACCCTATAAAGGCAGCAAATTTAAAACTTTCTTACGCCGACGACCGTGTCATTCACTTCGGAATGATACCTCGTGCCAACCGTTGCATTTTTGTAATTAACGAATTGCCCGATTTACAAGCGCGTATTCAAGTATCGCTATTCAATATATTACAAGAAGGTGATATTCAAATTAGAGGTTTTAAGTTAAGACTGCCGTTAGATCTTCAGTTTATTTTTACTGCTAACCCAGAAGATTACACCAATAGAGGTAGTATCGTTACTCCGTTAAAAGATAGAATAGGGTCACAGATTTTAACGCATTACCCAGACGATATCGCAACTGCACGTAAGATTACAGAACAAGAATCAAAATTAGATGCTCGACAAGTTGAAAGTATTTATGTACCCGATTTGGCAAAAGACTTACTAGAGCAAATTAGTTTTGAAGCTCGTGAAAGCGAGTATGTAGATTCAAAAAGTGGTGTAAGTGCACGAACAAGTATAACCGCGTTTGAGAATCTGTTAAGTACTGCAGAACGTAGATCTTTGTTAAACGGTGGTGATCATACCATGGTTCGCTTAAGTGATTTTCTTGGAGTGATACCTTCTATTACAGGTAAGATTGAATTAGTTTATGAAGGAGAGCAGGAGGGGGCAGACGGAGTTGCAGGTATTTTGATAGATGATGCTGTAAAATCGCTTTTTCCTAAATATTTCCCAAAAATAAATAAGTTGGAACGTAAGGATGAGGCAACGGTTTACGATGAGCTTTTACATTGGTTTTTTCAAGGTGAAGGTTTTGAATTAATGGATGATTTTACAGATGAGGAATATAAGCGAGCGCTAGATAGTATACCCGCTTTGAATCAACTTATAAAAGAACATCAACCAGATTATAATGAAAAGGATGTTTATTTTCTAAAAGAATTGTTGCTGTGGGGTTTGGTGTCTCACAAAAAATTAAATAAACAAAGATTCACTGATGGTTTTGAATTCAAAGATCTATACAGTAGTTTCTTAAAGAATATTTAATAAATCCGTATTTATATAAAAAAAGCCTTTTCAATTTTGAAAGGGCTTTTTTTTATTAGATTATTTCCAATGATCAACATGTTGATTCATATCATCGAAAAGATATGTGCCCACAATTTTTTTTCTGTAGTCTATAGCTAAATATGTAACCAATAGGAGTAAGGTGTAAAGCAGTAACATAAAATATCCTAATGGTAAAAACGTGCTCGGTATCAGGTGATTATCGAAGTCATTGTAACTTAATAATATGATAATGGTTTCTACGAGTTTATAAACATAAACTAAGGAAATGATGTATAGCACATATTCAAGTGTACGCATTGGTGGGTCGCTCAATTCATCTTCCTTAATCTTAAACCATAATACATATAGAAAAACAAAATGTACAATTGAAAGTAAGGGAAAGATGTAATTATCAATTTTAAAGAAATAAAACTTATTCGTGTAAAGTCCGTAAAAACTAAAAATGTTCAAGAGTGCCAATATACCAACAGACAAAATTAATGTGCGTTTCCATGTTAGTATTCCTTTAATAAAATTCATATTAAATAGATTTCATGGTCTAGGAGAACCATTAGGTTTCTTTCAAGAACGGGTATGTATTCCCTTTATTTTAAACAATTCGATAAACGGTATACTTTGTTGTTCAATCCCTTAAATCTAAATAATTCAAACTTTACAAGCACAATTTCTTGTGAAAAATCACATTAATAGTGCGTAATAAGGTTAAAATGAAAGGGCATGAAACTAATATGACCGCTTGATTCATATTTTTCGCATAGTTATTGGTGGACTTATATCTTATATCTCGAATTTAGCAAGAAAAGTTAACGCAAGAGTATTTTAATTAATTACATGGGGGTTACATGTATTGTTTTTATTTTTACCATCATGAAGATTCAGCGTTTTTGCTATTTGGTGCGTTTACAATATTTGGGGTTTAGATTCAGTGGTTGGCAGGTGCAACCAAAACAACGAACCATAGTTAGTATGTTGAACAAAACATTTGAATTTTTATATCCTGGTAAAACGTATAAGATATTAGGAGCTGGCAGAACAGATGCCAAAGTTTCTTCTTTAGATGGCGCTTTTGAGCTTTTTTTAGAAGAAGAGCTAAAAGACTTAGAGAGCTTCATACTAGATTTCAATAAAAATTTACCTTCAGATATACGTTTACTCTCCATAGAACCAGTAAGTCAAGATTTTAACATAATTAAGGATAGTAAAATCAAAGAGTATTTTTATTTCTTTTCCTTCGGATGTAAAAATCATCCTTTTAGTGCACCTTTCATAACAAATTATATAGAAGATCTTAATTTAAAAATCATGAAGCAAGGTGCCGAATTATTTAACGGTAGACATGATTTTTCAATATATACCGCTGGCCTTAAGCCGAATACTAAAACAGTTCGTAAAATTGAATCTTGTTACATTGAAAGAAATAATGTGTTAACAGCTAATTTTTTCCCTGATAACAGTTATATATTGAAAATTAAGGGAAAAGGTTTTATGCGATATCAGATACGAATGATAATGGGAGTTCTTGTTCAATTGGGTAAAAATGAACTTACCTTAAATCAAATTAAATTATCGTTAGAACCAGGCTCTGAGTTAAAGTTAAAAACTATTGCACCGGGATCAGGCTTGCTCTTAAACCAACTAAAATTCAATGGTTAGGTAGGAGTTTTATTATATTTAAAGAAAAAATCATTTATGGCTTCAAATAAAAAGCTAAACTTCCCTAAGAGAAAGAAGAAGAAGTCTCGCCAACAGAATAAATTAGGAAAAGCACCAGGTACTATTAGTTATATGGGCGATAAGGAACCTGGTAATAGCGTTATTTATAGTACTACTTACAATACAGATAATTTTGGAACCCTGGAGTTTAATGAGCTCGATGATTTTATAAAAGAAGATAGAGGTGGTAAAATCTCGTGGGTAAATGTTGTTGGAATTTCAGATGAACCTTTTATAGAACGTTTAGGTAAACATTTTAATTTAAATCCTTTAGTATTAGAGGATATTGTAAATACAGAACAACGCCCGAAAATTGATGAATATGATGATTATATTTTCGCAGTTTTCAGAATGTTATATGTATCTGAGGAAGATGAGATAATTGGGGAGCATATAGCAATTATTCTACTAGAAAATACGGTTTTAGTCTTTCAAGAAGTAAAGGCAGATGTTTTTGATGGGTTAAGAGAACGTATAACTGGCAAACTAGGTCGTATTAGAGTAAGAGGTGGCGATTACCTGTTCTTCGCATTATTGGATGCTATAGTTGATAATTACTTTTTAGCAATCGAAAACTTAAACAATAGAATTGAAAGTTTAGAAGAAGAGGTATACAACAACCCAGAGCCAATCGTTGCAAAAAATATTCAACAGTTAAAAAAAGAGGTACTTAAGATAAGACGATGGATTTACCCTGTAAAAGAATTGATCAGTAGATTAATTGATTCTGAAAACTCTTTAATTACAAAAGACACTAAACTCTTTTTAAGGGATGTTCACGATCATACCGTGGAAATTAATGAGAGTTTACAAATTTACCGTGAAATGTCTATGAGTTTAATGGAGATGTATATGAGTAATATGAGTAATAAAATGAATGAGGTAATGAAAGTTTTGACCATAATGGCCTCTATTTTTATACCACTAACATTTATTGCCGGTATTTATGGAATGAACTTTGATCACATGCCAGAATTACATACTAAAAACGGATACTACTATGTTTGGGCAGTTATGATTGTTCTTTTTATAGGAATGATGTTTTACTTTAAAAAGAAAAAGTGGTTATAAAGCATTGCATTGTTTCTTATTTCAAAGTTCAATAATCTTTTCAACTAATTCCTATTCCATCAAAAAAAAAATTTATTCAGCTACAATTGATTACTATTTTCTTATACATTTCTGTTATCTAATAACTTAGATATGTGTGATTAATTTTCTTATTTAAGATTTAATCTTAGAAAGAATTATTTAATCGAATAAAACTTTAATAAAAATATATGAAAATTAAAACTGTTTATATTGTAATGGCTGGTCTTTTTATAGTTTCAGGAACTTTATTGGCACAAGAAGAGAATCAGGAAGTATTGGATACTAAAATTTCTAAAACGTATACCGTAAATAACGGGTCCAAATTGATAAAAAGTACAGTAGAAATCACAACTCAAAGGTTAAATAGTGTTGAAAGTGAAGAGAAAGATGCAGGTAAAATAGATCAAGATAGGGTCGTAGATAGTATATCTACTATTATAAAAACTGTTCAAATTGATAATGATGACGATGATGAATTTGATGAAAAAATAGTTTTCAGTTATGAATCTCAAACTCCAGAGGATTTTGTGTTGGTATCAAGAAACAACGAATTAGTTGTTGCAATGAGCGATGGTGATAATCTCAAAATCGTTGAGAATATAAAATTAAAAACAAAACAATTGATGGATAATAAGACCACCTATATTTTTACCAATGATAATGGTGATAATTTAGAATTTATAGTTCAAGAGTATAGTAAAACAAATGTTGCTGCCATGCGTGTTGAGTAATATTTTTTTAACATCGTAAATTATCAAGAGCCGTTTAAAACGGCTCTTTTTATGTTTAAAAATCAAAATTAATTAAACAAATCTGAAGACAAATATCGATCTCCTCGATCACAGACTATGGAGACAATTACACCGTGATCCAATTCTTCCGCTAGGCGTAAAGCAACAGTAGCGGCTCCGCCACTGCTCATTCCAGAAAAAATTCCTTCTTCCTTGGCAAGTCTTTTTGCCATAGATTTAGCTTCTTCTTCATTAACTTCCATTATTCTATCTACCTTTTTAGCATCGAAAATCTTCGGTAAATATTCTTTTGGCCATTTACGTATACCAGGTATACTTGCATTATCACAAGGTTGCACCCCTACAATCTGTATGTCCTTATTCTTTTCTTTTAAAAAAGTAGAAGTTCCCATTATTGTACCTGTAGTACCCATAGAAGAAACAAAGTGCGTTATTTTACCATCAGTATCTTTCCATATTTCAGGTCCAGTTGTTTTATAATGTGCTTTCCAATTATTAGGGTTTCCAAATTGGTTCATCATAATGTAACCTTCGTTGGCAACTTTACTTTCTGCATAATCGCGCGCGCCTTCTATACCGACTTCCTTAGAAGTTAAAGTGACCTTTGCACCATAGGCTCGCATAGTTTGTACACGTTCTACCGTGGCATTTTCAGGCATTACTAGTTCAATATCTAATCCGTAAACACCTGCTATCATTGCTAAAGCAATACCAGTGTTACCACTAGTGGCTTCAATGAGTTTATCGTTTTTACTGAAATCTCCACGTTCAATTCCGGTCTTAATCATATTATATGCCGCCCGGTCTTTTACACTACCACCAGGGTTGTGACCTTCCATTTTAAAAAATAAAGAAACATTAGGGTTCGTATTAAGCACTCTTGATTTTACCAAAGGGGTATTACCAATAAGGGATAGTATTGAATTAGACATTGGGTAAAGTTTTAATTTTAATTTCTGGGGTATGAAAAACTGTTGAATTAGGAGGTACGGATGCTGTAATCCAAGCATTTCCACCTATTACGCTATTTGCCCCAATAATGGTATTACCTCCCAAAATAGTCGCATTTGCATAAATAGTTACGTTATTTTCTATTGTAGGATGCCGTTTTGTTTTTTGAAGATTTTTAGCAACAAAAAGTCCGCCTAAGGTTACACCTTGATATATTTTCACATCATTCTTTATCACTGCAGTTTCACCGATTACGACACCTGTACCGTGGTCGATATGAAACGATTTACCAATTTTTGCTCCAGGATTGATATCAACACCAGTTTGCCTATGAGCATATTCTGTCATTAACCTAGGTACAAGTGGGAAACCGAAATTGTATAGTTCATGCGCTAAACGATATACAGAAATTGCATAAAAACCAGGATACCCCATATAAACTTCCTCAATTGATAATGAGGCTGGATCACAATTTACAGTTGCTTCAGCATCAAGATTTAAGCTTTCTAAAATTTGCGGTAGTTGTTCTACATAATTCTCCCATACTTTCTTGCAAGGCTTTTCACTCTCCCAGCAGGCTAAATCTACAAGCTCATCAAACTGTGTTTGAAGTTTACTTAAATTGTCTGCAACAGGAGTTTCTATATCGAAGAGGGTGTAAAAAAGAAGGTCTGTAAATTTTTCTACATTTCTTTTTAAACGAAATCTAAGGTTAGGCTGTTTTTTGTGAGCGTTTATTTTGTCGATTATTGATCGATGGTCCATGGTTCTACATTAGTTAGTCAAAATTAACCAAATAACTAAAAGTACTTCTCTTCTATTGGTTAACTTTAGCTTAAAATCACAAGAGCTAGGTCGTATGTTAGAAACGAATATTACAAAGAGTACCTTCCAATTTTTAAATTCACTTAAAAAAAACAATAATAGAGAGTGGTTTGCCGAACATAAAACGGACTTTACTACAGAGTCTGAAAATGTAAAGAGCTTTTTTAATTATGTACTTGAAAAGCTGAAGTCTCATGATGAAATTGAACGCCTAAAAGTTTTTAGAATTTATAGAGATGTTCGTTTCTCTAAAAATAAAACTCCATATAAAAGTAATTTTTCGGCTTCCTTTGCTAGAGCTGGTAACCATCGCCGTGGGGGATATTACTTACAAATTGAACCAGGTAATAGTTTTATTGCAACAGGTTTTTGGAATCCAGAAAAAGAGGATTTGGTACGCATTCGAAAAGAATGGGAGATAGATACTACTGAATTGACAGCGATTATCGAAAATGATGCTTTCAAAAAAGTATGGGGACAGTTAGTAGGTGAGGAGTTAAAAACGGCCCCAAAAGGTTTTGATAAGGAAGACCCCAACATTGAATTCATTAGAAAAAAGCAATTTATTTTTATACGGAAATTTTCAGACAAAGAGGTTTTGTCCATAGATTTCGCTGCCAAAATAGATGAAAGTTTTAAATTGATAAAACCTTATTTTGATTTAATGAGCAGTATATTAACTACTAATTTAAATGGAGAATCGTTGTTAGACTAATTCAAGTTTACCAAAATATTGTATTTGATCTTGTAGTCGTTTAATAACCATATTCATCATTCGTTTATTTAATGCTGAAGAATTTTGAATGTAAAGCTCGTATTCTTCTATTGTAAATTGACCTGTTATCATACCTTTTAATGAGTTACGGAATTTAATATCCTTTTGAATTGATTTAGTAATGTAATTCATACGTTTTTCGAGTTTGAGCTCATAAAACGTATTCTTCATTTTTTTTATATAATTTTCAAAAGAAGCTAATAATAAATCGTTTTGTAATTTTAAAATAGGGCGTAAGGTCTGGTTTTGAAAACGTTCCTCTTCGGTCATATTCGGAACTATTTTGGCGGAAGAAATTAAAGGGCGTAGCGATAGTAATTTCTGTGATCTGTCCATCTTTTCAGTGATTTTATTTAAAGGTACATATTAGATGAAGTCCATAAGAAAAGTAGTTAATTAGTTTTTAACCTGTTATGAACAAAGGCAGTAGGAACTCAAAAAATGTAGATTTTAATTAAGAAAACTGTAATTCCGAAAGAGGTAAATTGTCAAAATATAAATAAACGATAATACAAATAATGACATTGATAAATCGATACGGCTTCTTCTAGAAATTTGTCTAGTTACCAATTTTCGATATAACTTTGTAATGCATATTTCAAAATTTAATTTATGAGATTTCATACTAGAAAATTAGTAAAGCCAGGAGATTTAAACTCTAATGGCACTCTATTTGGAGGTCGTTTACTGGCTTGGATAGATGAGGAAGCAGCTTTATATACCATTGTTCAGTTAGAGAATGCGAAAATAGTTACTAAGTATATGTCAGAAATAAACTTCATGAGTGCTGCCAAGCAAGGTGACGTTATTGAGATTGGAATTGAAGTTGTTAAGTTTGGTAAAACATCATTAACGTTGAACTGTGAGGTACGTAATAAAATGAACCATGAAACAATCGTTACCGTTGATAACATCATTATGGTAAACCTTGGTGAAAATGGAAAACCAACACCACATGGTAAAACGAAAATTGAATTTGTAAAAGACCGTTTAGCGGCCTTAGGGGGGGTAGATTAACTATCCCCTAATTTCTTAGCTACAGCCTGTACTTCATCGAGTACCCTTAACAAGTTACCACCCCATAATTTGGCAATTTCTTCATGGGTATAACCACGTTCAACAAGTTCTAATGTTACATTAAATGTTTCTGATGCATCATTCCAACCTTTGATACCGCCGCCGCCATCAAAATCTGAACTAATACCTACATGGTCAATACCTATTAATTTAACCATGTAGTCTATGTGGTCTACAAAATCGGAAACATTGACTTCTGCGGGTGCATCCGTTTTATCTTTTACCAATTCATTACCAACCTTAAGTACTTTAGGATAATTCTCCATAAAAGCCTCTTTCTGTGTTTCGTTTAGACTAGAGAATTGCGAACGCTCATACCAATCAATGCCTAATGAATCTGCTACTTGCTGATAAATTGATTTCATATATGCCGCTCTCGCATCATGTTTTTCGGTATTTAAATAGGAACTAAATGCAACTGTTTGAACAACACCGCCATTCTCTTTCATCATCATTAATTGTTCGTCATCAAGATTTCTGCTATGGTCACATAGTGCTCTAGCTGAAGAGTGTGATGCAATAATTGGTGCTTTAGAAAGTGAAATCATTTGCTTCATCGCATCTTTTGAAGGGTGCGATACATCAATCATAATTCCAAGTCTATTCATCTCATTTACAGCTACTTTTCCTAATTCACTTAATCCATTATGTAACCATTTGTTTTCAGCTTCACCTGTGTTTGAATCTGAAAATTGACTATGCCCATTATGTGCTAATGAGATGTAGCGTGCTCCCAAATCGTAATATGATTTAAACTGGCTCATATCTGTACCAATTGGGTATGCATTTTCTACTCCAATCATTGCCACTTTCTTACCAGAAGCTATAATATCCCTTACATCAGAAGATGTTAATGCGAGTCCTATTTGGTCTGGTGCTATTTCCTCACAAAGTTTATGAATAGCTGTAAACTTCTGCCTAGCATTTTCTTTTGCTTTAGCATAACCAGCCTCAGTGAGTGTATCTTGACCTGTATAAACAATTAGCCAAGCAACGTCTAAACCACCCTCTTTCATTTTCGGTAGGTTTACCTGAGTTTCTAGGTTCTGGGTGTAATTTATACTATCAGTAAAGTTGTTGACATTGATATCGTTATGCGTATCAATTGTAATTACATCTTCATGTATTCTTTTTGCTTTTTCAAGCGTTGTTTCTGTTACGTTTTCCTTCTTTTCTGCACAAGAGACGGCCAATAAAAAACAAAATAAATAGATAAACTGCTTCATAAGTTAGTTTTAGACCTACAATTTAAGGGTATTCACAACAAATAACCAACCCTTGAAAACATTTTATTGTTGTCACGTATTTAATGGCGCATTTTTAAAAACTCTTAAAACGTACTATACAAATAATTAAAGAATAGCATTTTATGTCAATTTCTAAAACTACAGACTTACTTGATCAATTATCTCAGCTAGAGCGCTCGGTGAGTGAGTTCTCTTTTGAGGAATTAAGTGCAGATGAAGCTAAGGAGTTAAAGAATTCATTTAACACCTTTAGGTCAAGTTTGGAAGGCCAAATTTATACTCCAAACCATAACAATGAATCTCTTAAAAAAGAGCCTATTGTGGTTGTGAATAAGCAAGAAGTATCTCAAAAAGAATTCATAACTCATGTGAGTCATGAAATACGAACTCCATTAAACAGTATAATTGGTTTTGCGAACCTTCTTAGAGAAGAAAGACTAACGTCTAGTCAGCAGAAAAAAGTAGAAGCTATTCAATTTGCCTCCAATACTTTATTAAAGCTAATCAATGAAGTTTTAGATTATGAGCAACCTACAAAATACATAGTAGAAACCACAGATTATGATGATAGTTTTGAAGAGTGGGGAGATGGTGGAAGCTAAAAGCTTCCTCATTAGTATTAAAGTTTAGATACTTTATCAAGGAAAAGTTCTATAAGTTAAAAAATAAAATTTTA
>RCMY010003540.1_pt1 | contig 13785 bp, 11 predicted proteins | sample 2041341 | NCBI WGS metagenome assembly RCMY01 (sample SAMN09708234, study PRJNA481090) | Marine sediment metagenome, whole genome shotgun sequencing project. | reverse complement strand
AGCGTGATCCACGGGCGGGCGCCGTAGGCCGACAGCCAGCTATCGCTGCGCACCACCTCGGAATAAAGCGGGTTTGACGGCCCGTTTACGGCCGCCTCGGCCACCAACGCATAACCGTCGATCCCGACGGCCAGCCACAAACCTGCCAGCGCATAGCCAAGGATCGTCGCAATCCCGGTCCATGTGCCGATGGCGCGCGCCCGCGTCGCCACCAAACCTTCGGCCTTCAGCGACAGCCAGGCGGCGCCGTGGGTGGTGAGCAACGCCAGTGACACCAGCCCCGCCAGTAGCGCGAAGGGGTTCAACAGCCCGGCAAATTTACCATAGAACGTGCCCTCGTAGCGGCTGAACAGGTCATCTGTCAGCTCGAACGGGACACCTTGCAGGACGTTGCCCACCGCGACGCCAAAGATCAGCGCAGGCACTGCGCCCCCGGCGAAAAGCGCCCAGTCCCATATGCTGCGCCAGCGCGCCTCCTCGCGTTTCGAGCGATACTTGAACGCCACCGGGCGCACGATCAGCGCGGCGAGGATCACGAACATCGCAAGGTAAAACCCCGAGAAACTGACCGCATACAGCGGCGGCCACGCAGCAAAGATCGCCCCGCCGCCAAGGATAAACCAGACCTGATTGCCCTCCCAGACCGGGCCGACCGTGTTGATGACGATGCGACGTTCAATGTCGGTCTTGGCCGCGAAGGGCAGCAGCACGCCGACCCCCATGTCAAACCCGTCCGTCAGCGCGAAGCCGATCAGGAGCACCCCCAGCAACAGCCACCAGATCACGCGCAATACATCGTAGGAAATCAGTTCATGCAGGATCATGGCGCTTGCTCCGTTGACGCTGCGGGGAAGGGGGCCTTGCTGGCGGGGCGCAACCGGCGTTCGTGTTTTTCCGTCCAGATCTCGGTCTCTTCAACATCCTCGGTTGGACCTCGGCGGATGAATTTCAGCATCAGGCCCATCTCGACGATGAACAGGATCGTGTAGAAGATCATGAAGCCCGCCAGCGTCAGCAACACCTCAGTAACCGACAGGTGGCTGACCGACAGCGCGGTCGGCAGCACCCCGTCCACCGTCCACGGCTGGCGGCCATATTCGGCGACGATCCAGCCCAGCTCTGCCGCGATCCAAGGCGCGGGGATGATGAAAACAGCGCCCCACAGCGCCCAGCGCGGATAGACCTGCCCGCGAAAGCTGGAGCGCCAGAAGAAATAGGCCATCATCGCGACGAACGCAAAGCCTAGGCCGACCATGATCCGGAACGCCCAGAACAGCGGCCAGACATGCGGCACGGTGTCATCGGCAGCCTGTTTTATCTGCGCTTCCGTGGCGTCGCGCGGGTCGTCCAGATAGCGTTTCAGCAGCAACGCATAGCCCAGATTGCCGCCATGATCCTCGAACACGGCGCGAACCTCGGGCGGGGTTGCGTCGCGCTGTTCGCGGATGGTCATCAACGCGTCATAGGCGATGATGCCAGACCGGATACGCTCCTCGGATTCCGCGACCAGATCGTTGATACCGGGAATTTCCTCGGTCAGGGTCCGAGTGCCGATCAGGCCCATCATCCACGGAATCTTGACCGCATAATGCGTCTCGCGCGCCTCCATGTCGGGGAAACCGATCAGGTTGAAGGGGGCCGGGGCGGGCTCCGTCTCCCACATGCCCTCGATAGCGGCCATCTTCATTTGCTGGTTGTGCGACACGTCATAGCCGGATTCGTCACCCAGCAGCACCACCGACAGCGCCGAGGCTAGGCCGAACGACGCCGCCACCGTTATGGAGCGGCGCGCCAGTTCCACATGCCGCCCTTTCAGCAGATACCACGCCGAGACGCCCAGCACGAAAACCGCCGCCGTGACATAGCCCGCCGACACCGTATGCACGAATTTGGCCTGTGCGACCGAGTTGAACATGACCTCGAAAAAGCTGGTCATCTCCATCCGCATCGTATCGGGGTTGAACACAGCCCCCACCGGGTTCTGCATCCAGCCGTTGGCGATCAGGATCCACAGCGCGGAAAAATTCGACCCGATGGCGACCAGCCACGTCACCGTAAGGTGGCCGACCTTGCTCAGCTTGTCCCAGCCGAAGAAGAACAGCCCCACGAACGTCGCCTCAAGGAAGAAGGCCATCAACCCTTCCAGCGCCAGCGGTGCGCCGAAAATGTCACCGACGTAATGGCTGAAGTAGGACCAGTTCATGCCGAACTGGAATTCCATCGTGATGCCCGTGGCCACGCCGAGCGCAAAGTTGATCCCAAAGAGCAGGCCCCAGAATTTCGTCATCTGCCGCCAGATCGGGCGGCCTGTCATGACATAGACCGTCTCCATGATCGCGACGATCACCGACAGGCCCAGCGTCAATGGCACAAACAGGAAATGATACATGACCGTCGCCGCAAATTGCAGGCGTGACAGCTCGACGATATCGAGGTCCATTGATCAGATTCCCTTGTCCCCGGGGCGAGCAGTCTGGCGAAGCGATGCCGACTCTCAATTCTCTCAAGTGTATATTGGTATGCGGATTCCAGTCGGTGACATTATCACAGATCAATGGATATTTGTCTGTCGAACACCGAATGATCCGCGCCGCGATGAAGCGCCGCCATAATTACCGCCTCTGGCAAGGCCGCGCGGATGCCCTCCAGCACTCGATCAGCCGTGCCCGCATCCAGCCCTTCTGTCGGCTCGTCCAGCAGCAGAAGGCGCGGGGATTTCAGGATCGCCCGCGCCAGTGTCAGCCGCCGCGCCTGCCCACCCGAAAGGCCCGCGCCCGCCTCGGTCAGCCTTGCGTCCAGCCCGCCGCGCTCGCGGATCACATCGTCCAGCGCCACGGCAGTTAGCGCGCGCCACATCGCCTCGTCGCTGGCATCGGTCGCAAGGGACAGGTTCTCGCGGATGGTTCCGGCAATCAGCACACTGCGTTGCGGCACCATCGCGACGACCTCGCGCAGCGCCGCCTCCGGCCAATCATCGGGGTGCCGCTCAAGGATGGTGATCCCGTCGCTACCCGCCAGCCCGGCAATCTGCATCAGCAGACTTGTCTTGCCGCAGCCGCTCGGGCCGGTCAGGGCTATGGTGTCACCGGCATCGAGTTCGAGGCGCAACTTCGGCTTGCGGATCGTAAGAATCGCGGCCGACCTCAAGTCCGCCTCAGGCCTGTCGGGTATAGCGGCCTCGGTCCTCGCGTCTCCGCCGATCCGCCGGGCGGCGCCGACCATTCTGCCGTAGTCAGAAAAACCACGCCGCAACGGCAGCAGCGTTTCGGCCAGAGCCAAGACGACAAATACACCGATGGCACCGATTGCCGGGTCTGCGAGTCCGTGTGCTACCATCCAGCCGCCAGCGATCAAGGCCAGTCCGGTGACCACAGCGACCAGCACCGACAGCGCGGCGCCAGCATTGCGGTCTGCCAGATCCAGCGCCCGTGCAGCCTTGCGGGTGCCTGCGTTCAGCACCATCAGCGCCGCCTCGCGCTTGCCAAGCGTAGCGCCAAGGATCAGCGACTGGCGGTTGCGGATCATGTCGATCACACCGCGCCGCAGCGTCTGATCCTGCGCCTCGACCGCATCCGAAGGCTGGATACTGCGCCGCGCTAGACGCCAGAAGATAAGCGCGGCCAAGGGGGCATAGCCGCCCAGAACGGCCCACGCGACCGGCCAGCCGGCCAGCCACCCAAGCGCAAGGAAGACCAGCGCATGCGTGATGACAGCCGCCAGTCCCGGCAGCACAAGCCGCAGGATGACACCGTCCAGCGCATCGACATCCGACACGATCCGCGTCAGCACCGCCTCGCTGCGCAGGCTGGCCAGATCACGGTCGCCCAGCCGCGCCTGCCGCCTCAGCAGCGTCACCCGAAGCGCTGCCAGCGCGCGCAGCGTCGCGTCATGGGTCAGGATCCGCTCGCCGTATCGCGCGGCTGTGCGGCCCAGCGCCAAAAACCGCACCCCGGCGGACGGGCGGAACACGTCAAAGGCGATCCCGATCCCGGCAATCCCGGCAATCCCCGTGGCGGTGATGAACCAGCCGGACAGGCCCAGCAGCGCCGCACCCATCAGCAGCACGATGACCGATAGTGCAGCGCCCCGCGCCATCGCCCAGGGGGACGCGGTCAAAAGCAGGCGGATGATCGGCAAAAGCGCCCTCATGTCGGCACCTCCACGGATCGGTCCATCGCATCCGCAAGCGCCGGGTCGTGGGTTGCGACGATCAGGCTGTGCCCGCTCTCTTTCAGTCGGATCAGGGCGCGGATCACCTGCGCCGCCGTCGCCGGGTCAAGGTCCGCTGTCGGCTCATCGGCAAGGATCAGCTCGCGCCCGCTCAGGATTGCGCGGGCGATCATCAGCCGCCGCGCCTCGCCGCCCGATACGCCGCCGCCCGTCTCGCCCAGACGGGTATCAAGCCCGGCTGGCAGGCGGTGAACGATCCCCTCCGCTTCGGCCAGTTGCAGGGCCGGCCAAGGGTCCGCGCCCCGTTCGTCGGGGTCAAGCCAGTCGCGCAAGCTTTGGTCGGGGAAATGCGGCGCCTGCGGCATCAGCGCGATACGGGCGCGCCATGCGTCAGCGGTGACAGCGCCCAGCGGCGTCCCGCAGACAAAAATGCCCCCCTTGGCAAGCGGAACAAGCCCGGCGATGGCCGCAAGCGCGGTGCTTTTGCCAGCCCCACTGGGCCCGGTCAGCGCCACCGCCTCTCCGGCGCTCAGCCGCAGATCGGGCAGTGGCACCTCGCGCCCCGGCAGCGCCGCGACGGCCTCCGCAAGCGACAGCGTCAGGGGGCCGCGCAGGGGGGCCACCGCCTTGGCGTTCCCTACGAAATCCACACGTTCGGCGGCGTCCAGCGCATCCAGATCGGCCACCACCGACAGCCCGGCAGCCCGGTCATGCCACGCGGCGGCCATATCGCGGAAAGGTTGGAAATACTCCGGCGCAATCAGCAACAGAAACAGCCCCTCGCCAAGGCCAAGCGGGCTGCCCCAACTGCCGAACTGGATCGCCCCGAGCAGGGTAAAGCCGACAAAGACCGCGACCATCGCGACGCCGATGGCGCTGAACAGCTCCAGCACCGTCGAGGACAGGAACGCCACGCGCAGCACCGCCATCGTGCGGACGCGCAGCGCTTCGGCCCTGTCGGTGAAATCTGCCGCGGCCCGCTCTGTCGCGCCCAGAAGCCGGATGTCGAGCATGGCCGACAGGCGGTCCATCAGCATCGCGTTCATTGAGCCGATTTCGTCCATCTGGCGGCGCGACGCATCTTCCGCCGCCATGCCGACCAGGGCCATAAAGACTGGAATCAGCGGCCCCGCGACCAGCAGAACCAGCCCCGCCGCCCATGAAAACCAGAATGTCACTGCCAGCAGGACAACGGGCAGTATCGTGACCCGCACCATCGCGACGTGATAGCGGGTGATCCACGGCTGAAGCAGCGGCAGCTTCTGCACGATCAGGGCGGCGATTTCGGCTGAACCGGCACCTGCACGCGCCCGCGCCTCGCGCCCGATCAGGGCGGTGCGTTCGCGCGTGATCGTCTGGTCGGCGGCATCAAACAGCCATCTGCCCGCGCGATGGTCGAGCGCCGCGCGCAGCACCCCGCCCAGTACAAAGATCAGCGCCGCAGGGCCGGTGCGGCCAATGTCGCCCGACACCCAGCCCGAAATGGCCCATGCCAGCGCCGCTGCCTGAATGGGCCAGATCAACCCTGCAATGACCGCAAACGTCCCCGCAACGCGCAAGGGCCGGGATACAGGGCCGATGATACGCGCGCTCGCGCGTTGCGAGGCAGTCGGGATTTTCTGTGGGTTTGTACCGGTCACTGCAATACTATTTACACATGCACGTCAATGTCACGGCCCACATGGAATGAGCAGCCCCAATTGAGTGGTCCAAAATGACAGTAGCGCATAATTCCCCTTGCTCTGTTTTGGATAAATGGAGTCTGTAGCCGTGCGCAGGGCAACGTGCGGTCGCAGATGTGGCTATGATCCCACCGGGTTTCGATTGGTAATTGGGGGTTCGCGACGCGAATAGAAGACTTCGCAATTCGGCAACTCGTCCACTGTCGCCACTGGTTTACTGTCAAACCAAACGGAGTTTTGACATGATTGCGGCAGGGTGCGGCGTGCCGGGCTGGATCGAGGTGCAGCGGGGTCATATGCCAGAGATCATTGCGGCGCTGAAGACTTTGATGATGGGTGCAAAGCATATCTTTCCGGCAATTAACGATGATTTGCCTGCCGCAATCGCCGCTAACTTTCCTCACTCGGGACCCTAATGGGCACGGATCAACGCCGTCATTCAGCGCGCGGCATGCCTAGGCCCGGACAGGCGGTTGCTGCCCGGCAGCCAGACCGGGAATAAGGCGCGGAATAGGGAGGCCGGACGCAAGCTGGTACGCGCCCGCGCCCGGTGACGTTGTTCAACCTCTAGCGGCGGCCCGCCACCCGATGCATTGACGACCGTGCTTTTTCTCGGCGCGGGTATCAGGCTGTGATATCGCGGGCCGCCACCCCAATTCGCGTTTGCTTCGCAGTTTGTCTACATGGCCCAGCGCGCTGCAATGAATTCTGGCATAGTCACATAGCCGTCCCCGTCAGCGTCAGCCTCGGCAAAACTTTTCTCACCGGCCTCCAAAAATTGCTCGCGGGTGACAAATCCGTCTGCGTCTGCATCCATCACGGTAAATGCGGCGTCTTTCTCGGCCTGTTTTTCTTCGTAGCGCGGTCCACGCTGCTCGGGGTCGGACCCTCGGCCCATCTGAACCGCCATATATTCCTCACGGGTCAACTGCCCGTCGTCATCGGCGTCCATGGCGCCAAAGACGCTTTCCCGCCACTCGGCCGCTTCGGCGGCACTCAGGCGACCATCACCATCGGCATCCAGCACCTGAAAGCGCTCCGCCATTCCCTGTCCACCACCTTGGGCAAAGGACATGTTGGGACCGATGGCAACAAGCATGGCAGCCAGCGCGGCAAATCTAAGTTCGGACCTCATTTTCAACTCCACTTTTAATTAACAACGTAACTCACGACCTTTATAGATGATTCCGCCATGCAGTGCGTTGATTTGGATCAGTGCTTTGATCCCGCACTGTCAGCTCGCAGGGCGAAAAAGATCGAATGGTCTTGCACCGCATTCGCCGATTACGTTAAAAAACCAGCCAAATCACCGCTCACGCTGGACGCAACGCATGTTGGTCAGGAATTACAAAGGCCAGACGATCAGCAGCAACGGAATGCTGATGACAACGACAAGCATCTCCAGCGGCAGGCCCAGCTTCCAATAGTCACCAAAGCGAAATCCGCCTGGCCCCAGGATCAGGGTGTTGTTCTGGTGGCCGATGGGCGTCAGGAACGCGCAGGAGGCGCCAATCGCGACCGCCATCAAAAAGCTGTCGGGATTGACGCCCAGCGTCGCCGAGATACCCAGCGCGATGGGACAGAGGACGGCGGCGGTGGCGGCGTTGTTCATCACGTCCGACAGAAACATTGTAGTGACCAGCACGACCACCAGCGCAGCGATGGGATTGCCCTGCGCAACGGTCTGTACCAGAAACCGGGCCAGCAGATCGGCGGCGCCCGTGCTTTGCATCGCGCCCGCGACCGGAATCAATGCCGCCAGCAGCACGATCACCGGCCAGTCGATGGCGGTATAAATCTTTCGCGGCGGAACCGTGCGCAGCACCACCGACGCGATTAGCCCCAGTGTAAATGCGGGCGCCGCCGGTAGCAGCCCAAGGGTGACAATTGCAACGGCGGCCAACATGATCGCGCCTGCGATGATCGCCCGGCGCTTGTCCGGGATGCGCAATTCACGCTCGCCTAATGGCACGCAGCCTGTGTCGCTAATGAAGGCACTGACGGCTTCCGACGCGCCCTGCACCATCAGCAAATCGCCAGATTTCAGCTTGAGCGTTCTCAGCCTTGCACGCGGTGGCTGCCCTTCGCGCGATACGGCCAAAAGGTTGACGCCGTAGCGCGTGCGAAGATGCAGATCCGTGGCCGACCGCCCGACAATGGTCGCGCCGGGCAGCACTGCAAGTTCGCGCAGCACGATATCATCGCTTCGATCCGGGCTCTGGTCGTCATCGTCCTCGGATACTTTGTCGTCGGTAGCGCCAGATGTCTCTGCCTGTGCGGTGGGATCTGCCGGGTCGTCCGCGTCTGGTGGCGCGGCCATCTGCTCTTCCAGCTTGATGTCAAAAACCGACAGCGCTTTGGCCAGCGCATCGACATCGGCCTGAAGCACCAGAATGTCCTTTGCACGGATAAGCCGCCCGCCATGCGGCGCGGTCAGGCGCACCTCGTTGCGGACCAGGCCAACGATCTGCGCGTCGCTGTCTTCAATCTCGCGCTCGAACGCACGCAGGGTCAGGCCGACAGCCTTGCTTTTCTCTGGTACGCGCAGCTCTGTAAAATAGTCTCCTGTGTCGAACCCTTCGCCTGCTGCGGATGTGCGCGCAGGCACAAGCCGCCAGCCAATGATGGCGACAAAGATCACCCCGGCAACCGCGACAGCCACGCCCACTGGGGCAAAGTCAAACATGCCGAAATAGCCCAGTCCCTCCTCGGCCCGGAAGCCCGAGACGATCAGGTTAGGCGGCGTGCCGATGACGGTGGTCATCCCGCCAAGGATCGTGGCAAAGGCCAGCGGCATCAGCACCTGCCCGTGCGTCAGGTTCAACCGGTCCGAAAGCTGAACCGCGACCGGCATCAAGAGCGCCATCGCCCCGACATTGTTCATGAATCCCGACAGGGCAGCGCCCAGTCCCATCAGTGCGACCATGCTGGCCAACCGCCCGGCGTCACGTGGCAGGATACTGCGCGCTAGCCAATCGACCGCGCCGGTATTCTGCAACCCCTGACTGAGAACCAGCACACAGGCCACCGTGATAACGGCCGGGTGGCCAAAGCCCGCAAAGGCATTTGCCCCCGGAACCAACCCGGCGATCACGCAGGCCATAAGCGCGGCCAATGCCACGACATCATGGCGAAACCGTCCCCACAGAAACAGCCCCATAGTGGCCGCAAGTATGGAGAAAATCAGCACTTGGGGTGTGGTCATAACATCGGTCTTTTGAGTATCAGCCGCGCTTCAACGCCTTGAAAGCTTGCCGAATTCGCTATCCAGAAGGGCGCGGATTTTCTTTGCACCGCCACGCAAGGCAGATTCTACATCCGCGTCGGCGTGGGTTACGGTTTGTGGCTGCATGCCTTCGGGACGGGCCTCAATCGTGCAGACAATATCATCGGCACCACCTTTGGCAGCATTTTCGTCCGCCAGATGCACCTCAATTCGGGTCAGGCGGCTGGTAAGATGTCCCAGCGAGGACGTAACCATAGTCTCGGCAACCTCGGCCAAGCGGTCGTCACCCTGAATGTTTGCGTCTGTGTTGAGTTGAAATTGCATGTCAGTACCTTCCGAGTTTGGTATGAGGTTATCGGACCATAACGCATGGGGGACCAAAACCGATCCGGCGATGAGCGCGATCTTCAGGTTACCCGATCTTTCGGTTGACGATATCGCATCGTCAACCCACTACAAGAAATTGAAAGTAAAAGAAATATTAAGATATAACGCCTTTCGGGCTGTCCGCTCTGCGGGCAAATCCGCTATTTGCTCTTATGCCGGCGAAACCCTGCCGCTTTAATTGACCCAAGCCTGCGGCAACATGGTGATGCATCTCACGATGGCCGCGATCGCTCAGTTCAGCCTGAACGGTGTTCCGGCCCCGCCTCTAGGCACGCCGCCCCTTCGTGCGGGTGATAAAGGCATTTACGCTGTAGTGCCAAAAACCGACACTTGCGCGTCGGTCAAGCGGAAAAAGCTTGCGCCAATCCAATCTCGCGGCCATGCAGGCTTTTGTGACCCATTCGCAAGATACAGCATCGCCCTCATTGGCCGCCCTTGGATGGTCGGCGTTTTTTGCCGACCAGCTTGCCTTTGAGGAGGCAGCGCTGGCACCGATGCGTATTGCGACCGTCCACCGAAGCAGACTGACCGCAGAAGCCGAAACCGGCCCGGCGCGCCTGAGCCTTCCAGCCAACGTCAAAACGACGGACTTTGCTGTTGGCGATTGGGCGTTGGTAGACCCCGAGACGCACATGCTGATCCGGCGGCTGGACAGGCAGGCGCTGCTGCAGCGGAGAACCGAAGGCGGGCGGCCTCAGCAACTGATTGCGGCGAATGTCGACACTCTTTTTATCGTCACGTCCTGCAATGATGATTTCAACCCAGCCAGGCTTGAGCGGTATCTGGCCCTTGCAAATGAGGCGGGGACGAAACCCGTGATCGTCCTGACGAAGGTCGATCAGACAGCCGATGCCGCGCCCTATGTCGCTCAGGCGGCGGCGCTTCAGCCTGGGCTGGACGTTGCGTTAGTGAATGCGAAGACACCGGAGGCGGCGCAGGTGTTGGCACCTTGGTGCGGGCCGGGACAAACCGTCGCTCTTGTCGGATCGTCAGGGGTGGGGAAATCAACGCTGCTGAACACGCTGTCTGCGAAATCGGCTGAGAATGCGCAGCCAACAGGAAGCATTCGCGAGGATGATGCCAAAGGCCGCCATACCACGACATCGCGTTCGCTTCACGCGATCAAGGGCGGTGGCTGGGTGATTGACACGCCCGGCATGCGAACGCTGCATGTCAGCAACATTTCGGACGGGCTCGACATGGTGTTTGCTGAGATCGCCGAACTGGCGCCCGCGTGTCGCTTTGGCGATTGCACTCACGACCACGAGCCGGGCTGCGCCATTCAGGAAGCTATCGCAGCCGGTAAAGTAGACCCGGCACGCCTTGATCGGTGGCGCAAACTGCTGGAGGAGAACCGCGCCAATACCCCGGTCCAGTCCGGCCCCCGTAACAACAAGATCCTGAAAACCAGCAAAAAACGACGCTGACGTGGAGCTTCAAACCGTCAAGCTGATCTTTCGCTGCCTTCCAGCGAACTCTTCCGCTTTTCCGTTGATGCCTGAGCCATCCTGACCGTAAATTTACGCCATAAGCCGCCCTTCGTTAATTGGCGGCTTACCGTCCCCAAAGCATCCTCACACCAGGCCGGCGCCCATGCGCAGTTGGGTTCACAGCGTGGCAAATTTAAAAAACAGCATTCCATCGCATCCTGTGGTGTTTATTGCGTCGGCAGAAATCAGCTTAGAATCACCGAGAATGCCCGGTTTTTGCAGTTTTGACCCGCGAAAATCCGCCTGTTCTCAAGTGGTTCGACAGATTCATGTGGCGGCGCGGTGAAACCGGGCCTAATGGATCCCATGTTGTGGACCTGTCAGGCGAGTGAGTCGTCTGAACAGGATTTCACCTGTCTGAAAAGGTTAATGGGTTTCAATGTCAGTAAAGCCACGGTCTTTTGAACAGGGCCTGTGCCGTCTTAACCGCCGCACTCTTCTCTCGGCTCTTACCGGCTCTGTGGCCGGTGTCGCTTTGGCGCGTAGCGTTCTGGCGCAGGATATTGCCGAGCCTGTATCACAGACAGAAGTGGACTCTCCTGCGCCGGACGCTCAGGCACCTGAACCGGCCGCCGCTCAGCCGTTCTCGTTTGAGTGGCTTGACGCACGCATGCGCGATGCCGCGCAGGCCAAATATGTGGCACCTGTTGACGCACCCGAAGTGATTGCGGACCTCGATTACGACGACTACCGCAAAATTCAGTTTGATCCAAAAAGCGCCCGTTGGGACGAGGATGGCGTTCTGTTCCGCCTGCATGCCTTTCATCCGGGATGGCTTTATAAACAGACCGTTGCGATCCACGAGGTTGTGGACGGGACTCAAACCCCGATGGCCTTTTCCACGGACGATTTCCTTTACTACGCCGACCTGGCCTCTCGCGTGCCTCAGCACGTTGAATTGCCGGGCGTGGCCGGGTTTCGTCTGAACACCCCGCTGAACCGCGCCGATATGTTTGATGAGTTGATCGCTTTTGTCGGCGCCTCCTATTTTCGCGCCCTGAGCCGTGACAGCAGCTATGGCCTGTCGGCGCGTGGCCTTGCGATCAACACAGGTCTTGGCGGCGAAGAGGAATTCCCGCGCTTTTCCGAGTTCTGGCTGGAACGTCCGAATGCAGGTCAGGAAGACGTTGTGATGTATGCCGCGCTTGACAGCCCGTCTTGCACCGGGGCCTACCGCTTTGTCATCCGCCCCGGCGCCGAGACGTCCATCGACGTCACCGCCAAACTGCACTTCCGCCGCGATGTAGAGCAGTTGGGCGTGGCGCCGCTGACCTCGATGTTCCTGTTCGATGAGAAAAACAGCGACGTCTTTGACGATTACCGCCCTCAGGTCCATGACAGCAACGCCTTGATGGTCGTGCGCACGGACGGGGACGTGCTGTGGCGGCCGCTCAATAACCCGCCACGTCTGGCCAGCACCTATCTGAACGAGCCCGATCTGAAATCCTTTGGCCTGATCCAGCGGGACCGCGACTTTGACGATTATCAGGACGCAGGCGCGCAATATCAGGACCGTCCGTCTGTTTTGGTCCAGCCTCAGGGGGACTGGGGCGCCGGGGCGATCCGGTTGGTCGAAATCCCCTCGGATCTGGAAGGCAATGACAACATCGTCAGCTTCTGGGTGCCTTCGGAAAAACCGCGTGCGGGGGAAAGCCGGGAGTACGCCTATCGCTTGCGCTGGGGCGCGCTGGGTACTGACCGCGACGGCGACCGCGCGTGGATCGTCAACACGTTGGCTGGCAAGGGCGGCACGTCAGGTGTGTCCGGTGCCAAGGCCTCGTTGCGCAAATTTGTCATCGATTTTGATGGCGGGTTGATGGCAAGTCTTCCAGATGACGCGCAGATGGAGCCGGTCGTCACCCTGTCGAATGGCAAGGTCCAACATGTCGCGTTGTCCAAAATCGCAAACACCACGAAATGGCGTCTTGTGATCGATGTTGATGGCGAAAACGCACGCATTGTGGAACTTGTCGCTCATGTTGCGGGTTTTGGTCGCAAGCTGACCGAAACCTGGATTTATCAATGGCTGCGTGAATGATGATACATAGCCCTTCTTCGTTTATGTCCGATGCGCTTGCGCGTGACGCCCGCAAGGCGTCCGTTCTGCGCGACGCGGCTATGCCCTATGCACCCATGGCGATGCCGGTTCAGGTGATCGAAGTCCCACATGGCACACTGGTCCCCGCCGCAGGGAGCAGGCGGCGGCGCCTGATCTCTGTGCTTACCCAAGGCTTTCGCCGAACGGCGCGTGGCCGCTAATAGATGACGCGCAAAACGTCCTATGGCCGCGTGCTTGGGGCGCGGACCTTTGCTTTGGTAGCGAGTGTCGGCCTTGGGGCTGGTGCCGCAGCGCTCTTTTTACAGTTTGGCGCTGCTGATGGCTATCAGATGGTGGACGGCGTGCGCGCAGCTTTGGTGTTTATCACCACTTTTTGGCTGGCATGGGGGGCAATGCAATCGGTGGCGGGGCTGATCACGGCCCGTCGGCCCGCCGCGCCGCTCACAGCGCCCATCACCACCCGCACCGCCATTTTAATGCCCGTCTATAACGAAGATCCCGGCGCGGTCTTTGCCCGCGTGGCCGCGATGGATGACGCCTTGGCGCGGATTGGACTGACGGAGCATTTTGATTTCGCTATTCTCTCTGACACGCAGGATGACCGGCTGGGCGCTGAGGAAGAACGCTGGTTTGTTCACCTGTGGGACGACCGCAGCCAAGGCACTCGCAAGGCAAAGGGTAAGGCCCCAAGGTTTTTCTACCGCCGCCGCCGTCGCAACACCGGGCGCAAAGCGGGCAATATCCAGGATTTCTTTGAAACCTCTGGCGCAA
>RCMY010003539.1_pt1 | contig 13785 bp, 12 predicted proteins | sample 2041341 | NCBI WGS metagenome assembly RCMY01 (sample SAMN09708234, study PRJNA481090) | Marine sediment metagenome, whole genome shotgun sequencing project. | reverse complement strand
GCATCCTCGCCCAGCACTTCGCGTACCTTATCCAGATTGACGCCGATGCCGGTCGTGCCCCACATGTAGTTGATCGAATAGGCGTTTTCGGGATCGTATTGCTCGGTCCGCTCCTCGATCAGCGGCCACATGTTTTTGTCGTTCGGCAGCTTGTCCATGTCCAGCTTCTGGAATGCGCCTGCGGTGATCTGGCGTTGCAGGAAGGTGCCCGACGGCACGACGACGTCATAGCCTGATCCGCCTGCCAGCATCTTGGTTTCCAGCACTTCGTTGCTGTCAAAGACGTCGTAGATCAGGTCGATGCCGGTTTCTTTCTGAAACTTGTCCAGCAGGGCTTCGTCGATATAGTCCGACCAGTTGTAGACGCGCACCTCTTCGGCGAAGGCGGTCGTGGCCGTCAGCGCGAGGGCGGCCGTCATGGTCATGATGGTCTTGTTCATTCTATTCTCCCGTTGGTTAGGTGACTGTGCCACCGCTGCCGCGAATTTGATCAAGTTTTTCCGCGCATGGCAATATGGTATTATTTTCACGGGGTCGTTAAACTCGCAACCTCGGACATGCCTAACCATCGGAGCGCCCCGCGCCATGCAGCACCTTGCCCAGAAGTTCAGCAGCGACGACGCGGCATTGCCGGCACATGCGCAAGTCTATCTGAGGCTGCGCGACATGGTGCTTTATGGTGATCTGACCCCCGGCCAGGCCGTGACGATTCAAGGGTTGATCGAGCGGTTGAGCGTCGGGATGACCCCGGTGCGCGAGGCGATTCGGCGGCTGATCTCGCAGGGGGCGCTGGAATTGCAGGGCAATCGGCGGGTGTGCGTCCCGCTGCTGACCGCCGCCGATATCGGCGAGATCATCATCGCACGCGAATGGCTGGACCCCTATCTGACACGACAGGCTGTGAAGCATGTCACGGCGGCTGACATCGCCGCGCTTACGCATCTGGACGGCGCGCTGGATGGTGCAATCGGGCAGGGCGATCTGCGCGCCTATCTGCATCTCAATCATCAGTTTCACCTCTATATTTACAAACTGGCCCGCTCCCCCATTCTGACCGATCTGGCCGAGGGACTCTGGCTGAGATACGGGCCGTCGATGCGGGTGCTGTGCGGGCGATTGGGCACGCAGAACTTGCCAGACAATCACAAGGACACCATCGTGGCGATGCAGGCTGGTGACGCCGACGGCGCCGCTGCGGCAATCCGCGCCGATGTGCGTCAGGGGATGGATCAGCTTCGTGCGTCATTGCAGGCGGCGGCGGCGTCAGGTGATTCGATTGACAAAGAATAATTTGATCATAATTTAGCGAACGTAATCCACACCGTCGCCGCACACCGTTTACCAGCAACGAAAGGTCAGCCCATGAACATGATTACCAACCATCTGCCCACAGCCGAACTTCAGGCGCTGGACGCAGCCCACCACCTGCACCCCTTCACCCATGGTGGTGAACTGGCGCAAAAAGGTGCGCGCGTCATCACCCGCGCCAAGGGTGTGATGCTGACCGACAGTGACGGCAACGATTACCTTGATGCGATGGCGGGCCTGTGGTGCGTCAACATCGGCTATGGCCGCGATGAACTGGCCGACGCCGCATCGCGCCAGATGCGCGAGCTGCCGTATTACAACACGTTCTTTCAGACCACGCATGTCCCCGCCATCGCCCTGTCGAAAAAGCTGGCTGAGCTGGCGCCGCGCGATCTGAACCACGTGTTTTTCGCCGGGTCCGGGTCCGAGGCGAATGACACCAACATCCGCATGGTGCGCACCTATTGGGCAGAAAAGGGCAAGCCGGAAAAGAACGTCATCATCAGCCGCAAGAACGCTTATCACGGCTCTTCCATGGGTAGCGGCAGCCTGGGCGGCATGTCCTATATGCATGAGCAGGGCGGCCTGCCCATCCCCGATATCTGCCATATCGACCAGCCGCATTGGTGGCAGGAAGGTGGCGACATGTCCCCCGACGAATTCGGTCTGGAGCGTGCGCGCCAATTGGAGAAAAAAATCGAGGAACTGGGTGAGAACCGCGTTGCAGCCTTTATCGCCGAGCCGATTCAGGGCGCCGGCGGTGTTGTCATTCCACCCAGCACCTATTGGCCGGAAATCCAGCGTATCTGCGACAAATACGAAATCCTGTTGATCGCGGATGAGGTGATCTGCGGGTTCGGTCGGACCGGCACGTGGTTCGGCAGCGATACGCTGAACATCCGCCCGCATATCATGACGGTTGCCAAGGGCCTCAGCTCGGGCTACGCGCCCATCGGTGGCTCGATTGTCTGCGACGAGGTAGCCGAAATCATCAACAATTGCGAATTCGCGCATGGCTACACCTATTCGGGCCACCCCATGACCTGCGCCGTGGCGCTGGAAAACCTGCGCATTCTGGAGGAGGAAGGCATCGTCGACCGCGTTGCCAACCATTCCGCTGCCTACCTCGCGGACAAGTGGGGCAGCCTTGCCGATCACCCGCTGGTGGGCGAGGCGACGACCATCGGCATGATGGGGTCCATCGTGCTGACGCCGGACGCGTCCAGCCGTGCCGCCTTTGCCGGGAATGAGGGCGATGTCGGCCTGACCTGCCGCGAGCATTGCTTCCAGAATGGGCTGATCATGCGGCACGTCGGGGATCGCATGATCATCTCGCCCCCGCTGGTCATCACGGATGGCGAGATGGACGCGCTGGTCGCACGTGCGTGGAAGGCGCTGGACCTCACGCACAAGCAACTGAAGAAAGAGGGCAAGATGAAAGCCGCCTGATGGGCTTTGATACTTTGCCCGAGTTGGGCGGCGGCGGTTATCGCCTCCGCCCGTTGACCGAGGCGGATCGCGACGGCCTGTGGGCCGTCGCCAGCGATCCCGAAATCTGGGCTCAGCACCCCGTCAAGGACCGCACGACCCCCAAAGGATTCGCGCCATATTTCGACAAGTTGTTGGTCGCCGAAACGTTGGCCATTCTGGACGCCAAAACGGGCGATGTAATCGGGTGTTCGCGCTACTACACGTCCCCCGACAGGCCCGGCACGATCTCGATAGGGCACACGGTGCTGGCCTGAGCCTATTGGGGTGGCGCGGCGAACAAGGCGGTCAAGCGTCTGATGCTGGACCATGCCTTTGCCCAATTCTCGGAGGTCTAGTTTCACATAGACCCAAGTAAACTGTGCTCGCAAAAGACGACGACCAAACTGGGTGCGCGGCATGGATATGACGCCGTGCTGGACCTTGGCGGCGGTGCGGTGCCGTCGAAATGCTATCGCCTTGCACAAAGCGATTGGGCCAGAGCTGCTCAGGCCTGATGTCTAATCCGCACGCGTGACCGATGCGGCAAAGCAGCCCGGTTTGGCATAATGGAGGTGGATGTAGGCCGCGTTCGGGTCGCTGAATGCGTGGGCCAGCGCCTCGTGCAAATCCTCGCCCTCCGCCACGTCCGCCGCGATCATCACGTCGGCACCGTCGAACACCCGTAGTGAGATGAGGCGGGATTCCAGAACCTGAGGCACCTCGTCCGCGGCAGGATGCGCTTGGTCCGCGCCCTCGCGCACAAAGATCGCGTGGCTCGCGCGATAGGGGTTGTCGACCGGCAGGTGGGTGTAATTCATCAGCAGAACGGTCTCGCCGATCTCGGCATCCTCCAGAGTGACCCGGCAGGGCGTTCCCGGCTTTTCGCGCACGATGACGCGGCGCGCACGCCGGGTCGCCAGTTGGCTGTCAGGCAGGGCAAAAAGATCGGCGAATGGTTGAGGCGAAAGGGCATGGATCTGAAACGTCATGATGGATCTCCGATGAATTGGCGCATCCATTTTGCAAGCGCATCGCACCTCAGGCGACCCGTTTCATGCGTAAAACCGATTTTGCCATTTCAGATCGCCCGCTACATGGCATAACTCAGTTGCATCCATGGTGGCTCTTTCTGGCGACGGATTCGCAATAGTAGGAACGACATGAACAAACGCAAAAAGAACGGCAGGAACGACACCTTCGCGGTCGTCGGCCTTGGTAATTTTGGCAGCACCGTGGCGAGTGAGCTGATCCGCTTTGGCAATCACGTCATCGGGATGGATCACAACGAGCGCGCAGTAAACGCGCAGGCCGAGACGCTCAGCCAGGCATTGATTGTCGATGCGCGCGATGAGGTCGCGCTGCGCGAGGCGGGCGTGGCAGATTGCGGCGTCGCTCTGGTCGCTATCGGTGACAATCTGGAATCCAGTATTCTGGCCGCGATCAACCTCAAGACCATCGGCGTGCCGATCGTCTGGGCCAAGGCCACGACCAAGACGCATCACCGCATCCTCAGCAAGCTGAAGGTCGACCGCATCATCCACCCCGAAGTGGAGGTGGGTCAGCATATCGCGCAGGTGCTGCACAATCCGCTGGTGCGCGATTATGTCAGCCTCGGTAACGGGTTCATCGTGGTGAATTTCCGCATCCCGCAATCGCTGGAGGGCAAGAAGCTGTCCGACATCCCCTATGATACGAAGTACGATCTGCGCTGCGTCGGGGCCATGCGCGGCACCGAATGGCTGGGCAGTGACGGGGATAATTGCACCTTGCAAAAGGACGATCTTCTGCTGCTGCTGGGCCAGCGGTCTAACCTGCGCAGCTTTGCGGCCAGTCTCTGATGCCACGTTCGCCAGCGCGCGCCCGATCGAGGAGCAGGTGGCGTCTTGCGCCCCCGGCCACCTTGGGGCTGATTTATCTGACCGTCATCACGCTGGGCGGCCTTGTCCTGTGGCTGCCGATCTCCAATACCGGCGGTGTCACGCTCTGGGACGCGCTTTTCACCTCTACCTCGGCGGTGACGGTGACGGGGCTGATTGTGGTCGATACCGGCAGCGCCTTTACCCCGTTCGGGCAGGTGGTGATCGCGCTTTTGATCCAGCTGGGCGGGCTGGGGCTGATGGCCTTCGCGGTATTGCTTCTGACGCTGCTGGGCATCCCTGTCGGCATGCCCTACCGCGCTGTTCTGCGTGAAGAGGTCAATCAGAAGACCCTGCATAACCTCACCGATATCGTACGCGTTATCCTCAGCGTGTCCATCCTGTGCGAGGTGATCGGTGCCGCGATCCTCTGCTTCGTCTTCGTGCCGGAATTCGGCTGGACCAAGGGGATCGGGCACGCGATGTTTCATTCGGTGTCGGCGTTCAACAACGCGGGTTTCGCGCTCTATTCTGACAGTCTGATGGGTTGGGTCGGCAATCCGATCATCAACATCGTGATCCCGGCGCTGTTCATTCTGGGCGGGCTGGGCTTCATCGTGCTGGCCGACATTTATCAGGTGCGCAATTGGCGCAAGCTGACGCTGCACAGCAAGCTGATGATCGTCGGAACGCTGGGCCTGATCGGATTTTCGTGGGTCGCCTTCGCCGCGCTAGAATGGAGAAATCCCGGCACGCTGGGCGGGCTTCCCGACACTGCGTCGCGCATCTGGGGCAGCTGGTTTCAGGCGGTGACCGTGCGCACGGCGGGGTTCAACACGCTGGATTTTGCAGAATTCCACGACAGTACCGCGCTGATGATCATGTCGCTGATGCTGGTCGGTGGTGGCAGCACCTCGACCGCTGGCGGGATCAAGGTGACGACGCTGATCGTGCTGGTCATTGCAACGATCGCGTTTTTCAGGCGTCAGACCCAGATGCATGTCTTCGGGCGGTCACTGGGGCCGGAGGAAGTGCTCAAGGTGTTGGCCCTGACGATGGTCAGCATGTTGCTGGTGTTGACGGGCATCTTTGTCACGTCGATCTCGCATGACGGCGATTTTCTGGATCTGGCGTTCGAGATCACGTCGGCCTTCGGCACGGTCGGCGTATCGCGCGGCGCCACGGGCGACCTGGACAGCGTCGGGCGTGCCGTCATCATGCTGATCATGTTTCTCGGCCGCGTCGGCCCCCTGACCCTCGGGTTTTTTCTGGCGACGCGCAGCGTGCCGCGCGTGCAGTATCCCAAGGGTCAGATTTATCTGGGCTAAGTTCAGTCCTTGATAAACAGCTTGCGCGGCTGGTTGCACAGCGGCTCAGCCGGGCCGTCCTCTTTTATCAGGATCGTCTCGGTAATCTCCATGCCCCATGTGTCCATCCAGAGGCCGGGCATGAAGTGGAAGGTCATCCCCGGTTCCAGCACCGTTTCGTCCGACGCGCGCAGGCTGACAGTGCGCTCGCCCCAGTCGGGCGGATAGCTGAGGCCGACGCCATAGCCACAGCGCGCACCGCGCACGATCTCGGCGCGCTCCAGCGGGACGGCCAGCGCATTCGCGATATCGCAGGCGCGCGCACCGGCGCGCGCGACGTCGATCCCGGCGTTCAGCCCTTCGACGATGGCCCCCTCGGCGCGCAACATGTCGTCGCTGGGCTTGCCCAGCATCAGGGTGCGACAGCAAGGCGCGTGATAGCGTCGGTAAACGCCCGATATCTCGAAAAACGTCGCTTCGCCGCTGGTAAAGGGCCGCCCGTTCCACGTGAGGTGCGGCGCGCCTGCCTCACTGCCCGAGGGCAGCAGTGGCATTATCGCCGGATAATCGCCCCACGCGCCAGGAATGCCGCGCACGGCGTCGCGGAAAATCTCGGCGACGACCTCGTTCTTGGGCACGCCCGGCTCGACCCGCTCTAGCAATCCGTCGATGATCTTGTCGGTGATGCCTGCCGCCTTGCGCATAAAGCCGATTTCCTCATCCGACTTGACGGAGCGTTGCCAGTTCACCAGCGCGGTGGCGTCGATCAGCGTGGCATCGGGCAGTTCGGCCTCAAGCACCTGAAAGGCCTTGGCCGAGAAATAGTAATTGTCCATCTCGAGGCCGATCCGGGCGGACCCGAGGCCCAGATCCTTGAGCCGATTGGCCAGATCCTCCATCGGATGCCGCTCGGTCGATTGCACGTATTTGTCGGCGTAACCCCAGACGCGCTCATCCTCCATCCAGACGGTGCGGATGCCGCCAAGGGCGTCCATGTTGCGGCCCCACCAAACGGGATCGGCATCCAGAAAAACCAGCACGCCCTGATGGACGTAGAACGACCAGCCGTCATAGGCGGTCAGCCAGTTCTGGTTCGACGGGTCCGTGCAGAACATCACGTCGATATTGCGAGCCTCCATCGCATGTCGGGTTTTCACCAGACGCCGCTGATATTCGGCGTTACTGAAGGGTATGTCCTTTACGATCATGTCGAGGCCTTTCTGTTGGAATCCTTGGCCAGTGTGTCGCGCCCTGCGTAGATTGCCGCTCTAATGGCGTCATGTGATGTCGTTTTCGCGCTGCTGCGCGTTGACGCCGCCTGCGTGCCTGCTCAAAGGTGGCGGCATGACGCACAGCCAAGGACGCCCCGCATGATCCGCCTCGACGCCCGCGATCTGGATATTTTGCGCGCGCTGGCCGGGAATGGCCGGATGACGAACGCGGACCTCGCCGCTGCTGTCGGCCTGTCGGCCAGCCCCTGTTGGGAGCGGGTGCGCAAGCTACAAGAGAGTGGCGTCATCGAGGGAATTCACGCGCGCATCGCGCTGAAGCAGCTGGGGCCGCATGTCACGGTCTTTGTCACTGCCGAACTGACAGGCCATACCGCCGCTGATTTTCGCCGCTTTGAGACGGCGCTGAATAGATACGAGCAGGTCACGGGATGCTGGGCGCTGGGCGGCGGCTATGACTATCTGCTGCATATCGTGGCGCGCGATATCGAGGGGTATCAGGCGCTGCTCGACGAAATGCTCGACGCCGGGATCGGGCTGGCGCGGTATTTTACCTATGTCGTGACCAAGACGGTCAAGGACAGCCCCGTGCCGCCTTTTGCAGCGCTGCTGGGTCGCTAGGCAGAAGAATCTTCTGCAAGCCACCATCATTTCGGTTACACACGCTGCATCATTTGCGGCATTTTCCGCGCAAGGGCGCGGCCCGATTCCGCGCGCACATATATAAGGAGACTCCCAATGCTCAGAAACGATCAGCTGGCCGAATGGGACCGCGAGAATTTCTTTCACCCCTCCACGCATCTGGCTCAGTTTGCGCGCGGCGAGTCGCCAAGTCGCATCATCACCGGCGCCAAGGGCTGCCATATCGAGGATCGCGAGGGGAACCGCAGTCTGGATGCCTTCGCCGGTCTTTACTGCGTAAACGTCGGCTATGGCCGCACCGAGATTGCCGAAGCGATCGCGAAACAGGCGCATGAGCTGGCCTATTATCACGCCTATGTCGGTCACGGCACCGAGGCCAGCATCACGCTGGCCAAGATGGTGATGGATCGCGCGCCCGCTCACATGTCCAAGGTCTATTTCGGCCTGTCCGGTTCGGATGCCAACGAGACCAACATCAAGCTGATCTGGTATTACAACAACATCCTTGGCCGCCCGGAAAAGAAGAAGATCATCAGCCGCTGGCGTGGTTATCACGGCTCGGGGCTGATGACTGGCTCGCTGACGGGGCTAGAGCTGTTTCACAAGAAGTTCGACCTGCCGCTTGCGCAGGTGATCCATACCGAGGCGCCATATTACTTTCGCCGTGCCGATCTGGACCAAAGCGAAGAACAGTTCGTCGCCCATTGCGTCGCCAAGCTGGAAGAGCTGATCGAGGACGAGGGTGCCGACACTATCGCCGGTTTCATCGGCGAACCTGTGCTGGGTACCGGCGGTCTCGTGCCCCCGCCCGCAGGCTACTGGCCCGCTATCCAAGCCGTTCTGGACAAGCACGACATCCTGCTGATCGCGGATGAGGTCGTCACCGGCTTTGGCCGTCTGGGTAGTATGATGGGATCCGAACATTACGGGATGAAGCCCGACCTGATCGCTATCGCCAAGGGTCTGACCAGTGCCTATGCGCCCCTTTCGGGCAGCATCGTTTCTGACAAGATGTGGAAGGTGCTGGAGCAGGGAACGGACGAATACGGCGCGTTCGGTCATGGCTGGACCTACTCGGCCCACCCCATCGGCGCGGCGGCGGGTGTTGCAAACCTCAAGCTGCTGGATGATCTGAACCTGATCCAGAATAACCGCGAAACGGGTGCATATCTGAATTCCACCATGAAGGACGCGCTGGGCGATCACGCCCATGTCGGCGACATTCGCGGCGAGGGGATGCTGTGCGCCGTCGAGTTCGTGAAAAACCGCGACGGGCGCGTGTTCTTTGACGCCGCCGACAAAATCGGGCCTCAGGTTGCTACCGCCCTCGCCGCGACTGGCGTGATCGGGCGCGCGATGCCGCAGGGGGACATTCTGGGCTTTGCCCCGCCCTTCTGTCTGACGCGGGCCGAAGCGGATGAGGTGGTCAGCAAGACCGCGCAGGCGGTAAAGACCGTGCTGGGCTGATCGTCAGGATCGCCGAAATGCCGAGCAAGGGGGCGGTCCGCCGGGGCCGCCCCTCTTTCATTTACCACCGCTTGCGGTCCCGCAAAGCGCTAGGTGCTACGGTAAGAAGGCGTCCTGTGCCGCAATAAGGGCAAAAAGTGCCGCATGACGGTTGTAATGAGTTTCGTTTGGCGGTTTAGTCTGCCTTCAACGCGGACTAACCGCGAAAAACAAACACAACGGGGAGACTCAATTGCCTGAGTCGCACACCAGCGATGCGTTCGTTGAATTTGAACGCGTGCAAAAAAGCTACGATGGAGAAACGCTGGTCGTCAAAGACCTGAACCTGTCGGTTCCCAAGGGCGAATTCCTGACGATGCTGGGCCCCTCGGGATCCGGCAAGACGACATGCCTAATGATGCTGGCCGGGTTTGAGACGGCGACGCATGGCGATATCCGCCTCGATGGCACGTCGATCAACAACATCCCGCCGCACAAGCGCGGTATCGGCATGGTGTTTCAGAACTACGCCCTGTTCCCCCATATGACGATCGCCGAAAACCTCGCCTTTCCGCTGGAAGTGCGCAAGATCGGCAAGGACGAGCGCGAGAAGAAGGTCAAGCGCGCCCTCGACATGGTCGAGATGGGCACATTCGGCGGTCGCCGTCCGTCGCAACTCTCGGGTGGTCAACAGCAGCGTGTCGCGCTGGCGCGTGCGCTGGTGTTTGAGCCCGAGTTGGTCCTGATGGACGAACCCCTTGGCGCGCTGGACAAGCAGCTGCGCGAAAAGATGCAGTTCGAGATCACGCATCTGGCTCATAATCTGGGCATCACCACGGTTTATGTCACGCACGACCAGACCGAGGCGCTGACCATGTCGGACCGCGTCGCCGTTTTCGACGATGGCCGCATCCAGCAGATCGCGCCGCCTGACAAACTGTACGAAGAGCCCGAGAACAGCTTTGTCGCGCAGTTCATCGGTGAAAACAACACGTTGCAAGGTGTGGTCAAGGAAATCAAAGGCGATCTGGCGCTGGTTCAATTGGAACATGGCGAGTTGATCGACTGTAAGCCGATCAATGTCACCAAAGTCGGCGAGCGCACGCAGGTGTCAATCCGTCCCGAGCGCGTGGAATTCAATAAGGATCGCCTGCAACCGGGCGCTCACACGCTCAAGGCCGAGGTGCTGGAATTCGTCTATATGGGCGACATTTTCCGCACGCGGCTGCGCGTCGCCGGCAATGACGATTTCATCGTCAAGACCCGCAACGCGCCCGACCAAAGGCGCCTGCAACCGGGTGAGCAGCTGGAAATCGGCTGGCTTCCGCGGGATTGCCGCGCGCTGGATGCATAATTTGAGGAATATCGTGGCCACTTTGGCCCGATGAATAGAGGGATTGGTGGCCAGCCCGTGCCGCACCCTCAGGAAATCAACGGGCAATCTAGGGAGAATAACATGAAACTAACCAAAACACTTCTGGCAACAACGGCCCTGACAGCTGTAGCCGGTATGGCGACAGCCGAAGTCGAGGAACTGACCGTTGTCAGCTGGGGCGGCGCCTATTCCGCTTCGCAGCTGAATGCCTATCACAAGCCCTACACCGAAAAGACCGGTATCACGATCATCAACGACGACAGCTCGAACGAGGCTGTGGCCAAGCTGCGCGCGATGAACGAAGCCGATAACATCACATGGGACGTGGTTGACGTGGTCGCCGCCGATGCCATCCGTCTCTGCGACGAAGGCCTCGCGATTGAAATCGACCCCGACACCATGCTGGCCGACGGCGACGACGGCAGCAAGGCGTCCGAAGACTTTGGCGACCTGCTGGTTTCGGATTGCTACGTGCCCAGCATCGTCTATTCGACGACCTTCGGCTATCGCACCGATCTGGTCGGTGACACGCCCCCGGATGACGTCTGCGATGTCTTCGACCTCGAAGCGTATCCCGGCAAGCGTTCGCTGGAAAAGCGCCCGATCAACAACATGGAATGGGCTCTGCTTTGCGATGGTGTCGCCAAGGACGAAGTTTATGACGTGTTGGCCACCGGTGAGGGCCAAGAGCAGGCCTTGGCCAAGCTGGACACAATCAAGGACAGCGTTGTCTGGTGGTCGGCCGGTGCGGACACGCCCCAGCTGCTGGCGGATGGCGAGATCGTCATGGGCTCGACCTATAACGGTCGTCTGTTCAGCCTGATCGAAGAGCAGGACCAGCCCGTCGGCATGCTGTGGGACGCTCAGGTGTTCGACATTGACGGTTGGATCATTCCGGCAGGTCTCAGCCCCGAGCGTGAGGCAGCGGCACTGGAGTATCTGAAGTTCGCGACGGACACTCAGCGTCTCGCTGATCAGGCCGCCTACATCAGCTACGGCCCGGCACGCAAGTCGTCGGCCCCGCTGGTCGGCAAACATGCCGAGCTGGGCATCGACATGGCGCCGCACATGCCGACCGATCCGGAAAACGCCAAGAACACGTTCCTCTACAACTACGAGTTCTGGGCTGACTACCGCGACGACATCGACGCCAAGTTCCAGGCGTGGTTGGCACAATAATACCGGTCTAAGGCGGGTTCGCCCGCCTTGTGCCTTACAACAAAGTGCGGCCCGCAATGTACGGGCCGCACACACCAAACGGGGACGATGCACGTATGCCCAAAGGGTATCTGATTGGACACATCACGGTGAATGACGCAGAGGCGTATCGCGAATACGTCGAGCGTGACACGCCGATCCTCGAGCGGCATGGCGGGCGGTTCATCATCCGCGGTGGCCAGTCGGAAACGCAGGAAGGCGAATCGTTGAGCAGGCATGTGGTGATTGAATTTCCCAGCTACTCGGCGGCACGCGCCGCTTACGCCGACCCAGAATACCAAGCCGTCGCGGATATCCGCAGACGCACTGCCGACAGCGTGATCATCCTGGTCGAAGGGACCTGAATACATGAGCGATACCGCCACCAACGCGCCGGTCCTGGCCGCCGACGGAACCCCGCTAAAGCGTAGCCTGTCGCGCGCGCTGCGCGTGCAGAAAATGCGTGCGCTGGCCCTGATCGCGCCCTTGCTGGCCTTTGTGCTGATTTCGTTCATCGTGCCGATCGGCGACATGCTGTTCCGCTCGGTCGAGAATCGGATGGTCGAGGACACGCTGCCTTACACGATTGACGAGCTATCAAAATGGGACGGCGCCGCTGACACGCTGCCGCCCGAGGCGGTGTTCCGCGACATGTATTTCGACCTGTTCCTTGCAGCCGAGATGAAGCGTCACACCCGCCTCGGATCGCGGCTGAATTATGAAGCCAGCGGCATGTCGTCGCTTTTCCGGCAAACGGGTCGCAAGTTGGACGATCCGGGCAAGGACGCCGAGGACTCGCTCGTCGCCATCGACCCGCGTTGGGGCGAGCGCGAGACATACTACGATCTTTTTAATGCGGAGGAGGGCAAATCCGTAGACGACGATCTGCTGGCCGCGCAGGCAAAGCGCATCCGCTGGCTGGCTGATGAAAAGCCGACCGGAGAGATGATTTTCGCCCCCTCGGCAACGGTATCGAACCTTCTGCCGCTGGCGGCGCGCGTCTATACCTCATCCGCCGTGATAACCGGCATGGTCAATAACAAGGAAGTGGCCAAGGCCAAGCCGATGGAATCGCTCTATCTGGCGCTGATGCAGGACGTGACACGCCCCGGATTTAGCGATGATCTGGCTGCTTATAAAGGTCCGCAAAAGGATGCGCTGACCGCTTTGGCGAATGGTGGGCTGACTGCCCCCGACTATACTGCGATCTTTGGGGAAATCGACCACGACTGGGCCAACCTCGACACATGGCGCGTGATCCAGACCCATAGTGGAAGGTATACCAGCGGCTATTTCCTGAACGCCGTCGATATGCAAAAGACGCCCGACGGCCCTGAGGCGCAGCCCGCAAACAAACGAGTGCTGATCCAGCTATTCATCCGCACGCTGATCATGTCGCTGACGATCATGGGCGCGTGCATTCTGCTGGGCTATCCGGTCGCGTGGCTTCTGGCGAACCTGCCGGCGCGGCAAGCGAACGTGCTGATGATCCTCGTGTTGCTGCCATTCTGGACCTCGCTTTTGGTGCGCACCTCGGCGTGGAAGGTGATGCTGCAACAGCAAGGCGTCATCAACGACGTGCTGGTGTGGATCGGCCTCGTTGCAGACGACAACCGGCTCATCATGATCAACAACCAGTTCGGCACGATCACGGCGATGACGCATATTCTGCTGCCGTTCATGATCCTGCCGATGTATTCGGTGATGCAGACCATCAATCCGACCTATCTACGGGCGGCTAAATCGCTGGGTGCGACGAACTGGACAGCCTTCTGGCGGGTCTATTTCCCACAGTCCATTCCGGGCATCGGCGCGGGGTCAATCCTCGTCTTCATCCTGTCGATTGGCTACTACATCACGCCCGAGATCGTCGGCGGCACCAAGGGTGTCTTTATCTCGAACCGGATCGCCTATCACATCTCGTCCAGCCTGAACTGGGGCCTTGCCGCTGCGCT
>RCMY010003537.1_pt1 | contig 13788 bp, 12 predicted proteins | sample 2041341 | NCBI WGS metagenome assembly RCMY01 (sample SAMN09708234, study PRJNA481090) | Marine sediment metagenome, whole genome shotgun sequencing project. | reverse complement strand
GCCTCACGGATCTCGACATCATCGTCGCCGAGGAGCGCCAATTCCAGGTTGGTCCGGGCAACAGCCAACGGGTTTCGAAGTTCATGCGACGCCTCTGCTACGAACCGACGCTGATCATCGAAAGCCATTTCGAGGCGATCGAGCATGGAGTCGAACGTGTCACCCATATCCCGAAGCTCATCTCGCGGTCCGGTAAGGCCAATGCGACGGCCTAGGTCCGAAGCGGTTATACCCCGGGCCACACCGGTGATCCGACGGACCGGCTTCAACGCCCATCCGGAAAGGAACCACCCTGCCCCAAAAGACCCGACGAACAGAACGCTGAGGGCGATGTACGACGAGCTGCGAAGCGAGCCGAGGGCGCGTCTATAAGCATCGAGTTCCAGCTTCTCCATCATGACCCGTTGCTCTTCGCCGGGAACGACCAGCTGAATATCGGTTTCGATCAACTCACCAGTGATGGTGTCAAGTACGACCACACGACTCCCCATCAGAACCGGTTCTACCAGCGTGCTCTGCTCCCAGAAATAAAGCCCACCAATCACCAGCGACCCAAGGGTGAATACCACAAGGGCGATCGCCAACGACAGTCGGAAGCGGATCGTCTCGGTGAACGCTGGAAGCTGAACGGTTGGCATGTTCTAGACGACGGCAGGGCCAAAGCGGTAGCCAGCGCCGATGACGGTGTCGATCCACTGGATACCCGTGGCGGTGGTGAGCTTGCGCCGCAGCGTTCCCACGGTGACCCGGACCGTGTTCGTGAAAGGGTCTGCGGCGGCGTCCCAAACGTGTTCGAGCAGCTGCTCCTGACTGTGGACGTCGTCGGGGTGGGTCATGAAGTAGCGGAGGAGGGCAAACTCTTTGGCGGTCATGTCGATCTCAGTCTCCTTCCACAGCACTCGGTGGGTTGCGGTGTCGACCACCAGATCATCGCTGACCAGTTGAGCGCCAGCCGAAGCGTCGGTGTCCCGCCTCAGCAGTGTGCGGATCCTGGCGAAAAGCTCAGGTAAAGCGAACGGCTTGACTAGGTAGTCATCAGCTCCATCATCCAGCCCGGCCACCCGTTCCTCGATGTCATCGCGGGCGGTGAGCATGAGGATTCGTGGCTGTTGGCCGTCTCGCCCTCGGATCGTGCGACAAATATCGCGGCCGTCACCGTCTGGCAGGGTGAGGTCCAACGTGATCAGGTCGAACTCGGTGTAGCTAGTGACGTCCAGGGCATCGCCGGCGGTGTGGGAAAGATCGACCGCATACCCCTCCCGACGGAGGGCCTTTCCTATTGCCTCGGCCAGTTCCACTTCATCATCCACGACCAGAATACGCATCCGTTAAAGGCTACTAGCTCACCGATTTCCAGAGCTCACCGTATTTCCAGCCTCAGTGGTGGACTTTTGGGCATTGTGGCCGCTTTCAGCCAACTTTCGGTTTGAGTTGCCACACTGGTGAGGTGACGAACGAGCACCAGACCGCCGCGGCCGAACTTGAACGGGTCGCATTCGAAGTAAAGAAAGTCATCGTGGGCCAAGACCACATGGTGGAACGCCTGCTGGTAGCCATGTTGGCCCAGGGCCATATCCTGCTGGAAGGCCTTCCCGGCGTCGCCAAGACGTTGGCTGTCTCTACCCTCTCCCAGGTGGTCGGCGGCAACTTCGCCCGTCTCCAGTTCACTCCGGACCTCCTCCCGTCGGATCTCAGCGGCACCCGAATCTGGCGCGGCAGTGACGAAACCTTCGACATCGAATGGGGTCCAGTCTTCGTCAACTTCCTCCTCATCGACGAGATTAATCGGGCCCCTGCCAAAGTGCAGAGTGCGCTCCTGGAGGTCATGGCCGAACGGCAGGTCTCCATCGCCGGCGAGACCCGCCTCCTGCCCAAGCCGTTCCTCGTTCTTGCCACACAAAACCCGATTGAGTCCGAAGGCGTTTACACCCTGCCCGAGGCCCAGCGAGACCGTTTCCTCATGAAGGTTGTCGTGGGCTACCCCTCGCCTATCGAGGAACTTGAGATCGCCCGCCGATCTGGCGCGGCCGGTATCCCAACCGGTGTGGCGCGCATCCAGGAGATGATGACCACTGATCGACTGATCGAACTGCAGGATCTGGCCCAGCGGGTCTATGTCGACACCTCGGTTGCGCAGTACGCGGTGGATCTCGTGATGGCCACCCGAGAACCGGATCTGCGGGGCCTACCCGAACTAGCCAAATACATCGAATTTGGTGTGAGCCCGCGCGCCACCCTAGGTCTCCTCGACGCCGCCCGCAGTTTGGCGCTGCTGCGGGGACGCGGCTACGTGATCCCCCAGGATGTTTTCGATATGGCGCGCGACGTGCTACGGCACCGTCTTATGTTGACCTACGAAGCCTTGGCCGAGGACCGCTCCGCCGACGATGTGCTGAACCGCATCCTCTCGATTGTGCCAGCCGCCGAAGTCACCTCCGCACGGCCCGAGCCGGTCGCCAACGGCGCCAGCTTCCCCGGGCATCCAATCTCTGGGGCAGATGGTCCGCTGCCCGGCACCGCCCCGGCGGGCTCTGGTCAGCCTGATGCCTTTGCCTATCACGGTGGCGGCACCCGCACTATCCCCCAGCCCGATCCCCTGGTCCAACCGGATCGACCAACCGTGTTCGATGCCGGGGTCCCCGACCAGGCACGCCCCGGGGTTCCTGACGCGTGATCCCCACCTCTCCTCCTACCGCTCAGCCGACCGCGCAACCGACAACGCTGAGCCGCATCGGACCGTCGGGCGAATCGGTCGAGAAGATGACCGCCGATGCCCGTTCCACCCTGCGTCAGCTCGAACTGGACGTCACCCGCCGCCTCGATGGCCTCCTCCACGGCGACCACCGTGGACTGGTACCCGGCCACGGCTCTGAACTGGGCGAGACCCGGGCCTATCAACCCGGAGACGACATTCGCCGTATCGACTGGAACGTGACAGCCCGGCTCAACGAGGCCTACATTCGCCAAACAATTGCCGAGCGTGAGCTCGAAACGTGGCTCGTTGCTGACATCGGCGCGCGGTTGGGTATGGGTTCGGCAAACCGGGAGAAGCGGGAGCTGGCACTGGCCGCCGCAGCCTCAGTCGGGTTCCTGACCCAACGTGATGGCAACCGCATCGGCGCCCTTCTGACCGGACCGGGGCACGAGCAGGTGATCTCGCCGAAAGGTACGCGTAAGCACCTCCTGCACGTGTTGCACACGCTGGCCTGTACAGCCTCAGAAGAGGGCAGCGGAATCACTGACCTGACCACCGCCTTCCAGCGACTGGGCGCCCTGGCCAAACGACGGGGCATGGTGGCCGTGGTCAGCGATTTTCGCGTGGTGCCCGGGTGGGAGGACAGTATCGCCGTGCTGGCGCGTCGCCATGACGTGGTGGCTTTCGAAGTCGTGGATCCGCTCGAATTGGAACTCCCGAACGTCGGCTTGCTTCCGGTCGTCGACCCTGCAACAGGACAGCTGGTGGAGATTCCCACCAACAAGGCGAGGGTCCGCAAGGCGTATGCCGACGCAGCCCAGGAACGCCGAGCGCATTTAGCCTCGACGTTCCGACGCCACGGCATTGATCACATCGAGATGCGCACCGACCATGCCTGGTTGGATGACGTGGTGCGCTTCGTGGCACGGCGCAAGCATCGTATTCTGGCCACGGCACCGAGGAGGAGGGGATGAACGAGGCCCAGGTATTCCAGATCTGGGACGTGGGCTTCCTCAGCCCCGCACGGCTATGGCTGCTCCTGCTCATCCCGGTCCTCATCGTGGCGTACCTGGTCATGCAGGGTCGGCGCAAGGTTTATGCAGCCCGATTAGCGAGCAGTGAGCTCTTAGCTTCTGTCCTGCCGAAACGGACCGGGTGGCGGCGCCATGCGACCGCTGGCGTGTTGCTTCTGGGCCTTTCCTCGATGCTGCTGGGGGTCGCTGAGCCGGCGCGTGAGATGGACGTCGAACGCAACCGTGCCACCGTGATGCTTGCGATCGATGTCAGCCTCTCGATGGATGCTGCCGATATCCAACCGTCCCGCCTCGCTGCCGCCCAAGGTGCAGCGATCGATTTCGTTGAGGGGCTCCCCCAGGGCCTGGACGTCGGACTCGTGGGCTTCGCCGAGACGGCTGAGGTGCGGGTCTCCCCCACCCAGGACCGAAATCAGGTCATTCGCTCAATCCAGAACCTGCAGTTGCAGCCGGCCACGGCGATCGGCGAGGCGATCTTCACATCACTAGATGCCCTACAGAACACGCCCGTCGATGATTCGGGCACCGTCGCCCCCGGCACGATCGTGCTTTTGTCCGACGGCGAAACGACAGTGGGCCGCGACGATGAACTAGCGGTGGCCGCTGCGAACGAGGCTGCAGTGTCGATCTCGACCATCTCCTTCGGCACCAGCGAGGGATTCATCTTCTACGACGATCCCGATACCCCCCAGGTGGAGGCCTTCCAGATCGACGTTCCCGTCGCCGAGGAGAACCTCGAGCAGATTGCCGATGCAACGGGCGGGCTCTACTTCCAGGCGTCCTCGCTGGAAGAACTGGAAGCGGTCTATGCGGATATTGGTTCCGCCGTCGGTGTCGACACCGAATTCACCGAGATCGCCGACTGGTTCTCCGGCGCCGCCGCCGTGCTCACCTTGATTGCTGCTTCGCTCAGCCTCTGGTGGTTTCAACGCCTGGTGTAGACACCGGCTGAACCGCATCGAGTTCTGGGTCAAAGATGTCTTCGATCCGCACGTCGAAGAGGGCCGCCAAGCTAAAGGCCAACGGCAGGCTTGGGTCATACCGGCCGGTTTCCAATGCGTTAATAGTTTGACGGGACACTCCCAACCGGTCGGCCAACGCCGCCTGGCTGAACCCGACCCCGCTGCGCAGTTCCTTCAGCCGATTCTTCACTTGTGCCGACCGGTCCTGACACCAAGTGTGATCGCCCATGCGGCGATACCTACCATGAAGATGATCCAGGGCGAAACCTGATTGAAGCGGTTCGGGTCAGAGTGCAACCCGAGAAAGCCGACGGTCATTGAGGCCACCATCGCCGCACCGAAACCCACTGCCATCGACTCAAGTTGCATCGCTCGCTCAAACTCGTCGGAGCGTCCAAGTGACCGCACAATAGCTCGCCCTGACCACAGGGCGGGAAGGAGCGGAAGTAGCAAGAGCAGTCGCCTCGGCATCGAAGGATCGTCGCCGACCGACGCCGCGGTGGCGAAAACGACAACGCTGTAGACAACGATCCCCGGGATGAACTCTCGCAAGTAGGTGTGTAAACGGGCTCTGTCGCCCTCGCTCAGCGTCGGCTCATCGATATCCGGCGTATTGGCTTGGCTGGGTTGCGGTGGCATCCGGGTGAATGTAAAGGAAACTTTCCTTTGTGTCAAGTGTCCTTGTCATTCCCAGCAGGTCTCTAGTGCTATCGAAACTCGCCTACGGAATCGGGCTGGGCGCAACTTCGATGGGCACGGAATCACGGAGGTCGATCACTCGCTTCACCTTTTCGCTGACGACCTTGGAACTCTGACCGGGCTTCATGGTGACGCCGTAAAGAACGTCAGCGGCTTCCATCGTTCGCTTCTGGTGGCTGACGATGATGAGCTGGGCGTCTTCACGGAATTCCTGCACCAGCGTGAGGAATCGGTTCAGGTTGAAATCATCCAGCGCCGCTTCGACTTCGTCCATCACGTAGAACGGCGAGGGGCGGGAGCGGAACACGGCGAATAAGAAGCCGAGGGCGGTAAGGGAGCGCTCGCCACCGGAGAGAAGTGAGAGCTTCTTGACGTTCTTGCCAGACGGCTTCGCCTCGATCTCTATGCCGGTGTTCAGCATGTCGCCAGGCTCGGTGAGGATCACGTTGCCCCTACCACCGGGGAACAGCATCTCGAAGAGCTCGGTGAAGTTGTTAGCGACATCCGCATACGCTGCGGCAAAGACACCGACTATTTGCTCATCAATTTCTCGAATGAGATGAACCAGTTCCCGCCGGGAACTCTTCACGTCGTCCATCTGGCCCGTGACGAAGTCGTACCGCTCCTTCAGTTCCTCGAACTCTTCCAACGCCAGGGGGTTGATCGGGCCCATCGCCTTCAGCTCGCGATCCAGCACACGCAGGCGGGCTTCGGGACTGAGACCCTCCGGGGTTTCCGGCCGCTCAGACTCCATGACCAGATGCGGCTCCATATCAAGATCCCGCCGGACGGATTCGGTGAGAGTTTCGAGGCGAACGCGATCTTCAGCCTCCGCCAGGTCAACGCGGTTCTTGCGCTGACGGACGGCTTCCAGCTCCCGCTCGGCCACACCCCGTTCGCTTCGATGCCCATTGAGGGTCGCACCCACCTTACGGGCGGCCTCGCTCTGAGCTTGGCTCGCCGCGTTGAGCCCCCCGAGGTAGTCATCAACCCTCTCCCGCTTCCCGAACAGTTGCTGCGTCAAGTCCTTCACAGCCCCCAGGGCGGACTGGATGACCTCCCGCCGGGCCCGGGCCTCAGTGCGCTCGGAGACCAGGCGTTTAAGCCTTTCCTCTACCTCGTCGCGGCGAACGGTGGTCATTTCTCGACGTTCAGCGATAGCCGCTTCCCGCATACCGATATCGCCCTTGAGGCGAGCGACCAACGACGAACGATTCTCGAGGGAGGTCCGGGCTTCGGCGACGGTCTGGGCTCGATCCAGCTGGGCCTTCTCGTCAGCCTCCAGACCGGGGAGCTTCAATTGCAACGATGCAAGCTGCTTGCGATCTGCTTCGGCACGCTCAGTGATCTCGTAGCGTTGCCGGCTGAGCTGCATCCGGGTTTCTTCTAGCTCCTCTAGTTCACCGGAGGTCCGCGCTACCACCTTGGTGGCACCCTCGACGGCCACGTTGTGATCCCGCCTCTCGTTCTCGGCAATCCTCTGCTGCTCGCCCCTGAGCAGCAGAAGACCCTCGGCATCCTCAACAACTTCGGCGATGGAGCGCTGGCGTTGCCCTGCGGCTTCGGCGTTTGCTTGGGCCTCGGCTTGGGCCGCACCAGTAGCGCCCGTGCGGTCACCGCCTAAGCGCCATCCGGACGGTCCTAGCCGGTCGCCAGACTTGGTGACGACGGTGAGCCCAGGGTAATCACTCACAATGTCAGCGGCTTCGGACCAAGCTCCCCGAACGGCCACGACGTCGTGCAAGATTTGGTCGAGCAAGACAGAGACGTCCGGGCGCTCTGCGCTTACCAGCGAGCGGAGGGCGACAGCATCGTTGGCGAGGTCAGCCGGGATCTGGGTAGGCCCGGGAGGTGCAGTGTCGGTCCCCAACGGCAGTACAGCGCCGGAGATCTCTGATTCGGTTAGCGAGAACAATGCGCGGCGAGCGGTGGCTTCGGAGTTGACGAGGACCGCTTCGAGGGCCTCAGAAGCGGCGGCCTCAACTGCGCCCTCCCATCCGTCCTCAACGGCGATCTGATCCAACAGCGTGCCTAGAACACCCTCGGTTCCGGTGAGGGCGTCGGCCCCGGCGCGGTTGCGCGCCTCCTCCAAGGCCTGGGCAAGGGCGTCGGCACGCGCCTGCCATTTCGAAGCGTCAGCGTCGACGCCACGGCGCTGCTCGCTTACTATTCGCAATGCCGCTTCCGCTTCGACCAACGCCGCATTTGCGCCGTTAAAGAAACCCTGCAGTTCGGCTCCCCGGCCTTCCGCCGTGGCGAGAACTTTTTCGGCGCTAGTGCTTTCAGAAATCAGCCGGTCCCGACGCACCGACAGGGCCGAAATCTGGTCATTGAGCCGGCTGTCCTCAGCTTGATCGCGCTGGGCAGCAGATTCGAGAGCGCTCAGTTTGGCCCGAACTTCGGCAGCCTCGTTGCTGGCGGGCGCAACACCATCGCCCCACTGCTGTTCGAAGGCGTCGCGCTCGGCTTCCAACTCTTTCTCAGCGGCCTTGGCGGCAACGCGATCGGGTTTCAGTGACTCCGTATCGGCCTCCACTGCGGCGAGGTCCTCGGTAAGGCGCGCCCCCTCTGCCTCAAGCGAGGACACAAGGCCCTCATCAACAGCCGACTGGAGTTCGCCTTCAAGACGCCGCCGCCGCTCGCCGACCACGTTGGTCTGCCCGATGATGCGTTCCCTGATGGAGCGGGCCCGGCTCAGAACGTCATCTACGTCGGAGCCACCGAGCGCCGCCAACTCGGCTTCGCCATCCAGGATGAGGGAGTCGAGGCGGGCCAGATCGCCCTGCAGTTCCTGCTCACGATTGGCCGATGCGTGGCGGTCCCGCTTATGAGTCTCCAGGCGATCCATGAGCGAACGGAGTTCGCGACCTACTAGGAACGAGCGCAGGGCCGTCGCTTCAGAAAGCACTTCGCCATGCCGGCGCGCCGCATCGGCCTGCTTTTCCAGGGGCTTGAGTTGGCGTTTCACCTCGCGAACCAGATCGGCTACCCGATTGAGGCTCTCCTCCGTGGAGGTCAAACGGCGTTCGGCCCGCTCCTTGCGCTTGCGGAATTTTAGGACGCCCGCGGCCTCCTCGATGATTGCTCGGCGTTCCTCGGGCCGGGCGTTGAGCACTGCGTCGATCTGGCCCTGCGAGACGATGATGTGCTGCTGGCGACCTACCCCGGAGTCCGAAAGCAGGTCAGTGATGTCAAGCAGCCGACACGTGGCGCCGTTTATGCGATACTCCGACTCCCCGGAGCGAAAGAGAGTCCGGGTGAGCGTGACTTCGGAAAACTCGATGGGGAGGGTGCCGTCGGAGTTGTCGATCGTCAGCGAGACTTCGGCTCGACCAAGCGCCGCTTTGTCCTGGGTCCCGGCAAAAATGACGTCTTCCATCTTGGCGGAGCGGACCGCGCTGGGCGCCTGTGCGCCCAGGACCCATGCGATGGCGTCGACCACGTTACTCTTGCCGCTGCCGTTGGGGCCCACCACGACGGTGATGCCGGCCTCAAGGTCCAGCGTGGCGTGGTCTGCAAAGGACTTAAATCCCTTGATCGACAGTGTCTTCAAATGCATCGTGACTCAGAGTAGTAGTAGCCCGCGCCGCTCGGACGCGTTTGAGGGGCGGTCTAGGTGAGTTACCAGTCAGGGCAGTTCGAAGCGGCGGCAAAGGGAGCCGGGGCAGCGAGGTAGCGACGCAACGAGCCGACGACCGGTTTCGGGCTGCGGTTGGCGCTGAACAGGCCAAAGTTGTCCTCCACGTCGGCAGGATCACCGCCGCTGCGGTCTCGGAGGTTGTAGAGGAACACCGGCCCGACCCAGTCGAGGCCGGTGAGGCAGGCGAGCGCGTCATCCATCATTTCGGCCTGCTGTGCCGGCGTAACCGCCCGATTGGAGGATCCTGTGGGAGCGCCGAACTCGGTGATCCACAACGGCAGGGTTCGACCCTCTCCCGCGGCGGCGATCCGACGAAGGTCGGCAAGGCCAGAGAAGGTATTCCAGGACTGCCCCCCGGTGGGCATGGCAGGGAAGCTGTAGGGGTGAATTCCGACGCCGTCGATGCGGCCCGCCGGCAGCGTCACAAACATCTGCTGCAGGAAGGTACCGGGAGCGATTGAAACACCGGGTTCGTCGCCGGCCGGAGACAACCCGCCGGAGATCACTACCGCTCCCGGATCCTCGGCCCGGATGGCTTGGGCTGTTACCGCCAGGAGTTCCGCATAGCGGTCAGCATCGGGCCCGCCCTCGGCCGACCAGAAGTTAGGGATGTTCGGTTCGTTCCAGATTTCCCAGCTCCGAATACCCGAGGGACGGTAGCGCCGGACGACTGACCGACTGAACGCCGCCATGTCCGCAGGTTCGGTCGGCGGATGCTTGCCATCGGTTGCGGCCGGGCGGGCCCATGCGGGCGTGTACGTGATGAGGCCGTGCACGACGATTCCCCTGGAGCGGGCGGCGTTTACGATCCGATCTGTGGCGATCCAATCGAAGGTGCCCTCAACCGGTTCGATCACGCTCCAGTCAAAATCCAATCGGAGCTGGGTGATGCCAAGTTCCTGCATCGCATCTAAATCACGCCCAAGCGTCGTCGAGTCCAGCCCAAGAATCACCGCGCCCGGGGAGACACCAATGGTCAGCGGCGCAACAACTGCGGCGGTGGTGGCGGGTTGCGTCGTTGTGGTGGGTCGCGTCGTAGTGGTGGGTCGCGTCGTGGTGGTGGGTCGCGTCGTAGTGGGTCTGATACTCGTGGGCCGGGTGGTTGCGGTCGTGGGCTGCGGCGGTTCCGAGCGTGTCGTGGTGGTCGATCCGGTTGCATTGGATGCTGTTGTCGGCGTACCGGGTGCGGTCGTGATGGTGGTTGTGGACGGGTCGAGTTCATCACCTGTTGTCGGCGGAACGGGAACGACCGAGGTGAGTAGCGATGTGGATGAGGTGCTTGTGGACGCGGTCGTCTCCGCCGATGACGGGACCGTTTCCTCGCCGAAGGGCAGCGAATCAGGTTCGCCGCCGCTCACACAGCCCGCCAGGAGCATCGCCAAAAGAGGTGGAAGTAGTCGCTGCCGCACCCCTGACCATCGGCGTTTCGAGCCTCAGCATTGAACGCGACATGTCTGCCCTGCACACAGCCGCCCCGACGGTCGAACATGCAGATCGCCAGAGGAGACAATTCACCCAAATTTCTGCTCACGGGGACATTCGGGCCAGTTGTCTGCAGTACCCCACGGAAAGGGTGGGGGTGAGCAGAAATTTCGGTGGAGGGTTAGACCTGGGTGGAGCAGTAGTAGACGACGTGGCCCTTGTATTTTGCCTTCAGAATCGGCGTTCTTGAGCGAGGGCTGAGCTGGCCTTCCTTCGCATACACCGCAATGTGCTCGCCGTAGCCGCCCGGATTGCCCTCGATATCGGCAAATGGCCGGCTCTCCAGCGTCGTTCCGCGGTACTTGATCGCATCGTGGAGGATCGTGGTGATTGAACGGTTCAGTCGACGAAGTTCCTGGGTGGAAAGCGCTTTGGCCGGCCTGTCATACATGAGGCCAGCATCGAAGAGAATTTCGTCACTGTAGAGGTCACCGATTCCTACGAAGTTGTCCGGATCGATGAGGAACATCTTCAGCGAAAGGTCGCTGTTAAGCACGAAACGCCCAAACACGTTCCACGGAACGGGTTCAGCAAGAAGATCGAGACCCCGGCCGCGGTGGATGTGCTTATCGGCCTCTTCGGTGGGCACGACGTTGATTTCTCCGGATCCGTCCTTATCGACAAACCGCAAATCACCGCCCTGGGTAAAGGTGATAATCACCTGGGTGTTTGTGGCCACTTCGGTACGGGAGGGGCACCGGGAGATGACGGTCTCGGGGCCGGGCCGCATAATCAGCGTGTTCTCATTGTCCAGTCGGGTCACCAGGGTCATGCCAACCCGGGTGGTCTCTACGAACTTGGCGCCCTCAAGCGCCCCGGACAGTGTCTTCTTGGTCCTGTGCAACGAGGATGACTTCAACCCCTTAACCTCAACGGCCTTGACCTTGCGGCCGGCGGTGTCTCGCTCGAGATCGCGTCGAGTGATCTCGAGTTCGGGAAGTTCGGGCTCAACCATGATGGTCCTTGGGTACTTCGGAAGCAGATGTTGCTGGCGATAATGGGCGGCGACGGCTGAGCACACCCCAGGCGGCTTCGGCGGCGGCCTGCTCGGCGCGCTTCTTCGAGGTGCCCCGGCCACTCCCGTACTCATCAGCGTCGACGAGGGCGATAGCGGAAAAGCGCCGATCGTGATCGGGGCCGCTTGCTAAGAGTTTGTAGGTCGGAGCGGACAGGTTGAGCGTGGACGTCAGTTCCTGGAGGCGGGTCTTGAAGTCCTCTCCCCCCGGTCGGCGGGCACTGGCGAGAATGCTGGGCTCGAGCAAATCCAAGGCCGTGCGGCGGGCGATTTCCCAACCGCCATCGACAAATACTGCGCCCATCACCGCCTCAAAAACGTCGGCAAGAATAGATTCTTTCTCCCGCCCGCCCGAGGAATCCTCACCCTTGCCCAAACGCAGCAAGGCCCCAAGGTTCATGTCTCGGGCGACGAGGGACAAGCTGGTGGTGTTCACCACCGAGGCTCGCAACTTGGCAAGTTCGCCCTCCGGGAGGTCCGTGTAGGCGCCGTAGGAGTATCCGGTAACAGCGAGGCCCACGACCGAGTCACCGAGGAACTCGAGGCGTTCGTTGGATTCAGAACCGGGATTCTCGGCAATGAAGCTGCGATGGGTTAGTGCCAACTCCACAAGCGACCAGTCGTTGAACTCGTAGTTCAGTTGCGCTGCGAGATGTTCGTTTTCCGACGTCAGGATCCGTCACCAACCCGGCTGTACACATAGTCAACGGCGTCTCGGACGAGTCGCAGATCCTGAAGATCCTCGTCTTCGATACGGAAGGAATCCGCACGATCGGAGAGTTCCTCCTCGATCGCTTCGACCAGTTCGATCAACGCCAGGGAGTCAGCCTCAAGATCATCGGCGAAGGAGTCGCCCTCGTTGATCTGCCCCGGCTCTATCTCCAGGATGTCGGCCAAACGGTCACGCACCAGCGTGACGACTTCACTACGCGCCATTAGCGCGTTATTCTTCTGACCATCAGCTGACATCGCTCACCTCCGAGCGGCCAGATTCTATCAGAATTGGCTCTTGACGACTACGTGTCGGCTGTGGTAACTGCCGCTCCGGTCCGAATTTCTCTCGGGACAGGGGGCGGTACGGAACCGCCGACAAGTTTGGAAGGGTCTGTCGGAGCCACTGGATTGCCCCCAAGAGGGCGAAGAAGCGCGGCCGGGCCCTGTTCCTGGGAGGTCGTGCCTGCAGAAGTGCCGACAGTTTCGGCACCGAAGAACTGATCCGCAGCGTGCTCCTGCTCCGCAGTCTGGACCGGCGGATCGTTCGCCCTCGCCGCCTCGACGCCGACGGTCACACCACGACCAGCATCAATCGATTTTCGACCCCGGGGAACCGTTGCGGGATCCACCAGGTCCACGGGCAGCACGACCCGCACGACGGTCCCGCCGTTCGGGCCCTCGAGCATGCGGACGTCGATCCCGTAACGCTTGGCAAGGAAGGCCACGACGTACAGCCCAAGATTCCGCGTCGGACCCTCGTGGGCCTCGTAGGGCGTATGGAGGCGCTGATTCATCTCGGAGCGCCGCTCGTCAGTAAGACCGACGCCAGTGTCGTGAACGGTGAAGGCCAGACCGGCGCTCACCCAAACGCACTCCACGCGAACTCGCTGGATGAGCGGTTCTACGGCGGGATCCGCTGCGTCGAGAGCGTTTTCGATCAGCTCCGCCAGCATGTGGGCCACATCGGGCGCAGAATTGCCTTTCAGCCGAACCTCATCACACGGGACGATGTCAACCCGGTCGAAGGCCCCGACTTCGCCGAGGGCCAACCGGGCCGTGGTGGTGGCAGTGACCGGATGGGTCCACTGGCGTTCCGAGTGCGCCCCGGAGAGCAGGATGCTCGCCTCGACGCTGCGTTGCATCCGGGTGGCTAGGTGGTCGATCTGAAAGAGACGCTGGCGTGTCTCGGGGTTGGGGTCGGCGGTCCGCCAGCTAGCGACGTGGCGAACCAGGTCGTGCAGCAGGCGGGAATTCTTGCGGGACAGGGCGACCGTGCGCTGCGCTACCCGTTCCCGGCCCAGGGCGTTCTGGTGGGCGATGTCGTAAAAGTCGTCCTGGACGTCGTTCACGGCCTGGACAAGATCAGAGAGTTCGTCGTCTGACCCGTCGGATTCGATATGGGCGGGCCGAACTGGCGTGCCTTCGGGGTTCCGCAGAGACTCCAGGATCGCTGGCAGGCGTGCCCCGATGGTGTGGCGGGGGGGGGGGGGGGGGGCCGGGGGTTGGGGGGGGGGGGGGGGGGGGGGGGGGGGCGGGGAATTTTTTTT
>RCMY010003536.1_pt1 | contig 13789 bp, 11 predicted proteins | sample 2041341 | NCBI WGS metagenome assembly RCMY01 (sample SAMN09708234, study PRJNA481090) | Marine sediment metagenome, whole genome shotgun sequencing project. | reverse complement strand
GCCTTAGTAATTTCGGCGGCATCCGCCTCGGCTTGCGCAGGCGAGAACACGCGGCGCGATTGTGATTTCACAATTTTGGCCAAAGCATCATCTTTGATGCGCTTGTTGCCTTCAAAGTTGATGATGTTGATCGTCGGGAATTCACGGACCGTGATTACCAGCGTGTTGCCCTTTGGCACCACCTGCACGTCCTCAAACAGGCCCGCGTCGGTGATCCGCTGAACCGCATCGTTCAATTGGCCTGCCGACACCGCTTGGCCGCGACCGATTCCTGCATAGGACAAGATGGTTGCTGCATCAACGCGCTGGTTGCCCTCAACTTGCACGTTCGAAAACTGATAAGTTTGCGCCTCTGCCTGCCAAGCGGTACCCAAACAAGCCATTGAGACGATTACAGAAACCGAAACGATGGCCGTGTGACGCTTAACCCGGCGCAAGATGTTGCGGGACATGGAAACCCGATCCGCAATATACATTGTTCTGCCCCATAAAATAATCCTGTTGACCCTGACTAGCGGGAATGGATCATCTTGTCAAAAGGGCAGCGCTGGGAATTGTTTAGTTGTGGCACATTGCACGCGGTTTAGCGTTAAGGGTGCAAAATTACATGGCCCAAGAATGCGCCTGCCAAAAGGCCCACGACAATGGTGCCTGCGCTGAAAAGATGATCCCAGTTAAGGTTCAAAAGCAGCGAAATGCCCCGATATCCTTTTACAACCGTTTGCATCTTGTTCACCTGTCATTAACATCCTTCATTCTATGGTTAGCCATAGAATGTGGCACCAATTGGGCAAAGCCTAAGCGACGTTAGAAAAGAGTTAACAAAACGGTCTTGCCTAGGGGCAAAACAGGTCATTGCCGACGGCAAACACCATAAGCGACAGCAACAGCGCCAAGCCGACCATCATAAGCCCGCGCAAGGCGCGATCAGAGGGTGGCTTGCCAGTCACCGCCTCATAGGCGTGAAACACCAAGTGACCGCCATCAAGCACGGGAATTGGGAACAGGTTCATCAACCCTACCGCCGTCGATAGGCCTGCAATCATCATCATGAAGGTCAGCCCTCCTGCCGATGCCGCTGCCGAAGAGGTGCGCGCAATGCCGATAGGGCCACGCAGGTTGCACGATGAAATCGCGCCCGAAACTATATGCCCCAGCCCAGACAGGCTGGTGGTGATCAGGTTCCAAGTGCGTTCGACGCTGATGGACAGGGTTTCAAGCGGGCCGGGGGTGTAGACTTGCGGGGAAAACATCAGCCCTTCGCCAAGCCCGATGAGAAAGCGTTCTTCAAACCCGCCATCGGCCAAAGGGCTGGTGGTCATGCGGGGCGTGAGGATGGTGTTAAATTCGGTGCCTTGTTGTTGGTCGGCGCCCTGCCCTTCGGCCAGGCTTGGCCGCCAAACCTTCAACGAAAGCTCGGCATCTTTGGTTTTTTTGACAATGGTGACAAGGTCATTAAAGGCGCTGACCGGCTGGTCGTTAATCGCAAGGATAACATCGCCTTCGGTCAGGCCTGCGTCTTGGGCCGCCGATTCCAACGCGATAGACCCGATCAGTGCGGGAAACGGATAAGGGCCAGGAATGGTGACGTCGCGGCCATCGCGGGCCAAGGTATAGTCGATGACGGGTTGGGACGGCAGATCGCGGGCGGCGGTGAAAAACGCTTGCAAATCGGGGGTTGCAACGCCGTTCACTGCCAAAATCTCATCCCCGGCGCGTAAGGTTTGGCTGTTGTTGGGCAAGGGTTTCGCCGCCCCCACCACAGCGCGGTCGATGGCCACGCCGAAATACAGGATGATCGCGCAGTAAATCAGGATGGTCAGGATAAAGTTGAACACCGGACCTGCCAAAACGGTGGCCGCGCGTGCCCAAAGCGGCGCGCCGTGCATCGTGTGGCGGCGATCTGCGTCTGAAAGCTGCGAAATCGCCTCGCCATCCTTGCCCGATGCTGCATCGCTGTCGCCCAGAAATTTCACAAACCCGCCAAAGGGCACGGCGGCCACCTGCCAGCGCGTACCGCGTTTGTCCACGCGCGAGAATAGCACGGGCCCAAAGCCCAGACTGAACACCTCGGCATGAATCCCGGTCCAGCGGCCGACGATATAGTGGCCATATTCATGCACGGCCACGATAATCGACAAGGCAATCACAAAGGCGGCAAACGTCCATGCGAAATTGCCGAAGGACGGGATCAGGTTCAAAAATTCCACGGTTACTTAGTTCCTTGCTGCCGAGATGTAACCGCTTCGGTGGCGGTCTTACGTGCCAAATGGTCCATATTCAGGACATCCTCAAGAGTGGTCGCGGCAATTTGAAGGCTATTTTGGCGCGAAAGGCGGGCAAGCGTATCCTCTACCACCTCGGCCATCGCCAAAAACGGCAAATTGCCCGCGATAAAATGGTCGAGAGCGATTTCTTTGGCGGCATTGAACGCAGCGCCCGACAGGCCGCGCATTTCCATCACATCACGCGCAAGGCGCAAGGCGGGAAAGCGCAGCGGATCAGGCGCCTCAAAATTCAGACTGGCCAGGCGTGCAAGATCAAGCCGTTCCACCGGCACATCGCCCCTGTGCGGCCAATGCAGCGCATAGCCAATGGCGTGGCGCATATCGGCCGGACCCAAATGCGCCATAATGCCCCCGTCACTAAAACCAATCAGCGCGTGGATGATCGATTGCGGGTGGGTAATTACCTCTATCTGGTTGGGTGAAAAATCAAAAAACTCTCTTGTTTCAATCAGTTCCAAGGCTTTGTTAAACATAGAGGCGGAATCGATGGAAATGCGCTGACCCATCGACCAATTGGGGTGGGCAACCGCCTGCGCAAGCGTGATCGCTTGCATTTGCGCATAGGTGAACGTGCGGAACGGCCCGCCCGACGCGGTGATGATCACCCGCTCTACCGCAGCCTTATCTTCACCCGCCAGTGCTTGGAACACTGCCGAATGTTCACTATCAACCGGCAAAATTGTAGCCCCGTATTTGGCGGCGGTTGCCATCAGCAAGGGGCCTGCGGTCACAAGGCTTTCTTTATTGGCCAAGGCCAGCGTGCCGCCGTGGCGCAGCGCGCGCAGACCCGGCACAAGGCCTGCCGCCCCGACAATTGCCGACATGACCCAATCGGCAGGCCTGTCCGCCGCCTCGGCAATGCCGCTGGGGCCAGCGGCGCAGACAGTTTCGGTGCCTGCAAGGGCGGCGCGTAGGTCGGGCAGCAAATCGGGGCAAGCGGTCACAGCGATTTCGGCGTTCAGCGCGCGGGCCATTTCGGCCAGGCGTTTGATGTTTTGCGCGCCCGTCAGAGCCACAGTGCGATAGGACGCAGGGCCACCACCGCGCAGAATTAGGTCAAACGTGCTTTCCCCAATCGACCCAGTCGCACCGAAAATAGAGATGGAGCGCATCGTTCAGCCCCCGACTGGCAGAGGCAAAGCCACGACCAAAGACAACAGCATCACCAGCACCACGGCCCCTGTCATCGCATCGAACCGGTCCATGAAACCGCCATGACCGGGGATCAGGTTTGAGCTGTCCTTGACCCCGGTGCGCCGTTTGATCCAGCTTTCGGCGATATCGCCCATCTGGCCTGCAAAAGACACCATGGGCGACAAGATCACGATACCGATTGGCGCAAGGCCCATGGCCCAAAACAAAAATCCGACGCCGATGGCCCCGGCCCAGCCTGCGACGGTGCCGGACCATGTTTTCTTGGGGCTGATGGCAGGCCAAAACTTGGGGCCGCCAAGGATGCGGCCAGCGAAATAGCCCATCACATCCGATACCACCACGACCGACACGATCCAGACTATCGCTGCTGTGCCAGCATCATCGCGCAAGCTGATCAGGCCAAAGCCTGCAATCATCGCCCCTGCCGCCCAAAGGGCCGAGAGCCTGCGCTCGCGTCGCGGGGTTAGTGCAAAGGCCAAGGCCGGGACCAGCAGCAAAACAGCGCTGTACTCACGCGGCGAAAACAGGGTGATAGCAAGGCAAAACCCACCCAAAACGCCCATAAACGCAGCATTGCGGGTTTGCGGCATGCGACTGGCACGCAGCATGGCAGGCGGGCGCGTCATCGCCCCCAACTCCCACAGCATGCAGGCGGTGAGCAAAATGACCATGACCGAAAACGTCCAGCCACCGACCCAGATTTCCAAGGCCCCCACACTGACCATCACCGCAGCCGACAGCATTCGGGGGCGCAAATCGGCCCAGCGGTTTGGCGTAGAGGTCATGCCGAGACCACCCCGCCATAGCGCCGCTCACGGTTGTCAAAGCGGGCGAGGATGTCGGCCAGTTCTTGCGGGCTGAAATCAGGCCAAAGGGTTGAGGTAAATTCATATTCGGCATAGGCCGATTGCCAGACCAAAAAATTCGAGGTGCGCGTTTCACCTGAGGTGCGGATCACCAAATCCGGATCAGGAATGCCGCCAGTGTCCAATCTTTGCGATATTGCCGCCTCGGTCAGGTCATCCGGGTCAAGCCTACCTTCCGCAACCTCTTGGGCCAAGGCACGGGTGGCGCGCATAATTTCATCGCGACCGCCATAATTGATGGCAACTGTCAGGTTCAAGCGCGAAAAGCCGGCGGTCCGTGCCTCAATCCCCGCCATCAAACGCTGCAACTTGGGGTCAAGCTTGCTGCGATCGCCGATAAAGCGCATCCGCACCCCTTCAGCGGCCATGCGATCTGCCTCGCGCTGGATATAGCGGGCGAAAATAGACATGAGGCCCAACACTTCCTCGGTCGAACGTTTCCAGTTTTCGGTGGAAAACGCATAGATCGTCAGCCATTTGATGCCAAGGTCAGGCGCGCAGGCCACGATTTCCTTGACCCGTTCCGCACCTTTGCGGTGGCCCACCAACCTTGGCCAACCGCGCGCGGTGGCCCAACGCCCATTGCCATCCATAATGATCGCAACATGTTCGACAACTTGCGCCTTTGGCGGTTGGGGGTTTGAAAGAGGAGGAAGCGCTGACACGGGGGGATTGCCCTTACACAAAGGAAAAACGGCTGGCGACAGGTGCCAGCGTCAGACGTGCATGATTTCTTGCTGCTTAGCGTCAAGCGCCTTGTCAACGGCGGCGATGGCCTTGTCGGTCAGCTCTTGCACTGAGGCTTCCCAGAACTTCTGGTCATCTTCCGAGATACCATCAGTCTTGGCTTTTTTGATCTGATCCATCCCATCGCGGCGGATATTGCGGATAGAGACCTTGGCGCTTTCTGCATATTGGCCCGCGACCTTTGTCAGATCACGCCTGCGCTCTTCGTTCAACTCGGGGATCGGCAGCATGATGATGGTGCCGTTCAACTGCGGATTGATCCCAAGACCAGATTCGCGGATCGCTTTTTCGACCTTGCCGACCAGCCCCTTGTCCCAAACATTGACTGTCACCATCCGCGGTTCCGGCACGTTCACGGTCGCGACCTGGTTCAGCGGCGTCATGGAGCCATAGGCATCCACCATGATCGGATCGACCATCGAGGCTGACCCACGCCCGGTGCGCAACGAGCCAAATTCGGTCCGAAGCGAGGCATGCGCCCCATCCATCCGGCGCTCCAGATCATCAGTATCCAACATAAAATCGTCCGACATAATAGCCTCTTAGCACAGTTGTGGCCCGGTTGAGAGCACATTTCAACGCTTTATAGCGCCTCGACCAGCCTAAGTATAGAAGAACACTCCGAGGGTAAAAAAAGGGCAAAACCAAGGCGGTTTTACCCCAATTGGTTAAACAAGCCCTTAGCCGTGAACCTTGGTGTAGGTGCCTTGCCCTGCCAAAATACCGCGAAAGCCCCCCGGTTCATCCAAGGAAAACACAATGATCGGCAAGTTGTTGTCGCGGGCAAGTGCTATGGCCGACGCATCCATGACGCCAAGATGCTTTTGCAGGACCTCATCATAGGTCACGGTGTCATAGCGTTTGGCGTCGGCGTATTTCTTGGGGTCTTTGTCATAGACGCCATCGACCTTGGTGCCTTTGAAAATCGCCTCGCAGGCCATTTCATTGGCGCGCAAGGTGGCTGCGGTATCGGTGGTGAAATAGGGGTTGCCCGTGCCTGCCGCAAAAATGCAAACCCGCTTTTTTTCCAAATGGCGGACGGCGCGGCGGCGGATATAGGGTTCGCAGACCTGATCCATCGGGATCGCAGAAATCACACGGGTGTGGATTTTCAACGCCTCAAGTGCTGCTTGCATCGCCAGCGCGTTCATCACCGTGGCCAGCATCCCCATATAATCGGCCGTCGTGCGCTCCATCCCTTGGGCCGAGCCTTGCAATCCGCGAAAGATATTGCCGCCACCGATGACCATGCAAATCTCTACCCCCATATCATGCACCGACTTCACTTCTTCGGCGATGCGCGCAACGGTGGGCGGGTGCAGGCCGTAGCCTTGATCGCCCATCAACGCCTCGCCCGAGATTTTGAGCATGACACGGCGGTGTGTGGTGGCGGGGGTATCGGCGGGTGTGGCGGAGGTGTGGCGGACATTTTTGAGGTTCCTGACGGGTTGGCGCGGGGCGGCGGCAGATCACAGCTTGGACTGCGGCGCAAAATGTCGCAAAACGGCGGCGGGTTCAACCGTTGATACGGTTTGTCGGCGGCAAAACGGAGAAGGGATACCCCATTGAGCGTTTGGGATGCAGCACTCAGAACGATACCGGACAAACGGCCTGTGCTGATTGCCGGCCCCACGGCCAGCGGCAAGTCGGACTTGGCCGCGCGGATTGTGGCGCAAGGCGGCGGCGTGGTGGTCAATGCCGATGCGTTGCAGGTCTATGATTGCTGGCGCGTGCTGACCGCGCGGCCCAGTCTGACTGAGGAAGCCGCCCTGCCCCACCGCCTTTATGGCCATATCGGACGCGACACCGCCTATTCGGTGGGCCATTGGTTGCGCGAGGTTTCAGCCGTGATTGCGACAGGGCTGCGCCCGGTTATTGTAGGCGGAACCGGACTTTACTTTACCGCGCTGACCATCGGTTTGGCCGAAATCCCCCCAACCCCCACCGCAACCCGCCAGATTGCCGATGCGCGAATGGCGCAGGAGGGCGCGGGTGCCTTGCTGGCGGACCTTGATGCCAAAACCGTGGCGCGAATCGATGTTTTGAACCCCGCCCGCGTGCAGCGCGCGTGGGAGGTGTTGCACGCCACCGGGCGCGGTTTGGCCGAATGGCAAGACCAAACCGGGCCTGCCTTACTGCCCTTGGCCCAAGTCGAACCGATTGTCCTGCGCCCGCCGGTTGATTGGCTAAATGCCCGGATAGACAGGCGTTTTGACCAGATGATGGACCAAGGTGCCTTGCAAGAAGTGGCGGCCGAACTGCCATTCTGGCAGCCCACACGCGCCTCGGCCCGCGCGATTGGGGCGCCTGAATTGATCGCCCATCTGCGCGGCGAACTGGATCTACAGTCAGCGGTTGCACAGGCCAAACTTGCCTCACGCCAATATGCAAAGCGCCAACGCACCTGGTTTCGAAACCGGATGGACGGCTGGAAACCGCTTGATCCCGCCGAATAGCACCCCCTTTCCACGCATAAATGTGCTAAACTTGTGGACAGGTCTGTGGACAGGTTCGATTTTCACAATTTTGGGCTTGGGTCTTGGAAATGCCCCTGCTTAAGTCTTTGAACCCAAGTTTGGAGCAGTTTAACCATGCAAGATCTCTCATCCCTGTCGCAATTGCGCCTTGTCGCGATTCCACGGCTTGCTGCCAACGGGCGTTGGCGGGTGGAGGCAATGCGTGCATTGTCCGAACCGGTTTTGCTGTGGTTTACCAAAGGCCAAGGCCGCATCACGATTGCAGGCTCGACCCGAGGCTATACCGCCAATAATGCAATTTTCATTCCGGCTGGGGTCATGCACGGGTTTGAGGTCGGATCGCAAGTCTATGGGACGGCAGTATTTTTCGGCAAGAACTGCGATGTGACCTTACCAAAAGCCCCGCATCACCTGCGCATCCGCGAAACCTTTGTCCAGCAAGAATTGAATGTGACTTTGGACGCGATTTTGCGTGAGATGGACAGCACGGTGCCAGCCCATGACCGCGCCACGCACCATTATTTGGGGCTTTTGGGCGTCTGGCTGGAACGCCAAGTGCAAAAAGGTGCCGAAGAAGTAAAGCGCCCCGATGCCGCCCAACGTTTGGTCGCGCGCTATTCCAACCTGCTGGAACGCGACTTTCGCTCTGGCATGGGGGTCGCGGACTTTGCAGGTGCCTTGGGGGTTACGCCGACCCATTTGACCCGTTGCTGCAAACAGGCTTGCGGCAAGCCTGCCTCGGCGCTGCTGCATGACCGGCTGATTTTTGAGGCGCGGACCTTGTTGTCAGAAACCAAAATCCCAGTAGGACGAATTGCCGACGCCTTGGGATTCGCCTCTCCTGCCTATTTCACCCGCGCGTTTCAGCAAAAAACCGGGAAATCGCCATCCGCCTTTCGCAAAGAGACCTGAGCTGTCGCTGCGATGACGCTGGGCTGATGCCGGGCTGACGCTGGGCGGCCTGAACCGCCAAAGCGCTTTGGTCCCCCGAACGGTCAAATGACTGACATTTCCGTAGGTTGGACAACAGGCCGATCCAAACCCCCGACCTGTGCGCAAGCCTGATTGGTTGCATCCTTCTGTTTCAAAGTCTAAACGCGACACATGTCGTTTTTAGACTTTTGTCGCTTTTAACACACTGAACGGCTAAACCAATCGTTGACGCACCCTACAATCCGTGCGGAAATGACGTGGTTGCGCTGAGCCGGATGGCTTGCGCCAAAACGATAATAATGATTCTCGGCAGGGGTATGACCCAATAGCCGTGGCAATGACCTAAGGGAGATACCAATGACCAAACTGACCGATAGCACCAAAACCGTGCATCCGGCGGCGATTGCCTATGCGTCCGAAGTGGACGCAGGCACGATGGACCGCCGCGAATTTCTGACCCGCGCCACAGCGCTTGGGGTTGCAGCCCCTACCGCTTATGGTTTGCTGGGTTTGGCAGCACCGCAAGCACAGGCCGCAGGCGACACCCCCACAATGGGCGGCACGCTGCGTATGGAAATGGAAACCAAAGGCCTGAAAGATCCGCGTACCGCCGATTGGAGCCAGATTGCCAACTTTACCCGTGGCTGGCTGGAATATCTGGTGGAATACAATGGTGACGGGTCCTTGCGCGGCATGCTGCTGGAAAGCTGGACCACCAATGACGACGCCACAGAATACACGCTGAACGTCCGCAAAGGCGTAAAGTGGAGCAACGGCGACGATTTCACCGCCGAAGATGTAGCCAATAACCTGACTCGTTGGTGTGATGGCAATGTCGAAGGCAATTCAATGGCGGGGCGGATGAATGCGCTGGTCGATGCCGAAACCAAGGTGGCCACAGAAGGGGCGATCACCGTTGTCGACAGCCACACCGTCACGATCAAGCTGAACGCGCCGGATATTTCGGTTATCGTCAGCATGGCAGACTATCCTGCTGCTGTGGTTCATGCGACCTATGACAATGGCGACCCATCGACAAACCCGATCGGGACCGGGCCATACCTGCCCGAAACCAATGAGGTTGGCGTGCGTCAAACCTTGGCGCGCAACGCAGACCACGCCTGGTGGGGCACCGAAGTTTACGGCGGGCCATATCTGGACAAGATCGACTATATCGACCTTGGCACTGACCCATCGGCAGCCGTAGCCGCCGCAGGTTCGGGCGAGATTGACGCGACCTATCAGACCACCGGAGATTTCGTCGATATTCTGGACGGTTTGGGCTGGGACAAGTCGCAAGCCGTAACCTCGGCCACGATTGCCGTACGCTTTAACCAAGACGCCGAAGAGTACAAAGATGTGCGCGTGCGCCGTGCCTTGGTGATGGCGGTCGACAATAACGTGATCTTGGAACTGGGCTATAACGGCCTTGGCACCATTGCGGAAAACCACCATGTCTGCCCGATTCACCCTGAATATGCGAAACTTCCCGCGCTCAAGGCCGATCCTGCAGGCGCGTTGGCCCTGTTGACCGAAGCAGGCGTGGCCGATTTTGAGTTTGAGCTGAAGTCGATTGATGACGCATGGCAAGCGGCCACCTGTGACGCGGTTGCGGCACAAATCCGCGACGCGGGCATCAAGATCAAGCGGACGGTTCTGCCCGGTTCCACCTTCTGGAACGATTGGCTGAAGTACCCGTTCTCGGCCACTGAATGGAACATGCGCCCCTTGGGTGTGCAGGTTCTGTCGCTGGCGTACCGCTCGGGCGAGGCTTGGAACGAATCTGCCTTCAAGAATGAAGAATTCGACACGCTTTTGGCCAAGGCCAATTCCATCGCCGATGCGGACAAGCGCCGCGAAGTGATGAAGCGGATCGAAGAAATCATGCAAGAACAGGGCGTTATGGTTCAGCCCTTCTGGCGGTCGCTCTATCGTCACTATGATCCAAAGGTCAAAGGCGCAGAAATGCACCCGACCTTTGAACACCACCATTACAAGTGGTGGATCGCCGCCTGATTTGACGGTCTTGTGCGAGGAGGCCAACCCGGCCTTCTCGCCTTTTCAACCCCACTACGGCTTGGCCCGCACAGTGCCAGTCCAGCACCTTTGGTCCAGCAACTCCTGCGCCGCGCAGGGGAAGGATGCCCTATGTTGATGTTTTTGCTCCGACGGTTCGGCATTATGATCCTGACGGCCCTTTGCCTGACGTTCATTGTTTTCTACCTGACCAACCTGACCCCCAACCTTGAAAAGCTGGCGCGGTCCGAAGGGTCGGTGCGGATGACCGAAGAACAGGTGACAAGCTGGCTGGACAATAACGGCTATGCTCAACCGCTGACTGTCCGCTATGGCCAATGGTTGGGTGCGATGCCCGGTTGGACCAAGGTAATCGACGGCGAGACCAAAGGCCGCTGCATCAGCGCCGACACCCCTGCCGCAAGCGCCCCCAGCTTTTGCGGGATTTTGCAAGGCGATTGGGGCACATCCACTGTGTTCAAACGCCCTGTGGCCGAGATTTTGGGCCGCGCCCTGGGGGCTACGGGTTGGCTGATGCTGTGGGTCATGATCATCATGGTGCCTTCAGCGCTCGCCTTGGGTGTTCTGGCAGGGATGCGCGAAGGCTCGCGCACCGACCGCGTGCTGTCGACCGTGGCCATCGCGACCACCGCCACGCCCGAATATGTGTCGGGGGTGATTTTGATCGTGGTGTTTGCCAGCGCCACTGTGGGTGTCTCGCCCATGCTCGCCAGCATGGGACTGATCGAAGGGCGCACCTTGTTCCAAGGCACCGCCACCAGTGCGATGGATAAAATCACCTTTTGGAACTTTGGTCTGCCGGTAATCACCGTCGCGATGTACGGCATGGGCTATATCGCCCGTATGACCCGCGCCTCGATGACTGAGGTGATGACCGCCCAATACATCCGCACCGCCCGCCTTAAGGGTGTCAGTTTTGGCCAGGTTGTCATGCGCCACGCTTTGCGCAACGCGCTGATCGCCCCGTTCACCGTTATCATGCTGCAATTTCCGTGGTTGCTGAACGGTGTGGTCATTGTGGAAACCTTGTTCAATTACAAAGGCTTCGGCTGGACACTGGTCCAAGGCGCCGGCAATAATGATATTGAGCTTTTGCTGTCTTGCTCGGTCGTCGCCGTGATCGTCGTCTTGGTCACCCAGCTGATTTCAGATGTTGGCTACGCTTTCCTAAACCCCCGTATCCGGATTTCCTGAGGAGGATCACCACATGGAACCGATTGGCTGGGGCAGCATTTTCGCCCGTATGTTCATCCAATTCTGGCCCGTCTGGGCCGCCCTGATCGTCACCTATGCGGTGTCGATGCACTACCGCCGCCGCCTTGGTCTGTACGGCAAGCTGTTTGACAGCACCGTGGGGATGATCGGCTTTGGCATTGTGATGTTCTGGGTCTACACGGCGTTTTTCGCCGATATCATCATCACCCATGACCCGCTGGGCCAATTGTCGGGCATGAAGAACAAGTCACCGGGCACCCCCGCCCCCGATGGCAGCACCTATGAATACTACCTGCTGGGCGGTGATAACCTTGCCCGCGATGTGTTCAGCCGGGTGGTGATGGGTGCACGCCGCGTGTTGGCGATTGCACCCGCCGCCACGCTGTTCGCCTTTATGGTCGGCATCACGCTGGGCCTGCCTGCAGGCTATTTCGCCGGAAAGCTGGACACGGGCCTCTCGTTCCTCGCCAACCTCGTGCTGGCCTTCCCGGTGATCTTGCTGTTCTACCTGCTGGTCACGCCCGAAATCCGCGATACCGGCATCCCAGTGATCCTTGCGGCGGTTCTGTTCATCTTTCCGGTCATCTTTCTGGTCACCCTGTTTCAAAGCCGGTTCTTCACCGACCCCAAACGCCGTAACCTCTATGTCGGCATCACGCTGGTCATCGGTCTTTGGGCCTATTCCGGCCTTGCCTTCAATGCAGACCCGCTGGGCGTCTGGTCGATGGGTCCCAACCTGCTGAACGTGTTTGTCGCCGTTGTTTTTGTGAACGCCCCCACCGTATTCCGCATCGTGCGCAGCCTCGTCTTGGACCTGCGCACACGCGATTACGTCGCGGCAGGCCAAACACGGGGCGAAGGGCCATGGTACATCATGCTGTGGGAAATCCTGCCCAACGCCCGCGGCCCGCTGATCGTGGATTTCTGCCTGCGCATCGGCTACACCACAATCCTGCTCGGCACCCTTGGCTTTTTCGGCCTCGGCGTCAGCCCGGAATCCCCCGACTGGGGCTCCACCATCAACGATGGCCGCCGTCTTCTGTCGATCTTCCCGCATCCCGCCGTCGTCCCGGCCATCGCACTGATGAGCCTGGTCCTCGGCCTTAACCTGCTTGCCGACGGGCTGCGCGAAGAAAGCATGAAAGACTAACCCCTTTTTCTGTTCGAAAATATCCTCGGGGGTCCGGGGGCAGACAGCCCCCGGCGCTACCCCCCGCAGCCCTCCGCCAAAGGAGAAGACCATGACCAAACCAGACTGGGACCCGTCCCAACCCATCCTTGAGATCACCAACCTCTCGATCTCTTTCTTCACCCGGCTGCGCGAAATCCCGGCGGTGATGGATTTTTCCTGCACGGTGATGCCGGGCGAGGCGATGGGGCTGGTCGGCGAATCCGGTTGTGGTAAATCCACCGTGGCGCTCGCCGTCATGCGCGATCTGGGCAAAAACGGCAAAATCGTCGATGGCACGATCAAATTCAAGGGCCGCGACCTGACCAATATGGGCGAGGAAGAGCTGCGCCAACTGCGCGGCTCGGAAATCGCGATGATCTATCAAGAACCGATGGCCAGCTTGAACCCCGCCATGACCATTGGCGCGCAATTGGCCGAAGTGCCGATGATTCACCAAGGCATGTCCAAAACCGATGCTTGGGCGCTGGCGCGGCAAATCGTGGCCGATGTGCGCCTGCCCGACCCGGACCGGATTGTGAATGCTTATCCGCACCAGCTTTCAGGTGGCCAGCAACAGCGCATCGTTATTGCCATGGCGCTGATGTCAAAACCCGCCCTCTTGATTTTGGACGAACCCACCACCGCGCTGGATGTAACGGTTGAGGCGGGGATCGTCGATCTGGTCAAAGAGTTGGGCAAAAAATACGGCACGTCGATGCTGTTTATCAGCCACAACCTTGGGCTAATCCTTGATGTCTGCGATCGTCTGTGCGTGATGTATTCGGGCGAGGCGGTCGAAACCGGCAATGTTGGCGAAGTCTTTGACAAAATGCGCCACCCTTATACCCAAGCCTTGTTCCGCTCTATCCCCTTGCCCACGGCCGATAAAAACTCGCGCCC
>RCMY010003535.1_pt1 | contig 13789 bp, 9 predicted proteins | sample 2041341 | NCBI WGS metagenome assembly RCMY01 (sample SAMN09708234, study PRJNA481090) | Marine sediment metagenome, whole genome shotgun sequencing project. | reverse complement strand
TGTTGGATGTTTTTGTCGAAATGTCACGCGGTAACGGAATCAGTATCATGTCCGTTCATGCCGAGCTTAGTACGCAAAAAGCAGCCGCCGTGCTCAATGTCTGCCGGCCTTTTTCAGTGGGTTTGCTGGAGGAGGGTGCCGTCCCGAGTAGTGGCGCAGTTTTCGGTCGTCCTCGATGCGTGTGTGCTGTATCCGGCTCCGTTGAGAGATCTAGTAATGCGGCTGGCGCTAACAAATCTTTTTACAGCGAATTGTAAGAGTACGATACACGAACAATGTCACATTCTCAGAGCAGTTCATTACGTTAGTCCTTTCCGTCAAGAGTCCACAGGAACTCTTAGCGAGTTTACAAAAATCAGCAGTTGCCGTAAATGGGCTTGGCATTCATAGATAGGGTCGAATAGGCATATAGCTTCATTGGTTGCAACGGCACGTGGATTTATCCCAGGCATGTGACGTATTCGAATTTCTGAAGAACGCGAAAGTACTATCATTCACCGGTTGTGCCTGCTTGTTATTAGTTCGCCCGTAGAAAGCTAAGTATAGTTATAGACAAACTATCGAACCGCTAGTGGCATGCTTAAATAATTTAATGTGCTGACGATGATGTTCGACACAGAGGCCTCATAAATGGATATGCAATATCATGGAAATATTCAACAATTTATCGCGTTTTCTCGCTTCACTCATCGGCACACTTCCAGCTCAAGTACATACCTACAAGGAAACAGGTACAGGTAGTTTTGTTCCGCAAATACTTGTCGCAGCCATTCTAGTACTATTACTGTACAGAAAGACAGTTTGGCGCTATGTGAGGGTGTTTTTTAGCCGTTTGAAGTCAAAATCTGAAAAGCCAGATTCGTTGATGGAGGACATGGTTGGAAAAAATGAACCCAAAAGACGCCAACTGCTGTAGCTAACAACAGCGCTGTTGCTCCCCAAAGTATATTCTAGTCACCTGCAAACTCACTGCATACAAAATTTACCTACCGATGGCTGCTTTAAAAACGCTATGATTGGGCAGCGCAGCACCAGAGTAATCCAAACCTACCGACAACCAATGATGCGAGTCTGTGCAACCTATCTCCAAACCAATTAGAAGGTTGCATTCGTGATTCGGGCGAGTTGATTCGTTCTTCGAAATAAAGTTGGCAAACTTCGGTAAGTTATGCAGCGTCATTCTCAATCTTGAACAAAGTATGTTCTTCTTTTTAGCCTAGCGTCGCCTTGTATGTTTTTGTCTGCTTTTTTGTCATCATTCCTTGTTTGTCTATATGTTCTTATTTTTTACATTTCTGCTACAAGCCCTATTTCGGAAGCCTCTACTGTAGAGACCTTAGAAGTTCTGGGTTTTTCCGTAGCTATCTCTTTGCTGTGCGCACTATTTATATACCCACTATTTTTTCTTACAAAAAAATTAAGTCGTCTCACCGGTTTCCAACAATTTGATGCCGAGAAATTTTTCATTGTCTTCATACTATTTCCCGGCTTTTTGCTATTAATAGAAAATTGGTCTTACAGTTTATTTGAGGTTGGTTTAAAGACAAATGACTCAATCCCCATAAAATTCCTGTTTGTGCTGTTAGCATTATTTTTCGCGCTTCAATTCTCAGATGGCATTAAGGCACTCAGCGCTCAATTAGCTAAACGAAAGCCACTTACGATAACCATAATAGGCGTGATATGTGTATTAACCATATCCAGCAATATATCGAAAGGCTTTGATGCGGATGCTATTGTTGTTTCGGATACGAGCAAGCCCCAGAATTTTTTCAACATAATAATTTTGTCATCAGACGGGATAAACGGCCGAGAAATGTCAGTGTATCGCAGCGACCGCAATACGACTCCATTTCTTAAAGCTAAACAAAGCGAGTTTTTGAGATTTAACAATGCATTTAGTAACAATCAGAATACAACGGGTTCAGTTGTTTCACTGTTGACTGGAATGCTACCGTTGAAAACCAAAGTGGTTTATCCACCGGATATATTAAAGGATATCAACAGTGTCAGAAGTTTGCCGAAAATCTTAGGGGCTCAAGGATATTACCGCTCACTTTGGGCAGTTCCTTACTACGCTGATGCAGACGCACAAAATATTGTTGGGGCGTTTGATGTAAATAATGGCCGCGAGTTGTCGTTGCTGGATAAAGTTACTAACTCAATACGACTGTATGGTTTGCAGCGTTGGTATTTTATGAACACCGTCAATGCGTTGGCAGGCGTCACAGCGGATGTTTTTTTTGTTGAAGAGCTGGACAACCCGTTTACTCAGGTAGAAGAGAGGTTAAAAAAACAAGTCGAAGAGTCCAGTGGTCTTTCCGATGAAAAACGACTCAACATGATATTGAGGGACATTGAGGCTCGTGATAGACCATTTTTCATTTTTGCTCACTTTATGGGTTCCCATGGTCCAAAATTCAAACCAAAAAATAAGGTATTCTCGACAGATATCGAGCAAGTGGAGAGTTGGTCAAATGAATATTATCACGATGCGATACTTGATTTTGATGACGCAATCCAGGCAGTGTATCGCAAGTTAGAAGCTGAAAAACAGTTGGAAAACACAATCCTAGTTATAACGTCTGATCATGGTCAGAAATATGTCAATAAGAATCAGGTTCCCTTACTGTTTAGGTTTCCGAATAAATCTATCACTGGCCGGTATTCGGTGAACGTGCAACTCGTAGATATTGCTCCAACCATTCTGGCAGCGCTTAATCTACCGACACGTAGCTGGATGGATGGGGAATCGCTATTAAACCCTCAAGCGGTCGCTAAAGATCGCCAAATAATAATCACCGGTAAAGTAGAATCAAAATCACTTATCCCCGGTCTTTGGGCCAGAGAAGAATTGGATAACAGCGCATTTGAGGCATCTAATTGGTACTCGGTTGTTCGTTGTAATACCTATATGCGATCCCGTTATCCACTGCACTTCACAGACCTTGAAGTATTACCCAGTATTGATGCGGAGCTATGTGGCGATGAATTTATGAATGCTCATATTTCTCAAGCATCCGAATTTATTGAAACAAAATTGCGGCAGTAATTGAGACTTCAACGCGGTGCCGTTTTGTTGATGAAGTTACTCTGGCCGTAAAAAGTGACGGTAAATCTACTCTTACAGCCCAGCTTAAAGGCTCACTTTTGACGCTCAAACCGTTGGGGTCGAGATAAAATTTATGAGTACCTGCTGTCGAAAAAGTATTGGAGTGCTGACTAAGTATTTTGGCCGGGCCTCAGTCGTTTTAGCCTTGATGAGCACACTTCAATTATGCCTCTAACACGAGCGTTAATATGAAAAAACGAGAGACGTCTCCCGTTGCAATGTTTATGAGTATTTGGGCCAACCGGCAGCTGGTTGGTCAAATGACACGCAGAGAGGTTGTTGGTCGCTACCAGGGCTCCGTCATGGGCTTGCTTTGGTCCTTCATCACGCCAGTAGTGATGCTGTTGGTTTACACTTTTGTGTTCTCTGTGGTTTTCAAAGCAAAGTGGGGTGGGGCCGATGAGCCCAGATCCGAGTTTGCTGTTGTTCTGTTTGTAGGGATGATCGTGCACGGCCTGTTTGCCGAGGTGTTAAACAAGGCTCCGAGCTTAATTACAGGCAATGTAAACTATGTCAAAAAGATCATTTTCCCACTAGAAATCATGCCCGCGGTAGCGATGGCTGCTGCGCTGTTCAATACCTTGATAAGTATCTCGGTTTTACTGATTGCTATTGTTGTTCTCAATGGTGGGCTATCCTGGACTGTTGTGTTCGTGCCTTTAGTTATTGCACCTCTGGTGGTGTTAACGATGGGCGCAGCGTGGATACTTGCCGCGCTGGGCGTTTACCTGCGCGACATTAATCACAGCATAGGAATACTCACTACCGTAATGCTATTTTTATCACCCGTTTTTTTCCCGGTGACAGCGCTGCCCGAACATATACAACCGCTGATGCTGTCGAACCCTCTGACCTTTATTATTGAGCAGGCAAGAGATGTTTTGATATGGGGGCGGTTGCCCAACTGGCTTGGGTTGGCAAAATACGTTGGTGCATCGCTATTGTTTGCCTGGGCCGGCTTTTTCTTTTTTCAAAAGGCGCGTAAAGGTTTTGCCGATGTCCTCTAACGTTGCCGTGAAGGTTGATTGCGTCAGTAAATGTTATCAGATTTACGACGCGCCCAAGGACCGCCTAAAGCAGTTCATTGTTCCGCGTTTGATGAAATTATTGGGACTGAGGCCTAAGCAATACTACAAAGAATTTTGGGCTTTGAACAATGTGTCTTTTCAGGCTCGAAGAGGCGAAACCATCGGCATTGTGGGAGGTAATGGCGCTGGAAAATCAACGCTATTACAAATTATTTGCGGAACGTTGGCGGCCACGTCCGGGGAGGTTTTTACCAATGGTCGAATAGCCGCATTGCTAGAGCTTGGCTCCGGGTTCAATCCAGAATTTACCGGTAGAGAAAATGTATATTTAAACGGCGCTATTCTCGGTTTAAGTAAACAAGAGATCGATGAACGTATTGACGCCATTTTAGCTTTTGCTGACATCGACGAATTTATCGATCAGCCTGTGAAAACCTATTCCAGTGGTATGGCGGTACGGCTAGCCTTTGCTGTACAGGCGAATATAGACCCGGAAATACTCATAGTTGATGAGGCGCTGGCTGTCGGCGATGCATATTTTGTGCATCGTTGTATGCTGCGTTTCGAAGAGTTGCAGAGCAAGGGTACAACCATTCTTCTTGTTACGCATGATGCAACGGCGGTCAGAACATTGTGTAATCGCGCAGTCTGGTTGGAGCATGGTCAGCTTAAAATGGAAGGCGACCCAAAAGATGTTGTCGATAGCTATTTGGCTGCGCTCATGAAAGTGCCTGAGAAACCGCATGCTGTTGTTGCACGCGCTGCCGTCCCTGAAGCACTCGAAGACACAGACGTTGAGTTATCGATCCCCAATATTGAACGCAGGATGGGGGGCGGGGAATGTACTATTTCCGGCCTTGGCCTCTATCACATGGACGGCACGCCAACGGAGCTGGTTGTCGGCGGGGAAAAAGCGAACCTTAGATTTTCTATTGTTAATAATCATCTAGACGAAGATGAAAAGCTTATAGTTGGTTATACCATTAGAAATCAGAAAGGGGTGGATATCGCTAGCTGTAACTCAGCTGGGGTAAAAGCGGATATTAGAGCGCCCGCTCGGAGACAGTATCGGACGGTAAATTGCGAAATTGAATTTCCCCTGTTACATCCCGGTCTATATAGTTTAAACGTTTCCGTAGATTATTTTGACGTTTTGGGTGACCCAAAGCATGCGGACTTTATTATAGGCGCTTTATTTTTCACTGTGGCCACGGATGTAAAAGTTTATGTATTAATGACATTGAAGACCAGCTTTTCCTGTGAATAAAATTCGTTGAGAATAGTTGATTTTCGGCCGCGAGCCAGTGAGTGATATCAATTCGTCGTTCAACAAGAAGCTAGTCGGCAGCACCGCCTTTTGGAAACTGTTTGCTTATCTTGTTCGTACGGGCGTTGTTGTCTCCGCTGGTAAGCGGCGATGAAAATTAGCGATTGCTTTACCTTTTTTAGTGAAATGGATCTTTCGGATATTCTGGTTAACATTCAGTGATGTGGTTGATTATTTTGTGATTGTCGAGGCGAGGCACTCAAGCTCGACAATCAGCTAGAGCTCGTTCACAAACGGGAAATTTTCAATTTTCGCTGTGTCGGCGGCTGAAGCTCCCCTCACTAGTACTTTCTCTATAATGGCTAGAGCTGCAATCAAAGTGTATAACCAATGAAAGATATGATTTTTGATCAATTTAGCCGCTATCAAGCGTGCGCTGACCTTATTGGCAAAGCCGGCATTAAGATTGGCGACAGTGTATTGGATGTAGGAAGTGGCCCAGAATGTTTATTTGGTGGTTTTCTGCCAAATGCCGATGTCACGTTCGTTGACCCCCTGATTGCTGAATCGGGGAATAAACATATTGTTGGAGGCATTCATGTTACTGGATTGGACAAACGCGCATTTGATTTTGTAACAGCGGTTGATGTTTTCGAGCATGTACCACCGGAAGCCAGGAATGCATTCGTCGACCGAATGACTAAATTGGCTAAAAAGGTTGTTGTTCTGGGCTTTCCTAACCTTGAGTTGCCCGATGCGGGTAACACCGATCAGTTTATAGACACCCGTTATCAGTCAGTTTACAGTAAAAATTATCCGTGGTTGCAAGAACATTACACTTACGGTTTGCCGTCGCTCGACGATACTGTCGCAAAATTGCGAGCGGAGGGCTGGCACTGCCAGATCATCGGGCACGGTCACACTCCCTGGCTTAGGGAATTGTTGAGTTTCGTCGTGTGCGCCTGGGACACCGGCGGTATGAGCGATGTTGTGCTGGATGTGAGCAGAAAATTCAATGAAGAATTGTATCCGCTGGATTTCAGAGGGCCGTGCTATCGTTCATTTATTGTGGCGTCGCGAGAAGAGCTGCCAGAAATCACTTTTGAAAACTCTTCCTTAGATCATGCAAAGGCCGATGAGCGTTTCGCAGAGCTAATGACGGAAGCATATTTTGCAAGTATCAGAATCGCTGGCAGGGGTGTTCAAACAATAACTGAACTGGAAAATAATGCGCTGGCTCTGCAAACGAATAATCTAAATCTGCAAAAGAGCATTGTAGATCTGCAAAATGAAAATGCAGACCTGCGAAAATCGAAAACGGAGCTAGAAGTTTTGCAAGCAGAGCAAGCGGTTTTGCTAGATCGACAGCACCTCAAAATAAATAACCTGGAAGAATCTCTCGACCTGCTGACAAAAGAAAACTCGTTACTAGCATCCAATTACGAAGTGCTATCCTCGGGAATGCAATTACTAAGATCAACGAAAGCATTTAAGCTGAATCGCTTGTTGATTGCTATGCGCACCCTCATACTTGATCGGCAGGTGAGTATTGAAGATAAGATAAGTTTAAAATCAAAACTGCAGTCAGTTCATAGGGCACTTCCATTCAAAGTACAGAGAGGAACCCGTGAACTCTATAGGTATATCAGACCTGAACATACTCGGATACTAACGCCTTCTCCCCTGAGCGAGTTTAACCCTCCAAATTGCCCGCTCAGAGCGAGAGTTACTGATAAAGCTGATTTCGTCATCTGGGGGGTCATCGACTGGCATTTTAGACACCAGCGCCCACAGCATATTGCTAACGCTTTGACTAAAGCGGGGCACCGTGTTTTCTATATCACGCCCAATCTTGTCGATGCATCGCTGCCTGGCTTTAGTGCCGAGCCACTAAGCGACCAAGAGCGAGCAGGAAAATACAAGCTATTTCAAATTGCTTTTTATGCCGAGGATGCTCCCGCCATATACCATGTCGCTCCATCTGCGCCCTTGAATGCTCAGTTGCGAAAAGGCGTGGGAGAACTACTCTTGTGGGCAAACTCGGGGCAGGTTATTTCTTTGGTTCAGCATCCCTTTTGGTATGACGTTGCCAACGTCATTCCCGCTAGTCGGATGGTTTATGATTGCATGGACCATCATGAAGGTTTCGGGAATAACTGCCACTCCATTCTCAACCTTGAAAGGCAGTTGATTAGCGATGCCATGCTAACGGTGACGACGTCTGCCTGGCTGGAGGAGTCAGTTAGGAGGGAGGCGAAATGCACTGCACTTATCCGCAATGCCGGTGAGTATGAACACTTTTCTAATCCTCCTCGGTCGGTTTATAAGGATGATAAAGGCCGCCGCGTCATTGGTTATTTTGGAGCCATTGCTGAATGGTTCGATCAGGACTTGCTAGAGGATATTGCCCGGCGTTTTTCTAATGAGAAAATATTACTCATAGGCGATGATAGCATTGGTGCCAAAGCTCGATTAGGCAAATTCAAAAATGTTGAGTTTATCGGCGAAATTCCTTACCAGGAGTTGCCCTTCTATGTGCACGGTTTCGATGTGTGTTTACTGCCTTTTAAAGTGATGGATCTTACACTCGCAACAAACCCTGTGAAGATATATGAGTATCTCGGTGCAGGCAAACCCGTCGTTACAGTGGACTTGCCTGAAATGAAACAGTTTGATGATCTTGTGCGTGTGGCAAATGGGAATGAACAGTATCTGGATTTTATCGCGGAATCCCTGGAAGATAGTTCTACAAAAGCTGTGAATGCGCGTAAACAATTCGCTAGCGAGCAAACCTGGCGGCATCGGGCCAGCGACCTTGTACAAGCAATAAAGGCCGCAAGCGACCAGCCAAAAATCAGCATCATTGTTGTCACTTATAATAACCTCGACTTGACAAAGAAATGCCTGCGTAGCATTGATCAGAATAGCAATTATGAAAACTTGGAAATTATCGTTGTCGACAATGCATCCGCCGACGGCTCCCCGGCTTTTTTGCAACAGTGGGAAAGCGGAAGTTTAAATCGGTTCTTAATACTCAATGATGACAATAGAGGCTTCTCTGCTGCCAATAATCAGGGCCTTGAACAGGCTACAGGTGATTATCTTGTCTTGCTAAACAACGACACTTACGTCACTACCGAATGGGTTGCTGCATTGGTTGCTCATCTTCGCCGGGATCCATCTATCGGTTTGATTGGCCCTGTCACTAATAATATTGGTAACGAAGCTAAGATAGATATTTCCTATAACACAATGGATGAAATGCAATCTGCATCAATTGCGTATACTAGCCGCCATATCGGCGAAACACTGGAGCTGAGAACATTGGCATTTTTCTGTGTGATGATGAATCGCTCTGTGTACGACAAAATCGGTGGCCTGGATGAGCAGTTTGGAATCGGTTTTTTTGAGGATGATGATTACTGTCGACGCGTTGAAATGATTGGTTTGCGAATGGTTTGCGCCGATGATGTATTTATTCATCATCACCTTTCCGCCTCGTTCGACAAACTAAAACAGAGTGTTCGGCAGAAGCTGTTTGAAACGAATAAGGCACTTTACGAGAAAAAATGGGGCGAGTGGCTGCCTCATGGCTATCGCAGCAATGAGGAAACGGGTCAGATTGCGACTGTAGGCTACACTGCAAAAAAAAGCGTCCTGTCATCGTATTTCGACGGGCAGTTGTATAAGGAAGGAGAGTGCAATATCTGTGGTGAGCAAACTCGCTTTTTTTATACCCGAGCATCTTTATGGCGAGAATCTCTTAACTGCAAAAATTGTATTTCGACCAGCCGTTACCGATCGATAGCAGCAGGCATATTGCGGGCTATTGAGGACATTACGGGAATTTCATCGCGCTCTTTAGCTGAGTTACCCAAACACAATGCAGAGGTATTCCGTGTCTATGACTCGCAGCCGCCTTTTTACTTTGAGTCGTGTGCTTATCCACTGCCAGACAAGTTAAAAGCGACACAATGGGCGCAAGTGATGCTATCGATGTTTCGGCCGAATATGAAGCTAGGTGCAACGATTCGGGAGGGTGTTTTCAATCAGAATCTGGAGGCATTGACTTTTGATGATGAATCCTTAGACCTGGTTGTAACCAGTGATGTTATGGAGCATGTTCGGCTGGATGACCGAGCCCATCGCGAGATTCATCGCGTACTAAAAATGGGAGGGGCATATGTTTTTACTGTCCCACACAACCGCGAAACGGAAGAGACTTTGGTCAGGGTCAAGGTTCACGACCCACTTGATTCCGCAAAAGATGAGCACTTGCTCGAGCCTGAGTATCACGGTGATACCAATGCGGCTGATGGCGGTGGCGTGCTTTCATACCGTGTCTATGGTCTTGATCTGGACAAATTTTTAACAGAAATTGGATTTGAAGTGGAGTATAGCAATGCGGACCAACAGATCTTGGGTATATTAAATACAGAACTTTACTACTGTCGTAAGGTTCGATAGATCTGCTTATGTTGTCGCGAGGATCGCGATTGGTGGTAGTAAAATTTAATTCTTTCTAACTAACTTTGCCGCCAGCGTTGTAGAAATTCTATCTGCATTTGCCATTATGGTATAGGTATGAGGTTTTGCGGGCAGGGTAGTTAACACTGCACCATCCACCACGTAAAGACCGGGCAAACCGTGCACTTCTCCATTTATTGACGATTCACCCGGTTTAGGATTTTTCTTCATTGGTATTGAACCGGCATAGTGTAAATCTTCTCCTGGAGAGGTCAGCTTAAATCCACCAGGAAGCATGCATACACCTGAACTCATAAGGCTTCTGGTAAGGCTTCTTTTTATTCTGCTGACTGAGCCAGAGATATTCGCGTGATATTTCCCAACTATACCAATTCTGCCAGCTTTGCCAACTTGTATTTTATGTTGGCCGTAGCTACCACTAAGAAAGCAATTACCGACTAGCATTGATGGCTGCATCAATCGAATAATTTTTCGTGAAAGAGGATAAGGTAGTGGTACATGACGAATATACTCTGAAGGGAGTAATGTATCCGAAGGGAAGACGTTGCCAAACGCATAGCCTTCGTTCGAGTCTTGATCTTCCATTTTGAAAGATAATTGGCTCATGGCGTATGTGTTTTCATCAATCGCATTTCCTATTTTTTCTGGCAGGAACATCGCAAAGCCGATGACAGGATTTGAATATAAATTTACAGGGTTGTCATATTGATTTAACGTTTCCATTATTAATTTTGTACTGCCGATGGTTCCACTGGCCAGGATAAGCTGGTTAACATCCATGGTAAACTTCTGACCATTGTCACGCTGACTACCGATAACTGTATAACCTGCACTCTTTTTACGAATTTCAGAAATTAGCCGGCCACTAAGGTAAGAAAAATTATTGTAGGATATTAAATCCTCAAGGTCATAAAGTGCTGAATAGATGGCTTTCTGCGCACATCCCCATACACAGAGACCGCAGTAAATACAGCCAGATCGACCATTCGAATTTTCAGTAATTACCGCATTTCTGCTATGGCCAAGAATAAAAGAATTGGTTGAGCCTCTGTGGCTTTTCTTGGAGTAACGCGAATAGAGTCGATTTATGTTGTCGTTGAGACGTATCGCAGGAAGAAGGCTCGCCTCAATGCCATGAAAACATGACATTTGGTCATCATTAGTTCCACTAATACCTATGCGCTTGGCTATTCGGTCATAAGAGGGTTGCAAATCACTATAAGAAATAGGGTAATCGCCTAAATCATTATCATCAAAGCGACTGACTGCTGCACCCCAGGCATTAGAAAGTCCGCCTGCGGCTAATGATCCGGCCACAGCAAAGTTATTCGTATCAAGCTTGTAGTAATCATCGTAACCAGAAAACACAAACTGATTGGTAGGTGATTTAAATTTAGGTGAGGATATCTTCCTGCTTCGCAAACCTGATAGATCTCTGCCAAGGAATAGGTCATTGCCACGATAACTCGACTTGCGGATGTTATTCAGCGTACTCTCTGGACTAAGTACTTTTTCTTCCGCCTTATTTCCGACATCTAGCATCACAACCTGCAAGCCAGCATTAACCAGTGGAAAAGCAGCAGAAACGCCTGCTGGGCCGCTTCCAATTATGACCACATCGATATTATTCATTATCTATTCACAATGGACTTCAAAAAATTTATGATCATTGCCGGAACCAGTACTATTTCTCTAGCTATATCAAGAGACAGGCTAAACATCGTTGAGAATAGATTCTTAGGCCGCTCAAGTCTAAATAGCTCCTGCTGTGACGGATCAACTTCAAGTATTGAAATGACAATTTCTATACGCGTTTTTAATTCTGCCTGAATATTCTCACCGAGATTGATGATCGGTAAATGAGGATCAACTAATCGTAGCAAGCACGGGTAAGCGAGATAAATGTAGTTGATATCAAGTACCTTCCCATCGTTTAGCGATTCGATAGCTCTAACATAGAGTCTTAAGCAGCGATGATTTGCTGCCTTGCGATCACTTACGTAACTCAGAAGGGCGTGCCCCTCATTTACTAGATCTCTATATTTTACTTTGTTGAAACCGAGCCCTTGTGAAACGCGACATGGAACTAATTCCAGATCATTCAAACTCTCTATGGTGGACATTTTTTTTAAGTTGAGAAGTCCATTGATACGTTCGGGGTCAAATCCTCGTATGGAAATTGTACTTAGTAGACGACTAAATATAGTGAGCAGAAAAACCGGTATAGGGATAACGAACAAATGCCTTCGATAATAAGACCAGGCGATTTGTTGTATAAAGTAGCTGATGTCGATGCGCTCATTGCTGGCGATATTGAACACATTCGTGTCGTATCTACTCCTTGATAGAATCGTCAATATTGCAGCGCAAAGTTCCTGAATATGAATTGGCTGTACTCGAAGTGCTGGCCTAAATCCGGGAAGAACAGGTGATTTCCTCGCGACGCGACACAAGGTAGCAAACAAACCTTTAGACTCTGCTCCTCCATATACCAGTCCAGGACGAATAATCAGTCCTTGTGCATTCAAGATAGCCTGTTCTATCTTCCATTTGTTGAGCCCATAAACTGTTTGAGCATCGACGGTTGCAGATTGACTGGACAGATAGATGAAGCATTTAACCCCATTATGTTTTGCTGCTTCGAGCAATTGTCTGGCAGCCAGGATTTCCTGATTCTCATTGATTTCCGTTTCCGTATTGGCAGCCAGATGAACTACTGCATAAACGGCATTAAATGCACTTACATTTGGGCTATGTCCAAATTGGTACGGAAATACTGATAGCTGTTCGGATTCGGTCAACGCTGAAGGGTTTCTTACAAGTGCATTGACATGGAAACCGTTGCTGATGAGTAGTCTTGTTAAATGTTCACCTATGTATCCTGTTGCACCAGTGATAAGAATTTTTTTGCGCATTTATCTGAAATAAGTGATTTAAGAACTATTTTTTTTATTGAAAACAAGAAAGTATGTTAGCAAGAAAGTAATAAATATAATAACAACATCAGATAGAATTTTAGCCAGTATTGGTAACAGGTTTGTTTCACTGGTTAGTAATACTAGTAAATACGTAGCCGCGAAAGTATTCATCACCAACAACAAACTATATCGAATGGCTTGCCCGGCGATTTTGTCTGAATCTTTGCACCCAAAAGTAAAGTATTTATGGCTACCGAATGCAAATATCGCTGCGGATGATTTTGCCAGTATATTAGCGGTAACAAGACACTCTGAACATAGACTAATCACTAAATAAAAGACCAACAGCTCTATTCCGTAGGCCAGGATTTGAACAAACCCGTATTTGAAAAATTTTTCCAGCACTAATCTTTTTTCTTCAAAACAATCATTTGATGTAAAGCTAGAATTCTTCTAAACGGTGTGAGAATGCCTTCTAATAGCATTAGAGGTTTTTCCGCCGCAGAGGGGAGTAGAGGTCGAAAGTTCAAACCACCTGATACAAGGTATCTAACATAATTGGTGAGTGGAGCCATATGCACGACCTCAAGCTGAGGGAATGCTTGCTCAAAAATCTGTTTGTCTCTTACAAATACGATATAGCTTAGTGCTTGATTGGCACCATGCATAGGGCCGGTCAGCTCGGTTTCCCAGGTCTCAGCAGTTTTATCAAAATCCTCAGAGGCAAACAATTTCTTATACAGGATATTCGAAACCAAACCATAATATGGCTCGATAAGGATAGCGCCGCCACCAGGTTGTAACACTCGAATAAGTTCTTTGAAAAACGCTGAAGGATCGGGGAAATGATGGAAACAGTTCTGCCCGTAAATGGCTCTCACACTTGAGTTTTCGAGATCCATTTTCTGCGCATTGAGTGTAAGATCCAGATGTTTTGCATTGATGATATCTGATGCCAATACATCAGGGTAGGTAT
>RCMY010003534.1_pt1 | contig 13794 bp, 17 predicted proteins | sample 2041341 | NCBI WGS metagenome assembly RCMY01 (sample SAMN09708234, study PRJNA481090) | Marine sediment metagenome, whole genome shotgun sequencing project. | reverse complement strand
AGAGTGTTCGAGCCAGCAGAGTGTTCGAGCCAGCAGAGTGTTCGAGCCAGCAGAGTGTTCGAGTCGGCGAGTCGTTCGACTCGCACCGCCGGGTGAGATGAGGGAAGCTGCACCCATGATCGAGCACTTCTTCGACCTGCCGACTGCCGATGGTGAGATGCCGGTCTTCACGGTCCGCCCTGACGCTGCCGGCCCGTATCCGGTGGTGGTGTTCCTCATGGACGCACCGGGGATGCGGGAAGAGCTCCGAGACATGTGTCGTCGGCTGGCGAGCGCTGGCTACTACGTGATCGCCCCGCAGCTCTACTACCGCATGGTGCGCGAGTTCAACGTGTTCGAGACCGAAGACCGCGAGCAGATGTACGAGTTGATGGACTCGCTGTCGAACGGCATGGTCGACAGCGACGTCGGCGTCATGTTGGAATATCTCGGCACCGATCCTGCAGCCGACACCAGCCGGGTGGGCACGGTCGGCTACTGCATGAGCGGCCCGTTTGCCATCACCGCCGCTGCGGCCTTCCCCGATCAGGTGAAGGCGGCGGCATCGATCCATGGCGTCCGCCTCGCGACCGACCGAGACGACTCCCCGCACCGCTCGCTGGCGAACAGCAACGCCGAGATCTACATCGGCTGTGCCGAGACCGACAAGTGGGCACCGCCCGAACTGGTCGCCGAGTTCGAGGCGGCGATGATCGAGTACGAGACCAGGGGACAGGTCGAGTGGAACCCCGGTACCGAGCATGGGTATGCCTTTGCCGAACGGCCGAGCTACGACAAGGCAGCGTCGGAGCGTCACTGGGAACGTCTGCACGATCTCTTCGCCCGAAACCTCGGCTGACGCCCATCACACGACACGACACGCCGGCATGACACACAGGCACGACACAGAAGGACCAACATGAGCGAAGCCCGAGACACAGCCATCGCCGAGTGCATGGACGACATCCGCAGCATCGAGGCCACCGAGGGCGTCACCCGCGCCGGCGTCGAAGCGATCCGAGATCGCTTGATCCGGCTCGCGGCTCGACGAGAGCTCTTCGGCGACGCCGACTTCCCGACGCCGGGCGAAGGCGACGAAGCGAAGAGTCGCCTGTATCGAATCGCCCAAGACGACGATGACCGCTTCGTGTTGTATGCGAATGCCAGCCGGGGCGGCGTCAAGAGCCCGGTGCACAACCACACGACCTGGGCGGTGGTGGTCGGCTTCGAGGGGCAGGAGCTCAATCGCTTCTACGACCGCGACGGCAATGGAGTGGCGCAGAAGGGCGAGCAGATGGTCGAGGCGGGAACCGGCGTGGCGATGCTTCCCGACGATCTCCATTCGATCCACATCGATGGGCCGGCGCTGAACTTCCACTGTTACGGGTTGGCGCTCGAGCGACTCGACGCTCGTGAGTACCTCTCGGAACGCACGGGTGAATGGAAGGTGTTCCCTGCACACTCCGACATCGCCGAGGCTCGATCCGGTCGAGCATGAGCGACGGCACTGCGCTGCAGATCGTCGATGCCGACACGCTGAGGGACTGGATTCTCGGCGACGACGAACTGGCCGTCCTCGACGCCAGGGAAGAGGGGGTGTTCCTCCGCAGTCACCTCTATCACGCGGCGAACCTTCCACTCTCGAGCCTCGAGCTCCACCTGGGCGACCTGGTGCCACGGCTCGACACCCGAATCGTGTGGTGTGACGACGGCTCGTCTGATCTGGCCAACCGGGCAGCGATGCGTGCGGCCGATCTCGGCTGGACCAATCAGTTCGTGCTCGTCGGCGGTACTGCAGGTTGGGGGGCGGCAGGTGGCGAGCTCTACGGCGGCATCAACGTGCCGTCGAAGGCCTTCGGTGAGTTCGTCGAGCACACGTATCAGACACCTCGTCTTCCCGCGGCCGAGGTCGCGGCACTGCTCGACGGTGACGCCGATGTCGTCGTGCTCGACTCGCGTCCGTTGCCGGAGTTCCGGCGCATGTCGATCCCGACCGGTGTCGACTGCCCCGGCGCCGAACTGGTCCACCGGGTCAAGGAGTTGGCGCCCGACCCATCGACGACCGTCATCGTCAACTGTGCGGGCCGAACGCGAAGCATCATCGGAGCCCAGTCGCTGATCAACGCCGGACTCGAGAATCGCGTCGTGGCACTCGAGAACGGCACGATGGGCTGGCAGCTCGCCGGTTTCGAGGTGTCGACCGGGCTCGAGATCCAAGCACCCGCTCCGTCCGAAGCAACCAGGCAGTGGGCGATCGGACGAGCGGCTGCGGTCCGGGAGCGCTTCGGTGTGGAGATCATCGACGAGGACATCCTCGAACGTTGGCTCAGCGACGGGTCTCGGACCACCTACCTGTTCGACGTTCGGTCGCCGGAGGAATTCGAAGCAGCCCATCAACCGGGCACACGTAACGCCCCGGGTGGTCAGCTGGTTCAGGCAACCGACACCTATGTCGCCACCAGACACGCTCGCCTGGTGCTCTTCGACGACGACGGCGTTCGAGCATCGATGACGGCGTCGTGGCTTCGGCAGATGGGTTGGGACGATGCTGTCGTCATGCAGCCGGCGCCCCGTGTCGGGGAGGCAGGTGCGTCGCCGTCGGCCCGGCAGATCCCCGAGCCCGTCGACGCGATCGACGCCGCTGGACTGATGGCCGAGCTCGAGCAAGGAGCCGTCGTGCTCGACCTCGCATCGAGTCTGGACTACCGCCGCAAGGGTCACATCCCCGGCGCCCACTGGGCCGTCCGAAGTCGGTTGCGCGAGGCCGGATCGGCGATCGATCCGACGGATCGAATCGTCCTCGTTTCATTCGACGGAGCACTGGCATCGCTTGCAGCAGCCGAGGCGGCGAGCCTGTGGCCCCACGCTCGGGTGTCGGTTCTCGCCGGCGGGACTCGGGCGTGGCTCGGGGCAGGCGGCGCGATCGAGGTCGGCTTCACATCGCCGACGACGACCGCCGACGACATCTGGTACAAGCCGTACGATCACGACGACGGTGAGCCCGAGCGCCACATGCAGGACTACCTCACGTGGGAGGTTGCGCTGGTCGATCAGCTCGACCGTGACCCTACGGTGGCGTTTCCCGTGTTCTGACGTCGACTCGGTGGTGCCGGTGGTGCCGGTGGGACGGCGCCGGGGCTCGTCATCGTCAGAGGCCGGGGAGCCAGAGGCTTCGATACTGCTCGATGCGAACCACGACCCCGTCGCGTACCTCGACGAGGAACGGCGTGTACGTACCGAGCTCGAGGTAGGTGAGGAAGTCGACATGCGTCGTCGGGGCCAGATCGGCGTCGGCCGACGGGGATGACGTCGGCTCGAGCAGGCGAGCGACCACGATCTCGACCGAGGGAGACACGGCGAGCTCACGCAGCAGCGCCGAGCTGTTGGTCATGCACGGATCGGCCGATTCGAACGGCCCCGTACATGGCATCCCGTTGGGAGCGATGAACATGTCCTCTTGTTGGGGAAAGAGACAGACGATGTCGATCGTGATGCTGTCGGGTCCGGCGGCGGCGATTCCCCCGGCCCAGATGCCGTCACCGAGTGTGTCATCGCCCGGCGAGCAACCCGCCCCGAGCGGACGATCGGTGGCACCGGCGGTGGCGCCGTACACCTCGGCGCTGAGAATGTCGTGAGGTGCATCGGGCTGCGGCACTTCGCCCAGTGCGGTGATGCTCGGGAACTCCTCGCCGAAGTCGTCGGAATCGTACGGATTCCAGAGCGGGTTGATCACCGATCGGAGGCTGACGGCCACGGTGGTGGAAGTGGTCGAACTGCTGCTTGTCGACGGCTCGGCGGTCGTGGTCTCGAGGGGGCGCTCGGTGGTCGATGGGGCAATGGTCGATGGCGCGATGGTGGAAGGGGCGTTGGTCGAAGGGGCAGCGGTGGTCGACGCGGCAGAGGATGAGAGTGAGGTCGACTCGCTCCCGGTGCAGGCACTGGCGGCCATCGCGACGAGTGTCGTGATCAACAGGCGTCGAACCCCAACCATGCCCACGTCAGTCGACGATCGACGGATCGGAGACGAGGTCCTTCACGAGCCACTGGAAGAGGCGCCAACCCACCTCAGGTGGTTGCAGCGTCGCGGCGGCGATTCGCGCCGCTTCGACAGAGATCGGCCGAGCGTTCGGCGCCTTCACGTGGACTTCGGCGACCCGCTCGGCCATCACGAAGAAGCCGACGGCGGCCTCGACGGTCGGAGCGACCGTGAGCAAGCCGTGGTTGCGCAGGATGCAGAGCTTGTTGTCGCCGAGTGCTGCGGCGATGCGCTTACCTCCGTCGGTCGAGAGGACCTCGACCTCTTCGTCGTCGAACATCGCTTGATCGAAGACGAAGGCGCAGGATTCTTGGCTGATGGCGGAGAACGGTTCGACGTTGGCCGACCACGGAGTGCCGAATCCGGTGTGGGTGTGTGCTGCGCTGACCACGTCGGGTCGTGCCGCGAGCAGGGGAGCGTGGATGTTGTACCCGGCGGTGTTCACGGCCCCGGTCGGGTCACCGTCGGGGTTCTTGACCGATCCGTCGGGCCCGACCAACACCAGATCGCCGACGGTCGCCGCTCGAAACGGCACCCCCCAGTCGAGCACCCAGAAGTGGTCGGTGAGTTCGGGATCTCGAGCCGAGATGTGACCATCGCCGAGCTGGCCCCACCGCATTGCGCCGAACACCCGATAGCCGAGCGCACAGGTCCGCTTGCGGTGGGCGCGCTCTTCGTCCGACGTTCGAATGGTGTCCAACGGCGCAACGCCGGGGAAGGGCGGGTACGGGCTGTGGCTCATGAGGCGAAGGTTAGTGCCGTCGCCTGAGAGCACTGCATCGTGCGAGCGAGATCAGCTCTCGAGCATGCTGCGCAGCATCCACGCCGTCTTCTCGTGGACCTGGAGGCGCTGGGTGAGGAGGTCGGCGGTGGGCTCATCGCTGGCCTTCTCGACCACCGGGTAGATGCTGCGTGCGGTGCGGGCGACGGCTTCGTGGCCCTTCACCAGCCGCTTGATCATCTCGGTGGCGTCGGGGTGATCGGTGTCTTCCTCGATCGACGAGAGTTCGGCGAACTCTCGGTAGGTGGCAGGCGCCGGCTCACCGACCGAGCGGATGCGCTCGGCAATGAGGTCGACTGCCTCGGCGAGCTCGATGTAGTGGGTCTCGAACATGAGATGCAGGGTGTTGAACATCGGTCCGACCACGTTCCAGTGGTAGTTGTGCGTCTTGAGGTAGAGCGTGTAGCTGTCGGCGAGGAGTCGGGACAAGCCCTCGGCGATCTCCTTGCGATCGTCCTCGCTGATACCGATGTCGATGGTGAGTGAGTCGGACATGGAAATGCCTCCAATGGCTCTATTCGTCTGCTTTTACATCGTCGTTCGTACCCGACAGATTCCCGTCCAAACCACCCGAGACCGATGTCACCGGTGGCCGGGTGGTGCCGGTGACGGTGCGAGTCGGGTCACTCGGTCTCGGCTGCCCGGCGGTCGTCGTCGGACTGATACTGGGGCTCATCGCTCCGCTCGGTGCGTGTGTCGGCGACCTTGCCGGAGGCAGCAGATCTGGTGGGTTTGGCGAAGCCTCGGTCCTCACGGCCACGCGACCAACCAAGAGGATCGTCTCGCCACTCGTCGGTCGGCCAGCGATAGCCGGAGTCGGTGACGGTGCCCGACGGCAGGTCGAGGTCGGCCAGTCCGAGCGCCATCTCGACGATGCCACGCCCGATCGTCGGTTCGTGTTTGGGGCCGGCGGTGTGGCCGAGCGGCGCGTCGACGAACAGACTCCGAGGTGGCTTGACTCGTTCGGTGATGGACAGGGCAGAGGTGATGGTCACCGTCGGGAATCCTGCGTGTTCGATTGCTCGTGCGGCCAGACCGACCGACTGGTGACACACCGGTCAGACGGGCACCATCAAGACGACGTCGGGCTCTTCGCGTTCACAGAGTTCGACGAGGAGCGGCACGGTCTCGGCCTCGAAGCGCCGCACCGAGTAGATCCCGCCCATGAACGAGCCTGCGTGCTCGCTCAGACTGCCGATCACGCCGTCGTCGACGAGTTCACGGAGCCGATCGAGTGGGAAGACACAGTTCGGATCTTCCCGTGCGTCTGCCTGGTCGTAGGCGAAGTGCGCCGTTCGGAGTTCGGTGGTCGGGGTGTCGCGTTCGATCAGTCGAATCGAGGTGTCGTCCTTGGTCGAGAACGCAACTTGACCGTGTCGATACACACCGCCGGACCCGATGAGCAACACACGACGTTCGGACAACGAACTCCGCAGGGGAGCGAGTTCGACGGATTCGCTCCGCTCCGCCCATCGGTACGGCGTGTAGCCGAGCCCGTCGTACAACGAACGGGTGGCTTCGAGATAGTCGGCGGGTTCCATCAGTTCCCCTTGAGTTGGGGGAACTGGTCGTCTCGCCATTCGTGGGCGGCGGCGGTCGCGCTCTCGCCTTCTTCTCGTTGGCGGAGTTCGATGCGGCGGATCTTGCCCGACACGGTCTTCGGCAGCTCGTAGAACTCGATCCGACGGACTCGTTGGAAGGGGGCGAGCTTCTCGCGAGCATGTCGCAGGATCGAGAGTGCGGTCTCTTCGTCGGGTTCGTACCCGTCGGCGAGGGCGATGTAGGCCTTGGGTACGGCGAGCCGGATCTCGTCAGGCGCCGGGACCACCGCAGCCTCGGCGACCGCCGGGTGCTCGATCAGCACCGACTCGAGTTCGAACGGGGAGATTTTGTAGTCCGATGCCTTGAACACATCATCGGTGCGCCCGACGAACGTGATGTAGCCTTCGTCGTCGATCTCGGCGACATCGCCGGTGTGATAGAGCCCGTTCGCCATCACGGCGTCGGTTCGTGCTTGGTCGCCCAGATAGCCGGTCATGACGTTGATCGGATGTGCCGACAGATCGATGCAGATCTCGCCCTCACTGACACCGGTCTCGCCGGTCACCGGATCGGCGAGCACGACGGGAACCCCCGGAAGGGCACGGCCCATCGAACCGGGCTTGATCGGTTGGCCGGGCGAGTTGCCGACCTGGGCAGTGGTCTCGGTCTGACCGAACCCGTCGCGGATGGTCAGGCCCCATGCCGACTCGACCTGCGTGATGACTTCGGGATTGAGCGGTTCGCCGGCCGAGATGAGTTCACGGAGGCTGCCGGGCCCTTCGGCCAGGTCGGCCTGGATCAGCATGCGCCAGACGGTCGGTGGTGCGCAGAAGGTGGTGACCGAGCTCGTTCGCAGCTGGGCCAGCAAGCCGGCGGCATCGAAACGGCCGTAGTTGTAGACGAAGATGCACGACTCGGTGATCCACGGGGCGAAGAAGCAACTCCATGCATGCTTGGCCCAGCCGGCCGAGCTGATGTTGAGATGCACGTCGCCGGGTTGGAGCCCGAGCCAATAGACCGTCGACAGGTGGCCGACGGGGTACGACACCTGGGTGTGCTCGACGAGTTTCGGACGGCTGGTCGTTCCTGAGGTGAAGTAGAGCAGAAGCGGATCTTCGACGGTGGTGACCGAGGTGAACGGCTCGGGCTGTGCGACGTCGTACCCGTCGGCGAAGTGGAGCCAGCTGTCGACCGCCCCCGACACCGAGATGCGGGTGTAGTCGCCGGGAACCTCGTCGAACTTGCCGGTCTCGGCGGCGGCGACGATCACGTGCTTGGCGCCGGTGCGCTCGATGCGGTCGGTGAGGTCGGCCGGCGGCAGTGCCGTGGTGGTGGGCATGATGACTGCGCCGAGTTTGAAGACCGCCAACATGGCGTCCCAGAGCTCGACCTGGTTGCCGAGCATCACGATGACCGGATCGCCCTTGCTCACGCCGTTGGCGGCGAGCCAGGCGGCAATCCTGTCGGAGCGTTCGACCATGTCGCCGAAGGAGTAGACGTCTTCGGTGCCGTCTTCTTCGACGATCCACAGGGCAGGCGCGTCGTTGCCTCGGGCATACGACTCGAACCAGTCGATTGCCCAGTTGAACGAGCCCTCGAGTCTCGGCCACTCGAACCCGGCCTTGGCAGCGGTGTAGTCGTGTCGCGTGGCGAACAGATCGTCTCGTGCCGCGCGGTAGAGGTCGGCGTTGGTCATCGACGGGACTCCTTGATCGGAAGGGCTGTCGAGAAACCTAGTCGCACCGTGAACTCGCCGACGGGGGAACGGTCAGCCCTCGACCAGGTCGGGAGCGGCGGGTGCAGCATCGACCAGTGCATTGAGTGCGGCGACATGGGCATGGACGGCGGAGCGCCCGGCGTCGGTGATCTTGAACCAGGTCTGGCGGTTCCGACCCCGGCCCGTCTTCTTGACGGTGACATAGCCGGCCTCGGTCAGGGCACTCATCTGCTTGGAGAGATCGGAGTCGCTGATGGTGAGCACCTCGCGCAGGAAGGCGAACTCGGTGTTCTTGGAGTTCGCGAGCACTCCGAGCGCCGCCAGCCGTTTCGGTTGGGTCAGGAGGGGGTCGAGGTCGTCGAGACTCATGGGCGCACCGGTGGTGGAGGGGCGAACGCCTCGAACTCGAGCCGTCGCGCCGCCGCTGCGAGCGCGCGCTGTTGGAAGAGATGTGCGCTTGCGCCGAGCACGAATGCACATCCAGCGACCACAGGCCAGGGCGCGATCTGCCAGAGTCCATAGAGCCCGTACGAACCTACGGCAATGTAGGCAAACGTCCAGTAAGAGGGTGCAGCAAGGCTTCGTGGCGCTCGTCGAGACCGAAAGGGTGTGATGCCCGCTCGGCGTTGGAGCACGAACTGCATGACGATTGCGAGTGCAGCGATCACGCCGATGACCAGCCCGCGCAGGTTCATCGGCAGCGAGAAAGCCCATGCTTCGACGGCGAACACCGCGCCGGCCACGATGGCCATCCACCAAGGGGTGGACTGTGACCGGGTCACGGTGAGGAGCTCGGCTCGACGAAGTTCGGCCAACTGCATAGCTTCGGCCGAGGGTGGGGGAGGGCCGAAGTCCGGCTCGTCGACCATCATGAGGTGATCCCGGCCTCGACCTCGGCCTGGTGGGCCGCCGATGCGTAGCGACGTTCGTAGATGGTCAGGCCGATCGTGAACGACGCGAAGGCGACCAGACTGGCTGCCCACCACGGGGCGGTCAGCCACGCGGCCACGATGGCAGCGATGGCGAGCCCGTAGCCGACGAGGAAGTAGGTCATCTCACGCTTGAGGGGGCGAGGGGCTTGCTTCGGATCGGGCATGGTGCCCCGTCGCTCGAGGTAGACCCGAGCGGCGGCTCCGCCCCCAGCAGCGAGGATGAGCCACACGGGAATGGCGGCCCAGATCGGCAGGGCGTAGGTCGCAACGAACACGGCGACCATTGCGCCGAAGGTCGGCGGATACCAGGCTCCGAGTTTCGGATATCGGGTGTGCGCCAGCACCTCGGCGCGACGAAGGCCGGCGAGGTGGGCGGAGGCTCCGGTGTTCGGCGTCGATAGTTGAGATTCCATGTTGGAAACTCAAGCGTTCAGATTCCAAGTTGTCAAGTTGAAGATTTCCGACCGAGACCCGGGTGATGGGTAATGTCTCGTGATGGAACTGCTTGGCGTGCACCATGTCTCGATCAACGTGAGCGATCTCGAGGAGACGGTCGACTTCTACACCGAGACCCTCGGCCTCGAGTTGCTCGATCGGCCCGATGCCTCGATCTCGGTTCCCGGGCGGTGGCTTTCCTGCCCCGACGGGCGCCAGATCCACCTCCTGCTCGACGAGGTGCCCGATGGCAAGGGCCAGCACTTCGCGTTCGAGGTCGGCGACGTCGAAGCCGTCATCGCCGAGCTGACGTCGAAGGGCGTACGCGTCGGACGGGCCAGCACCATGGAAGGTGTATGCGTCCAGTCGTTCTGCACCGACCCGTCGGGCAACCTCGTGGAGTTCAATCAGCGGCTCTGACCTCTGACCTCTGACCGACTTCCGACCTCGAGGTCATGCCTCGGAGCGGATGATGTCGATCCCACTGGGATCGACGAGGGAGTCGAACAGGCGCTGGTTGTGGTTGTGGCCGACGTGGTGGAGTCCGAACGCCGACTGGAGTGCGGTGTACATGCCCATCGCGTCGAGCGTGTTGTTGACGCTCTGCTTGGCCAGTGTGAGGCCGATCATCGGCCGCTTCGCGATGTGGGTCGCCATCTCGAGGGTGGCCGACTCGAGTTCGTCTCGCGGGACCACCTTGGTGACCATGCCGTGTCGATAGGCCTCGTCGGCCGTGAGTGCTCGTCCGGTGAACAGCATCTCTTTCGCCAGGCGAGCCCCGACCTCGTACGGGTGGGTGAAGTACTCGTGCCCGTTGACGCCGAAGGCCACGACCGGGTCGGAGAACGTGGCGTCTTCGGAACACACGATCAGATCCATCGGCCACACCAGCATGAGCCCGCCGGCGATCACCTTGCCTTGCACCTGGGCGATGGTCGGCTTCGGGATGTTCCGCCAGCGCCAACACAGTCCGACGTACATCTCGGCTTCCCGTGCCATGTAGCCCTCGGCGCCGGGAGCGTCGAAATGGCAGTGCGTCCCGACCGTGGGGAGATCGTCGATGTCGGTGGTGTCACGGAGATCATGACCCGACGAAAAGTGCTTGCCGTCGGCGGCGAGCACGATGACCCGAACATTCGTCGCCCGAGCCGCCACGTCGAACGCCTCGTTGAGCTCGCTCAGCATCTGATAGTCCTGCGCATTGGCGGCTTCGGCCCGTGCCAGGGTGATCCGGCCGACGCCGGCGGCCGGCTCGTCGTACCGAACCCGAGACCAGGTTCGATCGGGGGAACCCTCGGCAGCAGCGTTGTCGGATGGGTCGGTGTTGCTGGATTGGTCGGTCTCGTTCGATGGGTCGTTCGGAGGTGTGTCGTTCGTCATGTCGACTGGTTTACACCTTGCGTCGGTGGGGGACGAAGGAGGGCGGCGGCCTAGTCTTTCCTCGGTGACATCCTCCGTTCAGCGCCGACGGGCCGAATTCGTCGGCCAACTGCGAGCGAAAGGCACCTACCAACGCTGGGTGCTGGTCACCTGCCTGGTCGGTGTGTTCGCCACCTCGTTTCCGGTCACGATTCTCACCGTCTCGCTCGGCGACATCGCCAAGGACTTCGACACGTCCGAAACCACCATCGCGTGGGTCGTGTCGGCCCCGATGCTCGCAGGTGCCGTCTCGCTGCCTCTGCTCGGCCGACTCGGTGACATCATCGGCCAGCGCCGGGTGTTTCTCGTCGGCTTCTTCCTCGCTGCGGTCACCGCCGCACTGACGGCCTCCGCCTGGTCGGTGTTCACGCTGATCGCGTTCCGCACCCTGTCACAGGTGATCGGCGCCGGAACCGGGCCGAGTTCGATGGCGCTGATCATGCGTGAGATTCCGCGCACCGAACGGGTGAAGGCCATGGGCTGGTGGTCGCTCGTCGGTGCGGGCGCTCCCGCGCTCGGGCTGGCCGCCGGCGGCCCACTCGTCGAGCTGATCGGCTGGCGGTACGTGTTCGTCGCCCAGGCCGTGTTCTCGATCCTCCCGGTGATGATCGCCTATCTGGTGCTCGAGGAAGTCGTACCGAACGAAGAGAAGAAGGGTTTCGACCTCCTCGGCGCACTGACCTTGGCCTTGGCCGCCGGCGGCATCATGTTCGCGCTCACACAGGGCCGAGCCTGGGGCTGGACCGATCCGGCGGTGCTCGCCGCCGGTGCCGCCGGTCCGATCTTCGGTGCCGCCTTCGTCGCCGTCGAGCGCCGATCGACCTCGCCGCTTCTTCCCCTGAGCCTGTTGCATCGGCCCAACTTCGTCCTGCCGTTGGGCGCAGAGTTCTTCGCCGGAGCCGCCTACATGGGGGCCTTCGTCGTGACCCCGCTGTTCCTGCGCGGCGTGCTCGGCTGGGAGCTCTCCGCTGTCGCCCTCCTCATGCTGCTTCGCCCGGCATCGCTCAGCCTCTCGTCGCCGGTGGGTGGACAACTCGGAACCAAGGTGGGCGAGCAGCGCGCGGCGCTCGCAGGCATCACCGTGCTGAGCCTCTCCATGGGCCTCTTCGCGATTGCTGCGTTCCAGGGGTTCGTGATCGTCGTCGGGATCGCTCTGGTCCTCCAGGGAATAGCCATGGGGATCTACGGCCCATCGATCGGTGCCATCCTCGTCAACTCGGTCGACGACGACTCGATCGGCATGGCCTCGGCCACGCAGCGCATGGTGCAGCAGATCGGAAACGCACTCGGTATCTCGCTGCTGATCTCGGTCTACGGCGGCGTCTCGACCGATGTGGCATTCGGCCGGGCGTACGTGGCCGCTGCCATCGTGTCCTTCATCGGACTCGGGTTCGTGAAGGCGATCGGCCGGACCGGTCCGCTGAGAAACCGGACGACCACGCTCGACGATGACCTCGAACTCGGATCGGAGACGTTCGTCGACGGTGTTCGCGTCGAAGAGGCCCGTACGAGCTAGCGGCAAGAGCTAGCCGAGCGAGCTGTCTCGTCGGTCGAGGAGCCAGTTCCAACAGGTTGCGATCTGAGCGCGCAGGTCGTCCTCGTCGCTCTCGTTCACGATCACGAAATCGGCCACCGCACGTCGGTCGGCCTCGGACACCTGTCGCTCGACTCGTCGACGAGCGTCGGCTTCGTCCATTCCCCGGGTGACCGCTCGTGCAACCCGAAGTTCGACCGGGGCCTCGACGGTGATGGCGACCGTGTAGCCCCACGGCGGATCCAGTCGTCCGAGATCGCTCTCGACCAGCAGTGCCATGTCGAGCACGACGATGTCGGCCGTGCTCGCACGGAGGATGTCGGCGAGTTCGGCGTTGATCGCCGGGTGGCTGATGCTGTTGAGGAGGGCGAGCGCCTCGGGGTCGCCGAAGACCTTCCCGCCGAGGGCGGGTCGGCTGATGGTTCCGTCGTCGGCCACGATGTCGGGCCCGAAGGCTTCGACCAGCGACTCGTAGGCGCGACCAGTCTGTTCGAGTACCGCGTGGCCGAGACCGTCCATGTCGACGATCTGGGCTCCATGCTCGGCGAGCGCCCGGGCGACGGTCGACTTGCCGGCCCCGATGCCACCCGTGAGCCCCACGATCAGAGGCGTCGGCTCGGTCACAGTGATCCGACGAACTCGGCGATCAGGTCCGCCACCTCCTGGGCGTGGGAGTCCTCGTGCATGGCGTGCTCGCCGCCGGCGACCGAGACGAACCGGGCGTTCGGCATCTTGCGCTCGAGGTATTGACCTGCACCGGTGTATTCGGGGCGGTCGGCGTCGCCGGCCAGGAACAGCGTGGGGGTGGTCATCTCGCCGACTCGCTCCATCACGACCGAGTCTTCTTGCAGATTCAGCTCGGCCGCCTGAGGCACGACACCGAACCGGTGGGCGTTGCGGCGTGAACGGGCGTTCCACGCCTCACGCTTCTCCGGATCTCGGAAGCCCGGTCCGGTGTTGAGCACCACGATCCCGGCCGTCGCCTCCGGTCGGGTCGCCGCGTGAGCGAGGGCGAGGTAGCCACCGAGTGAATGGCCGACGAGCACGGCAGGCTCGTCGAACGTGGCGAGCAGATCGTCGATGTCGTCGAGCGCACGATCACGGGTGTACTCGGCGGGATCCTCCGGGACGGGCGAACCGCCGTGACCCATGAGGTCGATCGCCGACACCGAGAATCGATCCTCCAGGATCGACATGCCGTTGGCCCAGGTGTCGGAACTCGACCCGATGCCATGGAGGAAGACGATGGGGCGTCCAGCACCCCGAGTGATCACGTTGACTCGCATGGACCGCAGACTATTACCTGGAACCGGCTTCGCCAGTTCCGCCGCCGGCGATCTGACTCGACTGCTCGGGGCGTGCTCTCTTCGTTCGCCACGCTTGGCGTATGCCTCGAGCCGGCTTCGCCAGTTCCGCCGC
>RCMY010003533.1_pt1 | contig 13795 bp, 9 predicted proteins | sample 2041341 | NCBI WGS metagenome assembly RCMY01 (sample SAMN09708234, study PRJNA481090) | Marine sediment metagenome, whole genome shotgun sequencing project. | reverse complement strand
GCCGAGGTCAACCGCGAGGAAGACCAGAAGTTCCACGAGCTGGTCCAGGCCCGCAACCAGGCCGACGGACTGGTCCACTCCGCGCGCACTGCGATCAAGGAGAACGGCGACAAGTTGCCGGGCGAACTGATCGGTGCGACCGAGGCGGCGATCGCCGACGTCGAGACCGCCATGAAGGGCGACGACAAGGGTCAGATCGAGGCCAAGAGCAAGACGTTGGAAGAGGCCGCGCAGAAATTGTTTGCCGCGGTGCAGTCGCAGCAGGCGGGTGCCGAAGCGGCTGATGGCAACGCGAGCGCCGAGAGTGCGGCTGAAGAAGTCGTCGATGCCGAGTTCACCGAAGTGAAGGACGACGACAAGCCGGAAGACAAGCAGTAAGCAGACCGGCCCTGCACGCCGACGCGCGTGCGGCACGAGGGTTCGGGATCGATCCGTGGTCCCGGACCCTCGTTGCTTTGGACAGTGGTTTGCAGACGTTTTTACACCGGATTCTTTGACAGTTTTCTTTGAACCAGACCGTCGGACAGGCTCCGGCGGGACAGGGGAAGTGGCAGCAAATGAGCAAACGCGATTATTACGAAGTACTGGGTGTGTCCCGCACGGCGACCGACGAGGAGCTGAAAAAGGCCTATCGTCGCTGCGCGATGAAGTACCACCCGGACCGTAACGCGGGCGATGCGACGTCCGAAGCCTCCTTCAAGGAGTGCAAGGAAGCCTACGAGGTGCTGGCCGATGCTTCGCGCCGCCGGATGTACGACCAGCAGGGTCACGCTGCGTTTGAACACGGCATGGGCGGCAGTGGTGGTGGCTCTGGTTACTCCGACGATATGGGCGACATTTTCGGCGATATCTTCGGCAACATTTTCGGCGGTGGTGGCGGTGGACGTGGGCCGCGTCGCGGCGCGGATATCGGCTATGTGATGGAGCTCGGCTTGGAGGACGCCGTCGCCGGCGTCGAGAAGCGCATCGAGATTCCCACACTCGACGAATGCACCGGCTGCAATGGCAGCGGCTCCGCTGACGGCAAGCTGCACACCTGCGGCACGTGTCAGGGCCGGGGTCAGGTCCGGATGCAGCGGGGCATCTTCTCGATGCAGCAGGCCTGCCCGCATTGCGGCGGCCGTGGCCAGTCGATCGAGAATCCCTGCGGTGACTGCCATGGTCAGGGCCGCATCGAGGGCACCAAAAGCCTGGAGGTGAAGATCCCGGCAGGCGTCGACAATGGCGACAGGATCCGGCTGGCAGGCGAGGGTGAGGCGGGTCCCGCCGGCTCTCCCCCGGGCGACCTGTACGTCGAGATTCGCGTGCGCGAGCACGAGTTTTTCCAGCGCGACGGTGACGACCTGCACTGCGACGTACCGATCCGTCTGGGCCAGGCAGCGCTGGGCGCATCGATCCGGGTGCCCACGCTGGGCGGTGAGGTCGAACTGAAAGTCCCGGCGGAGACCCAGACCGGCAAGGTGTTCCGCCTGCGCGACAAGGGCGTGCAGTCGGTCCGCAGCCGTCGCCCGGGTGATCTGTATTGCCGCGTGGTGATGGAAACACCGGTGAACCTCACCAGCGAGCAGCGCGAATTGCTGGAGAAGCTTGAAGCCAGCTTCACCGGCGAGCATGCCCGCCGGCATTCACCGCGTTCGTCGACCTTCATGGACGGGGTCAAGGGCTTCTGGGACCGGATGACCTCCTCCTAATCCGCGCCTGACCTGCGACAGGGTGTCGCAGTGTTATCTGTTTCCGGCCATGGAAGAATGGTCGACAGATAGCTTCAGGTACCTTTATATGGCGGTTCGAAGTTTTTCCGCGAAATTGTGCACAGTGCAGTCAACGGCCGCGCGGCTGGTGGTTTTGTCTGTGTGCGCGTTGCTTGGCGCCTGTTCTGTCGATGTGCCTTCCAGTGCGCCTGACGCTGGGGAAAGCGTCTTGCAGGTGGATACGTGGTCCATGCCCGTTATCGGCGAGGCTGCGCATCCTGATCTGATCGCAACGCCGAAGGGCGACCTGATGCTGAGTTGGGTGGAGCCGTCGCCAGCCGGTGGACGTCAACTCCGCATTGCTCGGTTTGATGCACCGGCTTCGCCGGGGAGCGGTAGGTGGTCGGAAGCGACGACGGTCGCCGCCGGCGCCGAGTGGTTTCTCAACTGGGCGGACACGCCCCACGTGTACGTGATGCCCAATGGCTCGATCTGGGCGCACTGGCTGCGCAAGAGCAGCGGTCGTGGCCCGGGCGACTACGGGATTGAGTTGGCGCGCTCCACCGACGACGGTCGCACGTGGTCTACACCGACGCTGGTGAATCTGCCCGATCTTCCCGGCGACCATGGATTTGTGACGTTCTGGCCGCAATCGGAGGACCGGTTGGGGATCGCTTGGTTGGACAGCCGGCAGAAGGCCCAAGCCGCGTCGGCGGCGACGGATCAACCGGGCGCCGGCGACGGGCCGCACCATGCACATTCGGATTCTGACGCAGCGATGATGCTGCGTGCGGCTGTCTACGACGACGCGGGCGTAAAACTGCACGATTGGCCGGTCGATGTCTCTACCTGCGACTGCTGCACGACCTCCTCGGCGATGACCTCGCGCGGTCCCGTCGTCGCATATCGGGGGCGAAGCGTGGGTGAGATCCGCGACACCCGCCTGGTACGGCTGGAGGATGGGGCGTGGACCGCTCCACGCGATGTCCACGTGGATGGGTGGCGGTTTGCCGGTTGCCCGGTGAACGGGCCGGTGGTGGCCGCCGAAGGCGAAACCGTGTGGGTAGGCTGGTACACGGAGGCCGATGGCGAGCCGGAATTACGCGTGGCGCGCTCCGACGATGCTGGCGACAATTTCGGCTCCCCGCTGACGATCGCTAAAGGGCCGGATGTGCTGGGTCGGCTTGGAATCGCGCTGGACGACGGACACGTGTTGTTCTCGTGGCTGCAGCAGGACAAAAGTGGCGCCGGCCAGCGTTTGGTCCTTTCGCGCACTGATCGGCAGCTGCAGGCAGTGCGCAGCGTTCAAGTCGCCAAAGTGGCCACCCGCGGCCGTGCCAGCGGCATTCCCCGCCTTGCGGTGGGCAATGGGGCGGCATGGCTTGCCTGGGTGGAGGTGGCGGAAGGAACGCCCGCGTTGAGAGGCGCCGTGGTCCGCTGAGGCCGCCTGTGCGTCAACCGGTCGCATTTCGCAGGGCGCACTGGCTCGATATCTTGATGCCCCCGTTCTCCAGTCAAGAATTCCCCGATGCGGTCTTCCCGGAAGTTGGTGTTCACTACGCTCGCCTGTGCGGCGATCTCCTCCATGCACTGCCTGCAGCCGGCGTGGGCCGATGTGGTCGATCCGGTCACGCTGGACGGCTTGAAGGTGGTGGAAAAGCGCCCGGACGCGCCGGTGGATACCGGCTCGCGGCTGGGCTTGAGCATTGCCCAGACGCCTGCGACGGTTATCTCGATTGAGCGTGATGTCCTGGACGCGCACGGTGTGCGCACCACTCAGGACGCATTGACCGGGATCCCGGGGCTGGTGGTGGCATCGCCGCCGGGCAATGGCAACACGGTGACCTGGCGCGGTTTCAGCGGCAGCCAGATCAGTCAGTTGTTCAACGGTATCGACGTCAAATACGCGTCGATCTCGGCCCGACCGGTGGATGCGTGGATCTATGACCGCATCGAGGCGATTGGTGGTCCCTCCAGCTTCCTGTATGGCGCCGGCGCGGTCGGCGGGTCGATCAATTACATCACCCGGTTGGCGTCCCTCAATGCAGAGCGCACCGACTGGATGGTCGCCGCGGGCTCGCATGGGAGCGGGACGTTGGCAGGGGGCGTGAACCGGCTGTTGGGTGGCGCCGAGGCGCGCAATGCGGTGCGCCTGGACCTCGCCTACAGCACCGCTGATGGATGGGTCGACCGCAACCAGCGTCGATCGCTGACATCCGCGGCCTCTCTGCTGACCCGGCTGTCGGAAGCCACCACCCATACGTTGGCCGTGGAGTACCAGAAGGAGGACAGCGACCGGCCGTACTGGGGAACTCCCGCGGTGCTGGACAGCAGCGGTCGTCTGCGCACCGTGTCGGGCACCGGACATCGCAACTACAACGTGTCTGACGGCTACTACGGACAGGAGGTGATGTGGTTGCGTTCGTTGCTGGAGTGGCAGCCGTCCGAGGCCGTAAGGCTTGCCAACACGCTGTATCACTACGACGCGCTGCGCGATTACCGCAATGTGGAGAGTTACACGTTCAACGCGGTCGGTGATCGTGTGATCCGTTCGGGCACGCTGTTGCAGCGCCATGATCAGCAGGTTTACGGAAACCGGCTGGATGTCAGCTGGGATGGGCGGGTGGGGGGATTGGCGTCTCGTTGGGCCGCCGGACTGGACCTGAGCTTCAACCGGCAGACACGCTTTCCGCTTTCAATCGGCGGCACATTTGATGAGGTTCCACTTGATGCGGTGACGCCCGGACGCTTTCTGGACGTGCCAGGCACGAGTCTGCTCCACACCCCCGACCGCACCAACCGGCTGCACACCGCGGCGGTAACCGCCGAGAACATCACATGGTTCACCGGGGCGCTTTCCTTGCTTACCTCCCTGCGCCACGAGCGCATCGGTCTGGACGTTGAAAACCACCGCGTGGCGACACCGACCAACCCGGCGCGCTACGCCCACGACTATGCCTCCACGACCGGGCGCACCGGGCTGAACTTTGCGTGGTCGCCGCAGCGCAGTGTCTATCTGCAATACAGCACCGCGGCCGATCCGCCGGCGGGGGTCCTTTCCACCGCCAATTTCGCCACGCTGCGTGACTTCGATCTCTCAACCGGGCGCCAGGTTGAGTTGGGCAGCAAGCTGGCTTTTCTTGATGGCAGGGCGGCGGTGACGTTTGCGGGCTATCGCATCGTGCGTAACAACCTCGCAATTGCTGATCCAGACCGCCCGGGCCAGACGCTTCCGGTGGGCCAACAATCCTCACGGGGCGTGGAGTTGACGATGGCACTCCGCCCAACCGACGCGCTGCGTTTCGACGCCAACATGGCGTGGGTTGATCCGGCTCTGGATGAGTACTTCGAGAACGTCGCGGGCGTTCCAGTCTCCCGCGCGGGCAACCGGCCGACCAATACACCGACCCGGGTCGCCAATGTATGGCTGGACCAGGCTTTTTCGCCGAGGCTCTCAGTGGGTGTTGACGCGCGCGCGGTCTCTTCGCGTTACGCAAACGCCGCCAACACGGTGGCAACTCCCGGCTTTGTCACGTTCGGCGCCTATGTGCGCTGGACGCCGTCGGCGTCCGGCACGCTCACGCTGCGTGGCCGCAATCTGGGCGATACGACCTACGTGGCGCACGCGATCGGTTCGCAAATGGTGTATCTGGGAGAGCCGAGGTCGATTGAAATCGAATGGCGGCAGTCGCTCTGAGCGGCGGCTTCATTCCTCGCGCAGTGTGCCGCGTGAGTCACCCACCGGACGCTTGGCGAGCTTTCGCTGCAGCGACCGTCGATACATCCCCAGCAGGCGGGCCGCGGCGGAGACGTTGCCGCCGGTCTCCTGCAGAGCGCGTTGAATATGTTCCCACTCCAGCCGGTCCAGCGGAATCAGCCCGGCTTCCTCCACGTTGGCAGTCGCTGTGGAGGCCGGGCCGAGCGCCCGGAGCAAGGCGGCGACGGTCAGCGGTTTGGGCAGGTAGTCGTCTGCGCCAAGCTTGATCGCTTCCACCGAGGTGGCGATGCTGGCGTAGCCGCTGACCACCACAATGCGCAGGTCGGGCTGCAGCGAGCGTAAGGGTTGGATCAATGCCAGCCCCGACGTCTGTTCCAGCTTCAAATCCAGCAGTGCGAAGGAAAACCTGTTGCGCTCCGCGAGGGCGAGCGCAGCGGGCTCGTCGGTGGCCGTGGAGCACTCGATGCCATGGCGGGTCAGTGAGTTCTGCAGGGTCCGCAGATACAGTGCGTCATCGTCGACCAGCAAGCCTTTCAAACATGTTCTCCGTCGTTCCACGTGGGAATCTCGAATATCACCCGCGCACCTTCGCGTGTGGACTGGATTGAGAGGGTACCGCCCAGCCGTTCTATCGTGGCGTGGGAAAGCGCCAGTCCCACGCCGAGCCCTTCCGGCTTGCTGCTTTTCAGCAGGGCGGGAAGCAGTGTGACGTCGGAGAAACCCGGACCGTAATCCCGGATCTCACCGCGGAGCCCTTCGGGCGTACGCTGAATTGTCAGATCAACCCTGGGATACCCGTTTGACTCGCCGGCGTCCGCAGCGTTGTTCAGCAGCACCAACAACAGATGGCCAATCCCGCGATCCACCGGCCATTCGCCGGGAACGTCGATACTGCGGTGCAATGTGATGCTGGGACGCACCAGCTGCCAGTGCGCCAGCACTCGGTCCAGGGCAACGTCACTCCCGGCATCAGGATCGGCAGATTGCGCCAGCTCCCGCACGCGCTCGCGGCAGACGTCCACCAATGCGCGCATGGTCGCCAGGTCATCAGGCGGCAAGGGCGTGCCAGCAGACGCATGCGCGTCTTCCAGGAGCAGGGTCAGCGTTCCCAGCGGCGTACTGAGCTCATGTGCGACGGACGCCGCGTGGGTCGCCAGTGCCAGGATCCCCTCGTTGCGGGTGAACCGGTCGCGGATTGCTGCGATTTCCTGCTCACGTTGCTCGCGTGCGGCAATGAGGCGGGTGGAGAACAAGAGCACTACGGCAGCCGACACGATGAAGTTCGCTGCCATTCCCCACAGATGGAGGTCGATCGCACCGCCGTGGAGGTGGGTAAGTGGCCGCCCAAAGACGGCAGCGCCCATGTATCCCGCCACACAGGCCGCCGCTGTGGCGAGCGTCCAGCGCAGCGGCATCGCCAGCGTCGCCAGGGCAATGGGAAGCAGGAAGAGCGAGCCAAACGGATTGGCGATGCCTCCGGTCCAGCCGATGATGCAGGCCAGCACCACCACATCCACCAGAATGTGCCCGAAGGCCTCGACCGGCGTCACTGCATCCGCGCGCTTGCAACGCCAACCGGCATAAAGATTGAACAGGGCAAGCAGCCCCAAGGCCGCCAGTGCCGGCATCCGGGGCAGCGACAGCTCCGCGAGTCGCTCGGCGATCACCAGCATCACCGTCAACGAACCAATGGCCAGCCAGCGCAATGTGTACAGCGCTTTAAGTAACGGGGCGAGGGACTGGCGCGGGAGCTCGGTCATGTTGGGGTTGCCGGTTTCCTTGGGAGCGCGGGGCAGGGAAGGCGCGATGACTGGTGGCGTCGCAGGCGAGACGCGAACGTGGGTTGCCCGGACCGCCGGGTAGCCTATAGCCTTCAGACATGATCCAGTCACCTGCTGTCACCCGCCTTCTGATCCACGGCTCTTCCGGCCGCATGGGCCAGTCCTTGCTGCGCCTTGCGGCGGAGCGCAACGATCTGGACGTGGTGGCGGCGGTGTCGAACCGTCCTCCCGCGCAACGGGTGGTTGATGGGGTCGCCTGTTTTTCCGCCGCTGAGCTGTCCGGCGTGCCGGCGTTCGATGTCGCCGTGGACTTCAGCTTGGCGGCCGGGTTCGATCCAGTCCTGGCACTGTGCGTGCAGCGCAATGCGGCGTTGGTATCGGGCACCACAGGGCTTGAATCCGATCAGCGGGACGCCGTGAAACGAGCTGCCGAGAGCATCCCGGTGCTGTCTGCCGCCAACTTCAGTCTTGGCGTGGCGGTACTTGAGCAGCTGATCGAGAGTGCCGCCAGTGCATTGCAAGGTTGGGATTGCGACATCGTCGAGTCCCATCACGTACACAAACTGGACGCGCCGTCCGGGACAGCTCTCGCGTTGGGCGCCTGCGCTGAACAGGGCGGGGCGCAGCCGCGATATGCATCGCTGCGTGCAGGCGACATCGTGGGTGAGCACACGGTGCAGTTCACTACGCGCGGCGAGCGGATCGAGTTGATCCATCGCGCCACCAACCGCGATATTTTTGCCCGTGGTGCGCTGCACGCGGCGGCCTGGCTGGCGGGGCAGCCGCCCGGGCGGTATCAACTGCGCGATATGCTGCTCTAGCACGGGTCTTCCGTCGGGTTTCGGCAGCGTGCTGGCCACGCCGCCACACGGAGCACTGGCGCTCGCCGGCCTTCATCGCTAGAATTCTCGTTCGCCTGAACCCCATTTGTCGGACCGGACCTCCACCGCGTCTGCGCTTTGCTGCAGCCTGCTGTTCGGCCGGCATAGCGCCAGATGGACTCAGCATCCCCTGGCAGCCAAGGCGATCCCCGTGACTCAACCTGCAATTCTCGCGCTCGAAGACGGCACTATCTTCGAAGGCGTTTCCGTTGGCGCATCCGGCCTGTCGGTCGGCGAGGTGGTGTTCAACACTGCCATGACCGGCTATCAGGAAATCCTGACCGATCCCTCGTATGCGCGCCAACTGGTGACGCTGACCTACCCGCACATCGGCAACACCGGCATCAACGACCAGGACAACGAGTCTGCGCGGATATGGGCCGCTGGCCTGATCGTACGCAACGTGCCGCGTCGTCCCAGCAGCTGGCGCAGCCAGATCGCGCTGCCGCAGTGGCTGGCAGACGGCGGCGTGGTCGCGATTGCCGACATCGATACCCGCAAGTTGACCCGCATGCTCAGCAGCCACGGTGCACAGAGCGGCGCGTTGATGGCCGGCGATGACATCAACGCCGACCAGGCGGTCGAGGCAGCCCGCAAGTTCCCGGGTCTCAAGGGCATGGATCTGGCGAAGGAAGTCAGCACCCGCGAGCGCTACGAGTGGACGGAGGGTCCGCTGGATCTGGACACCAACGAATTCGCCCGCAGCGAAGGCCGCTACCACGTGGTCGCCTACGACTTCGGCATCAAGCGCAACATCCTGCGCATGCTCGCCGAGCGCGGCTGCCGGGTCACGGTCGTGCCGGCGCAGACGCCAGCCGCCGATGTGCTGGCGCTTCAGCCCGACGGCATCTTCCTGTCCAATGGCCCGGGTGATCCGGAACCGTGTGATTACGCGGTGGCCGCGATCCGCGAGTTTATTGACCGTCGTGTCCCGATGTTCGGCATCTGCCTGGGCCACCAGTTGCTCGGCCTGGCCAGTGGCGCGAAGACGATGAAGATGAAGTTCGGCCACCACGGCGCTAACCATCCGGTGCAGGCGCTGGACGGCGGTGTCGAAGAGGGCGGCCGGGTCATGATCACCAGCCAGAATCACGGTTTTGCGATCGACGATGCGACGTTGCCGTCGAACGTTCGCATCACCCACCGTTCCCTGTTTGATGGCTCCAACCAGGGCATCGAGATCCCGGGTTCGCCGGTATTCGGCTTTCAGGGGCACCCCGAAGCCAGTCCCGGCCCGCAGGACGTATCCCCATTGTTTGATCGATTTGTTGCGCTGATGGAGGCCAACTGACATGCCAAAGCGCACTGACATTAAAACCGTCCTGATCATCGGCGCCGGCCCGATCGTGATCGGACAGGCCTGCGAGTTCGATTACTCCGGCGCGCAAGCCTGCAAAGCACTGCGCGACGAGGGTTACCGGGTGGTGCTGGTCAACAGCAACCCCGCCACGATCATGACCGACCCGGAAATGGCCGACGCGGTCTACATCGAGCCGATCAACTGGCAGACCGTCGAGAAGATCATCGCCAAGGAGCGCCCCGAGGCGCTGCTGCCCACCATGGGCGGCCAGACGGCGCTCAACTGCGCGCTGGACCTGGCCGACAACGGCGTGCTGGAGAAGTACAACGTCGAGCTGATCGGCGCCAAGCGCGAAGCGATCATGATGGCCGAGGACCGCGAGCTGTTCCGCGTGGCCATGGGCGAGATCGGCCTGGAATGCCCGAAGGCAGCGGTTGCGAAGACCTTTGAGCAAGCGGTGGAGATCCAGTCCACGGTCGGGTACCCGACCATCATCCGCCCGTCGTTTACCCTCGGCGGCAGCGGTGGCGGGATCGCGTACAACCGCGAGGAGTTCGAGGACATCGTCAAACGCGGCCTTGAGCTGTCGCCCACCAGCGAAGTGCTGGTCGAGGAATCGGTGCTGGGCTGGAAGGAGTTCGAGATGGAAGTGGTCCGCGACACCGCGGACAATTGCATCATCGTGTGCTCCATCGAGAACTTCGACGCGATGGGCGTTCACACCGGTGACTCGATCACCGTGGCTCCGGCGCAGACTTTGACCGACAAGGAGTACCAGCGCCTGCGCGATGCATCCATCGCCATCCTGCGCAAGATCGGCGTCGACACCGGCGGCTCCAATGTGCAATTCGGCATCAATGCCGAGACCGGCCGTGTGGTGGTGATCGAGATGAATCCGCGCGTGTCGCGGTCCTCGGCGCTGGCCTCCAAGGCCACCGGTTTCCCGATCGCCAAGATTGCCGCCAAGCTTGCAGTGGGTTACACGCTCGATGAGCTGCGCAACGACATCACCGGTGGCGCAACCCCGGCCTCGTTCGAACCGTCGATCGACTACGTGGTCACCAAGATTCCGCGTTTCACGTTCGAGAAGTTCCCGCAGGCCGACTCGCGCCTGACCACCCAGATGAAGTCCGTGGGCGAGGTGATGGCGATGGGCCGCACCTTCCAGGAATCGCTGCAGAAAGCACTGCGCGGTCTTGAGACGGGCAAGGTGGGGCTCGACCCCACAGACCTGGACCTGACCACCGATGAAGGCCTTGCGGCGATGCGCCGCGAGCTGAAAGAGCCCGGTCCGGAGCGGATCTTCCACATCGGTGAGGCGTTCCGCGTCGGCATGAGCGTGGAAGAGGTGAACGCGCTGTCGTTCGTGGACCCGTGGTTCCTCGACCAGATTGAAGAGATCATCGCCGCCGAGAAGTCGGTCGCCGAACACGGCCTGACCGCTCTGGACGCGAAGCGTATACGCGAGCTCAAGCGCATGGGATTCTCCGACGCCCGCCTGGCCCAGTTGACCGATACGGACGAGACCGCCGTGCGCTCCCTGCGTCGTGCGTTCGGCGTGCGTCCGGTGTACAAGCGCGTGGACTCCTGCGCCGCCGAGTTCGCTACCACTACCGCCTACATGTACTCGACCTACGAGGACGAGTGCGAGTCCAACCCGACGGACCGGGAAAAGATCATCGTGCTTGGCGGCGGACCGAACCGGATCGGGCAGGGCATCGAGTTCGACTATTGCTGCGTGCACGCGGCGCTGGCGCTGCGTGAAGACGGGTTCGAGACCATCATGGTCAATTGCAACCCGGAGACCGTCTCCACCGATTACGACACCTCCGACCGCCTGTACTTCGAGCCGCTGACGCTGGAAGACGTGCTGGAGATCTGTGACCTGGAGAAGCCCAAGGGCGTGATCGTCCAGTACGGTGGCCAGACCCCACTGAAACTGGCCGAGGCGCTGGAGGCCGCCGGCGTACCGATCATCGGCACCAGCCCGGACAGCATCGACCTGGCGGAAGACCGCGAGCGCTTCCAGCAACTGGTCGACAAGCTTGGCCTGAAGCAGCCGCCCAACCGGATCGCGCGCAACGCCGAAGAGTCCGTGCTGCTGGCACGCGAAGTCGGCTATCCGCTGGTCGTGCGACCCAGCTACGTGCTGGGCGGCCGGGCGATGGAAGTGGTGCATTCCGACGCCGACCTGGAGCGCTACATCCGCGACGCAGTCCGGGTGTCCGAGAAGTCGCCGGTGCTGCTGGACCGATTCCTCGACAATGCGATCGAGGTCGACGTCGACATCATCGCCGACAAGGATGGCAACGTACTGATCGGTGGCTTGATGGAGCACATCGAGGAAGCCGGCGTCCATTCGGGCGATTCTTCCTGCTCGCTGCCGCCGTACTCGCTGTCCGCCGACACCCAGGCGCGGATGCGCGACCAGGTGGTCGCTCTGGCCAAGGCGCTGAAGGTGGTGGGACTGATGAACACCCAGTTCGCGATCCAGAACGACGGCAACGGCGAGGACACGATCTATCTGCTGGAAGTGAACCCGCGTGCCTCGCGCACGGTGCCGTTCGTGTCCAAGGCGACCGGTGTGCCTCTGGCCAAGATCGCGGCACGCTGCATGGCCGGCAAGACGCTGGCGGAGCAGGGCGCGACCAGGGAAATCGTGCCGGACTACTATTCGGTCAAGGAAGCAATCTTCCCGTTCGCCAAGTTCCAGGGCGTCGACCCGATCCTGGGGCCGGAGATGCGTTCCACCGGCGAGGTCATGGGTGTGGGCCGCAACTTCGGTGCGGCCATGGCGCGTGCCCAGGAAGCGGCCAGCATCAAGGCGCTGCCGGCAGAGGGCAAGGTGTTCGTCTCGGTGCGTGAACCGGACAAGCAGCGCGTGTTGCCGGTCGCACAGTCGCTGGTTGAGCGAGGCTACGCGCTGGTTGCCACGAGCGGTACGGCCAGGTTCCTGCGGGAGCATGGACTGGAATGCGAAACCATCAACAAGGTCAATGAAGGTCGGCCGCATATCGTGGATCTGATCAAGAACGGCGAGATCGTCTACATCGTCAACACCACCGAGGGCCGCCAGGCCATCGCTGACTCGTTCTCGATCCGCCGTGAAGCACTGCAGCAGCGGATCACGTACTCGACGACGATTTCCGGTGCCCGCGCGTTGTTGCAATCGCTTGATTTCCGCGACACCGGACCGGTCTGGTCGTTGCAGGAACTGCACGCCACCGTCAACACCACCGCCTAGCTTTGCCGCGCTCATCCCGGGCACAATCGGGTGTCGCAAAAACCAGTGCCGGCCCTGCGCCGGTCAGAGGATCCAGTCATGCAAGCTCCCCTAACCTCAAAGGGTGCGCAGCGTCTGCGCGCCGAACTTGAGCAGTTGAAATCGGTCAAGCGTCCGGCGGTGATCGCCGCGATTGCCGACGCCCGCGAGCACGGCGATCTCAAAGAGAACGCGGAATACCATGCTGCCCGCGAGCAGCAGAGCTTCATCGAAGGCCGCATCAAGCAGCTGGAGAGCGAGCTCTCCAATTCGCAGGTGATCGACATCGGCGCGCTCAACGTCGGCGACCGGATCGTGTTTGGTGCCACGGTCGACCTGATCGATACCGACAGCGACGAAGAACGCACGTTCCAGATCGTTGGCGATCTGGAGGCCGACATCAAGCTCGGTCTGATCGCCATCTCCTCGCCGATCGCGCGAGCGCTGATCGGACGCAACGAAGGCGACAGCATCGTGATCGACGCCCCCGCCGGCACCCGCGAGTACGACATCGTCGCTGTGCGCTACGTCGTCTGAGCATGGCGGCACGCGCGGTCACCCTGTTGTTGCCGCCGCGCGGCCGTTTCGGCGGCCAGCGCCTGTCGGAGAGCGCGGGCAGCTGGTTTGCCCGTGCAGACGCCAGCAGCCCTGATGGCGATATCGTGCAGCGCCAGTTTGACGTGCTGCCGCGCGGATGGCCGGTCGCAGCCGTCACGCGCCAGCGCGATGCGTCGGACGCACAGGGATCCGCGTGGATGCGCGCCGACCCGGTGTACATCCAGCCCGAAATCAACGGTGCGCGTCTGATGGCGCACGCCGCGGCGCTGTCGCTGACTGACGAAGACACTGCGGCGTTTTTGCCCGCACTCAAGCCGTATTTCGGTGACAGCGGCGCCCTGCTGGATGCGCCGGCTCCGGAACGCTGGTATCTGCGCCTGCCGGCGGGTGCAAAGTTGCCGGCGATGGTGCCACTGGACGAAGTGCTCGGGGCCGACCTGTTTGAACAACTGCCCGACGGTCTGGAAGGGCGACGATGGCGTGCTTTGCTGAGCGAGGCGCAGGTTATTTTGCACAACCACCCCCGCAATGCCGAGCGCGCGTCTGCCGGGCTGGCTCCCGTCAATTCTCTGTGGTTCTGGGGCGCTGGAGTGCTTCCGGACCA
>RCMY010003532.1_pt1 | contig 13796 bp, 12 predicted proteins | sample 2041341 | NCBI WGS metagenome assembly RCMY01 (sample SAMN09708234, study PRJNA481090) | Marine sediment metagenome, whole genome shotgun sequencing project. | reverse complement strand
GGTGGATGAAGCGTTCGCCGTTTGAAAACCCGCATGTGCTTGCGGATCAGATCGGCAACTGGCTCAGCGACTGGAAGGCACCGCAGCGAGGTGATGACTATGCGAACGCACCTGAGCTGCGCAGCATATCCCAGGGAGAACAATTATACCGTACCCGGTGCGTCAGCTGTCATTCGCTCACTGGCAATGAGCTTGCTGGCGCGCTGGGACCGGACCTATTAGGAGTGATTAAACGGCGAGAAACGCAATGGCTGCTTAACTGGCTACAGGCACCGGATAAAATGTTGAGCGATAAAGACCCCATCGCGCTGGCACTGTACAAGCGATACAACAGCCTGGCCATGCCGAATATGCGCCTGAATAAGGAAGAAGCGCTGAGTTTGCTCGACTACATAGACGGCGAGACGCAAAGACTGCAGGCAAATACCAGGCAGGCAGCTGCCGAGCCAGCCGTTGCAACGACGTTGCAGCGCGGCAAGGATAAACCATCCGGCGATGTGGTGGCGATTATGAATTCATGGGTTAGGGAAGCGCATGCCAGCGCAACCGCGAACGCCGGTTACATGACACTAGTCAACACAGGCAACGAAAAAGTGACGCTGGTCAAAGTCGAAAGTGCGGCGTTCAGCAACATCGAAGTGCATGAAATGGCCACCGTCAACGGTCTTATGGAAATGCGCGAAGTCACCGACCTAGTGATTCCCGCGAACGGTCATATTCACTTCGAGCCGGGTGGCAAACACTTGATGTTGATGGGCCCGCAATCGCATTTGACCACGGGGCAGAGGGTTGAGATGAACTTCACCTTCGAGTCGGGGGAAAAGCAAACGGTGTCGGTTGAGGTGGCGGGCCGCTAGTCTGGCGTTCTGTAATGCATAAACCGCACACGGTTGTGCGCAAAAAGCCGTTCGGGAATGCTGTCCCGAAGAAGGTTGTTGCTTGCCTAACACTCGCTCCAGAAAGACGCTTCGTCTGTAGAATCGCACTTTTTAGATGGCGGTACACGTCCATTTTTGGAGGCGTATAAATTGTCCTGTGCGGTACGTTCACCGAGTAGCGAAGAATCGACATGGCTCTTGCCAACTGCAGATTTGTGCCACTGTAATGGGCGATGCAGCATTGGTGCCAGTTGGATTAAATTATTTAATTCAGCAACATAGCCGACGGAGGTACAATGTTTATCCGCACGCTGATGACGCAATTCCGCTTGCTAACGAAAACCCGTCTTGTTCAGTGCATAACCGGTGTAAGATGGAACCGCGCTGCGTAGATATTCAGGAGAACAGCCATGCCACCGAAATTGAACGGCGTCGATCATATTCACGTTTACGTTGCCAACTGGGATGAGGCCGAAGGGTGGTATGGGACCGTACTGGGTTTCAAACGGGTTGAGGCACTCATGTCGTGGGCGGTCAAAGGCGGTCCGCTGACCTTGGAAAACACAGAACGTAATGTCCATCTGGCGCTGTTCGAGCGAGAGGGCCACGCGGGCTCGTCCGCCATCGCCTTCGGTGCGAGCGGTAAAGAATTTCTGGCCTGGAAAACTTACCTTGAAGATAAGGGTCTCGAACTCAGAGTCACGGACCACAAGCTGGCTTACTCGTTATACTTCAACGATCCCGATCAAAATATGCATGAGATAACCACCTACGAACGTGATTATGTTGCAGAATTTTTAGGATAGGCGACACTAACCAGACGGATTCAGATAGTACATTCGTAAGTCTGATTTCGTCGTACCGGAGGCCAAACACGCCTTGTCTACGACGAACAGTTAATGACATTGAGCGACATAATAAATCGGCCATTTTTACGTCTTGACGACTAACGAAAAATGGTATGCTTGGCCTTCAATCCTGAGCAGTAACTTTAACTCTCTGGAGAGAAATAATGAAAAAGCTCAAGGTCTTTGTAGTAGATTCGCTGAAAGATAGAGAACCCACGTACCTGCTGGTCGCCAATGTTGATCTTGTTGTCATTCGCTATGACGACGAGGTGTCCGTTCTCTATGGTCGATGCGCCCACCGCGGCGCGCTAATGGCGGATGGTCACATCGACGGTAACAACATCATCTGTGGTGTACACGGCTGGGACTACCGGTTTGACACCGGCATCAGCGAGTACAACAATTCTGAGATTCTGCACAAATTCACCGCCTGGGTTGAAGACGGCGCTGTTTACGTCGACGAGGACGAAATCGGCGGCTGGGAAAACAAGCATCCGCAGCAATTCGACCGGGATGCTTATCAAGGCCTGTATCAAGACCATACCGGCACAGTCGACGAACCACACGTTCATATCATCAGCCAGTTGGCAGCCGAGGGGCTGACCAAACTTGGCCATCATGGCCCGATGGCCGCGATGGGTGTTTCGCGCAATGAACTGCCTAAGTGGGACGACATACAACTTAACGTCGCGCAATTACACCGTATGCCGCTTCTGGACGATGTCGATGTGGGCACCAGTGTTGTTATCGGTTCGCAAGCAAAAAAGCCGCTGCAGCTGGATATTCCGCTGTTCGTATCAGATATGAGTTTTGGTGCCTTGTCGGAAGAAGCGAAACTCGCACTGGCGGCTGGTGCGGAGCTTGCAGGCACCGGTATATGTTCCGGTGAGGGCGGTATGCTGGCCGAAGAGCAAGCCGCGAATTCGCGTTATTTTTATGAGTTGGCGTCGGCGCGGTTTGGTTTTTCCTGGGACAAAGTACAACGCTGCCAGGCCTTCCATTTCAAAGGTGGCCAGGGCGCTAAGACTGGCACCGGTGGTCATCTTCCCGGGCGTAAAGTGCAAGCAAAAATTGCCCAGGTTAGGGGCTTGCAAGTCGGCCAGGATGCGATCTCGCCCGCGACCTTTCCCGAATGGCATTCACTATCACAGTTTAAGGAGTTTGCCGCTGAGGTGCGCGAAAAAACTGGTGGCATCCCGGTAGGTTACAAGCTGTCGGCGCAACATATAGAGAAAGACATCGATGCCGCGCTGCAAGTGGGTGTTGACTACATTATCCTCGATGGCAGAGGCGGTGGTACGGGCGCAGCGCCGCTAATCTTCCGCGACAATATATCGGTGCCCACCATACCGGCGCTGGCGCGAGCTCGCAGGCACCTGGATTCCAGTGGCCGTCGCGACATAACCCTTATCATCACAGGCGGGATGCGTGTGCCAGCCGATTTCATCAAAGCATTGGCGCTTGGAGCAGATGCCATTGCGCTATCCAATTCTGCATTGCAAGCCATCGGCTGTCTCGGAATGCGCGCCTGCGATTCAAACAATTGCCCGGTTGGCATCGCGACGCAGAAAGAGTCACTGCGTGCACGCCTGATCGTTGATCAAGCAGCGCAGCGCCTGCAACGTTTTTTCTCAGCAAGCGTTGAACTGATGCAAGTGATGGCGCGCGCCTGCGGACACGATCAGCTTAACCAATTTGCTGTTGACGATCTGACTACGTTCAAGAAAGACATGACCGAGCTGAGCGGCGTGCGTTTCGGTGGTGTTAGCGCATAACGGCCTGTTAATAAGAAAACAAGGGAGTTTTGTATGCTGCAGGGCTGCCCGCGTCAATCGCGCTGTGGCCGGTGCTTATCAAGCGATTATTTTTCGCTACGAACAGAACAAATTAGCGGCAGTATCTACTGTGTGCAAGCACCAGAATGAGCCTTTCAGTGAAGGCCATGTGATCAACGGCTGCATTATCTGTCCCTGGCACGGATTTTAATATCAGCCGAAGGACGGTTGTTCACCGCCGCCCTTCACCGAAAAAATCGCTACTTACGAACTCAAACTGGAAGGCGAGCATGTGTTATTGAACCCACGCCCTCTGCTGGACGGAACAGCGCGGCCGGTCACTACGTCGCAACAGAGTGTTTGGTCAGGGTCAGTGGTTGGTAACTGAGACGCAATCCATCAGTGGATTTCTAAGCAACGACCCGTACCCGATATTACACACAAGCGGCGCTAAGCCTCACTCGGTTATGTTGGTGATGCAAGACAAAAAAGCATCCCAGGCCATCGTAGACGCGCTGGTTGGTAACCACGTCAGTATCGCTGGTGTGCCGATCGCGCGCGGTGGATGGGAGTTGCTGGAGCTACGCGGAGCAGACGCCATCAAAGCATCGCACGCATTGCCGGGAGCCAACTTCCCGACGGCCTTGCCGCTGCATAGTCAATCCATGAGTATGCCATTGTATTTTTCTCCTTTTTACCTCAATAGGCTATTCTCGAAAATCAGATTAATGGTGGACAAAAAGCTTGATTGAAGTTGAGAGTGTTCGGTTTTGATGCGGGCGCTGCTCCAGCGTCGTTCCAAAGTATAGATTGTCAGCGTCAATATAGAAGACGTCAATTTCATCGATATCGAATGGCACCCAGTTAAATCCAAGTTCGGGCTCGCGATCGGCAGCATTTCTATCATCACCTTAGGGATTAGGGTTGCGGGCATATTCAGGGGTATTGAACGGCGGCTTCCTCGTCACTGCGGCTGTTCAATCAATGACATTTTGGCGTCTGCGATCGGCAGAAAACGGCCACAACCGCTCGGTTGAGCAAATCCCCCATAGTCTTTTTATAACCCGCTCAGCAGACGGTGACAATCCTAGATTGGGAGTTTGTAAACAGAGATTACCGCTCTGTCGTAGCTAATTTTAAGGCTAGGCCAACAAACACTGTACCGGCGACTCGATTCATGATGGTTTGTGTTTTCGTTGAGCGCTTCAACCACTCACCAAGGAAACCCGCGCCCCAGGCCACCGACGCGAACACGAGGATCGTTGCTAGAATGAAGATGCCTCCGAAAAGAACTATTTGCGCAGCTACAGAGCCGCGCATCGGGTCTGCGAATTGCGGTAGAAAAGCCAAAAAGAATACGGCCACCTTTGGGTTCGTCACGTTCATTATTATGCCGCGACCGTAAAGACGTCGCAGGCTAGTTTGCCGACCCCCTTCTTCGGACAATTCCGACGTACCCGCCCGAAATGCCTGCCACGCGAGATAGAGCAAATACGTGCCGCCGGCAACCTTCAAAAGCATAAACGCTAGCGCCGACGCCTGAAACACCGCAGCAACACCAACCGCTACTGCGGTTGTATGGACCAATAGGCCGGTACATAGACCAAGGGTGACAACCAGTCCCGCTAGTGGCCCGTACAAGGCGGACTGAGTAAGCACGAATATATTGTCTGGCCCAGGAACGAGTCCAAGCACCACCGACGCCCCGAAAAAAACTATACAAATATCTAAAGGAATCACTTTGCTCTGAGGCTTCTTTATTAAAAATTCAAATACTAACAATATTCTGAATCGGCTGCTGCATTATAAGAGCCACTAGTTGGTCAAAAACGAGTGACCGCTATAGGTATTTTCACTTGTACATAGACATGATGGCCACCGCCTCAAATGGGTCGACACCGGCATGTCGTCGCTTTGTGTATTTATTGACAGCTTACTCTTCCGTAAGTTGTCGATCAAATTAACCTTTGCGGTGGGCTGCGAACGGGGAGAACCGTCCACTTGCCGACAGTCAGTTTATTGGCTGATGAGTTGAAAACTGACCTTCAAAACATCAGTCGTACCAAAAGTTTTTTGAGCGACGATAGCGAGTGGGAAATCACATAGTGATTTGCGCTGCAAGCATGCATTTGGTTCATAGTCGGTCGTTAAGTGGCAGTGTAGACGGATACTGCGATGACGTATTTACTGCCTCCCCAGAATTGCCCGCGCATTTTCAATTGTCAATTCATAGTCTTTTCCAATATGAGATGAGCCTGAAGCGGAGTAAAACCCAGGAAGCTGTTTCCAATATAAAGTGAGCCTGAAATAGCCCTTATTGTCGTTCATGATCGGCGGATGAAAACGATCATGAGCTTGGAACAACTGAACACTCTGGATGCCGTCAAACAATTTCTCGACGGCACACAGGAAGTAGTCTTCAATGTGGCGGCGGATAAGCCTGAGCGCTACCGCTGGGTGCAGAAAACTCTGGTGAAGCACCAATACTTACAGCTGGGTAAACCTGACCGGGGAACCGTCACCCGCTACCTGATGAAGGTAACAGGCTACTCCCGAGCCCAGACCAAACGCCTGATAAGCCAATACGTTAAGACCGGCACCGTCTTAATGAAGCCCGCTCGCCGTAATGGCTTCAAGCGCGCCTACACGGAGGCCGATATTCGCCTGTTGGCGAGCATGGATGAACGCCACGGCCAGCCCAGTGGTCCTGTACTCAAAAAACTGTGTGAGCGGGCTTATCAGCGCTTTGGCCAGGCCGACTATCGACGTCTGGCGGGTATTTCAGTTTCTCATCTGTACAACCTGCGGGCCTCCAGGACCTATCAGCGGCAGCGCTGTGTCTTGATAAAGACACGACCCAAGGCAGCCTCTATTGGCCAGCGGCGCAAACCGTGCCCAAACGATCAACCGGGCTATATCCGCATTGATTCTGTTCATCAAGGTGATCAGGACAAACGCAAAGGAATCTACCACGTCAATGCCGTGGATGAGGTGACTCAATTCCAGATCATCGTCACGCTGGAACGTATTAGTGAGGAGTTTATGCTGCCAGCCCTTGAGCAGATTCTGGCTGCCTTCCCCTTTAAAATACGGGGCTTTCACGCAGACAATGGCGGCGAATATATCAACTACACCGTTGCTCAGCTACTAGACAAGCTGCACATCGAATTTACCAAATCACGACCTCGGCACAGTAACGACAATGGGTTGGTTGAGAGTAAGAATGGCTCAGTCATTCGCAAACTCTATGGCTACACGCACATACCTCAGCAATATGCCGCGGACTTCATCGAACTCAATAGTCAGCAGGTCTACCGGTACGTCAACTTCCACCGGCCTTGCTATTTCCCCACCACAATCACCGACGATAAGGGCAAGCAGCGGAAGAAATACCGCTACGAGGACATGATGACACCCTATGAGAAGTTCCGCTCCTTGGTCAAACCCAGCCAGTACCTGAAGCCGGGGGTCACCTTCAGAAATCTGGATGCATTCGCGAATGAAATGACGGATAATGAAGCCGCTGAGCAGCTAAATTCAGCGCGAAATCACTTATTTAAACAACTCCATGAGCGACTCAAGATAAGGGCCTAATACACCCTCCCTTCAGGCTCATTTCTGGATTGGAAAATACTTTCATCGTCCGCCGCTGCTTCTATTCGTTTTATAAGCTCGGAGCGGACTCTGAGCTTGGTAGCGTGATGGTGTGAAAAATTGATTTGCTTGAATTCATCTGCTTTTGCGCGGGCCCTATCCATAAGCGACGCCGCATTAACAACTTCATCAAGAATACCGGCCAACATCGCTGTCTCGGGTGAAAACAGCTCTCCCGTAATTGCGGTTCTGTTAAAATGTGCCGGGGTTAACCTCCCTCGTGCTACTTCAACTGCGAATTTGGGTACCGTCATGTTGATGCGTACTTCATTCATTCCAAGCGAATAGGTGCCGTCAACGCCTATGCGATAGTCTGTAGACATCAAAATAAACGCACCCATTGGGTAAGAATGGCCGTTGCATGCAGTTATCACCGGGACTGGAAAGGCAAGCAATCGTAAGCACAATGATGCACCTGCGCGCAAAATCGCCAACGCCGATTCAGGACTTTCGACAAGTTCGTTGAGGTTGAAGCCAGCGGAAAATATACCTTCTCTACCGGTAAATATTGTTACGGCTTGATCTCTGACTGCGTTATCCAGCGCGGCATCAATCAGGGCAAATACTTCGGTAGATAGCGCATTTGCCTTTCCGTCGTCGAATTCTATTACAGCTATTCCATCTTTTGTTTCATAAGTTACACTCATGCTAATCTCCTAGCTCGTTCAGCTAGATATGGACTCAACACCTCACGACAGCAGCAGGGGCATTTTATGTGGCGAAGCGGAAGTATGCTTTTAAATGACCAAGTTGATTGCTTCGTTAGATGCCGGTCTATAATTTTGCATCACAGTTCGCCCTCGTACAGGATGACATGAATACCTGGTGGATCCTCCAAATACAAATACCTGCTGCCCCAAGGGCGTTCCTCTGGTCCACTAAGACCGAATCCCTGACTAGTTTGACAAGCTCTGCCGAGTTTTCTTTGATCATCTGGCCGGACGATAGTCGTTCAATGTTGGCGTGTATCAATAGCGTTTATGTAGTCCGTCTTGCTGCGATCGCCCATAACCCTGCAGCCGAAAGCAGCGATCCACCCGCGAGGTTAAATCGACGCTGTGCACGCGATGAAGTCAATAATCTTCTCGCGGATCCAGCAAATATTGCGTACAGCGAGGAATTGAGGGTTGCCAGAATCACGAAGGTCGTTGATAGAATCCACAATTGTTGTGCAACAGGCTTATCAGCAGTGATGAACTGCGGTAGAAAAGCAACGAAGAAGATAATGCCTTTGGGGTTAAGCGCTGTGACTAGCCAAGTATTAGCGAATAGCCGCCATCTGGAACCAGGAGCATTGGGTGTTGCGATTTCAAGGGGCGAAAAACCAGCGCGCAGTAGTTTGATGCCCAGAAACAAGAGATATAACCCTGCTACCCATTTAACTGCGGTGAACCACACAGCCGAAGTCGCAAGGAGGGCACCTAGGCCGAGCAACGAAACAACTAGCGCTGTGGAATCCCCCAACGCGACAGCCATTACCAGAGGCATCTTCGCGCTTTTTCCATGCGCTACAGAGTAGCTAATCACCGTCAAAATGGTCGGCCCGGGGATCACAAGCATTGCTGTGGAGGCCGCGACGAACGCAAGCCATAATTCAACAGACACGAAAGTAGCTCTCTTCAGAAAGTGTCAATTGTTCTAACCTAATCGAATTTGCAGAAACGATGCCGCTCAGACTTGATAGGAATTGTGTAAAAAAATACAGGAGAAGTAAATCGCACTGACGTGTTAGTACTATTGGGTTATATCACTTATCAAGAAGCGTGGGGCAAAATGACACATGTATTGGAAAATGGACAGCATCCATTCCGGCGGCTGCTTCTACATCTTCAGCACTGTCCAAGGGGCGGAGCGCACGCCTGACACAGACATGCTCGGAGCAATCTAACGCAATTTGTACTCGGTCAGTAATAGCCGCCGAACAAGTAACTTGTTGAAGGGGCTGTACCTTGGTAAAACTGGCCTTATGTCATTTGCAATTAGGTCATAATTGTTCGATTATTCTGTAATGAATCTTGAACTGCAAAGCCAACGTCTGGTATTCACACCATTTACACCAGACGATATTGACCTCTCTTTAGAGATGTTTACGGATCCGGCAGTCGTTAAGTATGCGGGCGCAGTCATGAATGAGACGACGATAAAAAGCAACATGTCGAACTGGACAAAGAGAGGAGGCGACGGTTGCATCGGAATCTGGATCGTCTCGGATCGCAGGACGAGGGAAAAGTATGGAAGCGCGGCGTTACTACCTATGCCGGTTGACGAGGACGACACGGATTTTAGCCTTGTTGTTCCAGGTGCGATGCCGAAAGGTGATATTGAAATCGGCTATTACTTGAAGCGCTCAGCGTGGGGATGTGGCTACGCCACCGAGGCTTGCCGTCGGTTACTTCAATTCGCCTTTCAACAAACGCCGCTGAAGGAAGTGGTCGCAACGTTTCATAAAGACAATTTCGCGTCCAGACGGGTTTTGGAGAAAGCAGGATTCACTGACCGTGGAACTATGCGGTGTTACGGCGATGACGGTCTAAATTTTCGTATCACCCGCGACGAATGGTTGAAGCAACAATCAACCTAGTCACGCTCAGAATGGAATGTCCGCAGTGGGTCGATAGCGCCACTTCACCGCTTCGAGCGTTCATAGGCAGCTTATTCTTGCTCGAGCTGACGATCAATTTAACTTTTGCGGCAGGCTCTGAACTGGTAGAACCGGCCACAACCGGTCACTCGGTTAATGCAGGTGGCTAGGAAAACGGACGCTAACAGCCCGCTTGTAGGACCCTGTGGTCCCACAAGCAGTTTTTAGGCTTTTATTTGGTTCTAGCGTAATGGTTCTTAACAAGCGCATTATCATAAACCTCTGTGTTTTTGTGCGTAAACTTCAACGGCTCAACCAGACTACCAAATAGAGGAATACCCCCACCAAGTAAGATGGGGATTCTGGTGACAATAAGCTCATCGATTAGATCTGCGGCCAAGAAGCTTTGGATTACCAAGCCACCATCAATATAAAGATTCTTAAAACCCTTTGCTTTGAATGGGCTATAGAAATAGCCTCTTCGGGTGATCCCGAAATAAACTCCACTTTGCTAGATAACTCAGACGGAACCTCATTTAGTGTAGAGCTTAGAACGAATACTTTTCCTTCGTAGGGCCACTCATCAAATGTTAGTACTTTCTCGAAAGAGTTACGCCCCATCATTAAGGCATCAATATTCTTAATGAATTCTGAATAGCCGTAGTCGCTATTGTTCGGATTTGGTGAGTCGTGAAGCCAATCAATGCCTCCATCGCTAGTTGCAATGTATCCGTCAATGCTGGTGGCTATGTATACGTAATTCAAATTTGTGATGCTCTCTGTTTTTGAGGCCTAACAGCCGGCTTGTAGGACCCTGTGGTCCCACAAGCAGTTTTTATGTTTTGAGCCATTTATACATTACGAATGCGTCAACAAATTTTTGTGTTGGATGCTTGAAAGCTCTTGGCAGCCGTCCAACAGTTTCAAAGCCAAGTTTATTCCATAACCTAACAGCGCCTTCGTTGCTAGCTGCAACAAGATTAAATTGCATTGCTTTATAACCTAACTCAATAGCGACCTTTTGGGAATGTTCGCACATTAATGTTGCTAAGCCTCTACCTCTGGCGGTGGACGAAACCATATAGCCACAATTGCACACGTGATCACCAGGGCCTGTATGGTTTGTTTTAATATATTATGTGCCCAGCACCCGCTCATTATCCTCCGCAATGTATGTTTTTCGAGGCAATTGCATCCATAGCCTTTTTGCTTCCTCTTTCGATGTATTTTGCGGATAAGCATAGGTGTCGCCAGCAGACGTGACTTCGTGAAAAATTGGCCAAATTTCATCAAAATCATTTTCTTCTGCTTCTCTAATATCCATCAGTCCTCAGTTACCTCTTTGAAACATAACAGCCGGCTTGTAGAACCCTGCGGTCCCACAAGCAGTTTTTATGGATTTAGCGGATTGTCGCACTTTTTTAAGTTAGAACATACGGATATGCAATATTTGTAAAATCGGGATTTCCCGCATAACGAGACCCCGTTTTCCGGGACAATTGAAAGAGACGATACTGCTTGGTCCAGGGTATTTCATCCGAATGCTAGGGTGAACGTCAGCTAACGGGGTCGAATAAAGAATTTTGTTGAATGACAGGTCGACCGCGTCGATTTTGACCGTTGACCGCTCAACGACAGCAATGTGATCATACACCCGCCAATCGGAGCTGGAAAATCTGTAGTCAGAAATATAAGCACCCGGCCATGACCGGCCGGTTGACCAATTGGGTGATAGTAAAAAGCTGACGGTCGATGTGTCAATGCGCGATAGCACTACCATAGGTTGAATATGTCGCGGCTGCGCGCGATATATCCTTATTCGTTATGCGGCATTACCGGATCATCAAGTAGCTTACCGGCCGCCATTGGCTCGAGCGGATCGCTTGGATAAATGCCGCCTTCGCGAGATCGTTGCTGGGTCTGAGCAGCTCGGCGGCATCACATTCCGAGCGGTAAGATGGAATTCACATGCCTTATCTGAGTCTCTGGAAGACACGTGGATCGATCGCCGCAGCGCCCAACATGCCACCCGAAAGAGCTCCAGCGATTCCTGGGCTCATAACGTCCTGGCCTGCCAAGAATAGACCGGGAACGGGCGTGCGCGCGTTGAGTGCGTCTGACAACATGCGGCGCGGGGTCGTTTCGACGCCATAGAACCCGCCCTTCTCGTGGCCGGTGAATGATGCAGTTGCGAGTGGCGTGCCAAGTTCATGGTAGACGATAAGCGGTGCCAGGTCTGGGAACCTCTCCGTGAAGAAGTCCATCATCCTGGACTCAATACTCTGCTTGAACGATGCCCACTCGTCGGCACGTTGATCAGCACCTCCGTCCGCAAATTCAACCACCGACGACCAATCGGCCCAAAGCAGCATATCACCAGTGTGCTTGTTCGTCGGACCTGGATCATGAGTGGGATTCTTGAGAGACGAAAACGACACAAACATCATTGAGATTGGCTCGCTGCCCGCCGCTGCCCAGATGGCATCATTGGTGTCCCAGCTTTCGTAAAACCAGTGGTTCGAGCGCGTCGCCCCGTGTTGGGCGATGTCTCCCTCGAAGCCGAGAAAGAGATCGAAGTGGCAGATCGACGGCTTGAAAGTAGCTATCTCGCGAGCCCAGTGCTGTTGCCGAATGTTCTCCGGTAGCAGGTGCTTCACGGTTTCACCGGCGCCGATCGCCGAGACGATGAAGGGCGCATTGTCTTCTTCACCGGATTTGGTGCGCACACCCACGGCTTTGCCATCTTCTAGCAATATCTCACTAACCGGGGTTCCAGCGCGGGCACTGCCACCCGCCGCTTCGATCACCGGAACAAGTCCCCTTGCGATGGCGGCGGCACCGCCGACGGGATAGGCGGCGCCTTCAAGATAGTGACCTATGATAGTGGCGTGAATGGCGAAACTCGCTTCTTTCGGTTTGCCGCCATAGGTGCCCCACTGCGCTGACAACACGGCGGCGAGCTTCGGATTGCTGATGAGTTCCGCGATGACCTCACCAGTCGTGCGACTGCACCAGCGCTGGATCTTCCTCTTATTCCACCAGTGATGGGCGGACCTGAATGGCTCGGGCATTGCTCGCTCGCGACCCACCATGTGCCCGGCTTCCTCCGCCGACAGCAACGCTTCGAAGTAAGCATCAATTTCAGCAACAATATCGGGGAAGCGGTCCTTAAGCTCCATCTTGTAGGCTTCAGCCGGGCGCCCTACTGATATCTCGAAACCATCCGGGAAGTGCAGCGTGTCATAGACGGTGCCGACCGAGCGAAACTCGATTGTTCCGCCGCTGAGCCAGTCCAGGATCCGGCCCGCGAGTTGGTCATGGCCGAATGTACCGCAATAGTGGAGGCCGACATCCCAGGTGAAACCATTGCGAGTAAAAGCGTGAGTCAGTCCGCCAATCGCCTGCGCTTGCTCAAGTAGCAGGACTTTATGATCCAACCGGGAAAGCGCAGCGGCCGTCGTCATTCCGCCCATGCCAGACCCGATTACAATGACATCGAACTCGTTTGCTGACCGTTTAGCTGTCATTTGACGGCATCTCCTCTTCTCATTTGTATGTCCGAATAGTTCGAACGGTGTTAACAGCTGGGATATCCCATGCGTCAGTAAATTTGCTGTCAACAATCCGCCAAACAACGACAGCATCAATTTCAATAATGTTACCTTCCAAGGTCATGCTATTGCATACTTGAGTGATTACAAGTTCATTTCCTACTGGACGAGCATCAATTACATTCACTTGGAAACTACTGTTAGTTGTTTCATCCAGCTTTGCAAAAAAGCTTTTCAACCCCTCAAGTCCATGATGTTCGCCTTCCAATTCGGGTAGCTTTGGATTGAAATAGTGCCAGATGAATGTGTCTGAAAAAATACTTGCGCATGCATCCAGATTTTTAATATCGAGTTTAATCAGGAGAGACATGTTGGGGTGTGCTATTTCTGTCATTTTAAATTCCTTTTATCAGTGATTAAATTTGGCTATATCCGGATTTCGCAACGATCAATAAGGGTTTAAGACTACCATTGTAGAACTTCATGAGCGTTTACACTGTACGAAACTT
>RCMY010003531.1_pt1 | contig 13799 bp, 11 predicted proteins | sample 2041341 | NCBI WGS metagenome assembly RCMY01 (sample SAMN09708234, study PRJNA481090) | Marine sediment metagenome, whole genome shotgun sequencing project. | reverse complement strand
TCGCCGACACCCAACTGACGGTGTCTCCGGTTGCTGGGCCCTTCCTCGTCACCTCGCAGTCCACCAACGTGACGGTGCCGGGTGGCGGGGCTGGCACGGTGACCTGGGACGTGGCTGGCACCAACACCGCCGCAATGGCCACCAACGTGAAGCTCTCGCTGTCGACCGACGGCGGGCGCACCTACCCCCGCGTTCTGGTGGCCAGCACCCCTAACGACGGCAGTGAGTCCGTCATCTGGCCCAACGCCGGCACCACCCAGGCCCGGGTGAAGGTCGAGGCGGTCGACAACTACTTCTTCGACCTCAACGACGCTGACTTCACCATCACCTCCGACAGCACCCTCACGCTGGGCGGGAACACTCCGGGTACCTTCACCGGTGACTACTCCGACGCTCTGGCCACCCAGCCGAAGGTGACGGCCTCCTCGACGGCCGCCAACGGCTCGTCCATCACGGGAGTCGCCTCCGGACTGCCCGCCGGTATGGCGGTGACGAAGCAGAACGTTTCTGCTGGCGGGGTTCGACCGGGCACCGCTGACTTCGTCGTGACTGGAACGGCCACCGCAGCTCCCGGGACCTACCCGGTCACCCTCGTGGTCGATGACGGCAGCGGTCCGCAGGAAGCACCCTTCACCGTGGTCGTCACAGCGGAGGACGCGACCGCGTCGTACACCGGGCCGACGGAAGTCTCCGCCGACAGCGACGATGAGACAGCACCGATCAACATGACCGCCATGGTCCAGGAGGCGGCCGACGGCGCGTTGGGCGACATCACCAAGGCCACGGTGACCTTCACCGACACCGCGACCAGCGAGGTGCTGTGCGCCAACCGGCCGGTATCCGCCACCGGTGCCGGAGTGGGTACGGCGTCGTGTGCTGTGGTTGCGGATCTGCCAGAAGACGACGGGCGTACCTACTCCGTGGCCCTGACCGTCGCAGGTAGTTACACGGGGACGTCGGCCACCGACACCGGCGTGACCGTCACTCAGAGCGACGCTCCGAGCGACACCACTCCGCCGCAGACGACCATCACCTCCGGTCCGAAGAACGCCCGCTTCCACCTCGACCGGACGGTCACCTATCGCTACACCTCTGAACCCGGCGCCACCTACATCTGTTCGTTCGGTGACCTGAGTGGCGCCTGCCCTACCTCGGGGGAGATCACCTTCATGGGGCTGAAATCGGGCGCGACCTATCGGTTCACGGTGGCCGCGACGGATGCGGCTGGCAACACCGACGTCAGCCCGGCGGTCGCCACGATGGTGATGCCGTACAACGACCGTGCGTTGAAGGTCACCAAGAAGCGGTGGGCCAAGAAGCGGGCCAAGGGCAGCTACTACGGCACCTACCTTCTGGCGAAGCGGAAGAGGTCCACCCTGACCATGCGGGTCCGCAAGGCCACCAAGTTGTCGTTGGTGCTCACCCGGGTGCGTCGTGGCGGCATGGTCGACGTCTACCTCGGGAAGCAGAAGCTGCGGACCATCAAGATGACGGGCAAGTCGACGAAGAAGCGGGTGGTGACCTCGATCGCCCGCTTCTCCAGCCCACGCACGGGCACGGTCCGGATCGTGTCCCGCAACAACCGGCCCGTGCGGGTCGAGGGGTTGGGCGTGCGCACCAGCGCCGCGACCCGGCCGTAGAAGCCCGGGGGTTTCGTGGTCGGGGGTTGAGAAGGCTGGCCGCGGGGAGTCTTCGACCCTCTTCAACCAGCGGAGGCGTGTGCAGTCGCCCACACCTGCCCGAAAATGCGGCGCCGGAGCGGCGTACGGCCTAACGTTAGGGCCAAGACTTCTGCGTCAGCCCCTAGAGGGTTGCGCCGGGCCTCGATCGTCCAGTGCCGGACGCCTCAGGGGGCCACCCCCCAATGCCCGCCCTGCGCGCGCACTGACCAAGTATCGGAGCACTTCGTTGAGCACTCTCACGCCTCCCGGGTCGGCCCCCGGGGCCATCCCGGCCCAGTTGACCGAACTCGAGCCCACCGTCCGTAACGCTCTGCGTTCGCCGAGGATGCTGCGCACCGAGGTGCTGGCCGGTCTCGTGGTCGCTCTGGCCTTGATCCCCGAGGCGATCGCCTTCTCGATCATCTTGGGGGTCGACCCTCGGATCGGTCTGTTCGCGTCGTTCACGATGGCCGTCTCGATCTCGTTCCTCGGCGGTCGTCCGGCGATGATCTCAGCCGCGACCGGAGCCATCGCCCTAGTCCTGGCGCCGCTGTTTCGCGAGTACGGCTACGAGTACCTGATCGCCACGGTGCTACTGGGTGGCGTCCTGCAGGTCGTCCTGGCGTTGGGCGGGGTCGCGAAACTGATGAGGTTCATCCCGCGATCGGTGATGGTGGGCTTCGTCAACGCGCTGGCGATTCTGATCTTCCTCTCCCAGATCGATTACATGATCGACGTCCCGTTCGTGGTCTACCCCATGATCGCCGCCGGCATCGCCATCATTGTGCTGCTGCCCCGCGTCACCACCGCTGTGCCCGCGCCCCTGGTGGCGATCGTGGCGCTGATGGCCTTCACTGCCCTTGCCGCTATCACCGTCCCCACGGTCGGAGACGAGGGTCCGCTGCCCGACAGCCTGCCCTCCCTCCTCCTGCCTGACGTCCCGGTCAACTTCGAGACACTGAAGATCATCGCGCCCTACGCCTTGGCGATGGCGCTGGTCGGGCTCCTGGAGTCGTTGCTGACCGCCAAACTGGTCGACGACATCACCGACACCCACTCCGATAAGACCCGCGAGGCCTGGGGCCAGGGCGCCTCCAACATCATCACCGGCTTCTTCGGCGGCATGGGTGGTTGCGCGATGATTGGTCAGACCATGATCAACGTGAAGGCTTCCGGGGCCCGTACGCGCATCTCGACCTTCCTGGCCGGGGTCTTCCTGCTGACTCTCGTTGTCGGTCTGGGTGACGTGGTGGCTGATCTCCCGATGCCGGCCCTGGTCGCGGTCATGATCATGGTCGCGGTCGGGACCTTCGACTGGCACAGCGTCATGCCGTCGACCCTGCGGCGGATGCCGAAGAGCGAGACCGCCGTGATGCTCTCCACCGTGGTCGTCGTGGTGGCGACCCACAACCTCGCGATCGGTGTCGGCGTCGGGGTGCTGGTGGCCATGACGCTCTTCGCGCGCCGCGTCGCGCACCTCGCCACGACCACCCGCGAGCTCGTGGTCGACGAGGACGGTTCACAGAAGGCCGTCTACACCGTCACCGGTGAGTTGTTCTTCGCCTCCAGCAACGACCTCTACACCCAGTTCGACTACACCCACGACCCCGAGCACGTGGTCATCGATCTCACCCAGTCGCACGTGTGGGACGCCTCGACGGTCGCCTCGCTCGACGCGATCACCACGAAGTACCACCGCAAGGGCAAGCGGGTCGAGGTGCGCGGACTCAACGAAGCCAGTGCGTCGATCCACGGGCGTCTGACCGGCAACCTGCCCGGCGCCTGACCCGCCACAGCTGGAGGGGGGTCACCCCTACAGGTGTTGAAAGCGGACCTCGCTTCAGGCAAGTTTTTGGGGATAGCCACGACTACGTTCGTGGACCCCGAATCCGAAAGAGGTCTTTTCTGTGAAGTCCGCCTACACCGTCCCCGGTCTCACCAACGAGCAGGGCCAGCGCGTCGCCACGCTCCTCCAGGGTCGCCTGAGCGCCTACAACGATCTGCACCTCACGCTCAAGCACATCCACTGGAATGTCATCGGGCCGCACTTCATCGCCGTGCACGAGATGATCGACCCGCAGGTCGAACTCGTGCGTGGCTACGCCGATGCGGTCGCCGAGCGCATCGCCACCCTGGGTGGTGTGCCGAAGGGCACCGCAGACGCCATCATCGAGGACCGGACCTGGGCCGACTACTCCCTGGGCCGCGACACCGTGATGGCCCACCTCGGAGCCCTGGACAAGGTGTACGTCGGCGTCATCACCTCGCAACGCGAGATCATTGCCGAGCTGGGTGAGCTCGACCCCATCACCGAGGACATGGTCATCAGCCACACCGCGGAGCTCGAGCAGTTCCAGTGGTTCGTGCGCGCGCACCTCGAAGACATGGGGGGATCGCTCAGCACGGAGGGCACCTCCAGCGAGACCGCAGCTGCCGACGCGAGCCGCACGGAGGTCTAACCCCCCTCCACATGTTTCTCCACAGGGTGTGGAGGTTTACCCTTGCCCTATGAGCGCTACTGCCGATGACCCCGCTTCGATGCTGACCATCGGTGATCTCGCCGAGCGGACCGGGGTCACTCCGGCCACGTTGCGGATCTGGGAGCAGCGCCATGGGTTCCCCGAACCGCTGCGCAGGGCCAGCGGTCACCGCCGCTACGCCGTCACTGAGGTCGACACGGTGCGCAACGTGGTGGCCCAGCGGGACAGCGGCGTGCGTCTGGATGTGGCCATCTCCCGGGCCATCGATCAGGCCAAGCGGTCGGCCCGTCCCGGCTCTCCCTCGGTGTACGCCGACATCCGTCGCCGGCACCCCATGATCCCGGTCCACCGCATGCACAAGTCCACGTTGTTAGCGATGTCCTGGGCGATCGAGGACGAGTGCAGTGCCACCGCCCAACGGGCCCACGTGTTCGGCGCCTTCCAGTACCCCCGGCACTACGCTTCGTCGCAGACCCGGTGGGAGGAGCTGGCCCGGATCTCGCAGTCCACCTTCGCTTTCGCCGCCTTCACCCCCGATCAGGTCTCGCAGGCGCCCGTTAGTGGTCCGACCCTGGTGTCGCTCACCGAGGACGCCCCCATGCAGCGGGAATGGGCCGTCATCCTCGACGGGGACCGGCTGGCGGTCGTCCTGACGGCCTGGGAGTTGCCCGGTCAGTACGACGTGCCCGACCGTGACCGCCTCTTCGAGGCCGTGTGGACCGTGGATCCCTCGGTGGTCCGGGACGCCTCACGGGTCTGCCTGCAGGTTGCTCAGCATGCAGGGGTGGAAGTGAGCGACGAGGTGATCCATGACCTGGGAGCCGACCCCCTGCCGGGTGGTGCCGACCCGCAGGCCGCGATGAACCTCTTCAACCGGGTGGTGGCCTACACCGACCGCATCCATCACTCATGACCTCCACGCGGGAGACCGACGTCCTCATTCTCGGTGCTGGGCTCGCTGGCCTGCAGTGCGCCAGAGATCTGGTTGATGCAGGGCTCGATGTCATGGTGTGCGAGGCCCAGGACGGCGTCGGTGGCCGGATCCGCACCGACCGCGTCGATGGCTTCTTGGTCGACCGAGGGTTCCAACTGCTCAACCCGGCCTATCCGGCGGTTCGACGCCTGATCGATGTCGACGCCCTGCAGCTGCAGCGCTTCGGGGCTGGTGCTGCGGTGCGAACCCACGGCGGGCTCGAGGTGCTGGCCGATCCGTTCCGGGCGCCCCGATTCATCGGTGCGAGCCTGCGCGCGGTCGGCGCGCATCCACGTGAGCTGGTGGCGTTGGCTCGCTGGATGCGGCCGGTCCTCTCGGGAGCCCTGCGCCGGCGATCCTTGGCTGCGCATCTGACTCATCATCCCGACCCGCGCACTCTGCGCCAGTCCCTGGATGAAGTTGGCCTCGACGGACTGTTGCGCATGGTGATGGACCGCTTCCTGACCGGGACCCTGCTCGATGACAGCGGTATGACGTCGGCCGACTTCGCGCGGCTCCTGGTCAAGACCTTCGTCGCCGGCACCCCGGGATTGCCCCACGAGGGGATGCAGGCTCTGCCTGAGCAGGTGGCTGCCGCGCTGGGGGAACGGGTGCATCTCCAGTGCCGGGTCGACTCAGTCACCGGTTCTCTCGACTCCTACGTGGTGAAGACCGCCGTAGGGACGGTGCGCGCCCGTCACGTGGTTGTAGCCACCTCGGGTGTGGAGGCTGAACGGTTGACGGGGATGGTTGCTCCTGCCAGCAAAGGCGTTGTCACCGAGTGGTACGCCGCGCCTATGGGATCGGTGCCCATAGATCCGGCCATGCTCTATCTGGACGGCGGGGCCGGCCCGCCGGGACCGCTGGTGAACGCGGTGGTCATCTCAGCAGCGGCGCCCAGCTACGCCCCGGCTGGCTCGCACCTGGTCGCGGCCTCCGCTCTGATGGGTGGTCACCGGACGACGCCGACGAGCGAGGCGATGCGTCGACATGCCAGCGAACTGCTCGGTGTCCCCGACAGTGGCTGGCAACTGGTGCGTCGTCACGAGATCCCTGACGCGCTACCTGTCCAGCCGCCGCCCTTGTCGCTGCGACGTACCGTCCAGGCGCGCGACGGCCTGATCGTCTGCGGTGATCACCGGGACACCGGGTCGATCCAAGGCGCCCTGGTTAGCGGTGGTCGTGCCGCGGCCGCCGTGCTCGCCACCCGCTGACCGTCCATAACTGCAGGAACCGGTCGCGAGATAGGGCCGGATGAGTCAGGACCCACGCGATGGGTACTGGTGATGATGAGGCCCCTGCCGCTCCGGATCCTGCGGCGATCGCCTTGCCTGACCCACCGTTAGGGGTGAAATGGGGCGCAGGACCCTCACCCCAACGGGTGAAAAGGGCTCTGGGGCATGGGCCTGAGCCGCGTCAACCGCAAGAGTTGCCCGTATGGCTCCCCGCAACGTTCTCCCGCACGACGAGCGCAGCGCACGCACCCGGAACTGCCTCGAGCAGGCCGCAGCAATCGGTGCCACCGATCCTGACGCTCGGGATCGACTCCTTGACGAAGTGGTCGAACTCAACCTTCAGGTCGCCCAGGCGATCGCCCGCCGCTACCGCAACCGCGGCGTACCCGTAGAGGACCTCGAGCAGGTGGCCTCACTGGCCCTCGTCCGGGCCGCCCGTCGTTTCGACGCCGCTCACGAACGCGACTTTCTCTCCTACGCCGTCCCCACGATGACCGGTGAAGTCAAGCGCTACTTCCGCGACCTCGGGTGGACCATCCGGCCACCGCGTCGGATCCAGGAGGTCCAGTCCATGGCCCTCGCAGTACGGGACAGCCGGCCCGAACTCGGCCGGTCCCAGAGCGTCGACGAGGTGGCGGCCGAGATCGGTGTCTCAGCAGCGGAGGTGGCCGAAGCGCTGGGCGCTAGCCAGTGCTACCAGCCGCTGTCACTGGACAACTTCCTGGACGCCGAGCCGGGGTCGGGGCAACCCACCTCACAGCCGTTCGTGACCTCCGACGTCGACGAGGTGGAGGCCATCGAGGCCCGGCTGATGTTGGAGCCCGGACTGCGAAGCCTCTCTTCGCCCGAGCGCACCCTGATCCAGTTGCGCTACGTCGAGGGCCTGACCCAGGGTCAGATCGCCCAGCGGCTCGGTATCAGCCAGATGACCGTTTCGCGGCGACTTGCAGCGGTTATCGAGCGCCTGCGCCGAGTGTTGAACCCCACGGGTTCTCACGACGAAGCCGCCTAAAAGCGATCGGTCAGTCGACGACGACGCGGGAGCGGTCGGGCGCGAAGCCGTGCTCCATGCCCCACAGCACCGCCTGCGAGCGGCGTACGACACCCATCTTCTGGTAGGCCGTCCTGATGTGGGTCTTGACCGTGTTCACGGTCACGAAGGTTTGCTCGGCGATCTCTTTGTTGCTCAGGCCGCACACGATGAGCGCCACCGTCTCGGACTCCCGCTCGCTGAGTCCCTCGGTCTGACCGGGCCACGCCCCGGCGAAGGCAGGGGTGCTCCACTCGTCGTCGTGAGTGACCGGGGGCAAGGTCTTGCCGTGCCCGACCGCCTCGATTCGCGCGACGATCTCCGCGATCGGGAGTTCTTTTTCGATGAAGCCGGCCACTCCGGGGAGTTTGGACATCTCGATCGAGGCCTTGTCTCCGCGCCAGGAGAACATCACGACCCGAGTCAGACCACCCTGGCTGAGACCGGGAATGTCGGCGGGTCCCCCTGCGCTCTTGGCGAAGGCGTCGTAGAGCACCACATCCACGTCGCTGACGGGGTTGGACGTGCTGTTGAGCTCGACGACCTCGATCCGATCGGTGTGTGATTCGAGGGCGGCAGCGAGCCCCAGCACCACCAGGTCGAAGTCGTTGACGATGGCGACGCGTACTCGCGGGCGGGACGGGGCAGACATGCGCACAATCTAGTCGGTCTAAACAGTCGGGGGTCTCAAACCGCCGGTTCGAGCGCCGGCTGAGGTCGAGGGCGGGCCATTCGACGCCTGGGGTCACCGAGATCACAGCGCCGCTGGGTGGGTGTGGCGGCCGGCGCGAACTCATACTGCCTTCATGGACGAGGACACCACCTTTGCGAGCCGGACCGTGCGCACGCACCTGTTCCGTGGCGCCATCGGTCTGCCGCTCCTCGTCGCTTCCTTCGCCCTGATTCCGGTCTTCGGAGCCGGCATGCTGCTCCTCGCGCCGGTGGCTGTCTTCTTCCTTCGCGGCTGCCCGACCTGTTGGGCGTTGGGTCTGACCCAGACCAAGGCCCGAGTAGCCCGTGAAGCTGCAGCCGGAAGTCCCGAACTCTCAGCCACATCCGCCACTGAGACCCCTGCGGTGTCGCTGGACCAGTGAGAGTCCGGCCACGCTCACGCGTGGTCGCCGCTCACGCGCGCGCCATGAATCCGCCAATGACTACCCCCGCCGCCGCGGAAGCCCGTCTTGCGTGGCCCGACATCGCCAAGGGTGCCTGCATCGTGTTGGTCGTCTTGCACCACGCGACCAAGCTTTTCGTCGTCGCCATCCTGCCCGCCGAGTTGGACGCGGTGGGCCAAGCGTGGGTGGGGTTCACCGGGGCGCTCAGACCCATCCGGATGCCGCTGTTCTTCCTAGTGAGCGGGTTCTTCGCAGCCGGGGCGGTGACTCGCCCCTGGCCAGCCGCAAGGTCCCGGATCGTGGGTGGGTTCTGGCTTTACGTCGTGTGGCTGACGATCTTCTGGGCCATCTACTCGGTGGACACGGTGATGCCCGCGAACCGCACCCAGGACCTGGCCGACTACGCCGGTGAGTTGGTGTGGGCAGCCACGAGCATGTGGTTCCTCTACGCCTTGGTCGTCTACTTCGTGGTGGCTAAGGTGCTGCGGTTCCTGCCCCCCTCCGTGGTGTTGGCCGCGGCGCTTGCCCTGGCCCTGGCGAAGTCCTGGTATCCCATCGAAGAGGCAAACCGCGCCGCGGTTCTGTTCCACTTGGTCTTCTTCCTCGCGGGTGCCTACTACCCCGCAGTGGTACGCCGCCTCGGAGAGCGGCCCGCCCCTGCTGGACTCCTAGCCGTCCTGTTCGTAGCACTCACCATCGGCACGATCATGGTCGGGATCCCGCGCAGCATCCAGATCGTTTTACTGAGCCTGGTGGGGATGCCGCTCGGGATCGCCTGGGCCGTCCACGCGGCGCGGATCCCGGCGCTCGCTGCACCCCTCGTGTGGTTGGGGCGGCGGACCCTGCGCGTTTACGTGCTGCACTTCGCGGTGCTTTCGGCCGTCGGTCATCTCTCGCTCGATCTGGGCAACGGGCGAAGTGATCTGTCGTTCCTGATCAGCGCCGTCTTCCCCGTTCTCCTCACCGCGGGCACCCTCGGCGCCTGCCTGGTGCTGCACGAGGTGTTGCAGCGGCTCGGCCTCGGGGTCCTGTTCGCCGCACCCGCCTGGCTCGTCGGTCCCCGACCCGGATCAGGCGCTGCGGGCCGAAACCGGGCAGCCGACCGGCGGGAAGGTGCCGAGGTCGTGCACGTCGTACCCGTGGGGATAGCTACGGATTCGTCGGTTGTCGACCGCGAGCACGTGTCGTCGTCGCGACGGCGCGTACGCCAGTACGCGGGCGCGGGCGCGCAGCGCTAGGCGAGCCGCCCGGCGAATCTTCTCGCCGGGCTCGTCGTAGCCAAAGGCTGCGATCAGGGCGGGGTCCATCAGGGCCCGACTGAAGGCGTCGACCAACGGTGCCGCGGGGGCGGGGAAGAACGAGCTGAGGAGTTGCAGGGTGGAGTCGGCGACGCGCTTCGCACCTTCGTCGTAGGCGAAGTGTTCCGCCTCGTAGTCATCCATCAGGACCTCGAAGGCCGTGTAGGTCTCGGGGATGTCGCTGATGGCCATACGGCGGCCCAGCTCGCGGTAGTAGTTGACGATGGCGCGGATCTCGCCGGCCGTCAGTTTGCGCCAGCCGAAGTCGTCGATCCAACGTTTAGGCACCACCACGAAGGTCGCCAGCACGTAGCGCAGGTCGTCGTTGGAGATGTCATACATCCGGTGCATCTGGTTGATCCGCCGGACGCCGGCTCGTCCGATCTCGCTGTCGAAACCGTGGGCCACGGGAGCCTCGAGGAGCAGGGCTGTGTCGTCCTGCCGCTTCTGACAGTTGGAGGTGAACTGGCCGGTCTGATCGAGCAGGCGACCGATACTGGGCACCGCATAGGTGCGGAACAGGGCCAGGCTCAGCGCCTGACCGTAGTCCCACGGGAAATCGCAGGCGGAGAGGTTGCGGTAGATCTCGACGTAGTCCGTCTCGGGATGCAACCGCTCGTTGCGGCGCTGCCACTTCTTCTTCAGCATGCCCAGGACACTAGTCAGTGCGACTAGTTGAAGCCACCGCCCCACGGCAGCAGCAGGCCGCTCCTGGAGGCCAGTGTTCCGTCGGGGAGAAGCATCGCTGTGCCCACGGTGAAGGGCTCGGGCTTGACCTCGATCGAGGTCGGACCGCCACCAGGGCGGGTCTCCCACACCCGGTCCTGGGGAAGTCCGGAGCGGTAGGTGGCGTCGTAGTCGCGGGCGGTGATGTAGACGAAGTCGCCGTGGAAGTCGAGCAGCAGGTAGTTCGTCAGGCCGTACTGGAAGGCGCCGCCGTGGGCGATTTGGGTGATGCCGTCGGCTTCGGTGGCGGTGAGGTCGTGGACCTCGCCGCTCAGGTAGAGGTCGACGCCGTACTTCTTGAAGACCTTCCAGAGTTCCGACTTACGGCCGTTCTCGTAGTGCAGGCCGCTGGATCCGCGGACCCGGACGGGCCACAGGATCGGGGTGTGGCCCTGCACGATGATCCACTTCACGTTGTCGCGGTTGGCTTGAGCGAGGACCTTGCGCAGCCACGTCATCTGCTGGCGGTCGACCCGGATCCGGGTGCCGCTCTCGGTGGTGTCGAACACGTTGAGCGTGACGACGAGCGTGTCGGGCCGGGGCCGGCCGGCGTACGCACTGAACTCGTGCGGGCCGCGGGGACGCTCGGTGAACAGGGGCTCGCCAGCCGGGTTCTTGCTGAAGTACTTCGCGTAGTTCTTCTCGAAGGTCGGCGCGAGCCGGCGTTTGGGTCCTAGGAACGGATCATCGCCGAACTCGTGGTCGCCCATGGCTGTGTAGACAGGTAGGCCACGATCGCTGAACCGCTTGAGCCACTGTGGGTAGTAGGTGCCGGCGGCCCGCTCGAGGGCCTTGCGCTTCTGGTCGAAGGTCTTCACCGGCCCGAACACCCCGGTCTTGGCCTTGTCCATGGCCCAGTGCCCGTTGACCATGTCGCCAGCAACGAGCACGGCGTCGGGGTTGGTCGATTTCCAGTCGTCCAAGACCGCGTTCAGGGATCGTTCGTAGTCGCCGTTGGTGCCGTTGGGGACCGAGGCGCCCCGCCAGAAGTGGGGTCCGTTCTTTTCGAAGTCCGCCACGTCCGCGTTGAGGAAGTCCGGACTGGAGAGCAGGCGCAGATCCGGTTCGGCACGGGGCGAGCCCGGCGTGATCATCCGGGTGGGAAAGGCTCCGCCCCCGCTGCCCGAGACGGTTACGTTGCCGCGCACCATGGCGGTGTTGGCGCCGTTGACCAGAGTGCGGAAGCTGACGGTGCGCTCGCGCTTGGTCGCGGTCAGCCAGCACTCCAAACGGCTGTTGTCCGCGGAGATCTGGGAGCGGGAGTTGATCGTCGAGCTCTTCAGGCACTGCTTGGGGATCGACACGAAGCGAGCGTTCTGCAACTGGACCACCATCACAGCCTTGGGTCCGGAGGAGATGTTGACCTGTCCGTCCAGGCTGGAGTAGTTGGGGATCGTGAGAGACGGGCTGTTCCAGCGGGCGTCGACCACGTCCGAGGCGGCGACAGACGGGGTGTTGGCACCCGACCAGTGCAGCCCGAAGACGACCAGCGTCAACGCCAGGACCCCAGCGGTACGACTCAGCGCAACCCGATTTCGGGCCCGCGTGGGTACCCGAAGTGCGACCGGCATCTGCTGAACCTTTCCGTGACCCAACCCCCATGGCTGAGAGGCCCCGCGCAGTCTACGGGTCCCTCTCCTGGCTCGGCAGCCGATTGCCGATCCCTGCTCGCAAAGCGGCCACTACCCCTCCGTGTCGGGGGGAGGGGCGACATGATGGTGTCATGACCTTCTCGTTGCTCACCCCCCAGCTCGCCTCGGCGCTCGCCCCGTCAGTGGGTCACTCATGAACGCGCCGGACGTCTTCGCCCCGGTGACGTTGGGGCCGGTGACCCTGCGGAACCGGACGGTGAAGGCGGCGACGTTCGAGGGTCAGACCCCCGACGGTCAGGTCACCGACGGGCTCATCAACTACCACCTCGCGCCGTCTCGAGGCGGAATCGGCCTGACCACCGTGGCCTACTTGGCGGTGGCCCCCGAGGGACGCACCCACCACGAGCAGATCGTGGTGGGGGACTCGACCCTCGGCGGGCTGATCCGACTGGCGGACGCCGTGCACGAAACCGGCGCGGCGATCGCTGGGCAGGTCGGGCACGCGGGTCCGGTAGCGAACGGTCGCTCCAACGGCGTTAAGGCGATCGCCGCCAGTCGGATGCCGAGCCCGCTGAGCATGCAGTTCATCAGGTCCGCGTCTGAGCGCGAGCTGACCCGCGTCACCCGCGCGTATGTCGCGTCCGCGCGGACCCTGGTGACCGCAGGGTTCGACGTACTCGAGTTGCACATGGCGCACAGCTATCTCATCTCGTCCTTCCTGGCGCCGGCCTTGAACCGCAGGTCCGATCGGTGGGGCGGGTCGTTGGAGAACCGCGCACGTCTGGCCCGACAGGTTGCCCGCGCGGTGCGCGAGGAGGTCGGTGACGAGGTCGCTGTGACCGCGAAGGTGAGCCTGGGTGACGGCTACCCCGGTGGGGTCACGACCGATGAGGGGATCAAGATCGCTCGCCTGCTCGAAGCGGACGGACATCTCGACGCCCTGCAACTCAGCGGTGGCAGTTCGCTGATGAACCCGATGTACCTCTTCCGTGGCGACGTACCGCTGGAGGAGTTCGCCGCCGCCATGCCGCCGCTGGTGCGGTTCGGTCTGAAGACCCCGATGGGCAAGACCTTCCTGAAGGAGTACCCCTTCGAGGAGGCCTACTTCTGGGACAAGGCGGTCTCCTTCCGCGAGGCGCTCTCGATCCCCCTGATGCTGCTGGGCGGGATCAACGAACGCGCCACGATGGATCGAGCCATGCAAGCCGGCTTCGACTTCGTCGCCATGGGCCGCGCCGTACTGCGCGAGCCAGACCTGGTGAACCGGCTGGCTTCTGGTGCGGCGACCCAGGGGACATGCATCCACTGCAACCGGTGTATGCCGACGATCTACTCCGACCGCGGCACGCATTGCCCCGTGGCTCCCTGACCCACGAAGTTCGCCTGATGGGGACGCGAAGTTCGCCTGATGGGGACGCGAGGTTCGCCTGATGGGGACGCGAGGTTCGCCTGATGGGGCAGATCAGATCTTGGATGTGCGGTAGCCCGCCCGGCGGGCGCCTTCCTCGGTGGCGAAACACACTCCTCCGGAGCCACTGCGCGGGCCGGACGGCGGGTTTCCTTGCCGCCAAGTAGAACGTGTTCTAGATTATGTCTATGACTCAGGACAAGTACCGCGTCGTCGTCTGGTCCACCGGAACCATCGGTCGCCACGCCATCGCCGGAATCGATGCCCACCCCGATATGGAA
>RCMY010003529.1_pt1 | contig 13799 bp, 18 predicted proteins | sample 2041341 | NCBI WGS metagenome assembly RCMY01 (sample SAMN09708234, study PRJNA481090) | Marine sediment metagenome, whole genome shotgun sequencing project. | reverse complement strand
TGCTTTTGCTCATTTGCCAACATTTCTGTTACTGGATTTTCTTCTATTTGATCCATTTCTTTGGCAGCATAACGCAACTTTTTGGCAAGGGATAGAGGGTGAAGTCGTGGACGTGCAGGAATCGCAAATGCGGCTAAAACTCCTGCAACCGTTGCATGCACGCCCGAAGTAAGAGTGGCATACCATAGCGCTATACTGACTATGAAATAAGGGAGTGGTTTACGAATCCCTAAACGATTCATTGCCATCATTAAACCAAAAAGTGCCCCAGCCACGATTACCAGTTGCAGGTTTAGTTGTTCGGTATAGAAAAGCGCGATGACAACAATTGCACCAATATCATCCACAATCGCAAGGGCAACCAAAAATACTTTCAATCCTGAAGGTATTTGTTTGCCAAGTAATACCAAAGCACCTAAAGCAAACGCGGTATCAGTTGCCATCGGAATACCCCAACCATTGGCAGTTTCAGTATTGAAATTAAAAGCAGCATAAATCAAAGCGGGAAAAATCATACCCCCCAGCGCTGCGAGGATTACAGTACTTGATTGGCTAAAAGACTGTAATTCACCTGCAATAAACTCGCGTTTTATTTCCAGCCCCAGAAGGAAAAAAAACAGCACCATTAGTCCATCATTGACCCAATGATGTATAGTCTTTCTAAGCTCGAAATCACTAAAAAAAAGTCCAAGCTCTATTTCTTCCAGCTTATGGTAAAAATCCTGAAAGGGACTATTCGCAATAATCAAGGCGGCAATCGTTGCAAATAAAAGCAGGACGGCACCCGATGTTTGGTTCTTAACAAACTGGTTGAAAGGTTCTGTTAACCGATCAAATCGCTGTTCAATAGGACTAGAAAGATCAGCATTATTGTTTTCATCACTCAATTTGAGATCACTCCTGTTTTGTAATCAAAGCACTGGAAATTATAGACTGCATGAACTCTGCAAAGCAGAAAAAGTTTATTTTCTTTATCAGTGCGGTCAATTAAATAAGTTAGCACCACGTTACATAATTCACATTATTTAACCACAGAAAATTGCTGTAAAAATATGGGGGTGCCAATTTTAAGGTAGGTATACCTGTTATTAATAATGCGGATGCGACCCCAGCAGTTCAAACCTCCTAAGAAAAAATTATTCCGGAAAATACACATTCCAAACCTATCAAAACTATCAAGCCGTTTGTAGAAAAATACTCAACAATTTACGGAACTGTTACCAATCCTCAATGATATCCACCCAAATGAATGTGCAAGGAGATTTGTATGACGACCTCAAAGAAGGAAACATCACTGTAGCTCTTCATGGTGGTCTAGGCGTAGATACCCATTTGACAATCGACACAAAGCAACTGAAAAAACAACACAACAGTGAAAGGGGTAATGTATGTGGAAGTATGGGGTTTTACTTTTTACCCCTAGTTTAGTTAGTACGACTAAGCAATGACACTATGGAATCAGTGTAGCGAATGGAATAGTGTTATTGTATTGGAGCGAGTCAGTTATATTAGTTAATATATATTTAAGTATATTTAATAACTAACTGTGTTACCTCCCACTATTCGAGCGCGACGAACAGGCCATTGGTTCCTGGCATATTTTCCGGGAAATCCTGCCGACTGGAACGAGATGGATTTTGTCGAAAAGTAAGCTACATTGGCTCAACATCAGCAAAACGCGAGATGAATAATGAACAGAGTATTTATCAATAATTTATTAATCTAAGGAGATAAATCATGAATGTGTATGACGCCACCGCTCAATGGCAAAAAATCAAAGGTTCAGTGAAAGAGTATTTTGCAGAACTTACCGACAACGATATATTGGAAATCGAAGCACAAAATGATCTTCTAATAGGCAAGGTCCAGCAACGTTATCAAATAGGTAAAGAAGAGGCTGAATCCATGGTCAATAACAAGCAAATGACTGAAGATGGCAAGATTAAAGACTCCATCAAACAGGATTAAGGTTATGCGAATCGAAATGAATACTGATCACAACATCGAGAGTATAGCTAGCTATCCTGTTTAATCAGCACCATTGTGCTGCAGTTATTGAGGCTCATATGAATCCTAGAATTAAAATATGAACATTAAAAATTATCGTTAAAATATTTTTTCTTAAAAATCTCGAATAGAGCGGGCCAGCGTCTTTAATAATTAACAGTAAGGCAAGAAAAATGAACCTGAGTTTCAACCTAGAGGATGCTAGTCAAGTTGCTATTGGAGCATTTGCTTTGGCCGTTCCTATTTCGTTCTCTGAAGAAGCATGGAAATTAGGAGAAACACTACCGTTAACAAATCTTCTATTCCTTTTTGTTTTGTCAGTAATTTTCTTAAGCCTTTTCGCCTACCAAAGTGTTTTTCAAGCAAACATCAAATATAGAATTCCTGTTTTTATAAGCCGCATAATTATTGCTTATTTGATAGCCGCTTTAATTGTGGCGCTTATATTGTTTTCATTGAATAAATTTCCTCTTTTAACAGAGCCAATGATCGCGTTCAAGCGCCTAATTGTAATAACAATGCCAGCATCTATGGGCGCTATTATTGTCGATAGCTTTGATAAAGAATAAATTCCATACAATGCAATTAACTTAGATCAATACCAAAGCGCTGATAAGCCCCTATTCTTTCACCTTGCGCCTTTGTTCTATTCGTTGGGCGTGTGATTCTTCACTCCATTAGGTGCTTATAATCAGCTCAAAATATAATCTGCTTGTCAGGCGCTGGCACCCATGAGTCATCAATATAGTCAATATAACTTAGAGTGATAACTAAAATAAGAGAGAATAATGAAACAACATAATGTGTTAGGTAAGCAAGAACTAATAGAAAGAACAATCAGATTTTTTGGTAGATATGGTGATGATCTCATTCAGATAAAAGAGCTACTTAATATCAGGCTTACTCAGTTAGCACTTGCTTATACGATAGATCACAACCTTCCTGCAGAAGCAGTCACTGTATCAACACGTGTTAAAACACTGAATAGCTTCTTAAAGAAAATGGATAACAAAGCTTGGCCACAATTTTATAACCCAACTGAAGTAATACAAGATTTGATTGGAGCTAGAGTTGTGTGTTGGTTTGTCGATGATTGTGAGGGTATTGAAAAACTTATTTCATCATCAAAACATTTAAAGATAGAAGAAGAAGTTGATGACTATATAAAACAACCAAAACCTTCTGGTTATCGCGCAATTCATTTATTAGCTAATGTCGCATATGACAGTGTTCTTCGTGAAGGCAGCAATGTAGTTATTAATTCACAAGACATGATTTGTGAAATTCAAATTAGAACAAAGTTGCAAGATGTTTGGGGAGAAATAACCCATGAATTTCACTATAAGGCAAAGAATTCGGGCATAGATAATAAAGTATATGAAAAAGCACTTTCAGAAATTTCTGATCGACTTAGCAATGAAGACAAATCACTTCTAACCTTAAGAGATGCGTATCAAAGTTTATCTGGTGATAAATTAAAACATAGTATTCGTGAAGTGTTTAGATAAGAGTATTAACCCATAAACAATCATTTACACGGAATTTTACTATACTGCGAGTAGTGAAATCCTATAACTTAAATGTTCAGTTGTTACCTAATTCGCGCCATGCTAATAAAGTAAATTGAGCAATTTAGACTATTTTTTTGAAGTAACCCTCCATAGATATAACACACCAAAAACTGCTGAAAGAACTGAGGCGACCAAGATCGATGTTTTTGCGTTATGGAGATAGTCAGGTTGCCCATCAAACCCAAGTGTTGCAATAAATGTAGACATCGTGAAGCCAATCCCGGCTATTAGTGAAGCTCCAATGACATGTTGAAGGTTTACACCTTTGGGCAAGCATCCTATTTTAAAGCGAAGGCCAAGCCAGCACGCGCCGGAAATTCCGATAAGCTTTCCCAGTACCAGCCCAGCAATAATTCCAAGCCCAATAGGGTGTTGGAGACTTTCGATAAATGAACTAAATTCAAATACTACGCCAGCATTGGCAAGCGCAAACATCGGTAAAATAAATAGTGCGACTGGCATACCCAATGCATCTTCCCACCTACGCAAAGGCGTGCTGGCACGTTCTGCAAAATTACGCACTTCTAATACATGATCATGATCCTGCCTGTTGGCGAGAACATCTACTACTTTTTCTTCATTTCGCATGGATTTGATCTTTGATTTTGCGCTATCGAGTAAAATATCTGATGCTAACTTAGGTCGGGCTGGAACCGTGAAGGCAACTGCGACACCAGCAACAGTGGGGTGAACTCCAGATTTGAGCATCATCCACCAGCTTGCAATACCGATAATGATATAAAAAAATATATGTCGTACACCTGCGTAATTAGCCACTGCCAAAAAAGCAATAAGTGCAGCTGCGCTTGACAGATGCATTATAGATATTTCCTGAGTGTAAAATATTGCAATGACTAGAATCGCTCCGATATCATCTACTATAGCGAGGCCAACAATGAAAGCCAAAAGACTGGCAGGTATACGTTTTCTCATAATAATGAGCACGCCCAATGCAAAAGCTGCATCAGTTGCCATCGGGATACCCCATCCAGCTCGTGAATCAAGTGACCAGTTGAACAACAAATAGATTACTGCGGGAATAACCATCCCACCAATAGCACAAAAAATTAACATACGTCGATTTTCTGGTTGAGCGAGATCTCCGGCGAGCACTTCCCTTTTAATTTCTAGTCCGAGTAAAAAGAAAAATATCACCATCAAACCGTCATTTATGATGTGTTTGAGTGAGGCTCGTAGCTCAAAATCACCCAGAAATATCCCTATCTGTGTGTGCACCAGATTCAGATAAGTAGAAGAATAAGCAGAGTTTGCCCACCATAAGGCGACGATTGTAGACAACAGAAGAAATACACTGGCGGTTGCTTGGGCACGAATGAAGCTGGAAATTGGATCGTGAATATTCTCTAACCCACGTTGCAATTTATTTTTGGAGTCGATGGTCATATCAATTCTCAGAATAGATTATAAACATAAGGAGCTGGCCTGGTTTTTGTTATAAATGACACCCCCCACCTTTTAGCCACTTTTCAGTAAAAGCGGCTAAAAGGTGGGGGGTGTCATTTAGTGATTAAACTAGAACAATTTAAATAAAGTGAGACCTTTACACGGGTATTAATTAATTCTAGATCTTAAGATTTACCCTTTTAAATCGAACAAGTACTGATACCAAACATTGCACAGGGTAGCCACTAACTAATCAAACCAGGTTAAAGTTAACAAAGGTAAGACACCAACTACTCCCCACCAATTTTTTGCATAAACACCCCATGCTATAATTGCTAAACCAGCAATAATTATAATAAGTTGTTTATATTTACCGACATGGATATTCATTCAATTTACCTCTCGGTTATTTGTACATAAAAACTAATAGCTATTTTTAAACCAACTTTACCAAAGTTGAAATCAATAACTAAGCACAGTGATATTTTCTGCAAAAATTACTGGCCATGTAACATCCGAGCCACCAACAACCACCCTTCGATAAGATCATCTTTAGTTTGGTGAGGCTTGAAACGTTTTGGAACACTAGTTATTGAGCTTCTCAAAGCTACAACTAAAGGATTAAATTAGAGTCTTATAATGAAGCCTAATTACGTTTAAACTAAAAATATAGCTCATTCTGCTCATTCCCCTATTAGCTTGTCTTCGACTTTTTTGCCGTAAAAACATTGATGCTTATGAAAGGTTTCAGCCGCGTGATCTAAATCTCCTTTATGTCGAGGATCTTGAGGTCTTTCATGACTATTCATAAATGCTGCAACGTCCCATGTCTGTTGATCAGTAAGGCTATAAGGTTTCCCTAGCGGCATATTAGCTTTAATAAAATTTGATGCCATATCTACACGGTGCATGCCAGCTCCCCAATTGAAGGAGTCTTTGCCCCATAATGCTGGAAAGACATATTTACCATCTTCAATAGCACCTTCACCATTTTCACCATGACAAATAGCGCAATTTTCGGTGTAGACGTTTTTTCCACGGCTCAAACTAGGTTCAGTCTCCGTTTTAGCTAATTTAGGATAACCTCGACCTGGCTGTGCCTTGCCGACGGGAGCACCTGTTGATAGCCAGAAGTGATAACTAAGCAATGAGGTCAATTCCTTACTTCCAGCAGGCGGTGGTGTCCCATTCATACTGTAGGTGAAGCAGCCCTGTATACGGTCTTCAATGGTATTTACACGGTTGTTTTTGTTGCGATAAGCGGGAAACATCGGATACGCCGCCCATAGCGGGGCGGAGTTTGCCTTTCTGCCACTATCCAAATGACAATTGACACAATTTAATTCATTACCGACGTACTTTCCGCGTAATTGCTGGGTATTATCAAATAAGGATTTGCCATAACGCACGGCTTCACCAAATAAAGAGTCGGGAATATCTTCCTCATTAGGTGGCGTAAAGTAGGTAGTACTTTCAGAGCCATTAGGCACTTTAACATCTACAGCTTTTTCCTCAGCCGAAACTGAAGTCAACCATTGCGTCAATGAAAGTAAAATGAACACTATTGTTAGTGCTAGTGTCGAAACTTTCTTTGTTATAAACATAAACTAAAACCTCCAAGTTAACTTTAGCGTTCAACGCCAACAAGGCTTGCTAGATAAGCGCTAACTGCTTTAATCTCAGCATCACTCATACGATTTGCTACTACTTTCATCAGCTGCTTAGGATCATTGTCACGTTGCCCACTTTTCCAAGCTTGAATCTGTTGTGCGGTATAGATTGCATGTTGACCTGCAAGGGCTGGAAAGTTATCCCCGATACCATTACCCTTCGCGCCATGACAAGCAAAACAGGCAGGGATTTCCTTTGACCAATTGCCATTTTCTGCCAACTTTTTACCCTCTTGCATCAGCGTTTCATTCGTTAGAGGTTTATCAATTGCAGAGGGAAGTTTCATCGTAGAGTAATAAGATGAGATTGCTTTAATTTCATCCCTAGACATCGCTTTGGCGATTGGACTCATAATGGGGTTGCTGCGCTTAGACGTGTTAAAATCGTAGAGTTGCTTTTCTAAATAAGCTGGATTTAAGCCTGCAAGTCGCGGAAAACCAGTAGCTTCTTGACCACCACCATCGGCACCATGACAAGCAACGCAAGCTATTGCTCCCTTACCATTACCTTGATTTACAAGCGTTTGAGCTAAATCACTGGCGAGAACGTGATGACTAGACATCAGGAAAACAGCAAGTAAAAAAGCGTTATATTTTCTTATCAACATCTTTATGTTCACTCCTATAATTTTTATTAAGCACACTATTTTTATATTTTGACTGCTTTTAATAACATCTATATTTTGACTGCTTTTAATAACATCTAAAAGTATCCAGCTTGTCAGTTTCAATCCATCACTTAGCAGCATGCTTCAAGCGTTTTAGATCATTATTTTTGTTTGCAAAAAAGCATAAAGTGTCAAAACTAGGTGTATTAATCCACTTAAGACACCCCCCTACTTTTCGACGTTTTTCAACTATCTTATTACGCCGATCAGTTGAGCTTTTTCAAGAATACCCGTTTCGGGCGGCTACCCTTAAATTAAAAGAGAGAGCAATTTACATGGCTCTCTAAAACACTGAGTTAAGGAAGTAAATCTCAGTGGTACTACAAGCAGCACTGTAAGTGCTACTTAGGAGTGCTAATACAGCAATCTTTTACTTGAGAAGGTATCTAACGCCAATATTTAAACTTTTATCAATATCATCATTGTTCGCATTATTAACGCTGTCAGCAATTCTATCGTTAAGATCAGTCAGTCTTACTTCTACACCCAAATCTAGCTCATTAGTTAAGCTATAAAAGAAGGCTGAAGATAAGGAGTTAGAGGTAATGGTATTCGAGTTGTCAGACTCGCTATGCGAATCATCGAAAAAAAATCTCATCGAAACCTAAACAACATTAAGAACAACATTAAGATTTTAATTTACGGTGTTTAATTTACGTTGCATCCAGCCCATAATTAATAACGCCCAACCATCAAAAAATAGACTGATAGAAATATACAGACCTACAATAACCAGGGAGGATTCAGGCCAGCCGATTAAAAATAAAGTAGCCAGTATTAAGGACGCTACTCCATTAAATACCATAGAACTCCAACCCGCTGCAGGACGCACTAAGTAGGCAAATATAAAACTACCAACAGCATCCAAAAAAAGGTAAATCACCAATGAAAAACCAATCGCTGAAATACCGTTTGTAGGGTAAGACATAACCAAAAAAGCTATAGCTATTAATGTTAGGGGTTTCAACCACTCAGCCCATGCATATAACTGATGTTTGAATGCATGCATCAGCCAAGTGAGGCTACCCAATATTAATAGACTGCTAATAATCAAAGTTGACTCTAATGCCATAAATCTGGGTATTACCATCCCTGCACTTCCGACATTAATCAGTAATATGCCGATGACAATGGAAGAGTTCCCAAGAAATTTAGGATTTACAATCACTTTAATTTTTCTTGATGTATGCGGCCATTTCTGTGGCGTTACAATTAGTTGTAATTTTAGTTGTAATTTGTGTCATTACTCAATCCTTGAAACTATGAGAAAACAATTCTCTTGATGCTTATATGATTACTCTTATTAACTCACTGTAATAGTAGAAGATATACTTAGTCTGACTGTGGAATGTACTTAGGGTTGCACTGTAAAAAATGGAATGTAAATAATTTGACACCCCTTGATTAAATTAGAATAATCTAAAACACAGCATCAGATATTTCTAGTATGTTAAGAATTCCCCTTTTTTGTCGAACAGGTGTTGATACCAAACATTGCATAGGGTGGGCACCAACCAATTAAACCCGTTAACAAAGGTACGACACCAACAGCCCCCCACCAATTTTTGGCATAAACTCCCCACGCCATAATCACTAGACCAGCAACAATTCTAATCACTCTTTCATATTTTCCGACATTGATATTCATTTAATCTACCTCTAGGTTATTCGTACACAAAATTTGTTAGTCTTCATTATTGATAATCTAATGAAGCGTCATTGGAAATTAGTAGCTATTTGATAAGCCTTTTTTTACCAATGCTAAAAACAACTCCTTGTATAATCACTTTTGTAGCCTTATTTAAATAGTCGAAGTTGTACGTAGTTTGACTGTGGTTTCTACCTAGTAAGCTGAACTTCAGGTTGACAGCAAAAATGAAAAACTAAGGAGCGTAAAACAAAATATGCAAACTGAAGTGTAGCGCTAACAATAGCTTTAAAAATGCCAAAAAGTGGGGGGGTGTGAATTGAACAGCTCAGGAACCCACTTTTAGACTATACTTTGATTAATAACATTTTTTTATATGCTTATTCTAACCACTGTTTTTTCTATACCAGTGACCAATTCGATTTTTTAAATAAACGAGAACAGCACTCACATGCATACTTTGGCTTATCAAGAGGATCATCACTACGCGAATTATCTTACAGATTACCTTCCTGGTGTTGTTTTTCGTTGCCAAAGCCTCCCAAGCTGGACGATGTTATCTATAAGTAAAGCCTCACTACAATTGACCGGATATACCCCTAGCGAGCTGATGAATAATAATTCGCTGACTTATTCATCTTTAATTGATGCAGATGATCGTGATCGCGTCTGGCAGGAAATCCAAACAACTATTAGACAAAACCAGCATTACGAAAATGTTTATCGTATCAACACCAAACAGGGTGAGCAAAAATGGGTTTGGGAAAAGGGTTTTGCAGAGGATGGTTCCAGTGATATCGAAGGCATCATTATTGATATCACCGAACATAAACTGGCAGAAATAGTGTTGCAAGAAAGTGAAGCTCGTTTTCACGATATCGTTGATGGCTCTATCGGGGGTATCCTGATCCATCGCGACTGGCAGCCATTATTTATTAATAAATCTTTACTAAAATTACTTGGCTATGATGCTTCCAAAGAAGTTCTGGCGCTGGATTCAATGTCCTCTTTAATTGCTCCAAACGATCGTGAACGTGTTATTGGCTATGCAAAAGCCCTAATGAAGGGGGAATCTGCACCCACATGGTATGAGTTTATGGCCCTGCATCGTGAAGGAACCTTGAGATCCATGGAAGTGAAGTCGAGTCTTATTGACTGGAAAGGAGAGCCCGCGATATTAATTACTTTAAACGATATCACTCAACGTAAAAACGACCATCAAGAGATAGTGCAACAACGCCAGCAATTAGCCCACGCCAGTAGGTTAAATATATTGGGTGAGATGACAGCGGGTATCGCGCATGAGCTTAACCAACCACTAACTGCCATAAGCAACCGTTGTGCAGCGGTAAGAAACCGCATTGATAGTGATCAACCCGATCTAGCGAAAATAAGAGAAGCCGTGCAAGTTATCGAAGAACAGGCACTTCGCAGTGGAGATATTATCAAAAACCTGCGTTCACTGGTTACAACGCAAAACAATCAAACTGAAGCGATTGAGGTGCGTGAGTTACTGGAAAGTTGCTTAAAATATATTAAAATCGAAGGTCTGTTCAGAAGTACCACCATATGCACTGATTTGTCTGTAAATTTACCGAAAATAATTGGTGAGCCGGTGCAAATTCAACAACTACTGCTGAATCTAATCCGTAATGCCAGCGATGCGATGCAGCACTTAGCCATTAATGAAAGACAGATAAATGTATCTGCAATCCAACATGACAAAAACGCTGTACAAATCTCAGTCAGTGATTTTGGTAAAGGCATAAGCGAAGCAAATGAAGCTAAACTTTTTCAAGTCTTTTTCACCACTAAAGATAAAGATAAAGATAAAGATAAAGATAAAGGCATGGGTATGGGTTTATCCATTTGTCGTACTATCATTGAGAATCTTAATGGCCGACTCTGGTTTAGCCGTAACTCCGAACAGGGCGTTACCTTTCGTTTTACCTTACCCATTTATTTAGATAAATAATGACTTTGAAAAGAGAAAAGACCATGACTGATCAGGAACTTACGGTATATATTATTGATGATGATGAAGCGGTGCGAGATTCACTGGCTGATTTGATGGACTCGGTGGGTCTAACGGTACAAACCTATGAGACTGCCATTGATTTTCTAGCCGACTATTCAGCAGAGCTTTTAGGCTGTCTAGTAGTGGATATTCGCTTGCCTGGCATGAGTGGCATGGAGCTACAACAAGAGCTCAAAAGGCTCGAAGCCACGCTGCCAATTATTCTAATCACCGCTCACGGAGATGTATCCATGGCAGTGCAGGCAATGCGAGAAGGAGCACTAGACTTTATCCAAAAGCCCTTTCGCGATCAAGAATTGCTGGATCGTATCAACCAAGCACTAAAAAGTTGTGACAAGCAGCATGACAGCCAAAGGCAGACTCAATCCGTCAAAAAACACATCCATGACCTTACTTCGCGTGAGCATCAAGTGATGCAGATGATTATCGAAGGTAAAGCGAATAAGGTAATTGCCATTGATCTGGAATTAAGTCAACGCACCATAGAGGTTCACCGGGCGAACGTGATGCAAAAATTAGATGCGCGATCACTGGCTGATCTGGTACGTATAGTCACACAATCAGGGCTGGCCTAAATATTTGAGTTTAAATATTAGAGCTAGACCTGTATTTAAAAAATAAGGGTTTAACGGTTAAGCGCCTTAAATATTAATTTCCTCAAACTCATCCATAGTTCCAAGATTTATTTCCTCAAACTGATCCATGGCTTCAATTACGTGTGTCGCGTACATCACACTAGGGACACCACCCATAAGAACAGCAACTCCCAGCGCATCGGTAATTTCCTCACGGGACGCGCCTGCTTTGAGAGCAGCATGGGTGTGAAACGAGATACCACCCTCACAACGCGCAGCAACACCAATCGCCAGTGCAATCAATTCTTTAGTTTTTGCCATTAAGTGCGCCTTCTGCTGAGCCAGCAACGTGGAGTGCTCTAAAAGCATTCATAACTTCGGGTTGTGCTGTAGAAAGTAAATCCATATTGGCGTTGAATTTTTCCAACTGTTGTGGATAGGTAAGGCTACTGGGTAAGGCGTTAGTCATTTTATTCTCCTGTTGTTAGTTAATTTGGTTAGTTGCTAGGTACTTAGGTACTTAGGTACTTAGGAAAATTTATAAAATAGCTATCAAGTTAGCCGTCAAATATCGTATCACTGCTATTTCCATCAAGTTATGGGTGCAGGTCAAAGCGAACCACACCAACGGTGATGTTGCCGATGTTACCTATATTGTCAACGGCCGTTACTATTTGCGCAGTGCCAGCGTTACCAAAACCACCGCATAACTCGATTGAGGTGATGCCATCATCTACAAGTTCAATAGCCACTGCGGTCGCATCGGCATAATTTCGTGCTACTACAATGGTTAATTCAACACTATCAGTAGTCACTTGGTTTCTATGTTGGACTGAATCAGCATCAGCTGATAAAAAAATGTACGCTACTTTAGTTTTCATACTGAATACCTTAAGAGTTTTTTTATATTGGATTAATTTCTAAAAAATAAGCTTTATTAGCCCATCTTTTAAGGTCTAGATTAATTGAAGGTGACTCATTATCCACAACTTTTATACCTTCTGTAATTGGTGCTTCTTTATTACCATGAAAGAAACACCCTTCCATGCTGCATAAGTAAACCTTGATTGGTTAAGTAACGTTTTAGCATGCTTTTTGCTAGCTACTGCATCTTTAATCAATGCATCAACTTCGCCTTCAATCGCAACCAATTCCTCGTTCGTTAATAATTCACCTTTAGTGATGCGCTTACGATAGAACTTAAGGGCATCGAGAACTATTTTTTCATCGCTCTCATCACTAAAAATATATTGATTATCTTCATTACAACTTTCTACAATGCAATGACGATCAAAGTTGGCGCTTCTAATACAATCTTTGTTGCTAAATTGTTTTAAAAGACAACTCACTAGGGTTTGTTTATGTATGCGACCCTCAAATTCTCGAATAGTGCTTATTTGACGACATGCATCAAATGGTATTTTAACATTCATTTTCATAAATTTAATCCACTTGAAAAGATCATTGCCCTGTAATTAAATTTTCAGTTAATCACTCAATTAGAAATCATAAATTGTTGGAGTAAGTTTTAAAACTCGGACATATACGTAACTATCTACGTAAGCATACTTAGTCAGCTTTTAAATAGACTGTTGTAACGGACTGAGTTGAAAGGGGTTCTAGAACGGAGTTAAAGGACACACCCCGCTTTTTTGATGTTTTTACTTTCAATTATTGAAAACATCATATTTCTACGTTAACTACGTATACCCATACGCACATCTACGGATTAAAAAACACAGGGTTAAACAATACAATTTGCTTACACGGATTATCATTAATTGTTAATTCAAATGATTTTTAAACAGTTTGTATAAAGAGGGAATAATGATGAAAAAGAGTACCATTGCCATGTGTCTTTTGGCCGCAATAAGTCTTACTGCCTGTAGCGATAAGAATGACAACAAGCCCGCTGATGTAAAAGAAAATGAAGCTAGCCAACAAAGCACTGAAAAAGTAGATGAAAAGATAAAAGAGGCAAAGACTGAAGTCAAAAAAGCGGTTGATGCGTCAGGTAAAGCAATATCAGCGAGTGCAGCTGCCCTTGGCAGTGCCACTTCAGCAACCCTAGATTCAGCTAAAACTGGACTCAAAAATGTTGGCGAAGAGATAAAAAAAGCTGCCACAGAAGCAAAACAAGCAACGACTGAAAAAGCCCAAGAACTTAAAAGTGACGCTGCAGGAACGGTTGCAGATATTGCTAAAAAGGTAAAAACTA
>RCMY010005534.1_pt1 | contig 13800 bp, 12 predicted proteins | sample 2041341 | NCBI WGS metagenome assembly RCMY01 (sample SAMN09708234, study PRJNA481090) | Marine sediment metagenome, whole genome shotgun sequencing project. | reverse complement strand
GAAGGACTCGCTGCAGATGTCGATCCCGGGGCAGGCTGGGAGCGAGATGCGGTGCCCCTCTTTCTGGTGTGCACCAACGGTCGGCATGACCAGTGCTGCGCCAACCTGGGCCGACCACTGGTGAGGGCGCTGCGGGACTCGCGGTGGGCCGATCGGGTCTGGGAGTCCTCACACATTGGTGGTGACCGATTCGCAGCCAACGTCGTTGCGCTACCCCAGAGCCTCTATTTCGGCCGTGTCGACCCTGCAACCGCCCCGGCGCTCCTCGATGGGTTGGATCACGGGCGCCTCGACCTCGAGCGGTTCCGGGGACGGACGTCGTTGTCCATTGCCGAACAAGCCGTCGAGCATTTCGTGCGCCAGGAGTTCGGGATCGACGACATCGATGGCGTCGCGGTCGGACAGCGCGACCCCGACGGCGCGTTTCCGGTGCAGATCGGTGACCGGTCGGTTGCGGTGCGGATCCGGCAACGCATGACCGCCGTCGACACGCCGCTCACCTGTAGCGGCCCTGGAGGGCAGCATGTTCCGACATTCTCGCTGCGCTCGATCGATGAGGTCGGGCCGGAACGCCCCTAGCCCGCTCGGGATGCGGCCGCGTGAGCGATCGACTCAGAGGGTGGTTGGGTCGGTGGCTGCGGGGTCGATGTCGTAGCGACGGATGGCGTCGGCGACGACGCTCCGATCGATCTCACCGTTGCGGGCGAGACTGGAGAGAACGTCAACGACCACGTGACCGGTGTCGATCTCGAAGAGCCGGCGCAGCACCTCGCGGGTGTCGGACTGGCCCATCCCATCGGTCCCGAGGATCGTGAAGGTACGACCGGTCGGCGCAAACCGGGCGATCTGCTCGGGCACGATCTTCATGAAATCGCTCACCGCAGTGATCGGACCCGCCGAATCATCGAGGAGCTGGGTGACCAACGGAACGATCGGTTCGGTGGTGGGATTGAGGCGGTTGTGACGCTCGCACCTCAGGGCCTCCTCGCGGAGACGCTTGTAGCTTGTCGCCGACCACAGTTCGGCCCCCACGTCGTAGTGCTCGGCCAGCTCGTCGGCCGCGGCACGCGCCGCGGTGTGAGACACACCGGAGAACAGGATCGTTGCCCGCTTCGAATGGCCGTCGGGGGCGGCGGCCCACCGATACAGGCCGCGCACGGCGCCGGCCTCGAACTCGTCGCCGCCGTGCTCGGGCAGCGCAGGCATGACGTAGTTCTCGTTGTACAGCGTGATGTAGTAGATCGAGTCGCGGTCGAGCCCGTCGGGGTTGTCGCCGTACATGCGGTGGATGCCGTGTTTGATGATCGCACCGACCTCGTACGCGAACGCCGGGTCGTACGCTTCGACCGACGGCACGGTCGAGGCCAGGATGAGACTGTGGCCGTCTTGGTGTTGGAGACCCTCGCCGTTCAGGGTGGTGCGTCCGGCGGTGGCCCCCATCATGAAGCCACGAGCGCGAATGTCGGCCGCCTGCCAGATCAGGTCGCCGACGCGCTGGAACCCGAACATCGAGTAGAAGGTGTAAAAGGGGATCATCGGGACCCCGCGCGTGGCGTAGCTCGTGCCTGCTGCGATGAAACTCCCCATCGATCCGGCTTCGGTGATGCCCTCCTGGAGGAGCTGGCCGTCGGATGACTCGGCATAGGACAACAGCAGGTCGTGGTCGACCGGCTCGTAGAGCTGACCCTGGCTGGCGTAGATCTCGAACTCACGGAACAGGGCGTCCATACCGAACGTTCGGGCCTCATCGGGGATGATTGGCACGATGCGTTCACCGGCGTTCTTGTCGCGGCAGAGGCTCCGGAGCAGCCGAGTGAAGGCCATGGTGGTCGAGACCACGTTGCTGCCTGAACCATGCCGCATCTCTTCGAAGGCCGAATCGTCGGGCACATCCAACGGGCGACGTACCTCGGTCGATCGACGCGGAAGCGAGCCTCCCAGCGCCCGGCGCCGTTGCTGCATGTATTGAGACTCGATCGAATCACTCGCCGGACGGAAGTAGGGCGGGTTGTCGGCATCGACGGCAGACTCGGGGATGTCTTCCTCGAGGTGAAGTCGGTCGCGCAAGTCGAGCAACTGCTGGGTGGTCATCTCCTTGATTTGATGTGTCGAGTTGCGACCCTCGAACCCAGGGCCCAGCGTCCAACCCTTGACGGTTTTTGCCAGGATCACCGTCGGACGACCGGAACCGAGGTTGTCGCATGCCGCCTTGTACGCCGCGTAGAGCTTGCGATAGTCGTGGCCGCCGCGGGGGAGGGTACGGAGGTCTTCATCTTCGAGGTGAGCCACCATCTCACGCAGCCGGTGGTCTGGGCCGAAGAAGTGGTCGCGGATGTAGTTTCCGTCTTCGACGGCGTAGCGCTGGAACTCACCGTCGACGGTCGTGTTCATCTTGTTGAGGAGGACGCCATCGGTGTCGTCGGCGAGGAGCGAGTCCCACTTCGAACCCCAGACGACCTTGATGACGTTCCATCCTGCACCGCGGAACGATGCCTCGAGTTCCTGGATGATCTTGCCATTGCCGCGGACGGGCCCGTCGAGTCGTTGGAGGTTGCAGTTGACGACGAAGACGAGGTTGTCGAGGCGTTCGCGTGACGCCAGCGTGATCGCGCCGAGTGTCTCGGGTTCGTCGCACTCGCCGTCGCCGAGGAACGCCCAGACACGACTCTGTGATGTGTCGTCGATCTCGCGGTTGAGTAGGTAGCGGTTGAACCGGGCGTGATACAGCGCGGTGATCGGACCGAGCCCCATGGAGACCGTCGGGAACTCCCAGAAATCCGGCATCAAACGGGGGTGGGGATAGCTCGACAAGCCGCGGCCGTTCTGACCGACCTCACGCCGGAATCGATCGAGGTCGTCGCCGCTCAAGCGTCCCTCGAGAAAGGCTCGAGCGTAGATTCCCGGAGCGGCGTGTCCCTGGAAGTAGACGTGGTCGCCATACCCGTTGGCATCCTTGCCTCGGAAGAAGTGATTGAACCCGATCTCATACAGCGAGGCCGAACTTGCGTAGGTCGACAGGTGGCCACCGATGCCATCGGCGTGTTTGTTGGCCTTGACTACCATGATCGCTGCGTTCCATCGTACGAACGCGCCGGCGCTCGACGTCTTCGTCACCGGGAAACCACGGTTCGTGTTCCCGGGGGATGGTGTTGACGTACGGCGTGCTCACCGTCGACGGGAAGCTCACCTGCCGGGCATTGGCGCGCCCGAGGAGCTGCGACAGCAGGAACCGCGTGCGATTCTTGCCGTGAATGTCGATGACCGCGTCGAGCGACTCGAGCCACTCTTGGGTCTCGGTCGGATCGATGTCGGGTAGCTGGTGTACGTACTCGCCGAAGATCATGCGATGACGACCGCGTCGGCTTGTGTCGATTCACTGTCGCTCATGGCGCCTTCTTTCGTGTCGGCCCATCCGATCGTATGGGAGGAAGATGGCGGCCGTCGACCAGCGTCGAACAAGCTGTGAACAACAAACAGCGGGCTCCGAGCCTTCTCGTGCACAATGACCACTGCCCGGGGCCGGAACCGATCCGTAGGGTGGTGTTGAGTTCGTTCATCCCACACCGACCGAAAGCGCAGTCCTACCATGTCCACCAGTCGCCCGATCGTTCTGATCGCCGCCATGGCCAGCTCCGTATGACCGGTCCAGCTGCGGTGGCGGAGCCCTTCCGGAATCCCAAGACGTCGGCTGAGGTCCTCAGCGACGCGGCGCTCGACTTGGCAACGCAGAAGGTCGACAGCACCCTTGCCACCGGCAGGCTGCTCGAGCAGTCTGACCGCAATCGGGAACTCATGGAGGCGGCGCACTCCGCTCACCTCCAGCGAATGGCACAACGACCGTCCAACGATTTCGCCTTCCAGCGGGCGTTGGGCATCATCGAAACCGCCCTGCGGCAACTCCCGCGCCCGGCCAGCCCTCGGATCTAGTCGGCCGGCTCCGTCTTGCTTGGCGCTGGCCGGCGCAGGATGGCGGCGCCGATCAGGGCGGCCAACACGCTGGCGACGAGGACACCGAGTTTCGCTTCCTCGACGAGGACCGGCGAGTCGAAGGCCAGTCCGGTGATGAAGATGGCGACGGTGAAGCCGATGCCGGCAAGCGCGCTGACTCCAAAGACATCTCGCATCGCAACGCCTTCGGGCAGGGTGCCGATCTTCAGTCGAGTTGCAATCCAGGCGGCGACGGAGATCCCGACGACCTTGCCGACGATGAGGCCGGCGATCACGCCGAGGGTGACAGGCGAGGAGGCCGCATTGGCGAGACCGTCTCGGCTGATTTCGATACCGGCGTTGGCGAGGGCGAAGAGCGGCAGGATGAGAAAGGCCGAGAAGGGATGCAACACGTCCTGGAGCCGTTCGGTGACGGGAACCGTTTCGCGCACGTCGAACACGATGGCACGTATCTCACTGGTCGGTGTCTTGGGGTCGACGAGTGTTTCCGTCGGGTTCGGGCGCAGCGCGATCGCAGGCGCAATCAGTCCGAGTGCGACGCCGGCGATGGTGGCGTGGATGCCCGACTCATAGGTGGCCAGCCATACGCCCGCGCCGACAACGACGTAGAGCGGTATGTACCAGATCTTGACGAGACGCATCGCCGCGACGATCGCGAGCAGTGCGGCGGCAATGGCCAGCCAGCCGAGTGAGAGGCTGTCGGTGTAGAAGAGCGCGATCACGGCAATGGCGCCGATGTCATCGACAATGGCCAGCGTCAGCAGGAAGATCTTGAGCGATGCCGGAACGCGCGGTCCGAGCAGTGCGAGCACACCGAGGGCGAAGGCGATGTCGGTCGCCATGGGAATGCCCCAGCCTGCGCTGCCTGCACCGCCTGCGTTGAAGGCGGCGAAGACGAGGGCGGGGACGATCATGCCGCCGACCGCCGCGAACACGGGTACGGCGGCTTTGCGACGATCTTGGAGTTCGCCTGCGACGAACTCCGACTTGATCTCCAGTCCGACGACGAAGAAGAAGATGGCCATCAACCCGTCGTTGACCCAGTGTCCGAGCGTTTCGCGAAGCTCGAAGCCATTGAAGGCCAGCAACGTGATTTCGGTGCCCCAAAGATCGTCGTAGCTTCCCGAGAACGGGCTGTTGGCCCAGATCAAGGCAATGACGGTTGCGACGAGGAGGACGATTCCGCCCGCAATCTCGATATGGAGGAACTTGCGGAGCGGACGGGCGAAGCGACGAGCGATGGACCGATCGGAATCGATCCATGTTTGACCAGCGGCAGTCATGACATCGTCACGCGAGTCGGCTGCTTTGTGTGGCTTGTCAATCATGGGTCCCCAGTGGCGTCGCGTCGCCCGTACCAACCCGAGTGGGACGCGTTCCAACGCTCAGAAGGTTCATGCTCTCAGCGAGGGTAACGAGGCAGCCGGCGTTCGGCACCGGTTGCTAGTCGGTCGCGGTCGGTGCTCCCGGTCCACCGGACTTTCCGTTGAGGATCAGCTTGTGCAGGCCGTTCTGATAAGCGACGGCACCGAGAACGATGACGACACCAAGGATCTGCAGGAAGGACGGAATCTCGCCGAAGAGCACGGGGGCGATGGCCATCACCGTCAGCACCGGGCTCAGGAGCAGCAGACCGGCGACGACGGTCGGGTTCATGCGGACCGAGCCATACTGGACGAATGTCCAGGCAATGGCCTGGCCGGCGATGGCCAGAACGACCATCCAGAACCAGTTCATGGCGGTGATCGGATCGCCAACGACGGTCTCGGGGTTCATCGGCAGATCGCCGTCGACCAGTACACCGTTCGTCAGGTCGAAGCCGCGGCTGGAGAACACCAGGAGGAAGATGGTTGGGGCAACGAGCTGGGCGACACAGGTGAGTGCAATCGGCTGAATGATCCGGCCAGGATTCACCACGGTCGCCTCGCGGCTGGCGTAGAGGTAGACGCCGTAACACACGCCGGACAGAGCGCCGAGCATCGTGCCGAGCACGGCGATGTTCATGCCATAGACGGTCGTCGGACCAACGGTCGGCGCGTCGTCGAAGATGCCACCGGTGAGGACAACACCGAAGATCATGATGGGCACGAGGATGAAGAAACTCTTCGGAATCTTCAATCCATCGAAGATGACCGCCAGCATCGGCAAGATGATGATCTGCAGGTTGAGCAAGACCGATGCGATGCCTGAGCCGACGAAGAAGATGGAATAGTTCCAGGCGGTGAAGTCGACCCCCAGGAAGAGGCCGGCGAGCAAGGAGAGCATGATGCCCTTCTTGTTGAGGCCACCAAGCCTCGATTTCTCCATGAACGCGAACGGAGCGATGGCCAGCAGGGCGATGCCAACGCGCAGTATGACCGAGGTCGCCGGTTCGAAGTTCGATTGCTTCACCCACGGTGCGGTGAACGCCAATGCGACGATCCCGATCATGAGGACGGTGGCCGCCTTGGCGGCACTCACGCCGTTGGCATGGGGTTGCTGCGACGCCACCCCGGATTCACCAACGGAGATGGTGCGATCGCCTGCATCCTGGTTCACGATGTACGGTCCTCTTGAGGTCGGTGTAGATTTGGGAGTGGAGAATTCTGTTCGCCGGCCCTACTCGTGAGAGAAGGTCCGGTCAGCCGCAACATCAGTCGGCCAAGTTCACCGAGGTACCCGATGCGGAGGGTCAGTCGACCCCGGGCGGCAGCGTAGTTCGCGCCTCTGGCTGGGGCGAGGAACTTGATAGCAGTTGATACTGCGTTGATCTGAGCAAGTTGAACCGGGTAGGGAGCCACTGCTAACGCGCCGGTGTCGGTCGACGGGTGATCGACGGTTCGAAGCCGTGTTTGGTTTGATAGATCGGTGGCACATCGACGCCGACGAGTTCCACACGGGTGGCTCGCCAACAGGCGTGCATGGCGCCCTCCGTGCGACTGGTCGACATTCCGAGCGCTCGGGCATGCGCCCCAACACCCGACGGGAGCACGCTGGCACTACCGATCACGTCTTCCAAATCCTGGAGGCTGTCATGCATCGCATCGGCGAGCGATGCGCAGCCCGGGTGATGCTCGGCGATCACGTACATCACGCCCATGTCGGAGTACTCGCCGAACAAGCCCGGGGTGGTGACCGGATTCCGCTTCGGCGTCAAGACGTTGGTGTCGGCGGCGATGAGCTCACCGTTCGGTCGCGTGCAACGCATCCGCGAATAGAAATGGTCGAACTGCCACGACTCGCCGTGGGCAACGCGGCCCGGCGTGAGGTGCTCGTCGTAGACGAGCGTGCCTGTCGGGTCGACCTCGAGGTTGACCTCGTTGTAGAGCCGGGCACCGGTACAGGCGATCAGCGGGTCCATCAGAAGCTCCGCGTAGGCGTCCTGGCCAACCTTGACGTCGATGCGCTGGGTGGCGTAGTTCGCCGCCATCTGCAGCACCTTGGTCGCGGCTTGTGTCGTGACGAGCACCCGGGCCCCCGGGCCGACCTCGATCTCGATACGCACCCGGTCGCCCTGCAACACGCCGGCACTGACGGCCTGGATGAACACCACGGCCATGTCGTCGAGAGCGGCATCCATGTAGTGGACCTGCCGGACGATTTGGTGTCCGCCGGAGAAGTTGCGGATGAGGCGGGGCTTGCCGTCGCGCAATTCGAAGTGCAGTTGCAGGAACGCGGTTTTGCCGGACGCTGCCGCCGGCATCTGGATGAGGCCCTCGGCTGCGTACGGAGCGAAGTCCGCTGGTAGATCACGCACCGCAGGCCATTGGCTCTTCTCGAGAAATGGTCGTGCCGCCGCGATGGTCACGCTGCGGGCTTGATGTCCATATCGACGAACAGAGCGTCGCGCATCAGTGTCTTGACGACCTCGGGTACACCGTCGCCGTTCTTGCAGTTGGTGAACAGGGTCGGCCGGTTGTTGGGCCGCATCTCACGGGCCTGTCGATCCATCAGGTCGAGGTCGGCGTTGACATACGGCGCGAGGTCGGTCTTGTTGATGACCAGCAGGTCGGAGTGCGTGATTCCGGGCCCGTTTTTGCGGGGGATCTTGTCACCGGCGGCGACGTCGATCACATACACGAAGTAGTCGACCAGCGCCGGGCTGAACGTGAGCGTGAGGTTGTCGCCGCCGCTTTCGATGAACGCGATGTGGGCGTCGGGGAACTTTCGTTCGAGTTCCTCGAGGGCACCGAGGTTCATGGTCGGGTCCTCACGGATCGCGGTATGCGGACAGGCTCCGGTCTCGACACCGACGATGCGGTCGGCGTCGAGAATGCCCTCGAGGTTCGCGCGGACATGGCGGGCATCTTCCTGGGTCACGATGTCATTGGTGATCACGACCGGATCGAACCCGTGCTCGATGAAGTAGGGGATGATGGCCTCGAGGAGGGCGGTCTTGCCCGACCCAACGGGTCCTCCGACTCCGATTCTTGGCATGCTCATGGTGATCGTCCTCTTTCTCTTCTCTGGTTGGTGAGTGCGTCGGTACTTCGGTGGTGGTCAGCTCGCGAACAGCCGCATGCGCGACCGTTCATGCTGCATCTGCATCACGTCGATCATCGGTGCGAACGCGTGCATGTCGCGGTAGGGAGCGTCGATCGCCACCCGGGCCGCCGTGTCCATGTCGTTGCGGAGACGAAGCACGATGCCCTGTGCCTCCACGTGATCGAGTCGCATCAGGCGCAGCGCTGCGCTGACGAGCGCCGCGGCGTAGGCGTAGAGCTCGCTCAAGACCGCAGTGAAGCAGTCGATGCCCCACGACACGGTGGCGATGCCGATCACCACCGCGTGTCCGCCGATGGCTCGGCCGTCACGGACCGCAGCGTCGAAGCGGTCGAGCAGGTCATCGTCGATGAGCTGCTTGGCGGTTCGGATGAATTGCTGACCGGAGCGCACCGACGCCGTCGAGGCTTCGGTTGGCAGACGGATCGCATGGAGGTGGCGGTCGATGTCGATCAACGTGTCGAGGTCATCGGCGACGGCCGCACGATGCGACGATGCCACCGCGACGGCCTCACAGTGGGCCAGCGACTGGATGAGATAGTCACGCACGACCGCTTCGAGCGTTTCGGCATCGTGGACGCGACCGGTTTCGACGAACATCTCGAGCCCGTGCGACAACGTGTAGCGGCCCGACGGGAACAGACTGTCAGACAGTTGCAGCGCCCCGAGCAGACTGTTCGATGTCTGCGGAAATGCGGCCGTGGTCATGCTGGGTGGTGGTGTTCTATCTGGGGCATCGCGGTTGGTACATCCCCCGGTTTCACCGGTACGAACTCGAACTCGAGGCCATCGAAGCCATGCGTTCGGACGACGGTTTCCATCACCTTGTGATCGATGGACAACGGGGCGTACACGACGTCGTCCTTCACCGTGATCGGCCAATGCTGGTTGCCGAGCATGTGGCCGAGCAACACGCCGAACTCGAAGAGTTGCTCGGGCGGAATCTCCTTGCTCATCCGCAGCGCCATGGCCTCACTCGGTGCGATCTCGATCACGATCAGCCGGTCGGTGCCTTCCTCGCCGGTGAGCACGTCGCCGTCTTGGAGGGTGTGACCGTCGGCGAGGTCGACGCCAACATGGAGGCCATGGTCGGTCGTGACACGCAAGCGCCGACGACCGGCGTCATGAAACGGGATGTGCACCCGCTCGACCTTTCTTTCCTTCTCGAGGCGCTGCACATCGAGTGCGAGCGACTCGTTCTCGTGCAGGTTTCCAAGTGTGCTGGTGACCACGTACATGTGCGTCGTTCTTCCTTGAGGATGGGCTACTTTGAGCACGGGCTACTTTGAACACGGACTGCTTCGAGCACGGGCTTCTTTGAGAATGTGCTTCTCTGAGGATGAGTATGGTTTGCTGATCAGCCGCGTCGTTCGCGCAGCACGGTGAGCCACTCGGTTCGCCGAGCACCCTGGTCGACGGCACCGAGCGACTGTCTGGCGTCGAGGCGAGGGTGGGCCCGAGCGAAGTGGCCATTCTCGTCGAGCATGATTTCGGCACCGACTTCGAGTTCGGCGGCGATGACGCACTCGCCCAGCTCGTGGTCGGCGAAGTCGGCGTTGAGGTGGGTGGTGGGGTCGACAGGACCGGCGAGGGAGTCGATATGGCTCCCTCGAAGGGTTCCGTGGCTCGCGATCGTGGCATCGATCAGATAGCCGTCGTCGTCGACGTTGCCGACGGTGGTGATGTGGCGGACCGTCATGCTCGACGACCCAGCGCGTGTCTCCACCGTCGGCTCAACCGATGTCGACTCAAAGGATGAAGTACTTCTGCGTCAACGGCAGCGAAGCGACTGGCTCGCAGGTGGCCACCTCGCCATCGACGGTCACCTCGAAGGTCTCCGGGTTGACGGCGATGTCGCCGGTGCGGTCGTTGAGCACCATGTCACTCTTGCCAATGGCGCGAGTGCCGTGAACCGGATAGACGTGACTCTCGAGTCCGAGTTCCTCGGGCACACCGTTCTCGATCGACACCTGCGACATGAACGTGGCCCGGGTGGCGGGTACCGCCTTGCCGAACGCACCGAACATCGGGCGGTAGTACACCGGCTCGGGCGTGGTGAGCGACGCGTTGGGGTCGCCCATCAGCGACCAGTTGATCATGCCGCCCTTGACGACGAGCGCCGGCTTTGCGCCGAAGTACGCGAAGTCCCACAGGACGATGTCGGCCATCTTGCCGGGCGTGAGCGACCCAACGACGTGGGAGATCCCCTGCGCCAGCGCGGGGTTGATCGTGCACTTCGCCATGTAGCGCAGCACCCGAAAGTTGTCATTCCCCTCTTCGTCTTCGGGCAACGAGCCCCGCTGGTCCTTCATCTTGCTTGCCGTCTGGATGCAGCGCGTGAAGTGCTCGCCGATACGACCCATTGCCTGGCTGTCGGACGAGAAGATACTCAGGAGGCCCCAGTCGTGCAGGACATCTTCGGCAGCAATCGTCTCGGCGCGAATGCGGCTCTCGGCAAACGCAACGTCGGACGGAATCTTGGGGTTGAGGTGGTGGGCCACCATGAGCATGTCGAGGTGCTCGTCGATGGTGTTCACCGTGTACGGCCGCGACGGGTTGGTCGACGATGGAATCGCCCACTCGTAACCCGCCACCGTCATGATGTCGGGGGCGTGACCGCCGCCGGCACCTTCGGTGTGGAACGTGTGGATCGCTCGTCCGTCGATAGCATCGATCGTGTCTTGGACGTAGCCGGACTCGTTCATCGAGTCGGTGTGGACGGCGACCTGGATGTCATAGTCGTCGGCGACGGTGAGGGTGCCGTCGAGAACGGCGGGCGTCGAGCCCCAATCCTCATGGATCTTCAGCCCGGCCGCACCGGCTTCGATCTGCTCGATCAGTGGCGCTTGGCCCGAGCCGCCCTTGCCGAAGACCCCAACGTTGATCGGCAGGGCATCGAACGATTCGAGAATCCGTTGAATGTTCCACGGACCCGGCGTACACGAGGTGGCGGTGCTGCTGGTTGCCGGTCCGGTGCCGCCACCGAACAACGTCGTGACACCGGCGGACAGGGCGTCATTGACCTGCTGTGGGCTGATGAAGTGGATGTGGGTGTCGATGCCGCCGGCCGTCGCGATCCTGCCTTCGCCTGCGATCACCTCGGTGCCCGCACCGATCAGGAGGTCGGGGCTGACGCCGTGCTGTGTCGCCGGGTTGCCGGCCTTTCCGATGCCGACGATCTTGCCGTCTTTGATACCGAGGTCGGCTTTGACGACGCCGATCAGGGCATCGAGAATCACCACATTGGTGATCACCAGATCGAGCGCGCCCTGTTTCGAAGTGAAATGGGGGTTCTGGCCCATGCCGTCGCGGATGGTCTTGCCGCCGCCGAAGACGGCCTCGTCGCCGGGGGTGCCTAGGTCTTCCTCGATTTCGATGACCAACGAAGTGTCGGCAAGGCGGACCTTGTCACCCTTCGTCGGACCGTACATGCTTGCGTATTGTTGCCTCGAGATGGTCGCCATTTCGGCCTTGCCTTTCGGTGAGATCGTGCAGAGTGTTCGTGCAGAGTGTTCGTGTACGTGAAGCTCCGCCCGCAACGTCAGATGCGTGGCGGTGGGGCCGATCCGAGTGCTTGGCGTCAGCCTTTGGCGCCCTTGAAGCCCTGTTGCTTCGCCGCAGCGCGTGCGTTGCGCTGGGCCTTCTCGGAATCGAGCGATCCGTTCACGAGGCCGGCGAAACCAAAGGCTCGTCGTGTGCCGGCGATAGCCACCAGGGTCACGTCGGCGTCGGTGCCTGGCTCGAAGCGGACGGCGGTTCCGGCCGGGATGTCGAGTCGGAACCCGAGCGTCTTGTTGCGATTGAAGTCGAGGGCCTTGTTGGCCTCGAAGAAGTGGTAGTGGGAACCGACCTGCACGGCGCGGTCGCCGGTGTTCTTGACGTTGAGGCTGACCTTCTCGCGGCCCTCGTTCAACTCGATGTCACCGTCCTCGGTGATGATTTCGCCTGCCTTGCTCACTTCGAACCTCCGGGCTGGATGGGGTCGTGGACCGACACCAGTTTGGTGCCGTCAGGGAAGGTGCATTCGACCTGCACGATCGGGACGAGGTCGGCGACGCCGTCCATGCACTCCTCGGTGGTGACGATCTCGCGGCCATAGGCCATCAGCTCGGCGACAGATCGACCGTCGCGGGCCCCTTCGAGAAGCTCGTCGCAGACGATGGCGATCGCCTCGGCGTAGTTCAACTTGGTGCCGCGCTCGCGGCGACGGCGGGCCAGCTGGGCCACATTGAAGATGTGCATGTGGTCCATCTCGCGTGGAGCAAGCTTCATGATGACCTCTTTCTCATGGCTGGTGCCTGATCTGACAGTGTTGGGAGACGCTCGTCGAACGATCGCTCCGACCGGTTTGCTTTCATGGATTCACTCGCTCTCATGGTCGACAACCAAGAACGGGACCCGGGCTTTCGAACTGAGGAAAAGGCCGATGACCTCGCCGATCGTTCGGAAGTCCTTGATGTTGTCCCACGTGTCGGGCGAGCATAGACCATGTCGACGATACCGCTCAGTGGTAGGCCGCGAAGAGGACCAAGGTCCCTACTGCCGCCACGTGTCGGAGCGGTTTGGGACGAGAATTCGTGGACCACGTGCGCAATACGGCATACCCCTATAGGGTATGGAGGGAGATCGAGGAGGTCCGGTCGTGACTGCCAATGATGTGCTGGTGATCGTGGGGAGTGTGCTGCTCGCGGGATTTCTGTGGTGGTTCTTCTTCGGGCCGAAGAAGGCACGACGGGCCGACGTGAGGGGCGGGGTGCAAGTCGTCGATGTCACGGTCAAGGGCGGCTACTCGCCCGCCCTGATCCATGTTCAGGCCGGCGTGCCCCTACGACTCAACTTCGACCGCCAGGAATCGGGTGACTGCACGTCGAGGGTCGTGTTCCCCGATTTCGGGGTGTCCAAGACGCTCCCCGCGTTTGGCTCGGCCACGCTGGAGTTCACTCCCGACAAGGTCGGCGAGTTCGACTTCGCGTGCGGCATGAACATGGTCCACGGCAAGCTCGTCGTCGAACCAGCCGGGACCACACTGTCAGACCCGCAAGATGCCTCTCCGCTGGTTGCCGACGCCATCGGCGTCGGGCCGATGACCGACCATGGCGTGCAGACCGAACAGGCCGAATTCCGGGTCATCGGGATGTCGTGCGCATCGTGCGTCGCGAGCATCGAGTCGACCCTCGGTGAGATGCCAGGTGTCGACCGGGTCGACGTCAGTTTCGGGACCGAGCGGGCGACCGTCGACTTCGACCCGGCCAAGACAACCTCCGACCGGCTGCAGGCCGCCGTCGCCGATGCCGGCTACCGACTCGTGCCTCGAGTGTCGGGCGACGCAGGCGGCGCCGATGCCGAGACCGCGGAGCGAGAGGCCGAGAT
>RCMY010003803.1_pt1 | contig 13801 bp, 11 predicted proteins | sample 2041341 | NCBI WGS metagenome assembly RCMY01 (sample SAMN09708234, study PRJNA481090) | Marine sediment metagenome, whole genome shotgun sequencing project. | reverse complement strand
CAAGTTTCACACGCGAGGTGCATGCCAGCTTGGCGTTCGAGCGGGCACCTCAATACGCAATCGCCCAACGCGGGTATGCCGTCGCGGACCTGGATCCCACGATCGAGGAACGAAGCGGCGGCCCAATCGCTAACGACCCGCTGTCGCAATGGATTGGGACCCTCTCACCCGACCAACAAGCCGCGTACGCCATTGCCGACATGGGCGGACCCGACGCTCCGACGATCGAGTACAGCAGTAGCGACTACGGCGCCGCCTCGATGCCAGCCGCTGGCTGCAACTACCAGGCGTTGCAAGACCTCCACGGCGACGTCGACACCTGGTTTGAGGCGACCAACGAACTAAACGCCCTATACGGACTGGTCATCTTCAACGCGCTGGAGAGCACCACATACCAGTCAGCTGTCGACGCCTGGTCGACATGTCTGACGGAACATGCGACTGTGCTCGACAACCCCACCGTCCTGACCGGCTCCATCGAACAAGCGGTCGCAGACCGAGACTGCCGCGATCAAACGAATCTCGGCGCGGTACGAAACGATGCGCTCCTCACCAACGCCAACGAGCACAGCGACCGGATGCAGGCGCTACTCGGTAGCTCTGACACGCTCGCACGCACAAACGTCGACGGCTGACGCCACCCCTCCACCGGCCCCCACCTGATCGCACTCAGCGCTCAGGGTCGTCGGGATAGTCAGCGCAGGTTTGGCCTAGACGGAATGACCCTTGACCTTGGAAGTCGAGCGGTGTTCCCGTGACGGCGGTTCGCCGCAATCGACTGCGTTCGCGATGCGTCTCTAACGCGAATCCCGTTCCCGTGCGGCCGCCGTCCGTACGTGACGGGCAGAGAACCAGAACGTTCTGTACTGGCCTCGATCGGCCGTGATTTCCGGGTGCTCGGCTTGGGCCGCAGTTCGGCGCGCGAGTGCGTCGAACTGTGTGATTCTGCGTGGGCGAAGTGTTCGATCGGATCGCGGACAGGCGGGTGCGAGGATGCAGATGTGGACGAGCTCGTATTCGACGGCGGATCGGAGAACTACGGAGCGGTGGTGCGCGTCGGCAATACCGTTCGGCGTCCCCGAGGCGCCGGCTGCGAAGTCGTCGAAGCGCTGTTGACACACCTCGAGCAGGTGGGATTCGAGGGATCACCACGATTCCTCGGCATCGACGAGCGAGGCCGCCAGATTCTCGAGTACCTCGACGGGTCGGCGCATCGCACACCGCCGTGGCAACACGACGATGGCGTCAACGCTGTCGAACTCGGCCGGCTGGCCTCGTGGCTGCGCCGCCTGCACGACGCTACGGCCGACTTCGCTCCTCCTGTCGGAGCGGTACCGCGGCGAGCGTTGCCGCTGGTCGGTGATGTGTGGACGCATGGCGATGTTGGCTACCCGAACGTGGTGTATCGACGCCAGCAGTTGGTCGGGTTGATCGACTGGGAGTTCGCGGCGCCATCGCATCGCTGCTGTGATCCGGCGGCGCTGCTCGCGGTGTCGGTTCGCGGTCCCCGCCCCGACGTGAACGACAACAATCGTCGAGCAGCTGCGACCAGGCTCGCTATTGCCGCGATCGCAGCGGGCTACGACATGACCGAAAACGAAGTCCAGTCGCTGCCAGAGATGGCGGCGAAGATCCTTGACGACGCGCGAACCTTCCAAGGGGAGTCGATGAGCGACGACGAGCGTCAGCGATCAGCGTGGCGATCTCGATGGCTACGCGAGAACACCGACTACCTCGTCGGACCCTGAGCAACGATCCGCAGTCACCGATGTTGACGGGCACACTCGTGACTATGCGGCGCCGCATCAGGGCCGTTACGTGTGAGTAGAGCGAGGCGGGTCGCCGGGTTACGGCGCTCGCGTTATGTGTGGATCTCGCGGAGCGGGCGGCGAACGCAACGCAAGCTGTGCACGTGATACCTCGATGCCTCGGGGCGTTGTCTGGACACGTCCGGTGTGTCCGACTGGCAACTGCCTGGTCGTATCGCATCCGGACGTTGTTCAGTCCGGGGAGCTTGGGAGCCCAGGATGCTCGGGCAGATGGCGTCAACGGCTGATCTCGCCGAGTTCGCCGGTGTCAGCGACGACCTCGGCGGCCTGATCGACCAGCGCCGCGGAGCGCAGGTGCTCCTGGATGTTGTCGGGGGTCCAGGTCGCAAGGTCGAATCCCAGACCGGTCGGTGTGAGCGAGTTGTCGGTGACGGCTCCGTCAGTGCTGGTGGTTCGTAGCACGAGGCCGCTGCCGGCCGGTGCGATGGCGACGAGTCGATCGGGTACGCGGTCGTTCCATTCGATGGACGCGATCATCGCGGCGGCCTCGACGGATCGGCACTCTGGCCCTTGAAACTTGACGCATGGCCGTCCGTCGACCGTGCCGTAGCGGAGTCGTGGCGTGTCGTTGGAGGCCACGAGCAGTGGCACGTCGCCGACGCGGTCGCCGGGCTGCGGGGCGATGGGGGCGTATTCCGGCGGGCGGAGCTCGAGCGCAATCGGAAGGTGGTCGGGGAGCTGCACCGGCGCGACTCCTGCGGCGATTGCTGCGAGCTGTTCGTCACTCAAACCGCGTGAGTGGAGCCAGACAACGACGTCCGGAGCGTATTCCCACGCGAGGTAGGCGTGGTCGTCGACGCGATAGCTGAGGCCGGTGACACCACCGATGGTGATCTCGGTTGGCTCGGGGACTTCGGCGATCGTCTCGTATCCCCAGAGTTGGCCGTACGCCTGGTTCCACAACTGCGAACGAACATCAGTGCCGCCAAGCTGGACCCCGATGCCGAGCGAGTTGCCGTAGTCGACCTGCTCGATCCCGTTTCCACCGGCGAGGCGGTCGCAGATTGGGCCGGCGTTGTCGACGGTCCATTCGGTGCAGGTGAACAGATTCGACATGGCCTCGGGCGACCATCCGCTTGCCAGTCTGCGTTGATCGACGAGTTCGGGTGGCACGCCAGTCGTGGCGTCGAACCATCCGATCGTGCCCGATTCGACGCGGATGCTGTCCCACACCATCACGCCGGTCGCGTCGTCGACGTGGTCGGTCATGTCGATGACCACGCCGCGGCCGGTCGGATCGATCGAAGTCGTCGGAGTCGGTACCGTGGCGACGGCGTCGAGCGATGCGTTGGTTGGTGCAGGAGGCTGTGTTGCTTGCGCTGGTGTCTCCGAGGTGGGACGTTGTGCGGCGACGAGGGCGCCGACACCCACCACGACGATGGCTGCTGCCGCAACCGCCAGCCAGCGCCGTCGGTCGTTCGAAGGAGCCGGACCGAGGTTCACGACGTCGGCCGATGGAGTCGGACCGATGTCGGGCGTGTGCGCAACGATGTCGTCGAACACGGCCTTCACGTGGGGATCGATGTGCATGTTCATGTCAGTGCCTTTCGGAGCGCAATGCGGGCTCGTGCGAGAGTTCGGTGGACGGTGCTTCGAGTGACATCGAGGGTTTCTGCGACCTCGGCTTCGGTCATGTCGTGCCAGTAGGCGAGGAACACGACCGATCGCTGCTGCACGCTGAGCGAGGCGACCGCGCGGAGCAGATCGACGTCGGGGAGTGGATCGGTGCTCGCGTCCGGCCGAACGGCGAGAAGGTCACGTTGCCAGCGCCGTCGGCGTTGGCGATACAGGTTCTGTGCTTCGTTGCGGACGGCACGAATCAGATAGCGGTCGAAGTGCTCGATGTCGGCCCAGCCCGGCTGCTTCGTCACCCGCAGGAACGCCGACGTCGTCACGTCATGGGCGTCGGCGGGCCCGACGACGGCCGTGGCGAACCGCATCGCGGCCGGAGCATGAGTGCGCCACGCCGCGTCCATTTGTTCGTCGGCACTGTCTCGCCCGGGCGTTCGTTGTTGTTGATGCATCAGATCCATCTCGACAGGTAGACACCGCAGAGACCCTCGATGCGCGACTGGCGAACCAAAGAAAGGCTCGCACACCGAGCGGCCGGGTCAACTCCTCGTCTCGTCGCCGAATCTGCGAAGAAGACGTCGAACCCGCCGGAATTCGCGGCTCAGGTCGTGATGGGCAGACCGCACTGCCGGCGAGACCGCCGACCGCCGACCGGGACTATGCGGTGCGCAGCTTGGGTAGATATGTCGGTGATCCACCCGCCTACTTGTTCCGTCGGTGACGATGGTGCAGCGGGCGTGATCGGAGGATCACATGAAGCCCATCACGTTCCCGAAGCTGACGCTTCCTGACCCTGGTTCGCGCGTCGCTCCGACGCTCGGCCACCCGCTCGTCGACGGCTATCTCGAGTCCGTGCATGCGCGGCTTCGACCGAACTCGACGCTGGCGGTTGTTTACGACTTGAAGGTGTTCTTCACGGTCATCGACGTCGACCCGCTCGACGTCAGACGCCGGCACGTGCTCGAGTTCATCCGTGTCCAGCGGACCGGTTCGACGGATGCGACGGTGGTCCCGATCGATCAGTCCGAGGGGTTGGCGTTGTCGACGATTCGACGTCGGTTGTCGACGCTGGCGGAATTCTCGCACCTCGTCGCGCTCGGAGAACTCGACCACAACCCGGTGCAGCGCGGCATGCCGGTGCGGCCCCCGGTGACGCGTGACCGGCGGGTGGTCCCACTGGTTCGACCAGTCAGACATCTGCCGCAGATCCTCGATCACGACGACGTCATCAAGTTGGTCGCGGCGCTGCGCAAGGACCGGGACCGGGCGATGGTCGACGCGATGGATCACGACGACGTCATCAAGTTGGTCGCGGCGCTGCGCAAGGACCGGGACCGGGCGATGGTCGACGCGATGCTCCTCGCCGGGCTGCGTCGCTGCGAAGTCCTCGGGCTCCGCCTCCAAGACATCCGTTGGGGTGAACGTCGGCTGTTCATCGCGGACGGCAAGGGCGGCCATCAACGCATCGTGCCGATCTCACCACGCTTCTTCGACACGCTCCGCCGCTACCTCGATCACGAGCGACCGGCCGACGCGGAGACGCCGTTCGTGTTCGTCGTGTTGAAAGGACCCAACCGCGGCAGCCCGCTCACGGCGAAGGGTCTCGACGAGATCATGCTCGGCGCCCGGACCCGGGCGGGGCTCGAGCATGCGACGTGTCACGAGTTGCGCCACACCTGTTTCACCCGGCTCCGCGAGGCCGGCATGGCCCTCGAAGCCCTCCAGGCCCAGGCCGGTCACCGGTCGATCTCAGCAACGCAGATCTACCTCCACCTCGCCAACGATTGGCTCGCTGGTGAGTACATACGTGCAGCTCAAGCCGTTGATGCCCAAGCCGCGCTCGGCCGCAAGGTCGTGGCGTCATGACGATGCTGTCGATCGAACCGCAACACTCCAACGAGCACTGGGCACGCATCGCCGGCCACGCCCCGGTCCTCGCTGCGACGTGTCAGGACTACGTCGCCCAGATCGCCGTCACGGCTCGACCATCGACCGCGAAGGCTGTCGACTCGGCGCTGCGGATCTTGTCGGAGTGGCTCATCGATCACGACCCGACGGTGATCGCGCTCCGCCAGATCAACCGCCGCCACATCGAGCAGTTCAAGCTCTGGCTCGCGACCCGCGAGAACCAGCGCGGTGAACCGTTGAAGAAATCGACGATCCATCTCCGGCTGTCGATACTGCGCGTCGTGTTCGAACGACTCATCGAATGGGACCACCCCGACACACCAGCGAGGAACCCGATCTTGTGGACCGACCTGCCCAAACTCGATGAGCCGTTGCCGAAGTTCCTCGACGACGACCAAGCCGCCAAATTCATGGCCGCCGCCGTCCGACTCGATCCACAACGACGACTGATCGTCGAGATGCTCGCCCGCACCGGGCTCCGGGTGACCGAGTTCTGCGAGCTCACCGACGACGCCATCGTGACGATGAACGACACGAACTGGCTGCGCGTCCCGGTCGGCAAACTTCACACCGACCGCTACGTCCCACCGCACCCATCACTCATCGAACTCCACCGCGATTGGCTGGCCTGGAACGGCCCGAACACCACCGGCCGGCTCATCTCGAACAAGGGACGACCGTTGAACCGAACCGTCGTCAGCCGCATCGTGAAACGCTGCGCGATCATCGCCGGGATCGGCCACGTCCACCCCCACCAACTCCGTCACACGTTGGCGACGCAGTCGATCAACAACGGCATGAGCCTCGAAGCCGTGTCCGCGATGTTGGGGCACCGATCGATGCGCATGACCCTCGTCTACGCCCGCATCGCGGACCGCACCGTCGCCGACGAATACTTCGCCGCCGCCAACAAAGTCGACCAGCTCTACACCACCCACTTGACAACATCACCGGCATAAGGGCCGCAGTGCAGCTCGGCGTGGCGGCTTCAGACCGGGATTCTGGGCGGCAAAGTGTGCGGCAACCGGTGCGGCTCGGAGACGCGGCAGCGGTGGTGTCCCAGACGTGGTCGGCTGCGTGTTGGCAGCAGAGTTGGTGGCGTTCGAGTGATTGCCAGCCTTCTCAGGAGTCGCTGTAGCCCTGGTGCAGTTCGACTTCGCTGAAAGCGGGTCGCTCGGGGCGGGCTGGTTGGATTTCTGCGTCGCGGGGACTCGGGGTCGTCGTTTAGTCGGTGCTCGTCGACCAACCGGGCCGGTATGCCCAGGCTGCTCGAATGGGCGTGCAACAGGCGTTGTCGGCCCCGATGGCGACTGCGGGAGCGATGACTGTCCCGTCGAGCCAGACGATGGGGAAGTCGTGGATCGGACCATCGAGACGTGTCTGGCGAGGTCTCGGCAACGGATCGCTCAGGGTCCACGTTCGGTTGCCGGGATCGAACGTGACCAGCCGCCCATCGGCGTCGAGATGGACCGCTTGTTCACCGGTCCAGGTCATCGGGTAGCGGAACCCGCCGCGCAGGTCGACGGGGGCATCACTCACCGCAACCGTGCTTCCAGCTGCCGGGTCGATGACGACGGCCATCCGTTGGGACTCGCCGTCTGAACAGGGCCCGCCGACGACCAGGAAGGTGCCGTCGCCGAGACCGGCCATCGCGGACGGCATCCACTCGACATCGGGATGGGCGACATCGGTGATCGTGCGCCAGGTCTCGGCGAAGGTGTCGTACACGTCGACCGTCGCGGTTCCACAGTCGGTGCCGGTCGACACGACAGCGATCTGGGTGCCGGAGATCGCCGAGCCGTGGACGGTGTCGGGGATCGCGACGCCGTACGACAGACCGTCGCGAGGTTCGGGAGCAGCCGCCCAAGTGTCGTTGGTCGGGTCGTAGATCTGAATCCGGACACCGTTCCCGAGCCGGCCTTCATAGTTGGTCACGACGAACGCAACCCGCCCGCTCGAAAGCGGATAGAGACTCGCAACAGCACTCGCTGCGACGTCGCCGGCGGGAGGTGTGATCGCCCTCCAGGTGAACGTCGACGGGTCGAACGCTCCCGCACGAAGTTCGCCGGAACCGTTCACGACGATGACCTCGGTCCCGGTCCACGCCGCGACGGCATCCCCACGGTCATCGGCCAACGGGGCAGGCGGGAGCTTGCGCCATGTCCCGTCGCGTACGTCGAAGTAGGCGCCATCGCGGAACGAAGTCGAGTCCGGATCCTCCCACGTGTCAGGTTCGCAGCAGCCACCCCACACGAAGATCCCTTCCTCGGTTGCCACCGCCGCGTGCTGGAAGCGCTCGATGATGGGAAGCTCGGGAAACGCGACCCAGGCGTCGACTGTCATGTCGGCGAGCGGCGTGAACGGAGTATCGGACGCAGCAGGTTCAGAACTCGGTCTGCCGATCGCGACCAGACCGACAAGGCCCGCAATCAAACAGGCCGCCACCAGGCCGACCATTACGCGCCGGGAGAGATTCGGCGCCGCGAGCGCGGCGGGTGCCTGGTGGGAGCGATCGCGTTGGACCAGCGTCTCGTCCAACAGGCCGGCAGCTGACTGCAGGCGTTCTTCAACGGTTGGCATCGTCTTCCTCCAGGAGTCGGCGGAGGCGTTTCAGGCCTCGATGAACATGGTTGGTGACTGCGGATTCCGACACTCCGAGGGTGTCGGCCACCTCGCGATACGAGAACCCGTAGCCATGCACGAGCAGCACAGCCGCGCGCTGGTCGGCTGAAAGCCGCTGCAGCGACGCCAGCAGCTCACCATCGATCCGCGTCCGGAGTTCCGAGCCCGCCGGTGGCTCGAATACGGGGCGCCGTTGCCGTCGCCAACCCGTCAGCCGTTTCGCTGCCGTTTGCCCGACCCGGAACAGGTAGCCGGCCGGGTTCGCCATGGCCTCGACGTCGTCGAGATGTTCCCACGCCCACGCGAACGCTTCGGCCGCGGCGTCGTCGCCGACGTCGATGCCGTACCGAGCGACGAGCGCACGACGTACCCGGTACTCCAGGGCGCCCATCAGCGCGTTGAACCGTTCCGTCGCGTCGGGACGACTGTCGCTGCTCACCACCATCACATCTCACAAGAGTCCCAGATGACCTTGATCCTTTCACCTCGGGTTGGAACCTTTTGGTGGTCTTCGTTGTCAGGTGGCATCGGTCCGCTGGCGACAGGGGAAATGTCTCGCGCCGCACCGGGCCGTTCCAAGGTGGTCGCATGCGCATAGCGTCCGTGATTCTGCGCACCGATATGTGCGAGTTCGAGCGTCGCCCCCGTGAGCGAAACTTCGGTTCTGCGACTGCCAAGGCCATTGACGTGTGCGTCGATTTCGAGTGGCAGTTTCGACGCGGTGTCACGCGAACGGGCTTGTGGCGGTGTCATCGTGATAGATGAACGCGATCGAGGAGACACCAACCAGCGGTCGACTCGCCACGACGGACGAGCTGTGGCATGAACTGCACCCACCCCTGCGCCGGTTCTGCGCGGTCGTGGTCGGACCGTCGAACGCAGACGATCTCGCCGCCGAGACGTTTCTACGTTGCCAGGACCGACTCGTCGCCGGCGACGTAACGAATCCTCAGAGCTACCTGTTCCGGTCCGCAGTCCGTATCGCCCACAACCAGCGTCGCGCGCGGGACCGAGACATTCGACGGGCCGCACAGTTCGGCACGCCCCTATCCGCCGGTGACAGTGCGGAGCTGGGCCATGTTCGCGACGCGGTTCGGTCACTGTCGCCTCGTCAACGATCCGTGCTGTACCTCGCGTACTGGGAGGATCAGACCGAGTCCCAGATCGCCGAGACGCTCGGACTGCATCTCGGGACGGTTCGCCGACATCTCCACCGTGCCCACCAACATCTTCGAAAGGCGCTGCGATGACACGACGACCGACGACCGATGAACAACTCGCAACGATGGTCCGCGACGTACTCGCTGAGATGATCGACGAACTCCCACCAACGTCTATCGATGCTCCAGCGACCGGTGGCCGGCTCGTAGAGCTACATCAGCCGACGTCACGTTCAGCGGGACGGTTTGTTGCGCTGGCAGCGGCGTGTGTGGTGCTCGTCGGTGGATTGGCGTTCGTCGCGTCGCGTCGTGGCAACGAGTCGGCGACGACGCCAACAGCGTCGCCGCCGACCGATGAGAGTCGATCGACAAGCTCCGCTCCGACCACATGGGAGAACGGGGTTCGCATAATCGTCTACATCAACGCCGGCGCATCCGACGAGTCCCTGCAGCTCGTTCAGGATCATCTGGCCGGGCTCTCGAACATCGTCGTCGCGGACGGAATCCGCTACCTGGGTCCACAAGAATCGCTCGATGAGGCGCGTCGGCTGCTCACCGACGATCCGACTGCCCTTGATCTGCTGACGGTTGAGAACATCCCGACCGCGTTCTACATCACGCCGATCGACGGGGTCACCTACGACCAACTTCTCGGCGCCGCAGCAAGCATCGAAGTGCTGCCCGAAGTCACTCGTGTGGACGTCGATCCCGACGGTCGAGCACTGATTCCCGGCATCCCCCAGCAACCCGAGTCACGTCCATCCACCAGCGACAACGTGACCAGCCCGAACACCATTCAACCCCCCGACGTGTTCGTGGAAGCCCCATTGCCACAGGGCGCCTGGTCCGGAGCGCGCACCAGCGCGGACGGGGAGTCGTTGCTGCTGTTTTTCGTCGGTGCCGCCGAATACCAGCCTGGCGACCCATGCAGCTCGCGCTATCTGGCGACGGTCGAGGAGACCGACACCGAGGTCAACGTCGCCGTTCGCGGCGAGCGCCCCCGAGCACCTGACGGCTCCGAGTCATACGCATGCCGGGCGATCGGCTACGGCCGAACCGTCACCGTCGAGCTAGCGCAGCCTTTCGGCGACAGGAAGCTGATCGTGCTCGGCGCGGAGCGCGACGTGTTCGACGGCGCCACGCTCGCGCAGCCCAGCTGGATCCCTGATGGTTGGGAAGAACGAAGCGAACAACCGGCCGGTTTCAGCGGCGATCCTGCGGCGGCATGGGCCCGGACGTGGGCGCCGCCGAGCGCAGAGCCCCGAGACGGCGCTTGCGTGCCCGGCAACAGCGGCTTCACCCTCTTCGAGGGCGCAGCGGACATCGTGGGCGTCTTCCCCGCCGAGCCGGGCGAGACCGTGATCGCCACGTACGACATCGATGGCGCGACCGCCACGTACTCGGCGCAAGAGGACCTCGGCGTCTCACGACTGAGCTGGGCCAGCGGCGACCGAGGCTATGTGCTCAAGTCACTCCCGAACTGCGTCGGCGACGAACCGCCTTCGCTCGATACCATGCTGCGATTCGCACGCGACCTCAGCACCTGACCAGCGGCTCGCCCCGGCCCACACGCCAAGCGCATGACGTTCGCAGATGCGGAACGTCAAGGCCGCACCCGATCAGCCACGTTCGGTCGGTTCCGAAGCGGCTCGGACCCGACCGATAATCGCGGGCGAGAACGCTCAGACGCGCGAGGCAGTACCGGCGAAGTCGCTCGCCTGATCGGCGACTCGGGGCACCCAATAATCCCGGGTCTTTGACGGTGGGCTGAGTCGGGGGGTCGGCTTGGTCGCGGCGGTGACAACGCGCCAGAGCCAGGGAATGCTTGAGCGTCGCGTCCCGGGCGGCGAGCTCGATGTGGTGGCCATCGGGTGAGGGTGTTCGTCACGGTGGCCGGTTGTTGGCCGCTTCATCGGTGATGTCTGCCATCGAACGGCCCGAATCGCCACGCCTCGCAGCTCCGCCGTTGTTGACGGTGCGTGAGGCGATGGTGGTTCTGCGTGTCGGTCGCACGACGTTGTATGAGCAGGCGAATCTGTTCCTCGCGACTGACGGGGTCGAAGGTGTCCCTGTCGTGCGGATCGGCAAGCAGCTCCGGTTCCCTCGTGCTGCGCTCGAGGAACTGATCGGTGGCCCGATCGGCTGGCCGACGACAGAGCCGGCCGACCCGGCAGCGGTCGCATCTCCCGCCCGACTCGAACGCCAGGAGCGTTCGTCGGACTCTCCTCGACTGTTCAGCGTCTGAGCACCCAGTGGTGACCGTGATGTGTGGATCGACGCGAAGTGTGAAGAACAGACAGGTGCCCGCGAGTTGGTGGGGGTCGTCATGTTGCGGGTGACGACGTTGTTCGCCGCAACGGCTGGGGCAACAGCGGAGTACTACACCCGCTATCTCACGGATGCTGATGGTGAGTTGCCGGGCCGGTGGACCGGCCGACAAGCCGACCTGCTCGGTTTGTCTGGTGTGGTGACGACCGAGGCGTTGGAAGCGTTGCTGCAAGGCCATGATCCGGTGACCGGTGAGGTGTTGGGGAATCCGTTGGTCGATCGGGCCCGCTCTGATGGGCGCGTCACGCGAGCGGTCGCGGGGTTCGATGCGACGTTGTCGGCACCGAAGTCGTTGTCGGTGTGGTGGGCGCTCACCGGCGACGACGGGCTGGCTGAATGTCACGACGTCGCCGTCAACGCTGTTGTGGACGCGGTCGAACGGTTCGGGGCGACGACAAGGGTTCGGTCGAACGGCCGCCGTCTGCATCCGGATACGAACGGGTTGACGGTGGCGGTGTTTCGTCAGACGACGTCTCGGTTGGATGACCCGCAGCTGCATTCGCATGTGGTGATCTCATCGAAGGTCCGCACCGACGCCGGCCGGTGGCTCGCCCTCGACGCTCGCGTGTTGAAGGGCTACCAACGTGCCCTCGGTGGGTTGTATCAGTCGGTGCTACGCGCCGAGCTCACACACCGATACGGCGTCGCGTTCGATGAGATCGTCAAAGGACAAGCCGACATCGCCGGTGTCCCTGCCGAGTTGTTGGAGGCGTTCTCGAAACGCAGCGCCCAGGTTGATGCCGCGTTCGGGTCGAAGTTGGCCGAGTTCTACGCCCGCGAGGGTCGTGACCCGACCCCGAAAGAACGTGGTGCGCTCGGCCGACAAGCAGCTGTTGATACCCGCACCCACAAGTCCGGTCACGGTGTCTTCGATTTGCGGTCACGGTGGCTGACCGAAGCCGCCGACATCGGCATCACCCCCGCCGTCCTGGACGATGGGATTGCCGACGCAGCGCGCCGCGACCCGGTAGTTGCCGCCCCGTTGGATGTGGCGGGAGTGCTCGGCGAGTTGGGGGAGCGACGTTCGGCGTGGCATCGCTTCGATGTCCTCCAAGCCATCTGCGACACCACCCCGGCACAACCCGGCATCAACGGAACCGACTGGGCCACAGAACTTCACCGAGCAACCAACACCGTGATTGGGGACAGCATCGATCTCGACCCTGATGATGACACCAGCCGCCGTCGACAATCCGATGGTCGATCGATCTGGATCGAGCCGTCCGCCCGCCACGTCACCACACCCGACATCATCCGCCAGGAACAACACATCCTCGAGTGGGCGCACGATCACACGCCCGAACTCCCAGCACCGTCGACCGCGATCGACGCGGCTGGACTCGACCCCGGCCAAGCCGACGCCGCCGCAGCGGTCGCCGGTCACGACCGGCTGGTGTTGGTCGTCGGCCCAGCGGGTGCGGGCAAGACGACGATGCTCGCTGCCGCGACCACACACCTCCGCGCCCACGATCGGATGGTGTTCGGTCTCGCGCCGACGGCGAAAGCGGCCCGCACCCTGCAGACCGAAACGCAGATGTCGGCGGACACCGTCGCGAAACTGCTCTACGAATGGCAACAACCCGACCGGCCGCCACGACCACGATGGCGGCTCGACGCCGGCACCACGGTGGTGGTGGATGAAGCCGGCATGTTGAACACCGCCGACCTCTACCACCTCACCCAACTCGCCGACACCAACCACTGGCGCCTGGCATTGATTGGTGACCCGCACTCCAAGCCGTTGGACGCGGCGGCATGTTCCACGAACTCGTGCACGCCAACCCACACACCGAACTCGACACCATCCACCGCTTCACCCACCCCTGGGAAACCGCAGCGTCACTCCAACTCCGCCACGCCAACCCCGCCGCCCTCCACACGTACGCCGCACACGGCCGCATCCATGCGGCCCCGCTGGCCGAACACATCGGCACCATCACCGAGCAGTGGGTTGCCGCGGCGCATCGCAACCATCATCTTTCGGTCACGACCACCACCAACGACCACGTCGAACTCATCAACCGGAGCATCCAACAGCGTCGTGAGGAACTCGGTGAGTTGGGGAGCAATCGCCAACGGACTGGTGGTGCATGTTGGTGATGTGATCGTGACCCGCCGCAACGAACGCAACCTCACGACGTCAACCGGCGACTCGGTGCGGAATCGTGACCAGTGGACCATCGACCGCATCCATGCCAACGGCGACCTGCAGGTGACCCGTCTCGATGGACACGGCACCGCCCTCTTGCCGGCCGCGTACGCCGCTGACCATGTGCAACTCGGCTACGCCGCTACCGAACCCGGCAACCAGAGCGACACCACCGACGCCTCGATCACCCTCGCCACCGGTGCCACCACCCGACGCGGGCTCTACGTCGGAGC
>RCMY010003526.1_pt1 | contig 13803 bp, 13 predicted proteins | sample 2041341 | NCBI WGS metagenome assembly RCMY01 (sample SAMN09708234, study PRJNA481090) | Marine sediment metagenome, whole genome shotgun sequencing project. | reverse complement strand
GGTTCGCCGTGATGCCGGACCAAGCATCGGACCCGCCACACTGCAACGCCACCATCAATTCTGACGCTGGGCACTCTTCGCGCTGCACGTCGTTCGCCAATGGCAGCATCGCGTCGATCGTGGCAATGCCGGCGGCAACGGTCCGACCAAGGCCACCGACATCCTGAATGTTCATTGCCTGAAAAAGCGGGCCGGGCGTCAGCCCGAAAGCCTCCATTAGCCAGTCGATCTGCATCGTCTCGCAGCCAAGTCCCGCCATCAAAACGCCAGCCACGTTCGGATTGCGCGCATAACCCCACATCACGCGCTGTAACGCCTCGAACCCGTCACCCGCATCTGCCATCCCGCAGCCCGTGCCATGCACAAACGCCGAAACGCCGTCGACATTGGGGTAGGGGGCAAGCCGCTCGGGCGTGAAATACTCTGCAATCCGGCGCGCCGCTGTCGCCGAACAGTTAACGGACGTCAAAACCGCAATGAAATTCCGCGTGCCGACTCGTCCGTTTTCGCGCCGATACCCCATAAAGGTGTCGATGCTCTTGGGGGGCAGAGCTGGGCGCAAATTCGTCGAGAACTCATAGTCCCGACTGACGTTTCGATACTCAAGATTATGCGTATGCACCAACGAACCCGCGGCGATGTCCTCGGCGGCATAGCCAATCAGCGTCGCATATTTGCGCACTTCCGCCCCTTTGGAAATCGCCTCAACAGCCATCTTCTGACCACGCGGAATTAGCTCGCGCGCGCCTTCAGTGCCAATTTCCAATGGCCGGATCGCGGTGGCCACATTATCATTTTCGTTCAGGCGGATAAGCGCACTCATGCGCAGGCCGGACTGTCAGATTGCCACCGATGAATGGCGATATGCGCCTCCGTGGCCAATTGCTCGCGTGCCTCTTCCCACATGACTTTCCACTCCTGCCAATCCGTCAATTCTGCCTCAGGGTTTGCCATGCTCCGCGCGACGAACTCCGGAAAATGACTGCGCCCGGAAGGCTGCCCTGTCACATGATACCGCAAATCAAACGACCAGCGAAATCCAGACGTCTTGTTCACCAAAGACGCATGGGGCGTCAGTGGGTGAAACATCACCATACCGCCGGCTGGAACGGGCAGCGGCAAAGCTTGTTCTTCGTCGACATAGCCCGGCGCAATTGCCGTCTGTTTTAGTGGGCAGTGCGGCAACATCTCCTGCGCTCCAACCTTGGGTAAAACCTGCAAGCAGCCGTTTTCGACCGTCGCATCAGTGATCGCCAACCAACACGTCACCATATTCGTCTGGTCCGCTTCGTCCAACGCGACCGCGCGATCCTGATGCCAGTCTGTCGCGGTAATGTGCGCGCGAATTTCATCCGTCGCAAGCCGTGTCGCAGGCGGCTTTATCCGCACATGTTGGATCGGGTTCGAGGTGATCTCGCCACCGATCAACGACTCCACAATGTCCAAAAGCCGCGCCGAACGCACCATATCGAAAACCGCCGGCCCAAAATGCATCGGTGTATCTGGCGCAATCTCGTCGCCCGGAAGCGATATATCCATCGGCTGAAACCAATCGCAACCGGCCTCATAGGCGGTCAGCAGTCTGCCCCAAAAGTCGTCACTTACAGGCGCTCCAACAAGCCCCCGTGATTGCCAGTCCGAATAGAGCCCGTCCAGCAGCGCGGCATATTCCCGCCGCACTGCATCCAGAATGTCGGGCGACAAAACATCTTCGACCACAAGGTAGCCTTGGGTGTGGAATGCCTCAATTTGTGCCGCGTTCAACATCCAATGGTCCGTGCCTATTTCAAAAGGACTTCAACAATCGGCGGCCAGATTAGAAGTACCGACAGAGCGCAAAGCTGAATGCAGATAAACGGCAGGAAGCCCTTGAAGATATCCGTCAATGAGATGTGCGGAGGTGCGACCGATTTCAGGTAGAATGCCGCCGGTCCAAACGGAGGCGACAAGAAACTGACCTGCATATTCATACAGAACAACACCCCGAACCAGACCGCGACGTTCTTCGGTTCAAGTTGTCCGAGTAGGCCAATCTCTTCAATGGGAAGACGCTGCACAATCGGCAGGAACACCGGAATGATCAGCAAAACAATGCCAACCCAGTCCATGAACGCGCCCATGAACAACAGGATCAACATCATCATCAACAAGATCGACATCGTCGGCAGGTCCTGCCCAAGAATGAAGTTCGCCACATAAGTCGGACCACCCGCGATAGTGTAGGCGCCCGCCAAAGCAGCAGCACCAATCGTCACCCAGATGATCGTGCCGGTTGATTTTAGCGTCCGCATCAGGCTGTCCCAAACCAGTTCGAACGAGGCCTCGCCTCGGAAAACCGCAATGACCAGAACCGCAAATGCGCCCATACCAGCCGCTTCGGTGATCCCCGTGATGCCGCCGTAGATCGAACCAAGAACCACGCCGATCACCACGATGGGCGGGACAAGGCCCTTGCCCATTGCCCAACCTGTCTTGGTGCGCTCACGTCCAAAGACGAAAAAGCTTAAAAGCAATGTTACCGCGACAATTCCCGCAAACCACGGCACGTAGTCCGGTGTACCCCAGAATATGGCGTCGACGTTTTCCTCCGCGACGTTCTGCCCCGTGAGGGTGAAAAACAGCGCACGAAAGAACAAAACGACCGAGAACCCGGCGATCAGTACCGACATGAACGCGCCAAACAGCTTCGCCTTTTCACGGCCAACCGGTTCGCCCGGAAGCGGGTCGGGTAGAGGGGCGTCTTGGGGGCGCAATTGCGTGCGCACGATGATGTAGATGATGAAGAACGACGCCAGCATGAACCCCGGCACGAAGGCCGCCGTAAACAGCGCCTTGATCGAAGTTTCTGTTATCAGGCCATAGATGATCAAAACAATCGACGGCGGGATCATCGTACCCAACGAGCCCGACGCACAGATCGTACCGATGGCAAGGTTCTGATTGTACCCAAGTCGCAGCATTTGCGGCAGTGCGATAAGGCCCAACAATACAACTTCGCCGCCAATGATGCCCGACATCGCAGCCATGATCACAGCCATGATCGACGTCACAATCGCGATGCCACCACGCGTGCGGTTCAGCCAGACGTTCAGCGACGAATACATGTCCTTGGCAATGCCCGAGCGTTCCAGCAAGGCGGCCATAAAGATAAACAGCGGAATAGATATAAGGACATAGTCCGTTAAGAGCCCGTAAATCTTCTGCGCCAGAATATTAAGCGGCCCGCTCCCAGGTCTTCCGGTCAGAATCCCGTCGCCAAACAACAACGGGTTGAACAGCGTGTCTGGCTCGAACTTCATGAACAGCACCAGCACGGCCAGGATGGCCGAGGCCAGACCAAGCGGCATGCCGATTGCAAGCAGTACCAAAAGGCCCAGCATTAGGACCAGTGAAATGGTTCCGATATCCATCAGTTGCGCTCCGTCTGATTGCCTTGGATGGACCCGCGCGTGACATCAAAATCACCGGTCCCATCAGCGCCAACAGCGGCGCGCAGTTTGTCTAGTTCGTCTTGATCAATGTCGTCGGCAGCGGTGTGGATTACCGGTATGGCGTTCCAATCCGAGATCAGGTTGATCACGGCCTGCACGGCGACAAGCGATACAATCACCAGAACCGTCGGCTTGATCGTCGCCGGGATCGGTGGGTCGAACGCGGTGCCGAAAGTCTCCCAACGCCACATTTTGTCTAATGCCTCACCGTAGCCGCCATAGACCAGGAAAAAGGCGAACATCACGATAAGCGTGGTAGATATGATGTCGAATGTGCGTTGCAGCCAGCGCGGGCAAACATCGTACAGTAGGAATATACGGATGTGGCTGCGTTGCTGCATGGCATAAAGGCCAGAGCAGATGAACACGTAGCCGGCCAACCAAAGCGACAGCTCGTTCGCCCAAAGTGTCGGGGCCTCAATGACATAGCGCACAAATACTTCATAAAGCATCACACAGACTAAAACGACAATAAGCATCATCGTGACGCGGCCGAAGAACACCGACACACGGTCAATGGGGCGCCAGTCTTCGAACTCCATGTTCGCACGGCGTACAGTCTTCACGCCGATTAAGAAAAGGATGGGCATTATGATCAACGCCGCAAGATCGACGATGTCCATATAGCCAAAAAGTGGAGTGAGATCAGAGACATCGCGTCTGAGAAACAGCGCCGAGGTCTGATCAAGCTGGGAGCCAGGCTCCCATGGGAAGAAAGTCAGGGTATAGGCTGGAAAGTGCCAGACCATCCATGCGCTGACGGCGACGAAGGCAAGCGGGACAACCCATTCGATTACGCTCCCGGTACTCTTCAATTCTGCCATGCTCGCTGCTCCCCAGTTTGCGACCCGGCGTATAGCCGATAAAAAAACACGCCGCCCGTGGTCGGGCGGCGTGTCCATTCATTTCAGTTTATTTCGAAACGAGGCCAAGCTGAGTAAGGTAGGCCAGGTGGCTTTTAACCAGAGCCTTGGCTTCTGGTGTGTCTGCAAACTCCGGCCACACCGACTGAGCGACGTCGCGGAATTTCTGCAGCTCTTCAGGAGCCCACTGCGACAGTGTCACACCTTCGGAGCGCAACTGAGCAGCCGCTTCGGCGTTCTTCTTCTCGAACGTCAGAGCCGTGCGAAGCGCCAGTGCTTCCATGGTCACTTTCATGATCCGCTGGTGGTGCGCAGGCATCGCATCGAAGACCTCTTTGTTACACGCCAGGTGATCCGAAGGCATCGAGTGGAAGCCAGGGAAGTTAGCGAACTTGACGAGGTCGTACAGACCAAGGCCAACGTTGTTGGCAAGTCCTGAAGCATCAGCACCGTCGATGATGCCGGTTTCCAGCGCAGTAAAGATTTCGGTGAAATCCATCACGATTGGAGACGCGCCAAGCTTTTCAAAGATTTTGGTTTCCATGCCCGGAGGCGAACGGAATTTCCAACCTTTGAAGTCATCAATTTTGGCAATCGGCTTGGATGAGGCAAAGCTCTCCTGACCGTAAACCCACCAACCGATCAGCTCCATGCCGAACTTGTTGTAAAGCGGTGCAGCAGCTTCGCGGCCACCACCGAAATACAGCCATGACAACTGCTGGTAAGGCGTGTCGTAGCCGCCCATGATGTCAGCAACGAACTGGAACGCGCTGTTCTTACCAACAACATAACCGGAACCGGTCATGTCGCAGTCAAGAATTCCCGTCGCAGCCGCGTCGAATGTTTCGACCGACTTAACAACAGACGCCGAATAGAACATTTCGACCTGAATTTCGCCGTTCGACATCGCCACGATATCATCAATATACTGCTGGGCGAGCTGACCGGAAACGGTCTCAGGCGCATAGTGCGTCTGGATGCGCAGAGTTGTCGTTTGAGCAAACGCGGTGGATGCACCGACGATCGCAAGCGTACTGGCCGCAGCGGCGGCTAGTTTCAAAAACTTCATAAAGGGTCCTCCCAAGGATAAATTGTGCCCATCGCTCTCTTACGTTGCGTTAAGACAGGGCCAACCCGACCGTAGCCGCGCTTTTCGCTACTGCCAACAAAATTCTGGAAAAAAAGAAAATTTCGAAATTCCTCGCCATATTCAGAAAGTCTCTGTTAGACATGGGTCTCGAAAGGCGACCTATGAAGACGGACTCACCGGCGATTTACGTCGATCTCAAAGAAAAACTGATCACCGCTCATTTCAAACCGGGCGAGAAGCTGAAGCCCGCCACGCTTCAGGGAGAATACGGCTGCTCGGCCAACACAGTGCGCGATGTCTTGTTGCGTTTAACGAAAGTCGGTCTGGTCGAGTTCGAAATGCAGCGTGGCTTTCGTGCGCAATTCACCTCACCCGAAAAACGCAACGACGTTGCGCGCTTCAGGATGCTCCTCGAACAGGAGGGCGCGACGCTTTCGATGAAGTTAGGCGGGATCAGTTGGGAGGCCGACCTGACCGCGTCCCATCACAAACTCAGCCACCTTGAACGCCAGTTCGAAAAAAGCGGCGATCTCGCTGAAAACCCTGCAAACATGCAACTTTGGACCGTCGCAGAATGGGAATTTCACGACACTCTGATTTCCCGCTGCGGCTCCCCGATGTTGCGGGATACATATGCCAACATTTACGGCCAGTTCCGCCAACAAATGGTGGCCCAAGAGCGCGACTTTGGCCACAGCTATTTCGGCGCCATCATTCGCGAGCATCAGGCCATCCTCGACGCCGCCCTGTCACGCGACGTTGCGGCTTGCCGCCAAGCCATCCACGACCACTTAAAACGCAACTACGTCACCGCTGCGCCCCTTGAGGCGGCAGGCTAAATTGATGGCTTATTCGTTCAACCCATTGCGCGCTTTAAGCTCAAGATAGAGTCCGGAATGATCCAAATCCGCCCCCTCCATCTCGTTCACGAAATGCGCAAACCGGTCCCGCACCGCTTGCGTCGACGGCAGGCTCAGACCCAACGCGGTGGCCTCAGCCAGGGTGTTGTCCAAATCTTTCAACTGGAACTTCGACAATCCACCAGGTGTGAAATCACCGTTGGTCATGCGTGCGCCGTGCTGCTGCAGAATGGTCGAATCAGCAAATCCGCCCTTCAAAGCCAAACGCACAGCGGCCGGATCTGCGCCGCCCTTTTCCAGCAAGAGCATCGCTTCGGCGACTGCACCGATCGTCACCGCGACAATCGTTTGATTGGCCAGTTTCGACAGTTGTCCGGCCCCGCTGGCGCCGACGTGTACCGGACGTCCAAGGTCCTGCAACACTGGCAAAGCGCGCTCGAAAACCTCCGCACGTCCGCCGACCATGATCGCCAAACTCGCACCTTCCGCACCTTTCGTGCCACCCGAAACCGGAGCGTCCAGATGCGCGCAGCCCATCCCTTCGAGAAACGCTGCCTGTTCGCGGGCGTGCTCGGGCTTGGCGCTCGACATGTCCAACCACAACTTTCCGGGAACCAATGCCGCGCGCACTTCGGCGTCATCCAGCAATGCCTGCGTGGCGAACCCGTCCGACAACATGCTCAGCACAATGTCAGCGCCCGAAATCGCTTCGGCCACGCTGTCGGCAATCGTCGCGCCGTCGGCCAAGAGGCCTTCGGCCCGCGCCCGCGTGCGGTTCCAAACCAAGACTTTATGCCCGGCTCGCGCCAGATTCCGAGCCATCGGAAACCCCATCAAACCGGTGCCAATCACCGCGATATTTTGCCTGCCTGTCATCACTTCACCTCTGTCTTGACCGTGGCGAACCCTAAGCCTATCCGCAAAAGAAAGACCATTGAAAGCAGGCCCGGCATTGCTCCGCGACCTGAGAATTAACACAAGCCGCCCGACGGCAGACAAAACCCGAGCCCTAAATCCGCTCGATTAAATGGGAGGAAAACCATGTCTAACCAAAGACTTGCAGGAAAACGCGCTTTGATCACAGCGGCAGGGCAGGGCATCGGTCGCGCCAGCGCGATCGCTATGGCTAATGACGGCGCGCATGTTGTCGCCACCGACATCAGCGAGGCCGCATTGGCCGAATTGGACGCTGCGAATCACGCGAACATCGAAACCCGCATCGTTGACGCTCGCGACGCCGACAGCATCGAAGCCGCCGTGGACCACACTCAACCGGACGTCCTGTTCAACTGCGCTGGCTTCGTCCACCACGGCACAATTCTGGATGCAACGGATGACGAATGGGACTTCGCCTTCGACCTCAATGTCCAATCCATGTTCCGCACAATTCGCGCAGCCCTTCCGGGCATGATCGAACGCGGAAACGGTTCAATCATCAACATGTCTTCGGCCTGTTCGTCCATCATCGGCGCGCCCAATCGCTTCGTCTACGGAACCAGTAAGGCCGCTGTGATCGGCCTCACGAAATCCGTGGCAATCGACTTCATCACGAAGGGCATCCGCTGCAACTGCATCTGTCCGGGCACAGTTCAAAGCCCATCGCTCGAACAGCGCCTCCACACTTTGGGCGAACAGGTCGGCGGCTACGACGAAGCCCGCAAACAATTCATCGCGCGCCAACCCATGGGCCGCATCGCAACGGCGGAAGAAATCGCAGCCCTCACGGTATACCTTGCCAGTGACGAAAGCGCCTTCATCACCGGACAACCCCACATCATCGACGGCGGCTGGTCAGGCTAAGCCAACAGCGCAAAACACAGGAAAAGCACATGAAACTCGTACGTTACGGCAATACCGGAGCCGAAAAACCCGGACTTATGGACGGCAACACGCTGCGCGATCTTAGCGGCCACATCGACGACATTACGGGGGCTACGCTCGACGACGCCACCCTTTCGCGCCTCGCCGCGATCGACCCGGCAAGCCTGCCCGAAGTCTCGGGCAATCCGCGCATCGGCCCTTGTGTCGGCAACATCGGCAAATTCCTCTGCATCGGCCTCAACTACTCCGACCACGCCGCCGAAACGGGGGCCGCGATCCCCGAACACCCCATCCTGTTCTTCAAAGCAAACTCTGCGATTGTCGGGCCAAATGACAACGTCATGATGCCCCGCGGATCGACCCACACCGACTGGGAGGTCGAATTGGGCGTCGTCATTGGCAAGGCCGCTAAATACGTCTCAAAGGAAAATGCACTCGACCACGTCGCCGGCTATTGCATCATCAACGACGTGTCCGAACGCCACTTTCAGACGCAACTCACCGGCCAGTGGACCAAAGGCAAAAGCCCCGACACCTTCGGCCCGACCGGCCCGTGGCTGGTGACCAAAGACGAAATACCGGACCCGCAAAACCTCGCCATGTCCTGTGACGTGAACGGCAAGCGCATGCAAACCGGCAGTTCCTCGACGATGATCTTCACCATAGCCGAGATCATCGAACACCTCAGCCACCTCTTCACGCTGCATCCGGGCGATGTCATCTCGACCGGCACGCCTCCGGGCGTTGGCATGGGGATGAAGCCGCCGACATACCTGAAAGTTGGCGACGTGATGGAACTCGACATTGAAGGTCTCGGCCACCAGCGGCAGGAGGTGGGTGAAGATGCCTGATCTCCTTCAAATCGGCAGCGCAACGGAAGAAATGACGGCGCGCGTTTCCGAAAAATTCACCATTCACAAGGCCAGTGATCAAGCCGATCTGACGGCATGGCTGGCCGCGAACGGTGACAAGATCACCCACGTTCAAACCAACGGCCACGACGGCGTCAAACCCGACGTCATGGCTGCGTTAACGAACCTTAAGATGATCTCCTGCTATGGTGTTGGATACGACAACATTGACGCCAACGAGGCCGTGCGCCGCGGCATCATGGTCACCCACACCCCGAACGTCCTGAACGAAGAAGTCGCAACAACAGCCGTGCTTCTGATGCTCGCCTGCTACCGCGAACTTCTGCGCGATGACGCTTGGGTCCGCTCCGGTGAATGGGAGTCCAAAGGCAACAGCCCACTCACCCGTTCCGCCGACGATCAAACCATCGGCATCCTCGGAATGGGCCGCATCGGACAGGCCATCGCCGCCAAACTTGCGCCATGGAATCCGACCATTCTCTATCACACGCGCAGTGAAAAAGACGTTCCTTACCAGTATGTTGGCGATCTCACCGAGATGGCAGAAAAGTCCGACGTCCTGATCATCATCACCCCTGGCGGAGCCTCCACGCATCATCTCGTCAACGCAGAGGTCATGAACGCCCTTGGCCCTGAGGGGACACTTATAAACGTCGCCCGAGGCACCGTCATCGACGAACAAGCGATGATCGCCGCCCTGTCTGAAGGTCGTCTCGGCTGGGCCGGTCTTGATGTGTTCGAACACGAACCAAAAGTGCCGCAAGCCCTGCGCAATCTGCCTAACACCACGCTTCTGCCCCACGTCGGCAGTGCAACCGGTGAGACCCGCGCAGCAATGGGCAAGCTCACCGTCGACAACTTGTTAAGTCATCTTAGCGACGGCACGGTCATCAGCCCCGTGCCTGAATGCCAATGACCAAAATTGCCTCGATCGAGCCACGGCTTTTCGCCGTGCCGCTCGACGAGGTGCTTGTCGACGCCAAACACGGAGAGCACAGCCATTTCCACCTGATCACCGCCACCGTCACGCTTGAAGATGGTCGCACGGGGACCGGCTACACTTACAACGGCGGACGCGGCGGCCACGCCACACACGCCATGATCAAACACGATCTTGCCCCGTTCCTCATCGGCGAAGACGCGACAAACGTCGAAGCTCTCACCGACGCCATGGACGCCCACATGCACTACGTCGGGCGCGGCGGCATTCTCAGCTTCGCCATTTCCGCCATCGACATCGCGCTGTGGGATCTCCGCGCAAAAGCTGCCGAAAAACCGCTCTGGCAACTGACCGGAGGCGCCGCCCAGACCTGCAAAGCCTACGGCGGCGGTATCGACCTCGCATTTCCGCTCGAAAAACTAAAGACCCACGTCCAAGGCTATCTCGATGCCGGGCTAGAGGCCGTTAAAATCAAAATCGGCCAACCCACCGAAAGCCATGACGTCATCCGCATCCGCGCCATCCGCGACCTCCTCGGCCCCGACCGCGCCTTCATGATCGACGCCAACTATTCGATGACCCGCGACCAAGCCGTGTCACTCGCCCGCGCCGTCCAAGACCAAAACATCCTCTGGTTCGAAGAACCCATCATCCCCGACGACTACCCCGGATACGCTCACGTCGCGCGGGAAGGCGGCATTCCCACCTGCCAAGGCGAAAACCTCCACACACTTTTTGAGTTCGAAATGGCCCTTGCCCAAGGCGGCCTCGGCTTCATCCAGCCCGACGCTTCCAACTGCCTCGGCATCACAGGATGGCTGCGCGTCGCCGCACTCGCCAAAGAACACGGTGTCCCGGTCTGCTCTCACGGCATGCAGGAATTGCACGTCAGCTTGGTGTCATCCCAACCCCACGGCGGCTGGCTCGAGGTCCACAGCTTCCCCATCGACCGCTACACCAAACGCCCACTTGTGGTTGAAGCGGGCAGGGCGGTCGCCCCCGACACGCCCGGCATCGGAGTCGATTTTGACTGGGACCAACTCGCCCCGTTCGAGGTCCGCTAAAGCGACGCGGTTATCCCGCCATCCACATAAAGCGTATGCCCGTTGACGAAACTGGACGCCGCCGACGACAAAAATACCGCAGCACCCTGAAGCTCATCCACCGTGCCCCAACGCCCCGCAGGCGTGCGCTTTTCAAGCCATGCCGAGAAATCCGCATCCGCCACCAAAGCCGCATTCAAAGGCGTGTCGAAATACCCCGGCGCAATCGCATTGCACTGCAATCCATACTTCGCCCAGTCCGTCGCCATGCCCTTCGTAAGGTTCGTCACCGCCCCCTTCGTCGCCGTATAAGGCGCAATCCCGGGCCGGGCCAAAGCTGACTGAACGCTCGCAATATTGATCACCTTGCCCGCCTTCCGCCCAATCATGTGCCGTGCAACCGCTTGGCCCACATGGAAAACACTCGCGATGTTGGTCTGCAATAGCCGCTCGAACGCATCTGCCGGGAAATCCTGTAACTCGGCGCGGTACTGCATCCCCGCGTTGTTGATCAAGATATCAAACGCCATGCCGCTGCCCTCAGCCGCATCAATTGCGGCGCGCACCCCGTCGTGGTCCGTCACATCAAACGCCAACGTATCGACCCCGCCCAACGCCGCCGACGCTTCCGCCAACTTGCCCTTGTCGCGCCCGTTCAAAACAACTGTCGCGCCCGCCTCAATCAACCCTTGCGCCAAGGCAAAGCCGATCCCCTGACTGGAGCCAGTGATCAGCGCGCGGCGCCCCGAAAGATCAAAAAGTTTCGACGACATGCCATTCCCTCCAATGAATTCTGCCGCTACCTTCCGGGGCAAAGCGGGGAACCGCAAGGGGGGAATATGAAAGCCATCGTCATCCACGCAGCCCACGATCTGCGCCTTGAAGATCGCGACCCACGCGCGCCCGGCCCGGGCGAAGTCCGCGTCGCCATCCAAGCAGGTGGCATATGCGGCTCTGACCTCCATTATTATCACCAAGGCGGCTTCGGTGCGATCCGCATCAAAGAGCCAATGATCCTCGGCCACGAAGTGTCTGGCATCGTCACTGATCTTGGCGAAGGTGTTACGGGCCTCACCAAGGGCCAACTCGTCGCCGTCTCCCCCTCGCGTCCCTGTCAGCGATGCCAATATTGCCTAAAGGGAATGCAAAACCACTGCGAAAACATGGCCTTCTACGGAAGCGCAATGCCATTCCCCCACATCCAAGGCGCCTTTTGCCAAGACCTGATCGCGCTCCCCCACCAATGCGTGCCCGCCGATGGGCTGACGGCTGGCGAAGCCGCAATGGCCGAACCCCTCGCGGTCTGCCTCCATGCCGTTCACCACGCGGGCGATCTGGTCGGCAAGTCCGTCCTCGTTTCAGGCTGCGGTCCGATCGGCCTACTGTCGATCCTCGCCGCACGCCGCGCCGGAGCCTCGGAAATTGTCGCTACAGACCTAAGCGATTTCACAATAGCCAAGGCCCGCGAAATCGGGGCCGACCATGCCCTGAATCTCGCCACCGAGGCTGACGGTCTTGCGCGATGGCAACAGGGCAAAGGCCATTTTGACGTGCAATTCGAATGTTCCGGCGCGCCCCAAGCCGTCGCGGCCGGGGTGAAAGCCCTGCGCCCCCAAGGCACCCTCGTGCAGCTTGGATTGGGCGGCGACATGACCCTGCCGATGCAAGCCATGACCGCCAAGGAAATCGTCCTGAAGGGTTCGTTCCGCTTCCACGAGGAATTCACCACAGCGGTGCAACTGATGCAAAAGGGCCTGATAAACGTCGCCCCGCTCATCACGCAAACTTTCCAACTGGCCGATGCCGTCAAAGCCTTCGACACCGCCGGAGATCGCACCCAAGCCGTTAAAGCTCAGATCGACTTTACCTAACCCAACTTCACCGCGATATTCTTCGTCTGCACGTAATTCCAAAGCGCCTCACGGCCCTTTTCGCGCCCGTACCCGGACTTTCCAAACCCCCCAAACGGAGTTTCAATACCGCCTGCGAACCACTCATTTACGAAAATCTGTCCCGCCCGCATCCGCTGCGCGACGCGCGTCGCCCGGTCCAAGTCCCGGGTAAACACGCCACCTACCAACCCGTAGTCCGTTGAATTCGCGATCTCAATCGCCTCGGCGTCATCTCGGAACGACATCACGGACAAAACCGGCCCAAAAACCTCTTCCTGCGCTATGGTCATATCAGACGTCACACCATCCAAAACGGTCGGCTCCAAAAATGCGCCGGGACGGTTCAATTTCCGTCCCCCCGTCACAACCCGTGCGCCCTGAGATTGCGCCTCCTGCACCATGCCAGCCGCGCGATCCCGTTGCGCATCCGACACCATCGGCCCCATGTTCGCGCCCGCTTCCGTCCGCTCAATCCCCGGCCCAACTGACAGCGATTGCGCGACATTTCTGGCCCGCTCGACCAATTCATCACGCCGGCTCTCATGCACAATCACCCGGCTCATCGCCGAACAAACTTGCCCCGCGTTGAAGTAAATCCCCCAGCGAATGTCGTTCTCAAACGCCTCCAGATCCGCATCGTCATGCACAATTGCCGCCGACTTACCGCCAAGCTCCAAAACACACGGCACTACATTCGCAGCCGCCGCAGTCGCAATTGCGATGCCCGTGCGAACCGACCCGGTAAACACAATCTGCCGCACGCCCGGATGCGATACCAAAGCAGCACCTGCGTCCTGACCAAGCCCGCAAAGCACATTTACCGTGCCGGGAGGAACCCCCGCCGCTTCGGCCGCCTTCGCAAGATATCCGTTGGTCAATGGCATCAATTCAGGCGACTTGATCACTCAAGCATTCCCTGACGCCAAAGCCG
>RCMY010003525.1_pt1 | contig 13804 bp, 9 predicted proteins | sample 2041341 | NCBI WGS metagenome assembly RCMY01 (sample SAMN09708234, study PRJNA481090) | Marine sediment metagenome, whole genome shotgun sequencing project. | reverse complement strand
AAGAGGTCATCACCGAGCACCCCGTGTTGCTGAACCGTGCACCCACCCTGCACCGCCTCGGCATCCAGGCGTTCGAGCCCCAGCTCATCGAGGGCAAGGCCATCCAGATCCACCCTCTCGTCTGCACCGCGTTCAACGCAGACTTCGACGGTGACCAGATGGCAGTGCACCTTCCGCTGAGTGCGGAGGCGCAGGCCGAGGCCCGCATCCTGATGCTGTCGACGAACAACATCCTGAAGCCGGCTGACGGTCGCCCCGTGACCATGCCCACCCAGGACATGATCATCGGCACCTACTTCATCACTTCACGACGTGAAGGCGCGGGTGCCGGGCGCACCTTCTCCTCGCTGGCCGAAGCCACCATGGCCTTCGACCGTGGAGATCTGGCCATTGGCGCCGACATTCGGATCCGTCTCACCGACGTCGTCCCGGCAGGGCTCGAGCCCCGCCATGATGGCTCGTTCCTCGTGGAAACCACTCTGGGTCGCGCCCTCTTCAACGAGGCGCTCCCGGATGATTTCGGTTTCATCAACGAGGTCGTCGGCAAGAAGGTGCTCGGCCGTATCGTCAACGAACTGGCTGAGAGCTACCCGAAGATCGTCGTGGCGAGAACCCTCGACAATCTGAAGGACCTGGGATTCCGCTGGGCCACCCAGTCCGGTGTGACCGTCTCCATCTCCGACGTCCAGACCCCGCCCAACAAGGCGGAGATCCTGTCCGGCTACGAGGCTCGCGCCACCAAGGTGGACAAGCTCTACGAGCGTGGTTCCGTGACGCAGGACGAGCGCCGCCAGGAGCTCATCGACATCTGGAACGACGCCACGGCCGAGCTGACCCAGGCGATGAGGGACAACTTCACCACCACGAACCCCATCTTCATGATGGTGGATTCCGGTGCGCGAGGAAACATGACGCAGATGCGTCAGATCGCCGCCATGCGTGGCCTGGTGGCCAACCCGAAGGGCGACATCATCGCCCGTCCCATCAAGTCGAACTTCCGTGAGGGACTGTCGGTCCTGGAGTACTTCATCTCCACACACGGTGGTCGTAAGGGACAGGCTGATACTGCTCTGCGCACCGCGGACTCGGGTTACCTGACCCGTCGTCTTGTGGACGTGTCGCAGGATGTCATCATCCGTGAAGAGGACTGTGGCACCGAGCGTGGTCTCACGAAGACGATCGCCACCTGGTACAAGATGGGTCAGGATGCTTCCGGCAAGCTTGCCCAGCAGGTCGTCGATCCGCTTACCGAGGGCGCAACGGCCGAGATGATCGTCGACGTCGAGACTGCCGTGTACGCACGAACGCTCGCAGTGGACGCCGTCGACTCAGACGGGAAGGTGTTGGTTGAGGCCGGCACCGACCTGGGTGATGCGCACATCGACACCTTGATCGCCGCAGGCATCACGAGTGTCAAGGTCCGCTCGGTCCTCACCTGTGAGGCAACGACGGGAACGTGCGCACTTTGCTACGGCCGTTCCTTGGCCACCGGCCTTCTGGTCGATGTGGGTGAGGCAGTCGGTATCGTCGCGGCCCAGTCCATCGGCGAGCCCGGAACCCAGCTCACAATGCGTACCTTCCACACCGGTGGTGTGGCTGGGGACGACATCACACAGGGCCTGCCCCGTGTGGTGGAGCTGTTCGAGGCGCGTCAGCCGAAGGGCAAGGCACCCATTGCCGAGGCCGACGGTGTCGTGCGCATCGAGGATGGTGACAGGAGCCGCAAGATCGTCATCGTTCGCGATGATGGTGGCGAGGACCTGGAATATCCCGTGGGCCGTCGTACCCGGCTGGAGTTCGAGGACGCCAATGGTGTCCGCTACTCCGTCCGAGATGGTTCGCGAGTCACACTGGGCCAGCAGCTGACTGCCGGTCAGGTGGATCCCCAGGATGTCCTGCGTATCCGTGGTCTCCGTCAGGTGCAGAGGCACTTGGTGGACGAGGTCCAGCGGGTGTACCGCACGCAGGGCGCGCCCATCCACGACAAGCACATCGAGATCATCGTGCGCCAGATGCTCCGTCGCGTGACGGTCATCGACTCCGGCGACACCACCATGATGCCCGGTGAACTCGTGGATCGTCAGGGTTACGAGGCCGCGAACCGCAAGGCGCTCACCGAGGGTGGAAGCCCCGGCGAGGGTCGACCGGTGCTGATGGGAATCACGAAGGCCTCACTGGCCACCGATTCGTGGCTCTCTGCAGCCTCCTTCCAGGAGACGACGAAGGTACTGACGGACGCCGCGATCCAGGGCAAGAGCGATTCGCTCATCGGCTTGAAGGAGAATGTCATTCTCGGCAAGTTGATCCCGGCAGGTACCGGTCTTGAGCGGTACCGCAACATCCGGGTGGAGCCCACCGAGGACGCTCGTGCAACGGCGTACACCATGAGCTACGACCCGTATGACTACTCGTTCGGCGGCGACGCCGGCGGGCCGGGTGTGCCCCTGGACGATATTGATTTCGGAGAAATGCGTTGATACAGCAACTCATCTGAACAACCCTGAGAACGGGGAGCACGGTCTGGTACCGCGCTCCCCGTTTTCGCGTTCGTCCAAATCGTTACCAAGTTGCAATGACCTTTGCGTGAGTTTGGCTTGTCAATGGGTGGGCCGGTCGATCTACTGGTTGTATTCGGCAACGATGGCGACTGCTTTTTCAACAAGGTCGCTGGTCGGACAAAACTTCCAAAAGATGCCGCATGGACGCGGCCAACAAAGGAGAACTGGAATGGACCGCAGGCAATTCCTGATTGGACTCGGAGCAGCTGGGGTTGTCGGTGCAGCGACCTTGACCGGCTGTGGCGGAGATGACAGCAGCAATGGTGGTGGCTCGGAGAGCACTGCTGCCAGCACCCCCATGGAGGGTGGCGCGGGCGGCGACGTCGGCGTCTTCACGTGGTGGGCTGAGGGCTCCGAGAAGGAGGGGCTCGATGCACTTGAAGGCCTCTTCAAGGAGGATTACCCCAACGACACCTTCGTCAACCTGGCCGTCGCTGGGGGCGCCGGATCATCGGCCAAGGCGAAGCTGGCTGCCGACCTGCAGAACGGCAATCCCCCTGACTCCTTCCAGGGGCATGCGGGAGCGGAACTTATCGACTACATCGATGCGGATCAGATTCTCCCGGTCAACGACGTGATCGAAGAGCTGGGCGGCGCAGATGTCTTCCCGCAGGATCTGCTCGATCGGATCACGGTGAACGATGACATCTATTCCGTGCCCTCGAACGTGCACCGTGCCAACGTGGTGTGGGCCAACCCGAAGGTTCTGGCTGACGCCGGGGCCAGTGAGGTCCCTGCCGACCTTGACGCCTGGCTTGCCGATATGCAGAAGGTCAAGGACTTCGGCGTGGAGACGCCGATAACCGTCGGCGGGACCTGGACCCAGGTTCAGCTCTTCGAGACAATTCTGCTGGCAGAGCTTGGTCCCGGGGATTACGCTGCGCTGTTCACGACGGAAGGCGACTGGGAGTCCGACGGCGTCAAGTCCGCCGTCGAGAAGTACGGGAAGATCCTGGATTTCGCAAACACGGCTTCTGACGGGGACGACTGGCCCGCCGCCATCGACGCAGTCATCGAGGGGCGCGCTGCCTACAACGTGATGGGAGACTGGGCCGTTGCCCAATTCGCCTCCAAGGATCAGGTGGATGGCGAGGACTACACGTACTTCCCGGTTCCGGGAACCGAAGGTGTCTTCGACTTCCTGGCGGACTCCTTCACATTGCCCAACGGCGCGGCGAACGAAGAGGGCGCGAAGGACTGGTTGCGTCTCGTCGGATCGGAGGAGGGCCAGAAGGCCTTCAACCTGGCGAAGGGCTCCATTCCGGCCCGAACGGACGTCGCTCCCGACGACTTCCCGCCGTACCAGCAGAGCGCCATGCAGTCGTTCAAGGACGACACAATCGCCTCATCCATCGCACATGGTGCTGCGGTGAACATGGCGTGGTTGTCAGACATGTCGACGGCCATGTCGAAGTTCTACAGCGGCCGTGACGAGGCAGGGCTTCTCTCGGATCTGGCATCCGCCGCGAAGACCTACGCCCTCTGATCTCAACCCCGTAACAGGTTGCCGGAACGTGCTCGTTCCGGCAACCTGTGCTTTGCATTCAAATGAAACCATTTTCGTTCACAGACAACAACGGAGTGACTGATGAGACGGATGAAGACGTGGCTGCCAGGCTTTTTGCTGGTACTGCCCTCGATCCTGCTGGTACTGGTGTTCGTCTACGGGCTGATCGGGCAGAACATTCTGACGTCGTTCGAGCGCAACGAAACCACGTCCGGCCGAGTGGTCAACGAGGGTGGGATAGCCAACTACGTGTCGCTGCTGGCCTCCGAGAGATACCAGCACGCGCTGTGGAACCTGCTCGTGATGACCGTGGCCTTCGTCGTGGGCACGATGTTCTTTGGGGTGTTGTGGGCCGTGCTGCTTGAGAAGGGCATCAAGGGGGAGGGTTTCTTCCGGTCCATTTACCTGTTCCCGATGGCGGTGTCCTTCATCGCTTCCGGCGTGGTGTGGCGTTGGCTGATGTCACCCGGCCAAGGCGACTACGAGGCAGTTGGTCTCAACAGGTTGTTCATTGAAGCTGGGGTGCCACAGCTGCAGAGCGAATGGTGGTCCTCATACTCGTCGTTCAACATGGTGGCGATGGCCATGCCTGCAATCTGGCAGTTGGCCGGCTACGTCATGGCGCTCTTCCTGGCGGGATTCCGAGGCATCACTGAGGACCAGCGCGAGGCTGCACGCATGGATGGTGCCAGTGAATGGCGGATCTACCGCCATGTGCTGTTCCCACAGCTTTCGCCGATCGCCCTCAGCGCCCTCATCATCATGGGGCACATGTCGATGAAGATGTTCGACCTCATTTACGCCATCGCAGGGCAGAACTCCTACGTGTCCGAGGTCCCGGCAACGCTCATGTGGCTGCAACTCTTCAACTTGCGTGACCCCGCATCCGCTGCCGCGAATGCCACGATCCTTCTGTTCATTGTGGCGCTGCTGGTTGTTCCCTACCTCGTCTACACGAACCGCACCGAGAAGGCAGGACAGTGATGAGCACCGCCACCATCGCCCCGCAGGCAACCAGGAAAAAGTACGTCAGCGGCAAGAAGCGGGCACTGACCGGCACTCAATACCTACTGCTGGTGTTCTTTGCCGCGATCATCCTCACCCCGCTCTATGTCGTGGTTGTCACCTCGTTCAAGTCGCCCGCTGAATACTCGTCACTGACCGCGTGGTCTCTTCCCAAGGAGATCTTCGGGGGAGGCTGGTTTGCTGCGTGGAACGCACTGGCGCCAGCAATGCTCCGGTCGCTCGTACTGGCCGTGGTGGCCTCGATAGTGTCGTCGTTCCTCGGATCCATGAACGGATATGCCTTCTCCAAGCTTCGCTTCCCGGGCGCCACAGTCATCTTCACTCTCTTCCTGTTCGGCATGTTCATCCCGTACCAGGCGATTCTGATTCCGCTTCAGTCCCTGATGATTCAGGTTCAATCCACCGCCGAATGGATGACAGGTATCCCGACGTTGATCGTGGTGCATGTGATCTACGGCATCCCCATCTGCACCCTGATCTTTCGGAACTACTACGCCACGGCGCTCCCGGACGAGATTGTCGAGGCCGCGCGAGTGGACGGCGCAGGCCCGCTGCGCATCTATGGGGCGATAGTTCTGCCCGTGTCCGCGCCGGCTTTCGTGGTTACTCTCATCTGGCAGTTCACCAGCGCATGGAATGACTTCTTGTTCGCCCTGTTCCTTACCAACCGCAATACAGGACCGGTCACCTATGCGCTGCAGGAACTGGCTTCGGCGCAGAACCCCGATTACTCCCGCATGATGGCGGGTGTGCTGATCGCCAGCTTCCCCACGTTGATTGTCTACATCGCCCTGGGCAAGTACTTCGTGGCGGGACTCATGAGCGGTTCAGTGAAGTAGGTCTCGTGCGGATGCGGCGCACGCTCCGCTCCGGGGAGTACTCCCGGGGGCGCTCGGGGGAGTACTCCCGTGGGGTGGCCCTGGTGGCCCTGGTGGCCACCCCACCGTCTTTTGCGTCCCATGGACCAGCGACGGCGATTTGGACCGTAGAGGTTCCCCGAGGTAATCTTTGGAACTGTGTCCGCACTCGCGGGCACTGTGTGCGTGCCCTGGCATGATCCCCGAGCCTTATTCGTTGCGAAGAGTTCGGGCCGTGTCCAAGTGTTCGCACGGCAGCCAGCAGCGCCCAGTGACGTATGGAAACGGTGACCCGCACGTCAGGCGCTCGATGGTTGCGGCCAGGGATTTGCCAATCCAGACAACGAAAGTGATGCCAACAAGGTGCCAACGATTCAGCAGCTGGTCCGAAAGGGTCGGTCCGACAAGTCATCCACGAGCAATACGCCCGCGCTCAAGGGTTCGCCCCAGCGTCGTGGTGTGTGCACGCGTGTGTACACAACAACGCCCAAGAAGCCGAACTCTGCCCTGCGCAAGGTCGCGCGTGTGCGACTGAGCTCCGGCATTGAAGTCACCGCGTACATCCCGGGTGTCGGCCACAACCTGCAGGAGCACTCGATGGTGCTGGTGCGCGGAGGCCGGGTCAAGGACCTGCCCGGTGTCCGATACAAGATTGTCCGCGGATCCCTCGACACCCAGGGTGTCAAGGGCCGCAAGCAGGCTCGTAGCCGCTACGGCGCCAAGAAGGAGAAGTAATGCCTCGCAAGGGTCCAGCGCCGAAGCGCCCCATCAACATTGATCCCGTGTACGGCTCACCGCTGGTTTCTCAGCTGGTGAGCAAGATCCTGGTTGACGGCAAGAAGAGCCTCGCCCAGGGCATTGTCTACGACGCACTTGAAGGCACACGGGTGAAGACAAACACGGATCCCGTGCAGACGCTCAAGCGTGCACTGGACAACGTCAAGCCGTCGGTCGAAGTCAAGTCCCGCCGCGTCGGTGGTGCCACCTACCAGGTGCCCATCGAGGTCAAGCCCGGTCGTCAGACCACCCTCGCCCTTCGTTGGCTCGTGAGCTTCTCCCGCGCACGTCGCGAGAAGACCATGACCGAGCGTCTCCAGAATGAGATTCTCGACGCCTCCAATGGCCTTGGCGCCGCTGTCAAGCGTCGCGAGGACACCCACAAGATGGCAGAGGCCAACCGCGCCTTCGCGCATTACCGCTGGTGATTGTGCCGCCCCCGGACCTTTGAAGGTCCGGGGGCGCCTCACCGCTCACATGAGTTTTCTTGAAGATCAACGAATAAGGATTTCCAGTGGCCAACATTGACCTGTCCAAGGTCCGCAATATCGGCATCATGGCCCACATTGATGCCGGTAAGACCACCACGACCGAGCGCATCCTCTTCTACACCGGCAAGAACTACAAGATCGGTGAAGTGCACGAGGGTGCTGCGACGATGGACTGGATGGAGCAGGAGCAGGAGCGCGGCATCACGATCACGTCGGCCGCGACGACGTGCTTCTGGCACGACACGCTCATCAACATCATCGACACTCCCGGTCACGTGGACTTCACCGTCGAGGTGGAACGCTCGCTCCGCGTGCTGGACGGCGCCGTCGCGGTGTTCGATGGAGTGGCCGGTGTCGAGCCCCAGACCCAAACGGTGTGGCGTCAGGCGGCCAAGTACGGCGTCCCGCGCATCTGCTACGTCAACAAGCTGGACCGCACAGGCGCATCTTTCGATTTCTGCGTGCGCACCATCCGTGAGCGCCTCAACGCCACGCCGGTCCTGCTGCAGCTTCCCATCGGTACCGAAGGCGGCTTCATCGGTGTCGTCGACCTCGTCCAGATGCGAGCCCTCACGTGGCGTGGCGAAACCACGATAGGCGAGGACTACGACATCGAGGCGATTCCGGCCGACCTCCTGGAGAAGGCGCAGTCAGCGCGCGCTGATCTTCTTGAAAAGGTGTCGGAAATCGACGACGACCTCATGGAGATGTACCTCGAGGGCGAAGAGCCGACCGTCGAGCAGCTGAAGGCCGGTATTCGCAAGGGTGTCCTGGGCAATCACTTCACCGCCGTCGTTTGTGGCAGCTCCTTCAAGAACAAGGGCGTGCAGCCCCTGCTCGACGCCGTCATCGACTACCTACCCTCGCCCATGGACGTCCCCGCCATCGATGGCTTCAAGCCCGGTGATGAGTCGTCAGTTTTGGAGCGTCACCCGTCCAACGACGAGCCGCTGTCGATCCTTGCGTTCAAGGTCGCGGCAGATCCGCACCTGGGCAAGCTGACGTTCATCCGGCTGTACTCCGGTGTCCTGAACTCCGGCTCGCAGGTGCTCAACACCACCACCGGCAAGCGTGAGCGCATCGGCAAGATCTACCAGATGCACGCCAACAAGCGCGAAGAGATCGAATCCATCGGTGCTGGTTTGATTTGCGCCGTCATGGGGCTGAAGAACACCACCACCGGAGACACCCTGTCCGACCCGAGCAATCCCATCGTGCTCGAGTCCATGACCTTCCCCGCACCCGTCATCGAACAGGCCATTGAGCCCAAGACGAAGTCGGACCAGGAGAAGCTCGGCATGGCCATCCAGCGCCTCGCCGAGGAAGACCCCACCTTCCGCGTCCACACGGACGAGGAGACCGGGCAGACCATCATCGCCGGCATGGGCGAGCTGCACCTCGAGGTGCTCATCGACCGCATGCGTCGTGAGTTCAAGGTGGAAGCCAACATTGGCAAGCCACAGGTGGCCTACCGCGAGACGCTTCGCAAGAGCGTCGAGAAGGTGGAATACACCCACAAGAAGCAGTCCGGTGGTTCGGGCCAGTATGCCCGCGTCATCATGAACCTTGAGCCGCAGGAGGCAGGGACGGGCTACGAGTTCGTCAATGCCGTCACCGGTGGACGCATTCCTCGTGAATACATCCCGGCGGTGGACGCAGGCGTCAAGGAGGCCATGAAGTTCGGAGTCCTGGCGGGTTACCCGGTCGAGGACATCAAGGTCACCCTCACCGATGGCGCCTACCACGACGTCGACTCCTCGGAGATGGCGTTCAAGCTGGCAGGATCCATGGCGTTCAAGGAAATGGCACGCAGGGCTGATCCCGCCATTTTGGAGCCGGTCATGGCCGTCGAGGTCATCACCCCGGAGGACTACCTGGGCACCGTCATTGGTGACCTGAACTCCCGTCGTGGTCAGATGCAGTCCATGGACGAGGCCCACGGCAACCGTGTGGTCAAGGCGCTCGTGCCGCTGTCCGAGATGTTCGGATACGTCGGAGACCTGCGTTCCAAAACCTCCGGTCAGGCGAACTACTCCATGGAGTTCGATTCCTACGCCGAGACGCCCAAGTCGGTCTCCGAGGAGATCGTCGCCAAGGCTCGCGGGACCGAGTGAGCTGATAGTTAAACACTGAGAACGACCGGGTGCCCCTGCTGATTGGCGCCCGGTCGTTTTTTGCTGTTCAATGATATGACCAGTTGTCGCGAGAAGTCGTCCCGGTTTGACTATGACGGATTCAACCACAAGACTGGTGAGGTTCCCTGTGCCCGAATGGCCAAGGAAGACCCCAAAAATGTTTGCCTCGCAAGGTGCGGGGTGGAATCCCAGAAGGAGCCCACGTGGCAAAGGCCAAGTTTGAGCGGACCAAGCCGCACTGCAACATCGGCACGATCGGACACGTCGACCACGGCAAGACCACTCTCACCGCGGCGATCACGAAGGTGCTGCATGACGCGTACCCAAAGTTGAACGCCATCTCTGCGTTCGACACGATCGACAAGGCGCCGGAAGAGCGTCAGCGTGGTATCACCATCTCCATCTCGCACGTCGAGTACCAGACGGAGAAGCGTCACTACGCGCACGTCGACTGCCCCGGGCACGCTGACTACGTCAAGAACATGATCACCGGTGCTGCCCAGATGGACGGTGCGATCCTGGTCGTGGCCGCCACCGACGGCCCGATGGCCCAGACGCACGAGCACATTCTGCTCGCACGTCAGGTTGGTGTTCCGGCAATCGTCGTCGCGCTGAACAAGTGCGACATGATTTCTGACGAGGATGCTGACCTCATCGAGCTGGTCGAGATGGAGCTTCGCGAGATCCTGGACGCACAGGGCTTCGACGGCGAGAATCTGCCCATCGTTCGCGTTGCTGCCTTCCCGGCAATGCAGGGCGACGAGAAGTGGAGCAAGACCATTCTCGAGCTCATGGACGCTGTGGACGAGTTCATCCCGCAGCCCGAGCGCGACACCGAGAAGCCCTTCCTCATGCCTGTCGAGGACGTTTTCACGATCACCGGTCGTGGAACCGTCATCACCGGCCGCATCGAGCGTGGCATTGTCAAGACCGGCGAGACCGTCGACATCATTGGCATCCGCGAGGCCAAGCAGACCAGCACCGTGACCGGTGTTGAGATGTTCCGCAAGATCCTCGACGAGGGTCGCGCGGGCGAAAACGTCGGCCTGCTGCTCCGTGGCACCAAGAAGGAAGACGTGGAGCGCGGCATGGTCATCATCAAGCCGGGTTCGGCCACGCCGCACACCGACTTCGAGGCCAACGTCTACGTGCTGAACAAGGAAGAGGGTGGCCGTCACAAGCCGTTCTTCTCCAACTACAGCCCCCAGTTCTACTTCCGTACCACCGACGTGACCGGTGTCGTTCAGCTCCCCGAGGGCACCGACATGGTCATGCCCGGCGACAACACGGAAATGACTGTCCACCTCAACAAGCCCATCGCCATGGAGGAGAACCTCAAGTTCGCCATCCGTGAGGGCGGCCGCACCGTCGGCGCCGGCAACGTTGTCAAGATTCTCAAGTGATCTGACACAAGTCGTCTGGAAGGCCCGTACCCCTTGGGGTGCGGGCCTTTCTGTGTCCCGAGCGCTTGGGTGTTGCGACAATCACTAGATCCTGAGGTTGGTAGTCCAACAGTTTCTCAACAGCTGGTGGCGTTGGCCCGAAAATTCAGCCCTTGCGCTTCTGGATGGCGGCCCACTCATCGCGGAGCCCGACGGTGCGGTGGAAGAGCAGAGGCTCATCTGGGTCGACGGCGAAGTAGCCGAGGCGCTCGAACTGCACAACATCGCCGGGTGCCGCATCTTCGAGGGCCGCTTCGAGCTTGCAGCCGGTGAGCAGCTGTCGAGAATCGGGGTTGAGGTCATCCAGTGCTTCACCTGTGCGCTCGCCGGGAGCTTCTGCAGTGAACAGCCGTTCGTAGAGAGCGACCGTGGCGTCGACGGCGTGGGATTGGGACACCCAGTGCATCGTCGACTTCACCTTGCGACCATCCGGTGCCGTTCCACCCCTGCTCTCCGGGTCGTAGGTGGCATGCACAGCGACGACGTTGCCAGCCGCGTCCTTGTCCACTTCCGTGGCGGTGACGAGGTAGGCCCCGCGCAGCCGTACTTCGCGACCGGGGGAGAGACGGAAGTACTTGGGAGGGGGAACTTCAGCGAAGTCGTCCTGCTCGATCCACAGTTGGCCGCTGAAGGCGACAGCTCGGGAGCCGTCCTCGGGGCGCTCGGGATTGTTGGCCACCTCGAAATGCTCGACGACGGGCTGGCCGTCGGCGTCGGTTGGCCAGTTGTCGAGAATCAGTTTCAGTGGGCGCAGCACCGCCATGCGACGCTGGGCCTCCATGTTGAGGACTTTGCGTACGTAGGATTCCAGCGCTTCGATGGAGTGGCGGCTGTTGGTGCGGGTGGTGCCCACCTCGCGGCAGAAGTTGCGAATGGCCGCGGCAGGGTAGCCGCGTCGTCTCAGTCCGCTCAGCGTTGGCATGCGCGCATCGTCCCAGGCATCCACCAGGCCGTCGATGACGAGCCTGGCCAGCCGCCGCTTCGATGTGACGGTGTGGGTGAACTCGAGGCGGGCGAACTCAATCTGCTTCGGCGGCGTCTGGTTCAGCTCCAGGTGTGAGAGGAACCACTCGTACAGCGGGCGATGGGACTCGAACTCCAGGGTGCAGATGGAGTGGGTCACGCCCTCGATGGCGTCGCTCTGACCGTGTGCCCAGTCATAGGTGGGGTAGATGGCCCACGTGTCGCCCGTGCGGTGGTGGGACAGGTTACGGATGCGGTACATGATGGGGTCCCGCAGCTGCATGTTTTCGTGATTCATGTCGATGCGTGCGCGCAGCACGCGGGACCCGTCCGCGAACTCGCCAGTACGCATGCGTCTGAACAGTGCGAGGCTCTCCTCGGGATCTCGATCACGGAACGGGCTTTCGACGCCGGGCTTGCCGTAGCCCCCCCGACCGGCAGAGATGGTTTCGCCATCCTGGTCATCGACGTAGGCAAGGCCACGCGTGATGAAGGTCTCTGCCCAGTCGTAGAGCTGCTCGAAGTAGTCGGAGGCGTGGCGCACTTCCGCGGGCTGGTAGCCGAGCCAGGCGATGTCGCCAACGATGGAGTCGACGAACGCCTCCTCCTCGGTTTCGGGATTGGTGTCGTCGAGCCGCAGGAAGCATTTGCCATCGAAATCCTGTGCGGTGCCGAAGTCCACGACGATCGCCTTCGCGTGCCCGATGTGCAAGTAGCCGTTGGGCTCAGGTGGGAACCGCGTCTGGACACGTCCGCCGTAGGTGCCGCTGGCGATGTCGGCGGCGACGATGTCAGAGATGAAGTTGGATGGTGCGGTCCCGGCGTCGGTCATGGCCCACAAGTTAGCATGCAGCGCCCAGTCAACAGGCGCCGGCGATGCGCCCTCAGCCACCTGTGATGAGGCCATCCAGCCACAACAGCAGACCTATGGGAACAGCGAGCACCACGGCGATGACGAGCACCACCATGGCAAGAATGCTGATCCAGTACCAGAACGTGGTCCCGCGGACCTGTTCCCTGTCGGCGATGGTGCGTTCCAACAGCTTGAAGTTTTTGTGATTCGAGCGATAGGCAGCATCCAGGAAGGCTCCGAGGAAGGGCAACAGGCCCAGCAGCCAATCGATGACGTAGTTGCCCACCATGCGTACCAGGACGGTGACGGGCGCCCGGAGCCGGACTGCGTCCACGAGGATCACGGACCCCATGACTGCGCCAACGGCGGTACCGGCGAAGGGCACGAGGCTGAGGATGGGATCCACACCGAATCGAATCCTGGTGCCCGGCACGCCGATGAGGTCGTCGAGGAACCATGCGAAGGTGCGAGAGATCCGGGCGGGAGATCCGGGGGGAAGGGGAAGCCGGGTGGAGGGAAGGCCGTCGTCATCCAGCGCTGACGGACCGGCCGCTGGTCCCTCAAGCGCCTCCTTGGCCAGACGCTGGGCCCGTTCCAGGGACGACGGATCGGGAGGCGGGGCTTGGGTCATGCTCCAAGAATGCCAGCTTGAGGTCTGCAAGCGCGTCCCGCAACCACCGCTAGGGTGGGGAAACATGAGCGACTCCACCACCCCCGCCCGTACCCGGGTTGCCCCTTCCCCGACGGGTGACCCCCATGTCGGGACAGCTTTCATGGCTTTGTTCGATCTGGCGTGGGCCCGGAAGACAGGGGGTGCCTTCGTGCTTCGTATCGAGGACACGGACCAGGCGCGGCTGGTGGAGGGCAGTGAGCAGCAGATCCATGACTCGCTCGAGTGGCTTGGTCTCTCTCCTGACGAAGGCCCCATCGAGGGAGGTGGGTACGGTCCGTACAGGCAGTCCGAGCGGCTGGAGACCTACACCCCCTTCGTTGAGCGACTCCTCGTGGACGGCCATGCCTACTACTGCTGGTGCTCTGCCGATCGGCTGAAGGAACTGCGCGAGGAGCAGGCCCGGACCAAGCAGGCCAACACCGGCTACGACCGGTTGTGCGTGGGGAAGACGCGCGAGGAGAGGGCAGCGCTGCCCGGTTTTGCGGAGCACCCTGTGGTGCGGATGTTGGTGCCGGAGGATGC
>RCMY010003524.1_pt1 | contig 13808 bp, 14 predicted proteins | sample 2041341 | NCBI WGS metagenome assembly RCMY01 (sample SAMN09708234, study PRJNA481090) | Marine sediment metagenome, whole genome shotgun sequencing project. | reverse complement strand
TCGCGCACGGAGATCACGTCACCGGCCTTGACCATGTAGGAGGGAATGTTCACCTGCTGGCCGTTCACCAGGATGGCCTTGTGCGACACCAGCTGGCGCGCTTCGGCACGGGTGGAACCGAAGCCCATGCGGAACACCACGTTGTCCAGACGGGACTCCAGCAGGTTCAGCAGGTTGACACCGGTGTTGCCACGACGACGCTCGGCTTCCTCGAAGTAGCGGCGGAACTGGCGCTCCAGCACGCCGTACATGCGCTTGACCTTCTGCTTTTCACGCAGCTGCAGGCCGAAGTCGGACATGCGCTGACCGGAAGTACGGCCATGCTGACCGGGTTTGGCTTCGAATTTGCACTTGTCGCTGATGGAGCGGCGCACCTTGCTGGACTGGGTTATCCGTCCGGCCTTGCGCACGGTGCCGGGTGTTGCCGACGTCAATTCCCTCGGCGGCCTCGCGCGCAGTTTCGAAATCGTACCCGACCCACAGCGTCTTGCGGCGCGCGGCGTCGACGTCCTGCAACTGGCGCAGGCCATTAGCGCTAACAACCGCAACGACGGGGCGGGGCGCATGAACGAAGGCGAGGAGGCGCTGCTGGTGCGCTCCGAAGGCCAAATTCAAACGCTGGACGATGTGCGGCGCATCGTCGTCGTCAATCGTAAGGGTATGCCCATTACGGTGGCCGATGTTGCCGAGGTTAAGCTCGGTGCCATCACCCGCTACGGTGCGGTCAGCGAGAATGGCGAAGGGGAGGTCGTGGAAGGCCTGGTGCTGGGGCTGCGCGGCGCCAATGCACAGCAAGTGGTCGAAGGTGTGCGGCAAAAAATTACCGAGATCGCCACGGCCCTGCCCGAAGGGGTGACCATCGAGGTGTTTTATGACCGTGGCCATCTGGTGCAGCGCGCCATCTCCACCGTGGCCAAAGCCCTGGCAGAGGCAACGGTACTGGTGGTTATATTGCTGTATTTATTCCTTGGTAATGCGCGCGCGGCGCTAACGGTGGCGGTGGTGTTGCCGCTGTCGGCACTAGCCACGTTTATATTGATGCGCCAGTTTAACATGTCGGCTAACCTGATGAGCCTGGGTGGCCTCGCCATTGCCATCGGCATGCTGGTAGACGCAGCCGTGGTCGTGGTGGAGAACATCACAAGTTACCTGAGCGACGGCGAAAAGAGCCGCCGCCAGCCGCGTTTGCACCTGATCTATCGCGCCGTGAGAGAAGTGTCGGCGCCGGTGACGGCGGGCATCAGTATTATTATCATTGTATTTTTGCCCTTACTGACACTGCAAGGCCTTGAGGGTAAGTTGTTTACGCCGGTGGCGCTAACGATTGTATTTGCGCTCGCCGCGTCGCTGCTGCTGTCGCTGACGGTAATTCCGGTGCTGGCGTCGTTTCTGTTAAAAAATGTAGCGCACGAAGAACCGTGGCTGCCCAGAAAACTCGGCGCGCTGTACCAGCCGGCATTGCAGTGGTGCCTACTGCATTCGCGCCGCGTCGTTGCCGCGGCGCTGACGGCGCTGGCGGTGGCGGCAGTAGTCTATCTTTTTATCGGCAAGACCTTTATGCCCACTATGGACGAAGGCGACATTATTGTGCAGCTGGAGAAGCTACCGTCGATTACATTAGGTAAATCGGTAGATCTCGACCTGAGAGTGCAGAAAGCCATTTTGGAACAAGTGCCCGAGGTAACCCGTATCGTCGCCCGGGTGGGTTCCGATGAAATCGGTATGGACCCCATGGGCCTGAATGAGAGCGATGTGTTTATGGTACTCAAGCCCATCGCTGAATGGCGTATGGACAGCAAAGATGAATTGGCGGCCGCCATCAGGAAAGTGCTGGAGCAGTTCCCCGGCATCGCCTACGGCTTCACCCAGCCGATTGAGATGCGCGTCTCGGAAATGCTGACCGGCGTGCGTGGCGATGTCGCCGCCAAACTGTTTGGGCCCGACCTGGCCGTGCTGAACGAGAAAGCCGGCCAAATTGCCTCGGTGCTAGCCGGCATAGAGGGCAGCGAAGACGTGTTCGCCAGCCAAAACGAAGGCGTGCAGTATTTCGCGCTGCGCATCGACAAAACTGCGGCCGGCCGCCTGGGGCTGGCGGGCGACGACTTGCAGCGTATTCTGCGTGCTCAAATCGAAGGCCTGCAGCTCGGCATCGTGCAGGAAGGCGAGCGACGCACGCCGCTGCTGCTGCGCGCCGGGCCGGCCGTGCGCAACTCACCGCATGCTTTCCGCAATTTACCGATCACGCTGGAAAATGGCGCCCAAGTGCCGCTCAGCACGGTTGCTAAAATCGAGCGGGTCGAGGGTGTGGTCTCGGTTGGCCGCGAGCGCGGCCAACGTTTTACCGTGGTGCGCAGCAATGTGGCTGAGCGCGACCTGGTCAGCTTCGTCGATGAAGCGAAGCAGGCCGTCGCCGATTCGGTCGAGCTGCCCACCGGCTATTTCGTACAGTGGGGTGGCCAATTTGAAAACCAGCAACGTGCCGCTGCAAGGTTGGCTATTGTGGTGCCTATCGCCATCGGTTTGATTTTTCTGCTGCTGTTTTCAACCTTTGGCTCGGTGCGCCAGGCGCTGCTGGTGCTGACCAATATTCCGTTTGCAATGATAGGCGGCGTATTCGCCTTGTGGATCTCCGGCGAATATATGTCGGTGCCGGCGTCGGTGGGCTTTATTGCATTGCTGGGTATCGCCGTTTTAAATGGTGTCGTGATGGTGACGTATTTTAATCAGCTTTATGAGCGGGGCCTTAGCCTGGAAGCGCTGGTGGTCGAAGGGGCGCAGCGCCGCTTGCGGCCGGTGCTGATGACCGCCAGCATTGCCGCCTTCGGTTTGCTGCCGCTGTTATTCGCCACCGGCCCCGGCTCGGAGATTCAGCGGCCACTGGCTATCGTCGTGATCGGCGGGCTGATTAGCGCTACCGCGCTTACCCTTATTTTATTGCCTATCCTGTACCAGCATTTTGGCCAGGTGAGAGGTCAACGTCCATGATCGATATCAAGCAGGCGCTGGTCGTGATTACCATCGTACCCAACCTGGAAGAACCGCTGATCGACTGGTTGCTGGGGCGTGAGCAGCCAACCGGATTTACCAGCATGACGGTGTATGGCCACGGTTCGCGCCACGAATACCTCAGCACGGCCGAGCAGGTCAGTGGTCGGCAGCGCCGCGTGCAATTTCAAATTGAGATGGCAATGGACCAGGTTGAACCGTTTGTGCAGGAGTTGCGCACAGATTTCGAAGGCGCGCACATGCGCTACCGGATTCAACCGCTGTACTCGCCAGACGAATAAAGCCATCGAACGATTAAAGTCGCCTAGCGAATAACGGGCAAATCTAAAGTCGCTTAGGAACGGCGCTTTATTTGAAACACTACACAAGCTAACACACTCTGTTAGATGTGCATTCGGCATCTCCGGCACACAACTCTAAGCACAACACTCGACACAGGGAAATGCGATGACGGTCGATAAAAAAACAAAACCCACGCAGCCTAAAAAGCTGGCTGATATAAGCCACTTTGATATTGAAACCGACGTAGCCGTGATCGGCTACGGCGGTGCCGGCAGCTGCGCCGCAATCGAAGCCAGCGACGCCGGTGCCGACGTTATTATCTTTGAAGCCTCCAGCGCCGCCGGCGGTTCTACGGCCTTGTCGAGCGCAGAAGTTTATATGGGCGGGCAGGGCGGCACGCGGGTGCAGCAGGCCTGCGGCTACGACGACAAAACCGAAGACATGATCAGCTACCTCATGCAGTGCGCCGGCCCGCAGGCTGACGCAGAAAAAATTCGCACCTTTTGCGAAGGCAGCCAGGCGCATTTTAACTGGCTGGTCAGTCAAGGTGTACCGTTCAAAGACACCGAGCTGAAACAGCGTGCCATCATGGCGTTGACCGACGACTGCCTGCTCTACACCGGCAGTGAAAAAGCCTGGCCGTTTATTGAGCACGCTAAGCCGGTGCCGCGCGGCCACAATCTTGAAATAGAAGGCGATAATGGCGGCCCGTTGTTTATGAAAATTATGGCCGAGAACGTAGAAAAGCGCGGCGTGCGCGTTGAGTTTGAGACGCGCGCGCTGACACTTATTGTTGATGAACAGGGTGCAGTGCACGGGCTGGTCATTCGCCAGAACCAGAAAGAACGCTGCGTGCGCGCTCGCAAAGGCGTTATTCTCTGTGCCGGCGGCTTTAATATGAACGCCGCCATGTTGCAACGCTACGCGCCGACGTTGACCAAAGCCACGCAGCCGATTGGCAACCCTGGTGATACCGGCTCGGGTATTTTGATGGGCATGGGCGTGGGTGCGGCGGCCATTAATATGCACGAAGGTTTTGTCAGCGTGCCGTATTATCCACCTGCCTGCTTAACCTACGGCATCTTCATTAACGCCCAGGGGCAGCGCTTTATTAATGAAGACTGTTACCACGGCAGAGTGGGCTACTATGCCCTGCAGCAAACCGGTGACCGTATTTATCTGGTCATGTCGGTCGACGATTACGAACATCCGACCTGGCTGGGTGCCGATATCTGCGGCACTGGCGATACGGTCGACGAACTCGAGCAGGAGCTGCAGCTACCGGAGGGCACGCTGCAAAATACGCTATCGCTGTATAACAAATTTGCCGAGCAGGGGAACGACCCGCTGTTTCATAAATCCACTGAGTGGTTAAAACCTCTGCAAGCGCCGTATGTTGCGCTGGACTGCACGCCTGGCCGCGGTGCGTTTTACCCATTTTTCACTTTAGGTGGTTTGGATAGTTTGCCGTCAGGCGAAGTGCTAACTGGCGAGCGCGATGTGATTCCGGGCCTGTACGCTGCCGGGCGCACCGCTTGTGGCGTACCGCGCCGCGGTGAGGGCTATTCCAGCGGCATATCGGTAGGCGATGCCACCTTTTCAGGGCGTATGGCCGGTAAGGCAGTTGCGGCAGTTGCGAATAGAGAGTGAGCAGGCCATGTATGCTGCTGAAAAACCATAAAATGGGTGAACCCAAATCAATCCGTTAACGTAACATCCGATATTCTTTACACGCCACAACAGTTCCAGGAAGTTTACTATGACCGCAGATGTTACTTTGCATGAAGTTGTTAACACTCCACGCCCGGTACACGAAGTATTTGCCTATGTTTCCGATTTTTCCAGCGCCGAGCAGTGGGACCCGGGCGTTAGCTCGGCACGTCGCATTACCTCAGGCCGCATTGGCGTTGATACCCGCTATCGCGTGGTGTGTTCAGTTGGCCCAGCGCGACTGCCACTGCAATACAACACGACTGAATGGGAAGCAGACAAGAAGGTTGTGCTGCAAGGCACCTGTGCATTTTTTACCGTGACCGACACCATCACGTTTACGCAAACCGTCGCCGGCACGCAGCTCGACTACAAAGCTGAATTTATGTTCAAAAAAGGCCTGGCAAAGCTGGCCGGTATGTTCGAAGGCGCTATGACGAAAATGGGTGAGCGCGCTGTCAACGGCCTGGAGCAGGCATTGAACGATGATTTTCCCGCACCCGAATCAAATATGGGCACTCGTCTGGCCGACAAGTTGGTATTGCCGGGAATGGCGTTGTTCACCAAGGCAGGTTATCGCCTGGCGAAGTCACGCTGGAATCCATTGGCAAGCTATTTGGGTGACAAGCACATAGTACTGACGGGTGCCACATCCGGACTTGGTCTGGCTGCGGCTGAGCGACTGGCTAAAATGGGGGCGCACCTGACCCTGGTCGCGAGAGACCAGAAGAAAGCTGATAAGGCGGTTGAGCGCATCACCCGCGATACCGGCAACGAAAACATCGAAATTGAAATTGCCGATCTCTCATCGATTAAACAGGTACACGCGCTGGCCGATAGATTGCTGCAGAAAAAGCGTCCGATTGACGTCTTGATAAACAATGCCGGCGCATTAATAAACCCGCGTCAGACCACCAGCGAGGGTCTGGAGAAAAGCTTCGCCTTATTATTGCTAAGCCCGTTCACGTTGACCGAACGGCTGCAACCGCTGCTGAAAAAAGCCGGTGCGGCGCGCGTCGTCAACGTAGTTAGCGGCGGCATGTATACGCAGAAACTCGACGTCTACGACCTGCAAAACAATCGCGGTAAATACTCTGGCAGCACGGCGTATGCGAAAGCTAAACGTGGGCTGGTAGTGGTAACCGAGCAGTGGGCCGAGCGCTGGGAAGAGGAGGGGATTGTTGTCAATTCCATGCATCCCGGCTGGGCGGATACGCCGGGTGTGGAAAGTTCGCTACCGGTATTCCACCGCTTCACTAAACCATTTTTGCGCACCCCGGCAGAGGGAGCAGATACCATCGTCTGGCTGGCTGCTGCCGATGAGGCCGATGAGATTTCCGGCCAGCTGTTTCTCGACCGCGAGCCGCATACTACCCACGTATTGTCGAGCACCAAAGAAAGCCTGCGCGACCGTGACCTGCTGCGCGAGCGCCTGCTTGAATATATGCAATCGTTGCAGCCGCTGAGCCCGACTGCGAAGGGTAAGTCAGCCGCAGCCTGAGTTTGAGAAAACTTAGGAATGGGAACGAAATAACTTGATGGTATTGCGCCGGATTATTGTTCGTCTTCAAGGCGTGGTAACAGGCGCATAGTCGAACTATGTAACTGTTGCCGCAACGAAGAAGACGGGGAAAAAGACAAGCAAGATCGACAAGTTATTTCGTGACCGTTCCTTAGCTTGATAAAATGGTGCCCCCGAGACGATTTGAACGTCCGACCCTTCGCTTAGGAGGCGAATGCTCTATCCAACTGAGCTACGGGGGCAGTGGGTGCACATTGTATCAGCGCAGCCGTGCGCGCTGCAAAATTAGCCTGCCGAGGCTAGCGCCAGTAAGTGGTCCTTAATCGAATCGATACCCGGTTTGTTGGCGATAATTTCCTGAATTGACAGCCCCTGCAATTCGTGGGGGAACACCAGCCAGTCCTCGGTCTCATGCACATAAAAGTCGGGTGCGCGGTCGGTTTTATCGTTTTTCGGTTTGTAGTACGGGGCGGCAATCTTGATCGTCGGCGTGTTTTTTCTGCACGCGGTCGCCAAATCCTCAATTACTTGCTGAACGCTCAGGCCGGTATCGTGTACATCGTCCACAATTAGCAAAGAGTCTTCGGCCTCGACCTGTTTGATGACGTAGTTCAAACCATGCACACGCACATGCTTGTCGCGTTCGCCAATGTCGGTATAAGACGATGTGCGAATGGCGATATGGTCTGATTTGACATCGAGATAATCAAGCAGCTCCTGCACGGCAATGCCGACCGGTGCGCCGCCACGCCATATGCCAACAATATAATCCGGCCTGTAGCCACTTTCGAACACCTTTAAACCAAGACTAAAAGAGTCGTCTAATAATTGCTGCGCGCTGATATAGCGTTTTTCCGTCATCGGGTTGATCTCGTATAATTGAGTTTCCAAAGCGCTTGGGGCTCGATTGTCGTGGCGGATTATAACCGCTGCAATTGGCATGCAAACACCCGCATTCCGCCCGCAACTTTTTGCCATAACGTGGTCTATACACTGTCAATAACCATAATTTTTATATACATTCTACCGCCGTTTTAATAATAGCCAACAGGCCACACCATGTTCGACACCATTCCTCTGCTTGCCGAAACAGATTTTCCAGCCATCTGGCGCGACAGGCTTGACACGTTGCAGGTCAACCTTGGCTATTTGTGTAATCTCAGCTGTGTGCATTGTCACGTTAACGCCGGTCCAAGGCGTACCGAGCTAATGCAAAAAGGCGACATAGACCTTGTGTTAGAAGTGGTTCGGCGGCATGGCATCGGCACGCTGGACCTGACCGGCGGAGCGCCTGAGATGAATCCACATTTTCGCTACCTGGTCAGCGCTGCCCGCGCGATGGATGTGCAGGTGATCGACCGCAGTAATCTCACGATTCTGTTGGAGCCGGGTTACGAATATCTGGCCGAGTTTTTAGCGCAACGGCAGGTGGGTATTACGGCGTCACTGCCGTGTTACTCCGAGCAAAACGTTGACCAGCAGCGTGGCAAAGGCGTGTTTGAGCACAGTATTGAGGCGTTACAGCGACTTAATAGCCTGGGCTATGGCAAAGATGCCGCGCTGCCACTGCATTTGGTCTATAACCCCACTGGCTCGAGTTTGCCGCCACCGCAGGGAGAATTGCAAGACGACTACAAAAGAGAGCTGAGCGCGCAGTTCGACATTGACTTTAATGACTTGTTTACCATCACCAATATGCCTATCAATCGTTTCGGCAGTATGCTGATTTCCAAAGGCGAGTTCGAACCGTATATGCAGCTGTTGAAAGCGAGTTATGCGGCACACAATCTGGCGTCTGTGATGTGTAAAAATTTGATCAGTGTCGATTGGCAAGGCTACCTGTACGATTGCGACTTTAACCAGATGTTAGCCATGCCGCTGCTTGATGAGTCGCAGCCGCAGGCGAACAAGCCAGCGTCACAGTCGCGACCTCACCTGCGTGATATGTTGCACGCAGACTATAGTAAGAACTCAATTCGTACCGCCGACCATTGTTACGGCTGTACTGCGGGGCAGGGCAGCAGCTGCGGCGGCGCGTTGCTTAAAAGCTAGCTGATAACGTGTCAGCTTGCTCCATTCTCATTCCTGTTTTAAATGAAGCGCTACTCATTCAGCCGCAGTTGAATCGTTTGCAGCAATTGCGACGGCAAGGCCATGAAGTCATTTTAGTTGACGGCGGCAGCGCTGACCGAACAGTCGACTTAGCGAAACCGTTAGTCGACCGCGTTGTTGCCAGCCAGCCTGGCCGCAGCGCGCAAATGAATGCCGGTGCAGCAGTTGCCCGGCATTCGCTGCTGGTTTTCCTCCACCTCGACACGCAGCTACAGAGTCAGTTCGAAACCCATGTAACGGCTTTTCAACATAGCGACCGCGTGTGGGCTTTCTCTCCGGTGCAATTGGATGAGCCAGGCTTTACCTTTAAACTGATCGCCTGGTTTATGAATCATCGATCGCGTATTACCCGCGTCTGTACCGGTGACCAGGTATTGTGCGTGCAGCGCGCGCCATTTGAACAGATCGGTGGCTTTGCAGCTATAGCGCTGATGGAGGATGTAGAGATCAGCAAGCGCCTGCGTAAATTATCTGCCCCGTATATTTTTTCGGAGCCGGTACTGGCGTGCAGCCGCAGGTGGCAGAAGCAAGGGGTGTGGCGCACCGTGCTGCTTATGTGGCGGCTGCGGCTGGCGTATTTTCTAGGTGCCGATCCCCGGCGCTTGAGTGAGAAGTACTATGGACGACGCGCACAGTGAGGGAAGAAATGACTAGCAATGAAAACGCATGTATCGCGTTGTTCGCCAAGCTTCCCAGGCTTGGCAAGGTTAAAACGCGACTGCAGCCTGTGCTCAGCGCCGAGCAGGCGCTGAATATCTATCAACAACTGTTCTATCACAGCTTGAAAACGCTGCAAGCAGCGCAGCTGTGCCCGTTCGAAATATGGTTTGACGCGACGCCTGCGCCGGCGTTTGCCGAGCAAATAAAGCAGCGCTATGGCCCTGTTGAAATCCGGGTGCAGCAGGGTAATGATCTGGGGCGGCGAATGCAGCATGCTGTGCATGACATGCTGCAGCGCGTTGATAAGGTGGTGATAATAGGTGCTGACTGCCCTGCTATAGACCAAAGTTATTTGACTGCTGCGTTAGCTGAACTAAGTCACAGCACACCGGTAGTGTTAGGTCCGGCTACCGATGGTGGCTATGTGTTATTAGCGTTGCAAAATTCCGACTTACCTATCTTCGACGCTATTGATTGGGGTAGCGACCGCGTACTGCAACAAACTCGGCTACGTTTGCTTAGTAGCGAGATAACGTGGCTCGAATTGCCGCTGCAAATCGATATTGATCGGCCGGAAGATCTCGCCGCAGCGCGCCGCTTTGGAATAATGTTAGATTAAGTTAGCTCTCTGCAATACCAGATAAAGAGCAATATCTTGCTGCTTAAAAGTTCAAGCCGCAGTAATAGGCTTCGGGTCGTTCAGTGTGACCGTATTACCAGTAGCACCGTACAGCTTATTATTCGGAATATTGCCACGCATAATATCGAGCAAATGCTGCACGCTGTACTGCGAGCGGGAAACAATTGCCTCATTAACGCGATTGGCCGTGCCGCATAGCATCAATCTTTGTAGCAAGGTATCAATCAGTGGTGTCAGTAACTGCGCTGCGTTTTTCGCGCTGGCATCGATTTGCGTAACCAGGTCGCGCCAGCTTTCTTCAGTTGCAGGGTACTGCAATTCTGTTAGCAGTTTGTAGCGCGCTCGCTGACTTTGCTCAAGCGCGGCCAGCGGCAACGCTTTTTGCTTTATTATTTCTGCCAGAGCAGAGGGATCGGCGTTTTGCAATGCTAACGTCTCTGCTTGTAGTGCGTCATGTAATACGCCAACGTTTTGCAACTCGTCTTCCAGCAATTGCTCAACCTGCTGCGCTACCTGTTGCAGCGTCTGTTGCGATAGGGCTCTATCCTTGAGCATGGTCAGTTCCATTCCTGCTATCAACCTCAACCAAGTTCCACTTCAAAATCCAGCATTTTGTCGGCAACACTTTCGGCGTTGACCTGGTAACTGCCGTCGGCGATAGCCGCACGCAAGGCATTGACCTTGTCGCTGTCGACATCGGGCGCTGCTTTGATTTGCGCCTCTAACTGATGCAGATTCTGCGCCGTGCTGCTGATTTTAACGCTGCTATCAGCCTCCGGCTGGCTGAGTCGATAAACGGTGATGTCGGCTGCTGTACCAATAGGACTTTTGCCAGCGGCCTTGTCAGCCGCGCTACCCTGCACTTCGTTGCCTTGTGGCGGCCTGGGGCCGGTGATGTGATTGACCATTGTGTTAATCCTGCATTTACTATGCTTATCGTCTGTAATTAGGTTATCGGCGCTTGCAGAGATAACTTTAACGCCATTTTGCAAATAAATATCCAGCTACATCAATACCTTAACCTGGCCACGGCCAGTGACTTCGGCTTTTACAATGCGTTGCGAGCCACGGTTTTTTACCCGAATTTGTTCGCCTGCCGCGCCATTGGTCAAGGCCTCGCCCTGGGTGCGTACGGCAATGCCGCCAGCCTGGGCCGACACGATCACCGTATCGCCTTTGCGTACCAGATCGGCCTCTTCCAGCAGCACCACAGTGAGCGGTTGATTAGCGCCTATACGTCGCTTCAGCAATTTACCAATTACATCTTCCTTACGGCTATAGTAGGCACTACCGGCGCGATTGATTTTAATCTGCTGCAGGTGAACGTCAGCGTTACTTAGTGGTTTAGACTTTTGCAATGGCGTGCGGCTGCTGACGACAGTTTGGTACCAGACTACATTCGCCGGTACGTAAATAGACCACGGGCTGGGCTTTGTGCAGCTGACTTTCACTAGATTACGCCCAGGTATTCGCCGTGTGTTTTGCAGAGCCAGCGTCAAGTTTTCGCCGCAATCGGCCAAGCGCAGGCGTGAATCGATGCCGTCGACCTTGATATCCGTTTTTTCTACACTGGCTGGCGTTAGCGCATCGCTCTCGGCGCTGATGAAGGCTTCTACCGCGTTCGTTATCTGTTCGCTTGCCGTAAATGCCGCCGCGTTACTGCTTAGCAAAACGGCGAGCGCGCTAGCAAGCGTGGGTTTTAGGTAATTTCGAAGTGTCATTTTTTTGGCTCGTTAGCAAGTTTGTACTGCTATTTGAAGGCTATTGCAATTAGCGTGCCGCGCGTAGCTAATAGAAGGTCGCCTGCATTTTTTATTGGTGCTGCCGCAAAATAGACATGGCCGGACTCAAATAGGGCTTCTCTAAACTAAAACCACAGTCCGTATCCCTTTGTAGGGTCGAATAAATTCGACCCTACAATTTAAAGCAGCACCGGCAAATAGTGTCCTACCTTCCCTGGCGGCGGCAAGCGCCGTCTTTTTGGCGGCAAAGTTTTGCCTCTTCGCCCCTGTAATTGATTGTAACTACCTAAAAATAAGGTATTTTCATTATTGGCACATCGCCTGCAAGGTTTCCGGCGAAGTAAACCAAATACTTGCAAACGGCAGATATCACATGGCAATCAGTTTCGAAAACGCATTCGGCATACACGAGCAGGCGCTTAAAGCACGCACGCAGCGTGCCGAGATTATCGCCAACAATCTGGCCAACGCCGATACGCCACATTTCAAGGCGCGCGATATTGATTTCAAACAAATGCTGCAGCAGCAGGAGCAGCAAATAAGCTTGAGCACTACCCGCAGTGGTCATATCAGCGTTGGCGTAGGGGATACCGACGCTGCCGCTAACGAGCTGTACCGCGTACCAACCCAGGCCAGTCTCGACGGCAACACGGTTGAAACCGAGCAGGAAATGGCGCGCTTCGCGAAAAACAATATGGATTTTCAAGCCAGCTTTACCTTTATGAATAGCAAAGTCCGCGGTCTGATGAACGCGCTCCGCGGCGAATAAAAGGACTTACTACTATGTCATTCACTAATATTTTCGATATCGCCGGCTCCGGCATGAACGCGCAGTCAATGCGTATGAATACCACGGCGAGCAATCTGGCTAACGCGCAAACTGCCAGCGGCACGGCCGAAGAGGCCTACCGCGCCAAGCACCCGGTGTTCGAAGCGGTGCAAAGACAATTGGCCGAATGGAATACCTTTGACGGTGACCAGCACGACGTGTCGGCAGTAAAAGTAACCGGGGTGTTCGAAGATAAAACCGCAGCCCAGGCGCGGTTTGAACCGGGTCACCCATTAGCTGATGAAAAAGGCTATGTTTATTACCCCAACGTCAACGTGGTGGAGGAGATGAGCAATATGATCTCGGCGTCGCGTTCGTTTCAAATCAATGTAGAAGTGATGAATTCGGCCAAAAGCATGGCGCAGCGTGTGCTGTCGCTGGGCCAGTAGAGGATAGATAAATGGATGAGATAAGCAGAACAGGGATTCTCAGCAATGCCATCGGCGCTGCTGGCACAACCGCGAAGTCACCGCTGGATGCGCTGTCGCTTGACAATCGCATCGGCGAAGAAGGCGCTAAGAGTAATGAGCTCGGTCAAAACGCGTTTCTCGAACTGATGATTACCCAGCTAAGTAATCAGGATCCCCTCAGTCCACAAGAGGGGGCCGAGTTTGTCGCGCAGCTGGCACAGTTTAGCTCGGTCGAAGGTCTGCAAAATCTGAACACTACAGTCAGCGACATGGCCGGATCGTTTCGCTCTAGCCAGGCGCTGCAAGCGTCGGCACTGGTAGGCCGTAGCGTGCGGGTGGCGACTGATACGGCCGAGTTGGCCGCCGGTCAGGCAGTGCTGGGCAGTGCCGAATTGCCGCTCACGACAAATCAGCTACAACTTGATGTTTACGACCCTGCCGGGCAGCTGGTCTCACAGCGTAACCTGGGAGCGCAGGTTGCCGGTGATGTTGAGTTTGCCTGGGACGGACTAAAAACCGACGGTACCGCAGCTGACCCGGGCGAATATCAAATTCGCGCCAGCGCGATGATTGCAGGTGAAAACACCGAGCTGGTTACCCATATGAACGCCAATATTAATAGCGTCACGTTGGGGCAGGGCAGCAACGTCACGCTCAACGTCGCCGGTGTTGGCCAGGTCGCACTGGACGATGTTAAAGAACTGTATTAAACGCGCGCAGTAAGCGTAGCGACTCAATTAAAAATCACAGAAAACACAAGGAAGAATACTATGTCATTTAACATTGCACTCAGCGGCCTGCGCGCTGCATCGACCGAACTCGAAGTGACCGGCAACAACGTGGCTAACGCCAGCACCACCGGCTTTAAGTCGTCGCGTGCCGAGTTTGGCGATAT
>RCMY010003523.1_pt1 | contig 13809 bp, 9 predicted proteins | sample 2041341 | NCBI WGS metagenome assembly RCMY01 (sample SAMN09708234, study PRJNA481090) | Marine sediment metagenome, whole genome shotgun sequencing project. | reverse complement strand
GTCGTCGAGGGCGTCGCCCAGGGCGGCCGCGGCGTGCAGCGCGGCAAGGACGTCGCTCAGGGCTCCGAGCGCTGCGAGCGACTGGCCGGGGTTCGGGCGAGCACGCAGCGCGGCAACTGCCGGGCGGGTGGCCTGCGCGAGCTGACGGACGAACCCTCCGGGCGTGGAGACGAGGCTGCGCAGCTGCGGGGCGTGCTCGGCCAGGAGGTGCGCGGTGCCGTTGCCGGCGCACAGGAAGAGGTCTTCGAGGGCGGGCTGGGTCGGGACGACCTCGTTCGGGTGCATGTGGTCGTAGTCGACGAGCCGGGTGATCACGTCGATCGTCGTCGCGAGCAGCTCGGCCCGGCCTTCCCGGTCGAGTGGACCGTCGCAGACGATGTCCAGCGCCTCCTGGACAGCCTCCGGCGTCACGCGACCTTCGCGGTGCGTGAGGAAGGTCAGGACGGCGACCGAGGGGGAGAGGTTCACGTCGGGATGCCAGCTGCTGGTCGGGGTGAACGCGGGGTCGGCGCGCCGTTGTTGCAGGGTACGAGCAAGACCCGTACGGCGTCGCCCCGACCCCGGTCCGTTGCTGATCTGACGGGTCGTCAGGTAAAGTTTCTGACGGGTCGTCAGATGTGTTCAGGACACCCTGCCAGCGGCAACGAACCCCCCGTGAGCCGCAGCCGGACGAGGAGCAGCAGCCGTGGACTTCGAGTACGCAGCCGACCAGCGTGACTTCCAGGACCAGGTCCGGCAGTTCATCGCCGACAACTGGGACGACGACGTCATGGACCCGCGGCGCGAGGGCATGGCGCAGCTGGTCGACACGCCGAAGCGGCGCGACTTCATGCGCAAGATCGCGAAGCAGGGCTGGCTCGGGATGTCGTGGCCGGTCGAGTACGGCGGGGGCGGCCAGGACGGCATGTACGAGTACCTCCTCAACGAGGAGCTCGCGGCCGTCGGTGCGCCCTACATCGGCAAGGGCGTCGGCATCGTCGGCAAGACCCTGATCCGCCACGGCACGCAGGCCCAGAAGGACCAGTTCCTCCCGCTCATCCAGACCGCCGAGATCGAGTGGGCCATCGGCTACACCGAGCCCAACGCCGGCTCGGACATGGGCTCGCTCGAGATGCGCGCCGTCCGCGACGACGAGCGGGGCGGCTGGGTCATCTCCGGCCAGAAGCGCTTCACGACCTCCGCGCACTTCGCCGAGTGGTACTGGCTGGCTGCCAGGACCGACTTCTCCGTGCCGAAGCACAGGGGTGTCTCGCTCTTCATCCTGCCGATGGACGCCGAGGGCATCCAGGTCACGAACATGCCGACGATGGGCGAGGAGCGCGTCAACGAGGTCTACCTCGACGGGGTGTTCGTGCCGGACGAGATGGTCGTCGGCGAGATCAACAAGGGCTTCTACTACGTCTCCGAGGCGCTGGACTTCGAGCGGTTCACGCTCTTCACGGTGTCTGCCTACGTGAAGAAGTACGAGGCTGCGCGCGACTTCCTCCGCACCGCTGAGCGCGACGGCAAGCCGCTGCGCGACGACCCGACGGTCCGGGCACGGATCGCGAAGCTCGCCACGCAGGTCGAGGTCGCGAAGATGCTGACCCTCCGGGTGATCGACAAGGCCGCGCGCGGCGAGGTGCCCAACATCGAGGCCGCCATGTTCAAGGTCTGGACGACCGAGATCGGCCAGAACCTCGCCGACGCGTTCATGGAGATCTTCGGAGCCCAGGGGTCGCTGCGTCGCAACGCCTCGAACGCCCCGATGGACGGACGTTTCGAGCATTCGCTGCGCTACACGATCGTCGACACCGTCGGCGCGGGGACCAGCGAGGTCCAGCGCAACATCATCGCGCGTCGCGAGCTCGGCCTTCCGGTCAACAACGGCTCGGGACACAAGGAGCCGTTCAACGAGTTCCAGTCGCGCATGAGCGCCCTCGCGACCAACTGAGGATGGGGCCGCTCTCCGGGATCCGCGTGCTCGACACCTCGACGGTCGGGCCCGCGTCGCGTGCAGCCGCGCTGCTCGCAGACCTCGGCGCCGAGGTCGTCAAGATCGTTCCGCCCGCGGACTCGGGCCGGATCATCCCGCACGCCCACGCCTACTCGGCGGGGCGTGGCACGGTGCCGGTCACCGTGGACCTCCGCCACCCGGACGGTCCCGAGGTCGTCCTCGGCATCGCCGCGAGCTGCGACGTCGTCATCGAGGGCATGCGCCCCGGGGTCGCGGCACGGATCGGCATCGGACCCGACGACGTCGCGAAGGTCAACGACGCCGCGGTCTACGCCCACCTCACCGGCTACGGCCAAGAGGGCCCGTCGGCGCAGCGCGCTGGCCACGACATCAACTACCAGTCCGTGACGGGCGCGCTGTCCAACGCGACCCCGCGCGCGGACGGTCGTCCGCCGATCCCCGGCGCCACGTTCGCGGACTCCGCCGGCGGTGGGATGCACGCGGTCCTCGCGATCTGCGCCGCGCTCGTGCAGCGAGCACGCACCGGAGAGGCCGCGGTCGTTGACGTCAGCGCCGTCGACGGGATGCTCTCGCTGATGTCGCTGACCCTGGACGGCTGGCTCGCGACCGGCGCGCCGACCGGTCCCGGAACCTCCGTGCTCGACGGCCGCTCCGCCTGCTACGACGTCTACACCTGCCGCGATGGACGCCATGTCGCGGTCGGCGCGATCGAGACGAAGTTCTTCCGCAACCTCTGCCGGCTCGTCGGGGATGAGTCGCTCGCCGACCTTCAGTACCGCCACGACCAGCAGGACGTCCTGCGCACCGCGTTGACGGCGCGGTTCGCCTCACGCCCGCGTGACGAGTGGGTCGCGCTGCTCGCCGACGCCGACACCTGCGTCACCCCGGTCCTCGACCCCGCGGAGGTGGCCGACGACGCGCATCTCCTCGCCCGCGAGACGTTCGCGACCGTCGTCCGTGACGGACACCGCGAGTTCCGTCAGGTCGGTCGCGTCCTTGCCGGAAGCGTCCGACGCAGCGATGAGGCCGCACCTGTCGCTGGAGATCCCGCGGTGGCGCTGGCCGAGCTCGGGATCCATGTCGACGACATCACGCGCTGGAGCGCAGCAGGAGCGATCCGATGAGCACGCCCATGAGCCCCGCCATCAGGGCAGAAGCTGCCCGCCAGCGTGAGGTGACCGACCACCTCGTCGCGAAGTGGACCGCGAAGGCGCTCGACGCCGGCTTCGGCGACGTCGGCTGCGAGCCCGGCTACATCTCCCACTGGCTCGAGGCGACCGAGAACGCGAACGCCCTGTACTGGGATGACGAGACCGCGAAGGAGCTGACCGGCGGTCCCGTGGCCCCGCCGACGATGCTCTCGGTCTGGATGCGTCCGCTGATGTTCAACCCGATCCGCGACGAGGGCATCCGTCCGCTGGAGATCCACTTCCAGCTCAAGGACGCGTTCGCCCTGCCGGAGGGGATCGTCGCGAAGAACGAGATCACCTTCCACGAGCCGGTTCGCCCGGGCGACCGCGTCAGGACCGTTCAGCGTGTCCGCTCGATCTCGGACGTCAAGACGATCCGCATCGGGACCGGGCGGTTCTGGATCATCGACGTCGAGTACACGAACCAGGACGGCCTCCTCGTCGGGCTCGAGTCCTACGACATGTTCAGCTACGTCCGGCTCCCGGAGGAATCCTCATGACCCTCGTGTCGCACCGCCTCACGAGGCCGGACATCGCCGTCGGTGACGACGTCCCCGTCCTCGTGGTCGACATCACGCCGCGCACGGTGATCATGGGAGCGTCGGCTTCGCGTGACTGGCAGCCACAGCACCACGACTACGTCTGGGCCCACGAGAAGGTCGGCACGGACGTCTTCCTGAACACGCCGAACCAGGCGGGCTGGATCGAGCGCTACCTGACGGACTGGGCCGGCCCGACCGCTCGCCTCGCGCAGCTCACGTTCCGCATGAAGAAGACCGTCGTCCCCGGCAACGCCCTGCGGTTCGCCGGGACCGTCACGGCGGTCACGCCGCGCGATGGCGTCACGTTCGTCGACGTGGAGATCCTCCTCACCGTCGACGAGACGCTCGTCACCGCCTGCACGACGCGGATCGCCGTCCCCGACGATCTGAACAGCACCAACCCGTGGGAGCTGCGCGGCGACGCCTGGCGACCGAACGACGACTGACGGCGCAGACGCCGCGCCGACCAGCACGACCCACCCCGCTTGACCAGCCAGACCCCGGAGCATGAGATGGACCTCCAGTTCACCGACGAGCAGCAGATGATCCGTGAGGCCGTGCGCGGCCTCGCTGAGCAGTACGGCGACCCGGACCGCGTCCGCGCGCTGGAGGACTCGCCGAAGGGCTACGACCCCGAGTTCTGGACCGCGCTCGCGCAGATGGACCTGATCGGCCTCACCCTGCCCGCCGAGCACGGCGGCTCCGGGATGGGTGCGCTCGACAACGCGATCATCTTCGAGGAGCTGGGACGCATGCTCGTCCCGTCGCCGCTGTTCGTGTCGTCCATCGTCTGCGGCGGGCTGCTCGCGGACGCCGGCACGGCGGAGCAGCAGAGTGCCTGGCTGCCCGAGATGGCGACCGGGAAGAAGATCCTCTCCTTCGCGTGGCACGAGCCGTTCCGCGGCGACGGCCCCGAGGGCGTCCAGCTCGTCGCCAAGGACGACGGCGACACCGTCCGGCTCTCCGGCACGAAGCTGATGGTGCCGTTCGCCTCCTCGGCTGACGCGCTCCTGGTGCTGGCCCGCTCCGGGACCGGCCCGACGGACATCGATCTGCTGATCGTCCCGACCGACGCTCCCGGCGTGGAGCTCACCCACACCTTCACGACGTCGTCGGACGCCTCGTACGAGGTGACGTTCAACGATGTCGAGGTCTCCGCGTCCAACCGCATCGGCGCGACCGGTGCGGGCTGGGACACGTTCCTCGGCGCGATGGACCGTGCCCTCGTCGCCGAGGCCGCGCGCTGCGTGGGTGGCGCGAAGCGGACCAACGAGATGAGCGTCTCCTACGCCAAGGAGCGCGTGCAGTTCGGCGTGCCGATCGGCTCGTTCCAGGGCGTCGCCCACCCGATCGCGAACATCCACACCGAGATCCAGGGCGCCGAGGTGCTGGTCTGGGAGGCGGCGTGGTCACTCGACACCAACGGCACCGCCGGACCGCTCGCCGCGATGGCGAAGCGCTTCGCCGCCGAGACCTGGCGTCGCGCCACCCGAACGGCCCACCAGACCTGGGGCGGCGTCGGCTTCACGCTCGCCATCGACGTGCAGCTCTACTTCCGTCGTGCGAAGCAGGCCACGCTGACGTGGTTCGAGCCCGCCACCCTCGACGAGCGCATCGCCGCCGCTGAGCTCGACGCCGAGACCCCCTTCATCACCCTCGCAGCCGGCGCCCGCTGACCCGCTGACCCGCCCGATTCGCCCAACCCCTCCCGCCGAGCGATGTCGAGACCTGCGTGGTGCAGGTTTGGACGTCGCTCGCCGCAGACCCTGTTCCGCCGAGCGATGTCGAGACCTGCGTGGTGCAGGTTTTTCCGTCGCTCGGCGGGGTCGGCGGGTCAGGTGGGGGTGAGCGTCGCGGTGCCGAAGGTGACGGAGAAGCGGTCGGACCAGATGATGACCGTGGGGAAGTCGTCGAGGTCGACGTCGTCCGGGATCACGTATGTCTGGTCACCGATGTTGCCCTTGAGGCGACCGAGGTCGACCCGCCGTCATACGCCGAGCTCGGCGCGTCGGCTGCGTCGGTGTCGAGGTAGACGAAGAGGTCCGGATCGTTGTCGGTCTGCAGGTCCTCGATGCGAAGGACCCGGCTGCCATCTTCGAGCTCGAAGAACGCCGCCGTGCCGCTCGTCGCGTGGGTGCGGTCCTGAAACGGCCCGCTCGCGAGCAGCCGTGGCCCGGTGGGCTCAGCGAGCTCGTCCGTCGGCGCCGGTCCTGGTCACCTTGGCCAACGACAGCCGCTCGAGCGTTCGTCCCGGATCAGGTGAACGGGTGATGACATCGCCGGGATCAGGGGTCGAGCAGCGCGTCGAGCTGGTCGACGACCTCGTCGCTCACGGCCCCCGGCCCACCGAGCACGCGGATCCGCGTGATGGTCGTCCGGTGTTCGGTGATGAACTCCGTGGCCGCGGGGGACCGGCTGAGGTCATTGGGGTGCACCAGGAGCAGCAGATCTCCGGCAGCCCCGACCGCAGGGCCGGCCACGAGCGCATCAGGGAACGCGACCCCCGTCGCGACCCAGAGCGTCGACTCCGACATGCCCTGCGCACGCGCGAACTCCGCCACGACGCGGGCGGTGTCGTAGCGCGAGGCTCCGCTCGACCGGAACACCGAGACGCCAGCACCGCGGATGTCGGTTGCGACCGAGTCGGAGACGGCCGCCTGTCCGCCGACGATGACGGCGTCCGCGGGGCGCAGTCGCTCGAGCGTGGCACGCGTCGCGGTCGGGACCGCGTCGCGCGTCACCAGGAGGATGGGCACGTCGGCGAACGCCGCCAGCGGGGCCGCGGCCAGCGCGTCCGGCCAGCCTCGGCTCGGATCCGCGTTGGAACCCTCGACCACGTAGACGGTGCCCGATCCTGACGGGGTGCCCGCCTCGCTCACGACGCGGTCCGCGATCCGACCGGCGGTCTCGAACCGGTTGTCGCCCGCGATGCGTTCGGTCGTCAACCCTTCGTTTTCGACGTCCTCGCGGACCGATTCGGACAACGCCCCGATGCCGCCGAGCAGGACTGCATGCGTTGCTCCGAGCCGGTCGATCTCCAGCCGGGCATCGTCGGACAGTCCGCTGGGCGAGGTCAGCAGGATCGGGCCGCCGAGGGCCTTGGCCAACGGCGCGCCCGCCAGCGCGTCCGGGTACTGGTCGGAGCGTGCGAGCACGACGGTGTCGGAGCCGCCGTCGGGGAAGGTGACCGCGGACACGCGGGCGGCGGTCGCCGTCCGCGTCGTGCCGAACACGCGTGTCGTGCGATCTTCGTCGCCGCCAGCGGGGACGCCAGCGGCGATCGTGGTCCGAGCGGTCGAGTCGACGGTGCTGAACGCGAAGCCGCGGACGCGAGGACGGACGGTCGCCGTCCGCTCGCCCAGCGCCCCTCCGGTGTCGAACGTCACCGTGATCTCGACCGTCGTGTCGCCGGCCGGGATCGTGACGTTCGCTGGGCCGAAGGTGCTGGCGGAGCCGCCGTACTCGAGCGTCACCTCGACCGGTTCCGCGGTTCCGTCGCCGCCGCTGCGCGTGATGACGTAGGTGGCGCCGGTCGCGTCGGAGTCCACGTTCGTCGGGCCGGTCGCCGCGACCCACGTCCCGGCCTGGTAGGTGGCGGTCGTCCGGGTCGAGTTGCCGCTCAGGTCCGATGCGTCCACGTGGAACGCGTGGAAGCCGGGTCGCGTGTCGACCGGGTCACCGACGACGTTGGTGCCTCGGCAGGAGGCGACCTCGTCGTCGTCCGCACAGGCGAAGGTGGCCTCGACGTCGGCCAACGCCGCGTAGGTCGCCCCGTCGTCCGGTGCGTCGATGGTCCCGGTCGGGGCCACGAGGTCGCAGTCGGGCCCGGTGTCGCCGACGGAGAAGACCGCCATCGCCGTGATGAGCGCCTCGTCGGTCGTCTCGCCGACCGCGGTCAGCCGCAGGATCGACGTCTCGACCGGCAGACGCAGCGTCTCGGCGACCGCCCCGTCGTCATCGGCGGTCGCCGTCGACAGCGGGAACGCAGCCTCACCGTCGCGGCGTGCGAAGAACTCCACCGCGCTGCCCGGCGCGAAACCGCTTGCCGCGACGTCGAGGTTGGAGCCACCGATCGCATGCTGGGAGCAGCCCGGGGTGCCGAGCGGGCGGACCTGGAGGTGCGTCAGGACCGGGATCGCCTCGGGGTCGACGGCGGCGGGCTCGACGCGAGCCTCGTCGCGTGGGCCCGCGTCGCGCCGGACCGACCGGGCGGCCGCGTCGGTGGCTGCACCGGCCGCCTGATCATCGGCGATGCGTTGTCCGAGGTTCTGGTCAGCGGGGAGGTCGTCGGAGGCCGGCCAGCCGGCGAGGTTCGTGTCAATGCCGGAGAGGTACCTGCTCAGCGTCTCCAGGCGGATCGCGTCGGCGATCGCGGCATGGCCCGCGGCGTTCGGATGGAGCGAGCTCGACCCGATGACGCCGTTGATCCAGCTCGTGTTCGCCGCGCACGTGTCGTCACCCCGGATCAGCGATCGAAGCTCGTGACCGGTGAAGATGCGCGCGGCGTCGATGAACTCCGCGTCCTTGGCGGCGGCAGCTTCCTCCAGCTGCGCGTTGAGGCGCGCCGAGGTCTCGTTGAAGAAGTCCTGCTCGTCCGCCTCGAGGGTCCCGAAGAACGCCGACTCGCCCAGCTCGACGCAGCGCTGCCCGGCTGGGTCTGACGGGAACAGCCGCGGGTAGCCGACGAGGAAGATCGTCGCGTTCGGCGCTGCGCCACGGATCTGTGTGAGCAACGTCTCGATGTCCGACCTGACGCCGGGAAGCCGTGCCGTGATCCAGTCCTCAGGCGTGAGGCCGCTGAGCGCGGGGTCGGTCGCGCCGAGGCACCGGGACAGCAGGCAGGACTGGGCCAGCGTGCCGAAGCCGAGGTCGTTGCCGCCTGCGGTGAGGACGACGACGTCCGTACCCGCCGTGATCGCCCCCTGATCCATCTGTGCGGGGCGTCCGGCCTGGCCTCGGCCGCCCGCGAGCATCTGTGACGTCGTCGCCCCGGAGCACGCGATGACGTCGAACATGACGTCGTCATCGGGTTGACGCGCCGCAGCCTTCACGACGGACTCGTCCTGCCGGCCGGGGACCGTCATCAGGTGGGGAAATCCGTTGCGTGAGACGTTGCAGCTCGCCGGGGCGGCTGCCCCGCTGACGTACGCGCCCGCTCCGTCACCCGCCGTGTAGGAGTCGCCCATCGCGACCAGGCTCGTGGGCTCGATCCAGAGCTGTGAGACGGCGTCGATGGGCTCCGTGGCGTCGGCGCGGCCGTTGCCGTCGATGTCGAGGAACACCCCGATCTCGTCGTAGCCGGCTTCCTTCGAGCCGTAGGTGACCCACATCTCCGTGGCTGCCTGCGTGAAGCAGAGCGAGTCGATGAGGCCGAACAGGAGCGTGCAGCGCAGCGCGTCGCCGTCGTTGCGCCCGGAGACGACGTTCGCGCCGATCCCGATGTTCTCCGCCGCGACGTCGGCCGGGACGAGCAGCTCGTAGGAGGCGTCCTCACCGACGACGCGCAAGAACTCATCCGGCACGACGCTGAACCCGGCGTTGCGCATCCCGAAGATGAAGGTGTTCGGGATGCCGGTCGGGGCGCCGTCCTCGTCCGTTGGCTGCGCGAGCGAGTGGTACTCCATCGACGCGGCGGTGACCGCACGCTGGGCCGTGAGCTCCGACGGTGCCGCCCCGAAGAACAGGAGGAACTCGGCGGTGTCCCCGGGAGGCTGCACGACCTCGACGTCGATCGAGATGCCCTGGTCCGCCGGGCCGAAGTCGGTGAAGTTGCCGCGGGCCCCGCGGTCGCTGGCCTCGTCCAACGGGTCGAGCGTGGCGAACCCGTTGTTGGTCACCTCGCCGAGCAGGCGTGACGACCCGAACGATGACACGTGCTCCTCGAACTCGGAGGGGGGCACGTCCCAGTCCAGCACCCGTCGGTACCGGGTGTTGACGTCGGCATCGCTCAGGTTCTCGATCTCGACCAGAGCCTCGAAGAGGTTCGAGGTGGCGGGACTCGATCGGTAGGTGTGGGTGACGCGGTAGGTCGGGCCGACGAGCACGATCGAGCGGACGAACGCGCTGGTCACCTCGAACGACTCGACCGTGACGTTGCTGACGCCGTCGTTGCGGCCCGCCCATCCCGACACCGCCGACGTTCGGTCCGCGACCCCCCACCCTTCGCACAGGCAGCCGGGGGTGATCGCGTCGTGGCCGTTGCGGTCGAACCGGAGTCCGACTGCCTCCGATGGCGGACCCGCGATCAGGTTCCCCGTGTCGTTGATGCCGAGGCTGATCGTTCCGTTGCTCACGATCGTGTCGGTGACTGTTTCGGCACGTCCGGGACTCGCCGGCACGAGCAGGACCGCGGCGAAGAGCAGCGCGGCAAGGGCCGTGCGCGCGGCGGGGTGGGTTCGACTCGTCATCGCGGACTCCCGTCTGCCGACCCCGGTCGGGCTGACGACGCTAGGACTCCGACATGGGTGCGTCGTCCGCGTGGACTGTGAGCGGACACCTGCGCGCGTTCGCGGGTGACCAGGTTGCGTTGGCTTGCACATGTATCTAGGTTCTCCGATATACATTGCTGGACAGATCTGATGGAGGATCGTGTGGGCCGGACCCAGGAGGACCGCAAGGCGGAGACGCGCGAGCGCCTCATGGCCGCGGCCGCCGCCCTGTTCGCACAGGAGGGCTACGCGGCCGCGTCGATCGACGCCATCGGCGACGCCGCAGATCGGACGTCGGGCGCTGTCTACGCCCACTTCGGAGGCAAGCAGGGCCTGTTGATCGCGCTGCTGGAGGGCTACCAGCACGACCTGGCCGCGGTCATCGGCGCGGAGTTCGCGGCTCGACCAGACCTCGGTGACCAGCTGCGGGGCCTGTGGCGCAACATCATCGATCACCCCGACCCGGGCGCCACCGACTTCCTGCTGCTCGAGATCGAGCTGTGGCTGCACGCAGCCCGGGACCCCGAGCTCGTCGGTCCGCTCAGCGCTCGCTACTCGCGGGCTCGCGTGCTGCTCGGCATCCAGCTCGCCGCGTGGGTCGAGGACTTCAACCTCCGCCCCGTGCTGCCTCTGGAGGCGTTGCCGGTCGCGTTCCTGTCATCGATGGTCGGACTGCTGCTCCAGCACCGGCTCGACCCGGACCTCGTCACCGACGAGGTGTCGGTCGCGACGCTCCGCGCCGTCCTCGGCCAGCCCGGCTGACGTCGCCCGTTCTCGCAGCGGATTCACCCAGATCTCCCATCACGCACCAACCCGGAGCCATCCATGCCCCGTCTCGACCCCGCACAGATTCGCGCTGAGGCTGACGCCCTCGACCTCGCCGAGATCGACGTCCTCGCGGACACGTGGGCGGACCGCGTGCCGCACGCCGAGTTCGACCGTCTGCGGCGGGAGGCTCCGGTCTTCTGGCACGAGGAGCCGGGCGACACCGGGTTCTGGTGCGTCACGACGCCGGACCTCATCGCCGAGATCTCGCGCGACCACGTGACGTACTCGAGCGAGCTCGGAGGCACGTTCATCCCGACCCAGCCGGAGGAGGACCTCGAGGCGATGCGCCTGAGCATCCTCAACATGGATCCGCCCCGGCACGACCGGATGCGCAAGCTGATCAGCGCGGGCTTCACGCCACGCCAGATCCGTCGCCTCCAGGTGGAGATCGAGGAGCACGCGGAGGCCGTCGTCGACGAGATCATCAGCCGGGGCGAGGTCGACATCGTCCACGACATCGCGGCCCGACTCCCCATGGAGATGATCTGCTCGATGCTCGGCGTCCCCTCGGAGGACTGGGAGCGGATGTACGCGTGGTCGGACCACCTCGTGGGCTGGGACGACCCGGAGATCAACGGCGAGCCCGACGGTCACAAGATCGCCGCGATGGAGCTGTTCATGTACTGCAACGAGCTCGTCGAGCGTCGCAAGGTCGAGCCGTCCGACGACATCCTGTCGGCGCTCGTCCACGCTGAGGTCGACGGCGACCGGCTCACTGAGATGGAGCTGAACCTCTTCTTCGTGACGCTCGTCGTGGCGGGCAACGAGACGACGCGCAACCTGATCTCGCACGGGATCCTCGCGCTCCTGGACCACCCAGAACAGATGGAGCAGCTGAAGAACGACCTCTCCCTGCTCCCGACGGCGACCGAGGAGATGCTCCGCTGGGGCTCGTCGATCACGAACTTCCGTCGAACCGCGACGACGGACACCGTGCTCGGGGGCCAGCAGATCAAGGCCGGCGACAAGGTCGTGGTCTTCTACCTCGCCGCGAACTTCGACGAGGAGCGCTTCGGTGACCCGTACAGCTTCCGGGTCGACCGCGCGGACAACCCGCACATCTCGTTCGGAGCCGGCGGTGCGCACTTCTGCATGGGAGCTCACCTCGCACGCGCCGAGATCTCGGCGGTCACCCGCCAGATCGTCACCCGGCTGGACAACCTCCAGCTCGCCGGCGACCCCGTCCGCCTCCGCAGCGACTTCATCAACGGCCTGAAGAAGCTGCCGGTGACGTTCACGGCGGTGCGTGAGCCCGCGGCGGTCTGAGTCAGGCGTCGGCGAGCGGGCGGACAGCCGGTCCGGATCGCACTGCACCGTCGACGGCGAAGCGGGACCCGTGGAGCGGGCATGCCCAGTCTCCGTCGTGCTCCTCGAACTCGACGATCCCGCCCAGGTGCGTGCACACGGCGAGACAGCGGTGCTCGACGCCGTCGACCTCCGCGACGGCCACCGGCTTCAGCCCTTCGCGGACCACGCGGCCCCGAGCTTCGGGGTCGGTTCCGGTGCTTCCCATGGCCCGCAACCACCCGCTGGTCATCTTCCAGCCGACGGTGGCCTGGTTGCGCAGCAAGGTGGGGCCGGCAGCGCGCAGCCGCAGCCGGGCGGGGTCGATGAGTTTGCCGACGTCGTTCGGGGTCGACCCCGTGATCATGCTGGTCAGTACACCCGCGGCGATGGTTCCTGCGGTGAGCCCCCACTTGTCGAAGCCGGCGGCCGCGACGATGCGGTCATCACCCGGCACGAGCGCGCCGACGAGGGGCAGTCCGTCGGCGGGGCGCCAGTCCTGAGCAGACCAGCGGTCGAGGACCGGCCCGTGACCGAAGGCCTCGTGTCCCCACTCCTCGAGGTCGCCGTACGGGTCAGCGTCCGGCTGCGACCCGGTGCGGTGGTCGGCGCCGGCAATCAGCGTGACCGGCGTGCCGTCGGGCAACGTCGCCGGACGGCTCGAACGCGTCGCCCCGCCAACACGGATCGACATCGTCTCCGCGACCCGTTCGCCGCGCAGGACGATCGCATGGGCGCGACGGGGCTCCATCCGCGCGAACCAGAGTCCCCGGTCGAGGAAGGGAAGTCCCGTCGCGAGGACGACCCGGTCGGCGCGCACGCTGCCGTGGTGTGTCGTCACCGTTCGCTCGGAGCCGAGCAGGCTGACGCCGGTCACCCGGGTGTCGTCGAACCGGCGAACGCCGAGCTCGTCGCAGGCGCCCGCGAGGCGGCGCAGCAGGACGAGCGGGTCGATGGCGAGCTGACCGTCGAGCGCGATCCCGGCGACGATCGGCAGGCCGTCTGCTTCTGACGTGGCCCGGACGGGGAGCCCGGCCCGACGTGACGCCTCGAGCTCCTCGACGATCGTGATCGCCTCGGCATCACGATCCGTCCAGGTCACGGCGGTCCGGAGGTCGACGTCGTCGCCGAGCTCGTCGCGGAGGCGCGCGACGGCCGCGAGGTTCGCCGTGGCCCAGATCCGCGCGGCATCCGGTCCGTGTTCTCGGGAGAGACGGGCAAGGCGCGGTGACTGCAGGGCGGTCACCTTGGCGCTGCTGTGGCCGGTGGCTCCGGCGCCGGGGCTGTCGCCCTCGAGCAGGACGACGTCCACCCCTGAGGCGGCGAGGTCGCGAGCGGTGAGCAGACCCACGATGCCGGCGCCGACGACCACGACCTGCGCGCTGATGTCGTCTTCGAGGCGCGGAGCCGGAGGGAGCGAGACGGCGTCGGTACGCCACCAGAGGGACGGGCGGGAGCTCGTGAAGGCCATCGATCGGTTCCGTTGTCGGGTGATTGCACCAGACGTGCCCGATCGCCAGGGCTCCCATGCGCCGTGAACGCGACGAACGCCCCGCCCGATCGGCGGGGGGGTTGTTGCG
>RCMY010003644.1_pt1 | contig 13811 bp, 12 predicted proteins | sample 2041341 | NCBI WGS metagenome assembly RCMY01 (sample SAMN09708234, study PRJNA481090) | Marine sediment metagenome, whole genome shotgun sequencing project. | reverse complement strand
CGGTCAAGATGATTTGACCATCGACAAATGAGGGCTCTCGTGGGACGCCTTCCTGGGACTCGATACAAGTGGCGATCTTGAGGCGGGTTCGCTGGATCTGATCAACCCTCCCCATTTTGGGTTCGCGACTAGGGTGAGGCTATGACAAGAGAATTCGAAGCACCAGGACCTGGACACTGGATGCTCGACCGTTCTCACTATCCGGGAGGGACAACCCCTCTCAGCGCGTGGCTATTAGAAAACGCCATGCTCACAGGAATGGAAAAAGTGTTCGGCGAGATCGGTGTGCCGCTGGCGGGAGTCGACGCGCGCATCGTTGATGGCTTCTTCTACACACGAATGAGGCCACTCATTCGTCCCGACAACCCATCGACCAAGCTCCCACCCTTGCCAATACTGAAGCTTGCCACACGACTCCACCCCGAGTTCCGTCGTCGCGAGAAGCGGGCAGTTGCGTCGATCCGTGACAAGCCTTCACTTGAGGTAGCCCGTCAATGGGAGAGCGAGATCCGGCCAGCGCGACGAGCGGCGAACCTGCGCCTCCAAAACGTCGACCCGGCTGCGCTCGACGACAAAGCTCTCGAAGAGTACGTCAGCGAACTGCTTGACCATGCGTTGGAGGGGTTCACTACTCACTTCTGGCTGCACGGTCATGACCTTGGACCGATCGCCCGCTACCTCCATTCCGCGATCGGATGGGGGCTCGACCCGACTGCATCGATCGAAGCGCTGTCAGGGGCATCGCCCTCTACATCACAGCCACGTCAAGTCTTGGTGGAGCTTCGGCGTCTCGTCGAAGCGGCGGGCGCTGATATTGAGTCGCTCGAAGACGTGAGAGGAGTGTCTGACGAAGCGGCCGCCTTGCTTGACAGCTACCTCGAAGACCACGGCCAGGTCATGACCACGGGTTACGACATCACCAGCCTGACACTCGGCGAGATTCCAGCTGTCATCGTGCGGAGCATCAAAACTGCCGTCGCGAGCGAGGCTGGGAATTCGGCGGAGTTACGAAACAACCTTCGTTCGCAAGTCGAAGCCGGGAGCCGAGACGAGTTCGAGACTCTGCTCGATGATGCGCGGGCCGTGATGGACATGCGCGACGACAACGGCCCAATGACTGCCGAATGGCCCGTAGGACTCCTGCGCCGTGGACTTCTCGCGGCGGGTACTCGTTTGGTCGAGCGCGGCTCTATCTCTGAGGCTGAACTGGTGCTCGAGCTGACCGAACCAGAAGCGAGGGTTGTGATGAGCGGACCAACACCGGACGACCTCGTGGCCCGACGCTCGCTTCGGCAAGCGAATGCCAGGCTCACGCCTCCAGACACTCTTGGTCCAGCCGAACCAGAACCGCCACTTGATGTTCTGCCACCAGCCCAGGGCTCGCTCGTCGCCATGGTCCAGACGGCGATGTCACACCTAGGAATGGATGGCAGCAGTAGCAGGGGCGGTCTTGAGGGTATTGGCGTTGGACAAGCGCCCTACGTGGGCACGGCTCGAATTGCGCAGTCTGCCGACGACGCTATCGAGACGCTCGAGCCTGGCGATGTGCTCATAGTGCGGGCGACGTCGCCTGCGTTTAACTCAGTCCTTGCGATTGCAGGGGCTGTTGTCACGAGTGATGGGGGGATATTGTCGCACGCTGCCGTCCTTGCTCGGGAGCTCGGCATTCCGGCCGTCATCGGGGTCGGGGATGCCCTCAACATTGTTGATGGTTCTATTGTCGAGGTCGACCCAATTCAGGGTCTCGTCAGGGTCATGTCAGGACCCTAAGTAGGGACGTCCCAGTGGGGAAGGGGCGGCGCTTCCGGGATAACGTGGAGATCCGACGATGATCGATGGGGACAGACGATGGCAGCTGAAGCAGAGAATGTTCCTCGAACGTTGGTCGGAGTGTCGTTTGAAGACGTCTTCCGAGCCAGAGAGTTCATGACCGCGGCCACACGACTGGCGTCAAAAAAGCAACTTGTGCTTGAGGATGTCGTGCTGATCGTCAAAGGCGCAGACGGCAAGACCACGGTGACCGAGACGAAAGACCCTCAGGCCGCAAGCAGCGCGCTGTCTGGCGCAATGTGGGCAGGTCTTGTTGGTTTGATGATCGGTGGTCCCGTTGGTTGGGTAGCTGGGCTGGCGGCGGGCGCAGGCGCTGGTGTGGTCGCAGCGAAGGTTATTGACATCGGCGTTTCGGACGAGTGGGTGGACTGGTTTCGGGGTGCCGCCACTCCCGGTTCAGCGATTGTTGCTCTTCTAGTGACCGAGTTACGCGAAGAAGCGCTTGTCGCCGAGGCCAAACGATTTGCTGGTTCGCATCTTGTCTATGCGAATGTTGATGACAACCTGCTCCATCGCCTGAACGAGGCCTTCGGCGACGACCCATCTTAGAAAAGCAGCCGCTTTTCGGGGGTGTTTCCGGGTCTAAAAGCAGCCGCTTTTGGTGGGGTGGGGCATGATGTCGGGATGAACGATTCTGATATCCCCACATCTGCCCGTGAACTTCGATCGACACTGAGCGACGACGGGGTGGTGACACTCAGCCTTCGCCACTATGACCTGGCTACACCTGGCGACGATGAGGTGCTCGTGCGGATCGAGGCGGCACCGATCAATCCATCAGATCTAGGCATGCTCTTTGCTAGGGCCGATCTCACCAGCGCGAGGTCGTCCGATCAGGACGGCATGCCGGGCGTTGCCGCTCACGTCGATGCCGCATCGGTCGCTGGTCAGGCGGGTCGCCTCGGCAAGGCAATGCCGGTTGGGAACGAAGGGGCAGGGGTCGTCGTTGCCGCTGGTAGCTCAGCCGCAGCTCAAGTGATGCTCGGACGGGTCGTCGGATTCCTGTCTGGCAGCTCCTACGCCGAGTATCGGATATTGCATGTCGCCCAGTGCCTGGTCATGCCTGAAGGGGTGACACCCGCAGAAGCCGCCGCTCCTTTCGTGAACCCGCTCACCGCTCTTGGCATGGTTGAGACGATGCGAGCGGAAGGGCACACGGCGCTTCTCCACACGGTTGGTGCTTCGAACCTTGGGCTGATGTTGAATCGAATCTGCATCGCAGACGGCGTAGGCCTTGTGAATGTCGTGCGGAAGTCGACGCAAATCGAACAGCTGCGAAGACTCGGAGCTCAGCATGTCGTCGACTCTAGTGCTCCGTCGTTCCTCGACGACCTGGCCGATGCGTTGCGGGCAACGGGAGCCACCATTGCCTTCGATGCAATTGGAGGCGGAGAACTGGCTGGCCATGTTCTGGCCCAGATGGAGAAAGTTCAGAGCGAGCAGGGTGGCGAGTTCAGTCGCTATGGGTCTGACACGCACAAGCAGGTCTACATCTACGGCGGCCTCGATCGCAGTCCGACCATCCTTCGACGTGACTTCGGCATGTCCTGGTCAGTGGGTGGATGGCTCTTGACGCCGTTCTTGGCGAAGATCGGACAGGCTGAAGCCGAGCGACTCCGTCAGAGGGTCGCCGATGAGATCACGACGACGTTCGCAAGCTCATATGGCCTGAGCTTGTCGCTTACCGACGCCGTCGACCCTGAGAAGGTCAAACGCTATGGACTGATGGCGACCGGCGATAAGGCATTGGTTACTCCGCAGGCTTAGCGAGGCGCCGAGAGCACAAATTCTGGCTCGACAACGTCGTCGTACCCAGGCTGTCCTGGTTTGAGGATGCCCTTAATCTTGCCATCCTCATCGAGCATGATCCGAGGAAGTATTGGGGCTGGGATTCCGACGTTCGCCGCGGCTTGCATCACATCGGCCGCAGTGGCATGAGGCGCCAAGAACTCGAGCGACACGACAGTCGGTGGAAACATCTGAAGCTCGCCGTCCTTCCACATTTGGAGAGCGTCGGACGGCTGCACCCAAAGGCTCGCAATCGTTTCTTTGTCGTCATGCAGGGGCTCTTGCGCCTCTGGGGCTAAGGCAACGAAGAAGCGAGTGTCGAAACGGCGGCGTTCGCCGACCGGAGTGATCCAATGATCGACCAGGGTGACGCGATCTGGAAGCAGCATCAGATGTTCGTCAGCACAAAAGTCGACGAGCGACAGCGTCCCTTCGTGGACGGCATGCCGTGCCGCGTTAAAGCGCTCGGCCGTCTCGGCGTTTTCAAACCGGACGATGTCACGACCGTCGTCTGGGCGGGCGAGCAGTACCCCTGCCTCTTCAAAGCACTCGCGTATGCCCGCGACGAGCCAGGCGAGTCCGCCTCGCGGCAGTCCCATCGCGGCTGATGCTGATGCGTCGTCGAGACCGTTAACGATTGGCTCAAGCGCCTCGCCGTGATCTTCGTCGTCAACCTTTCCCCCCGGAAAAACGTATTGACCGCGAGCAAAGGCTGCGGACAGGGTCCGTTGCATCATGAAGACTTCCAAACCAGCCTCGCCGTCTCGTACGAGCATGACGGTCGCAGCGGGGCGAACGGGTACTGAAGCGGCAAGTTGAGGCGTTTCGTTGGTCACCGAGACGACAATAGACGTCGTTAGATTGTTTTGAGGTATCTGACCGTTTCGTCGTACGCCCGATCGATTCCAAGTTGGATCGACGCGCTGTGGTTGTAGCGGAGCTTGGCGGGGTCATTGAACTTCGCTGACGAATCGACTCCGGTTGGCAACACGTGAATTGTCACGCCCTCAGGCAGATGCTCGATGTCGTGATGAAAGCGATGGCGCCTGGCAATCTCGAATGCGACGAAGGCAACATCCCACGCGTGTTTCGGTAGGCGTAGCGGCGTGTCAATATTTCCAACATGCAGCACAAAGATCGTGGTCGCTCCGAGTTTCAAGGCACGAGAAATAGGTATCGAGTTGACCACGCCACCGTCAATGAAGTGTTTTCCTCCTACTTCGACGGGAGGAAGTAGGCCAGGCACGGCGCAAGAGCCAAGAATTGCCTCGACAAGTGGTCCTGACTCAAACCACCATTCTGAACTCGTCTCGATGCACGCGGCCGAGCATTGGAACGGCGTCGGTAGCTCGCCAAACGTCTGATAGGGCAGCCATTCGACCAGGAGGTTCCGCAACGCAGTGTTCGAATGAAGATGAGTGCGATGGCGAACAATGTTGGCTACCCGCGAGACAAGGCCTTCTTTAAGCACGCCGGTGGCAGCCAAGTGGGTCCACAGCGTCTCGAGTCGCTCGCTCATCGCCGCGAGATCACCGGAGGCGACAATTGCCCCGTTGACTGACCCGATTGATGTGCCAACGACAAGGTCGGGGCGAATGTTCGTCTCGGCGAGCGCCTTCAGCATTCCTACCTCAGCGGCGCCGCGGAGACCGCCTCCACCGAGCACAAAGGCGACCTTCTCTTGGCTGGTGGTGTCTGACGTTTGTGCCATAGTCGGAGACTATCTTCGCCCTTCCCATTACTCGAAGGTCAAGCGTCGATTAGGCTTCGCCCGTGTCGATATGGAGACCCTCGATACGGGTGCGACTTCCACCCCGCCCGATCCGACTACTCGTGATAACCCCCGTCGTGTTCATCGCGAGCGGTGCGGTCACGCTGGTCTCGCCCGTGCTTCACTTCCTTCTCGCCCTCGCCGACGTCTTTGATCGCAAACGATGGCGCTTCAGTCGCCTCGGAGGCCTCGGTATCGCACTCTGCGTGACCGAGTTTGTTGGTCTACTCGCCGTCTTTGTGCTCTGGGTCGGCACCGGCTTCGGAATCTGGATTCACGATGATCGGTCACAGAGAGCGCACAACCGTGTCTTTGGGTGGTGGCTCGAACTCGTCACCCGAGCACTGCGCTTCTATCTCGGATTCGAGTTCGTGCTACCAACGACGGAGCGCATCTATGGACCGATCTTGACCTTCGCTAGGCACGCAGGACCCGGTGATGCCTTCCTTCTGGCCCGCACGGTGATCCAGGACTATCGACGCCAGCTTCGCATGGTTGGGGCCGACAAGTTGCTGTGGGACCCGTTCATGAACCACATGATGCTTCGCCTCCCTCACCACTTCTGTGACCCGAATCCCAAAGACGCGACTGCAGCCTTGGCTGGTATCGCTGACCTGTGCAGCACTATGAGTGACGACAGCGTCATGATTGTGTTCCCCGAAGGCGGTAACTGGACCCCGAATCGGTGGACGGGCGCGATCGAGAGGCTCGAGACCAGGGGAAGGCCGGGCCTCGCGGAACGGGCAGCGGCAATGACCCACGTGTTGCCCCCTCGATCAGCGGGCGCCGTCGCTGCACTCACCGCCCGCGATGATGTCACCGTGGTATTTGTCGGCCATGTCGGCCTCGAAGACTTGTATTCGCTCGGTGAGATCTGGCGCCGAATCCCGCTTCGCCGCAAGGTGCAGGCCGCGTACTGGTCAGTTCCAAAGGAGCAGATCCCGACCGACCGGCTGGAGTTGAGCGACTGGCTCTTCGACCAGTGGGAGCTGCTCGACCAGTGGATATCGGCGAATGAGGCGACGGCGCACTTGGAGACTCTGTGACCACCGACTCTGGTGCCGAATCTGCCCTTAGGTAGATTGAGAGTATGGGTATACCGCTACAGCATGTCTCCATTCACGGTCACGATGTGAGCTACCGGCTCGTCGACGATGACCGATCGCAACCGACAGTACTGCTGATTCATGGGTTGGCTGGGACGTCAAAGACCTGGAAAGCGGTGATGCCCCAACTCGCCGAGGACTTCACTGTGTTGGCGCCAGACCTGCTTGGGCACGGTGAGTCGGCCAAGCCCGACGGCGACTACTCCCTCGGTGCCTACGCCAGCGGACTCCGCGATCTCCTCGCCGTGCTTGATCTCGGTCCGGTTACCGTTGTCGGCCAGTCCCTTGGCGGTGGTATCGCGTTGCAGCTTGCGTATCAACACCCCGAGTTGGTAAATCGCGTCATCCTTGTCGGAAGCGGTGGGCTTGGCCGTGAAGTGAGCTGGATGCTTCGAATCTTGACGCTCCCCGGGGCCGAGTTCATCATGCCTCTGATCTTCCCTCGATTTGTGAGTGACCAAGGCGACGCGGTCAGTCGGATAGCGCATGACAAAGGACTCCGCGCTCCCCATCTGTCGGAGATGTGGAAGGCCTACTCGTCGTTGAGTCACGCCGAGAACCGCAAGGCGTTCGTAAAAACGCTTCGGTCAGTAGTCGAGCCGTGTGGCCAGTCCGTAAACGCAACTGATCGCCTCTACCTCGCGGCCGCCATGCCAACGCTGCTGATCTGGGGAGACGAGGATCGGATTATTCCGATCGAGCACGCTTACGCCGCTCATGAGGCAATTCCTGGGAGTCGGCTTGAGGTATTTGAGGGTGGCAGCCACTTCCCGCACGTCGACGACCCAGATCGTTTTGTTGCGGTGGTGAAAGATTTCATGGCAACGAGTGAGTCAACTCCGGGCGGAACAAGTGGGTTCCGCGACTTGCTGGTTTCGTCGTGACCCGAACTTTGGGCGAAGATGGCGCATGACTGGGACTGGCGACACGAGCAATCGACTTGACCTAGACGACGTGTACGCGATCGTTGGTGTCTCTCCGCCCTCGTTGCAGAGGGGCGACGTCGCGTCGGCTACTGGTGTCGACCCCGAGCACGCCGTCCGCTGGTGGCGGGCCCTCGGATTCGCCGAGGTTGCCGATGGCGACACGGCATTTCGAGTTGATGATGTCGAGATGGTGCAGCGTCTCACTGACCTGGTAAACAGGGGAACGCTTGGCGATGGCGACATTCTCCGGCTCGCCAGGCTGATGGGGGCATCGTTCTCTCGACTTGCTGATGCAGTGCTCACTGCGATTCCTGAGTTGCTCGAGGCCGACGATGGGCCCGACTCCGACGAGGCGAAGACTCGTTTGGCCACGATCGATGCCGATTTCGTCGGCTTCGTCGAGGACTCAATGCAATACGTATGGCGCCGTCACCTGGTTGCGGCCCTCGCTCGCCGGATGGAGATTGGAGATGAAGACAGTCTGAAAGCGGTCGGGTTTGTCGATCTTTCTGGCTTCTCCAAAGTGAGTAAGAAGGCAAGTCGTGATGAGATCACGGAGATTGTCGAGACGTTCGAGACGGCGGCCTTCGACATCGTCTCGGCGCATGGCGGTCGTGTGGTCAAGCTCATCGGGGACGAGGTCATGTATGTGGCCGACACTCTCGACGAGGCAATCGCGATCGCCAGCGACCTTATCGTGCGACTCGGCGCAGAGTCGGCGCTGCCGCCAGTCCACTGCGGTGTTGCCTACGGTCCTACCGTACGCGTCGGAGGCGACGTTTTCGGACAAACGGTGAACATGGCCAGCCGCCTCACCGGCATCGCACGCCCAGGGACAATCGTTGTTGAACGGGCAGCAGCCAAGCACCTATTCGACCGAGATGATTTGGATGTACGGGCGCTGCGACGTTCGGTGGACCTGAAGGGCGTGGGAAGGGCACGCGTTGTTTCTATTCGGCCGATCGTTGTCGAAGACCCCGAACCGAGCGTCTAGCAGGCTAGACCCGGAACGAATCGGCCAGCCGGTCGAAACCCTCTGCCATCGTTACGGAAGGAACCCACCCAAGGGCCATCTGGGTCTCTCGTTGGTCAAACCAATGAGCGGTTGAGAGCTGCTCGGCGAGGAAGCTGGTCATCGGTGGATCGTCGTCTCGACCCGCCCGTTCCCACAGTCGTTCTACTGCGCTGCCGCCCACAATCGCAGCTCGTGCTGGTACATGTCGAGGAGACCAGCTGATACCAGCCGCTACCAAGATTCTGGCTACGAGTTCGTGAACTGTCCTTGGTTCTCCGTTGGCCACCACGTATGCGTTGCCGCCAAGGTTGGGGGAGCGGTCTAGAGCCGCGACGAGGGCATCGGCCGCGTTATCGATATACGTGCTGTCGATGAGCGCCAGGCCAGAGCCAATGAGTGGAAGACGACCCGCCTTTGCTCGATCAACAATTCTCGCAACCAGTTGGGTGTCGCCAGGGCCCCACACGAGGTGCGGGCGAATGGCGACGATTGGCATGGCCTCGGACGAAGCTGCAAGTGCCTCAACCTCGGCGACCGCCTTGCTTGTGGCGTAATGCCCTCGGGTAGACCGTGGGTCGGCTGGTGATGCCCCTGCGCCGATGAGAGAGCTCCCGCCATGGGCTACCGATGGCGACGAGACGTGAACGAAGGCTGCGACACCAGATCGTCTGGCTGCTTCGCGGAGCAGACCCGAGCCGTCGATGTTCGTTGCCTTGTACTCGTCCCATGAGCCAGTCGCACCGACCTTTGCCGCAAGATGGACCACGGCCTCTTGGCCCTCACAGGCCGTCGCTATTGCATCGCGATCGAGTATCGAGGCGAGGATCTCTCGCTCACCGGCGCCAGAGGGTCGGCGTTGCAGCGTGGTGACCACGTCGCCGCGCCCGATCAATTTGGCGACGAGATGTCGGCCAATCAGGCTCGTCGCCCCAGTTACGAGCACCTTCACAGCTTAGGAATCTTTCCGCCAGCCAGCACGACTTCGGCCCATGCCGCGATCCGGGTGCGGTCGATCTTCGAGTTGTGCCTGCGATCAACAGGAAGGGCGGGCACAACCAGGACGGCGACCACATCCTCTTCCACCACGGCCCTGACACGGTCGAGGATCTCAAGACTCGCCTGTCCGGCTGAACGCACTGGCGTCGAAGGTTCGACCACGGCCACTATGTGCTGAGTGCCGAGTGGGCCGACGCCAACGACAGCGGCAGCGGCAACATCGTCGAGCGACTCGATTGCTTGTTCGAGCCGGACAGGCCCGACAACGCCAGACGGGGTGCTGATGGCGTGGCCGAGTCGACCTGCGATCCACAGCCGACCCTGTGCATCGAGACTGCCGAGGTCTCCTGTGGCATGCCAGCCCGACGGTTGCGAGGCATCGAACTCTGTCTGCCACAGCCGGTCGTAGCCGTCGCGCATGTGGGGTGCTCGGACTACGACCTCACCCAGGTTGCTTGAATCGTCGATCGGGCGAATCTGAACTTCGACGGTCGGGAGCGGAAAGCCAACGCATACTCCTTCGCCCTCTCCGACCTCATCGATCTCGTCCAAGCTGATGTTGGCAACGGGAAGGCATTCGGTCATTCCATAGGGCGTCTGCGCCGAGGCATTTGGAAATAACTCCAGCACGTCGCGCAACAGCGAAGGCCGAACGGGGGCACCAGCAGACAAAACGAGGCGAACCTTGGCGAACGCAGCCCGATGAGCCGGAGTTAGCCCAGCTGCCGTCTGCACGACGTTGACTAATGCGGCGGGCGATGCAAAGACCAATGTCGCGCCTATATCGACGGCTGCATCGCCAAGGGCAGAAGCCGTAAGGGTCGCTGGGCTCGCAACGTCCATGTCGGGCACAACCGAGGGGATTCCCATGGCCGGCCCATACAGCGCAAACGGTGCGAATGCAGCGACCAGCCGATCATCTGCGGTGACCCCGTAGAGGTCGACGAGGGCGTCTCGCTGCGCCTCTAACTGCCGATGGGTGTAGCGGACGCCCTTAGACGGTCCAGTCGCTCCAGACGTGAAAACGACGGCGGCGAGGTCATCGCGGCTCGGTAGTCCGGTCGGCAACGATGAAGCATCGACGTTGCTGGAGAGGTCGGCAACGATGCCGAGGAGCTTGGTAGTCGCAGGCGAGAGTCGGTCAACACTTATTCGACGGCCCGGCCAGCGCAACGTTCGACTCGCAGCGAGAGCCTTCGTGATCCCGACAAGATGCGCGGGGTTTGCGGCCGAGATCGCCGCACTCATGCCTGCGGGGCCTAGACCGGCATCGATCAACACGATGGTGACTCCAAGCCGCCAGCAGGCGTACAAGACGACCATGAGGTCTCGCCCTGGTGGAATCATCAGGGCTACACGGTCACCTGGTTCGATGCCGGCAGCAAGAAGCTGTGTGGCGCGTCGGTGCACGTCGCTATCGAATGGCTCATTCGAGATCGCGAGGTGTGCCAACGACGAAGGCTCGTTATTTGGTGCCTCGTGCTCGACGTCGCCGAGGGAACCAAGCCAATCGAAGATAGTTCCTGCCGCGTCAACCTCTTCGGAAACGAAGTGTGATGCTTTTGGGTGGCGGTGAACGGCCGCATGAGGCAGTCGATCTTCAAGATCGTGGAGGTAGAGGTCGGAGAAAACCGGGTCGGATGATCCCCACACGAGCAACGACGGTATGTCGGTAAAGGAGGACAGGCCGGCTGCGATGGCGTCGAGTGCTGCGGCACTCGAGTGATCGGGGGCGAGCGGAATATCGGCCACAAACTCGCCGATTGCCTGCCGGCGATCAGGGGAGCGGTAGGGAGCCAGGAAGCCTCTTCTTACTGAGGCTGGAAGCCGAGGCCGAGACATTTCGACTGCGCCCCTAATAAAGGTGTCTGTCCTGACGGTGACGTTCCGCAGCATCGGCTTCGAGCGAGCCAGGCGAATGATATTCGGCGCAGGCGAGCCCTGTGGCTGGTGAACCGCGGTATTCATAAGCACCACGCCCGCGAGTTGATGTTTGTGGCGAATCGCCCATCCGAGCGACACCGGTCCACCCCAGTCGTGGGCAACGGTTACGACCGGCCCAGTGATGCCAAGCTCTTTGGAGAGGGTGCTGAGGTCGTCAACCCGTGTGGTCAGGCGCCGAAAGGTCCCGCTGCGCTCCGAGAACCCCATCTCAAGCTGATCTACGGCGACGACGCGTACGTCGAGCGGGGCATCACGAAGGAGATTCCGGAATAGGTAACTCCACGACGGGTTGCCGTGAACGCACAGGAGCGTGACCCGGGGGTTCGTCACCCCATTGTCGAGGACATGCCAGGTTCGACCACGCTCATCGATCCCTGGTACCGACACCAATCGGGACCAAGCTGGATCAAGCCCGTCGAGGCCGGGTGGAGGGAGTGTTGCTGGCGCGGAAAGGGGCGCCTTTACCATCTCAGTTCGAGGGCAGCGGCGTTGAGGCCGGATCCGATGCCGAGGCACAACACCAGGTCGCCTTCAGCGAGCGTGCTCGCCTCGCCGGCCAGGGTGATGGGGATGGCGGCTGGCCCGATGTTGCCGAGGAGCGGGTAGCTCTTTGGCACCTTGTCACTGTCGAGACCGAGCGTGTCGATCATGGCGTTGGTATGAACCTGCGATACCTGATGCAAGATGTAGCGGTTGTAGCCATTCCAGCTTGTGCCGGCGCCGGCATCGTCCCATGCTATTTTGGCTAGCTCGGTACCCGCTTCGAGGAGCGCTCGGGTATCTGTGGTCATGCCTTCGAGAGAGCCAACGCACAGCGTGTGATGCTCGGTTGCGGCCCGGAAGAAGCCGCGAACAACCTTGTGGCTACCGGGGTTTTCATCGAGGCGACCAAGGACCATGGCCGCCGAACCGGAGCCAAGAGTTAGCGTCGCAAAGTTGTCGAGAATGTCAGACAGGCTTGCTGCGTTCTCTAGCAGGTTGCCGATGGTATTGTTGTACAGCTCCTGGGTGCCCTCACCATCGACGATGAGCGCATATTCGATCTGGCCCGAGTCGATCATGACGCCAGCAAGATGAATTGCGTTCACGAAGCCGAGACATGCATTGACCAGGTCAAAGTTGATGCATGTTGGTGAGAGCCCGAGCTGATTGTGCACGGTGACCGCGCTTGAGGGTTCGAGGCGCGCCCGGCACACACTGGTGTCGATCAGAAGGCCGATCTTCGAGCGGTCGACCCCGGAGGCGACAATCGCCTTCTCGCCAGCCATTGCGGCGGCGTCGGTGAATTCGACGTCAGCTGGCCATTGGCGGCGTTCGAGAACACCGGCGAGACCTGCGAGTAGGCCAGCCTTGCCTACACCCTTCTCGTAGAGAGGTGCGAGCTGAGCATCGACGGCCTCAGAGGTCAAGACGAGGGGAGCCTCGCATGCTTCGACGGAGACAATGCCCACGTTCTCGAAGCTGAAGTTGGCATTTTGGGTCATGAAGTCCTTCGCGAAGCAAGTCGATTACCGTGCACCCTAATCACCGTGACTCAATTAGGAAACCGCTACCTTCAAAGCAGAGCAACGGGTGAAAAGGAACGATAGACGTGTTGGCAACCCTCGGTGACCTCATTGACGATATTGTCGTCTCTCTACATACGCCAATTCAGGTTGCCGCTGACACTCCTGCCAACATTACGCATCGGCGCGGCGGAAGCGCCGCAAATGTCGCAGCGTCAGCTGCATCCCTTGGCCACCCGTCTCGTTTTCTCGGGCAAGTTGGCGATGACCCGACTGCCGACCTGCTACTCGGTGAGCTCGGCCGACGCGGTGTCGATGTCTCAAAGGTGACGCGATCAGGCACTACAGGGACCATCATCGTCATCGTCGATACCGAAGGTGAACGAACCATGCTCACCGACCGGCGGGCTTGCATTGAGCTGAGCAACCCCGAACCCGCTTGGCTCGATGGGGTCACTTGCTTCCATGTGCCGTTCTACTCGCTCGTGGCTGGCCCCATCGCCGATACGGCCCGGACCCTCATCTCGTGGGCTCACAAGCGTTCAATCGCGGTTTCGGTCGATATATGTACTGACTTCGATAGGCGTTGCGCATGCCCGTGAGCTACTTGATCAGCTTGCGCCGACTGTCGTATTCGCAAATGAGGAAGAGGCCAAGGGTCTCGGCATCGAAGGAGCGATCGGGAGCGCAATCACAGTGGTCAAGCGGGGAGCGAAGCCAGCCCAAATATTCGTCGGGACCAACCCTGTTGTTGAGGTGCCGGCGCTCCCGGTGGCCTCTGGCTCTGACTCCACTGGTGCTGGCGACGCGTTTGCAGCCGGATTCCTCAGCGACACGGGCACAGCCCAATCATGGCGACACGATCCCCTAGGCGCGTGCGCTCGGGCGCATCAAACGGCTGCATCACTCATGCAAGGACGACGTGCGTAA
>RCMY010003522.1_pt1 | contig 13812 bp, 9 predicted proteins | sample 2041341 | NCBI WGS metagenome assembly RCMY01 (sample SAMN09708234, study PRJNA481090) | Marine sediment metagenome, whole genome shotgun sequencing project. | reverse complement strand
AGGTGTTCCGCTACCCGCCGGACACTTTCTGCCAGAGGAAGTCCCGGACGAAACAGCGAACGCCTTGAAACGGTTCTTCGTGCCGGGATAAAGTGCTGTTTAACGTGCTCAGTTGTATTATCGCGACATCAGACAGGATCCCCGAACACGGTCAACCTGTGTACGACCTATTGAAAGTTTCACAGATGGATTTTGCGCAGTGGTTACTGCGTAGTGCAGCTGATGCCCCCCGTCCCGCGGTCGCGGATCAGTTTGATCAAGCACGTTTGCAAGGGGTTGCGATGGTGCGCACACTCCATGGGAGTTGCTTGCGCGGTGGGATCATGTTCGAAGTTGATAATGCGTTCGAAAAGCTATTCCTACGTAGTTGTACTCAGTGCAGGCAAATCATGGGATCGGACCTTGAACCTCAACCGGTCAGAAACGTGCTCTAAGGAACAATCCGAAGACTTCGGACAAAGACGTCCGCTGACAGACGGCACTTGAACGACTGCATGCAATGTACGAGCGGACTGATAAATCATGAATTTGAAGAACTGAAAAAGACAGAATTCGGCCACGAGCAGGCATTTAGCTATGGTGAAAATAGAAATGATTCCTATCTTGATCTTCTACTGTAAACTGCCTTAGACCCCATGGTTTGGTTTTGATAGGCTCCACTATATTGTGTCCTACATTTGCAGTTCCTTGTGAGTTGCATCGAGGCCTTTCGTGAAAACCCAAAGCGCCACAGGTTCAAAAAGGCTGCTCTGTTTTACGAACGAATATTGTCACTTCACCGAAAGAGACAGCGCCAACATCATTAATTTTGGTTTGGCAGCGAAGGTATGCATGGTTATTTCTCACATGTTCGCCTGAGGTGGCTACCATGACCAAGTGGTGCTTGATTACTCTACGCGTAGTCCAAGAGCTGCATATACTTGGTATACGTTTACGAATGTATTTAAAGGTACGACACCACTACTGAAATTACAATTACCTAACCCATCCCAATATCTTCGCTTAACTTTAAACGAAACTAGCCAAGGCCAACTGACAACGCTGAGAATTAACTTCCATAAAAAAAGGCGAGCCATCTGCTGCCTCGCCTTATTGAAAACGGACTGATAGTCCGAGTCCTAATTGGGGGTGTTGAACCCCACATCAATCCAGTAAATGCGTGAAGAAACAACAACACCCGAAGGATATGCCGCTCAACTCACAACCCTTTTCGAAGTGCCTGTACCAACAGGTCTGGCGCTTTTACAGACTATAATTTTCGCGTCACGTTGTCAAGATTATTTTGCATTTTATTTCTTGAATTCATGAATTTATGGCACTGAGACACCGTCCTCGGGGAGCGCGACCGAACTCCGCGGCTGACCGGTCTGGCCAGCGTCAATAAAGTAACAATGTCGTGTCTCACGACCGATTATTCACCTGCTGCACCGTATTCGGTGCGCTGACGCGTGGATTAGCGCCAGGCATCATGTTTTGACTGACGTTCCACTGAGTATTGATATTATCGGATGCGCCGACCGGGTGCACACGGACGCCGGTTGAGCAGTTGCTCATGTAGTTTTCGCGAATCATAAGCATGCGACCAAGACGCCCGTACACACGAATGCCTTCGATCGGCGTTTTGGCTGAAAGAGGGAAACGTTGCACCGTGACATGGTTGTCGTTCACGCTGGCATGGTTACAGTTGCCGACAAAAATACCACCTCGCCGATGCGTCACCAGCGGTGGCAATTGCACAGCGATGGTATTTCCCGCGATATTTACTCGACCGGCCAATCTGCGTTGGACAGAACCTCCGGCGCGATCACTGACGCCGACGTGAATGCCTTCTTGCACGCCGTGCAAACTATTGTTGGTGATGCGAATGTCACTGGCTACACGGCCCGCACATACGATACCTTTGTAACACACTGCCGGGTTTTGTGCCCGCAGTTGTTCGAACCAACGTGAAAACGGTGAGAACTGTTCGCGAAACACGGCGTCGGTCACCAGTCGCAAGCCGATATCGCGAGTGCGGTTCAGCAGGACTTGATTGCTCGCGAGTGGGTCGCGACCCAGCTCTTGGGTCAACACGTTTTTCCATGCGCTGGCCGCCACGGGTGAGGCGATCTTTATGCGACGCTGGTTATTGTTCTCCATGTGAATGCTTTGCTTACCGCGATCGGCCGACTCACTGAAGTTGCGTACCACGCCTTCGTTAACCAACAATTTGCGTGCCCGATTCGCGACCGTGCGCTCTCGCAGCTGGACATCGAGCGTGAGCGTCGGTGGTTTCGTTCGTGTCCGAATGACGTTATCGCTAATCGTCGCGCGCTCCATGTTAACCACCAGCAGACCAATCTGGCGATGCCCCACATCGAACTGACAGCCAGTGATGCGGGCGGAACCGCTGCGCGTGTTGGTATGAGTAACGGTCATGCACGTAGCGCCCGGACGCGTGCCGGCGCCACTGCGCAGTGTGCAGTCGGTCACACTCACATTGGCACAATTGACGAACGTGAGTGCGCCATGCAAGTGGTCGAGTGCGGAGGTCTGTCCGATGGCAGACGCGCGGACATTCAAATTTGTGGCGGTGACGCTGAGGCAACCGATAAAACGCAAGGCCGTTTCGCGACGATTGCACGTTATCTGAGTGCCAAATCCCGCGCCGCTCAACGTCAGGTGTCCTTTGTTTGCGATCTCGACCACATTGTCCAGCACATAGCGGCCTTCGTGAAAGCAGATGCTAGCGTCGGCGCCGGGGGCAATTTTGTCGAACACCTGCTCCCATCCGGGGCGAGGAAAGACGGTAAATGTGGCGCAGCCGTCGGCTTCGCGCTCACACAACACATTCAACGCATCCTGTACTGAGCGCACGTCGGGCGACTGCAGCGCGGCACACAGGTCGTTATCTTTGACCAGCGGCAGGGTGGTCGCTGCGTGTCGGCACATCAACGCATCGAGTATCGTGCGTACATCGGTTGTGCCTGGATCAGGAAAAGCGGCGCCAAGGGCGGCTTCGAGCAACGTGCCAACACTTGGTTGTGCCGGCGTGCCGCAGTCAGGGAGCGTGTAACAGATATCGCCCGCGCGCAGATCGGTCAGTGAGGGGAACACGAAGGACTGACACGCATCGCTGTCGACGGGCGTGAAGTTGCCACCGCTCATCTCGCCCAAATCGAGATAGTGGTGCAGGACGTCCACAGCTGCTTGCGCGTCCAGTAGAACATCACCTGAGCTGTGTACGCTCTGGCGCACTTCCTGGCACCAGTAGTCGCCGGCCAGCATGGCGAAGCTGTCCAACTGCGCGCTCAGCGTCATGGTGTTGGCATTGATGACCACAGTGCTACCTTCGCTGACGTGACCGTGGTCCGTCGCGGCCAATGCACTCGACAAATTGACGCCGCGATCGGTGCCACTCATCAGCTGCCAAATGCCGCCGGATTTACGCAGTTGGCAAGAGCCGTCCCAGCGACGCACCAACGAGGCTCCAGCAGGAATCGTGTTGGGGAACCCCGCCTCGAGCTGACCCCGGGATGGTGCGAAGCCGTCCGCCAAATGCTTACCCAATTGTTTTTCGGAAGCAAACTGTTCGGGTTCACCGCTGAAAAATTCATACAGCCAGTTGGGGCTGTCAAACCCTGGGGGTACATCGTTCGCCAGATATTGCTCGGCGCCGTTTTCACTCGACCACTTCAAAATAACATCCGTCGGTGCGCCGGCGCTATCGTAGGTGACGTCGTGAACTTCCACGCGAAACAGGTAATTTCCAACCTTGTCGTGTAACGCGATTTCGTCGGCGCAGGGATCGCAAGGATCAGGGCTAGTGCTGCCTTGCCGCAGCTGTAGCGAGATCAACGCCTCGCCAATGGGTGGATTTTGTGCAGGATCGGATGGGTCAATCGTCGTTGAGCACCACTTCAACTGAGCCATGGTTTGCGTGCGCGTACAGGTGTCGGCACCGTGCAGTCCGGGATCTCGAAGCTCCGTGTCCTCTAAGGCGGTAACTGCCCGTTCCCACACATCCAGGTAGAAGCGGTGAGGGTCCGCCGGAAGTGCAGGCGCGCCAGGGAAATCTGCCTGGGTGAGATAGTCGAAGGCGGTGACGGTGAGGTCTGTGGGTCGCAGTTGGGCAATGATGCCGTCGACGTAGGCATAGCCCCAACGCAACGAGTAGGTTACGGTGCCATCCGGGTTTTCCACGCCCAACACCAAACCGCGTTCACGCGGTGTGCCGCTTCCAATAACATCGATCAACGCATCGTTCTGACGTTCACGAACCAATTGCGACGCGTCGTTGATGTCTGCGTCGGTAAACATACGACCCATTTGCTGAAAGACCGCTGAGTAGCGCCTTTCGGGCCGAAACTGTTTTCGTGAAAGTTGCGTTTTCATGATGGCTTACTCCATTAAATTCGTGCGCGCTTCAATCCGGCATCGCTAGCATGGTGAAGTCTGGGATCGGCACAGCTTCGTAGCCTACCGGCAGAAAATCCGCCAACTTGTCGACGACGGATTCGGGCAACAGGGCGAGTCGCAGCATGTGATACGCGCCCATTTCGCCGTTGTCGTCGGCGCCGTGACGAAGGCTCTCGTCTGCAGCCGGGTGCAATACGCCGCAACCTCGTTCGCCAAACATTTTACTGAACATGAACGGTGCGGCGGTGTGCACGTGTTTCAGGTGCATACCACCATGCAGGGTTTGCAGGTCCACCTGCTCGGGTGTGATCCGGCTGTAGCGAACACAGCCGTTTGCCGGTGGCGTATTCGGCGCACCGTTGCTACGCACCGTGCCAAGAAAAATACAATCGCTTGCCTTCAGCGCGCCGAGGCGCACGGCATCGAGAACAGTGCAATACTCGAACTGAGCCAGCGCGGGCTCGGCATCGATAAATTTCAGCACGCTGTTGCTGGCATCGAGCACCGGTTCGATGAGATCATTGGTCGCGAGCACGATGCGCCGCACAGCGCATTGATCCAGTTCGATCCGCCCGCTGTGCAGGTTTATTTGATTATCGAGAATGATGCCTTCGAATCGCCAGGTGTGGGTGTCCGGATCAGCCGGTGTGGCGCTCGGGCCCTGACCAAAGTGGGTCACATGACTTACACGCACGGGGATGAAGTTCTCGCTACCAAAGGTGCGATTGCGAAAGGTCGTTCGATCCGCTTCTGAGATGATATCGATCAGCTTGTGGAACTCGGCGCTAAAAGGGTCGTCGTCCAGCGGCCAGTCGCGGTTGTCCATTAAATCCGCGCCGGCTGGCCATACGGTGCCTTTGGCTTGCGGTGAGAAAAACCCTGCGGGCGGCACGTAGTACAGCAACATTTTGCGCGGATGAAAGTGGCCGACGCGCCAGTCGCTACTGCGAAAGTCCACAGTCCGCAGCGATGGATCGGCAAAACGCTGGGGATGGCAGGGGGTGCCGTGATAGCTCGCTTGTCGCCAAAGGTGCGTGTCGCCATCGATGGTGCTTTGCTCCATGGCGGGGTTGTCCGCACTGGCGGCCACCGCGTCGGCGGGGCAGCGTAAATCGAGCGTTGTGGCCGGTAATCCTGGGTGGCGCGCGGCGAGCGACGGGAAATCCATTGGCGCGTCTTCGGCATAGCCGTACGCCACGGCCGAAATGCGCGGCGTGTCGATCCGCGGCGTAATGGCAACGCGTCGCCAGCCTTCGTGCAGCACGATCTCAAACTGACCGACCGATTGCGCTACCTCTTCAATCGTGCGCAGCGTTCCTTTGGACTGGCGCCAACGAATCGCGTTGGAGACTTCGTCACGCCGCCCGCGCACCGACGGCGACACCAGGCGCACGTCCAGCAGTCGGGCAAAATACGGGATCAACCAATCCTGGCAGGCTAGCGAGCCGTCCACCGGATTGTCCGGAAAATTATCGGCCAGTCGTTGCAACAGGGTGTGCTGAAATTGGTCGAGCAAGACGCCGCAACCATCCAAATACTGCACGAGGTCGCCCTGATCTCGATTGAGGTACACATCGGGAATGATTCGCTGCAGTTCTTGTGCGCTTTTCATGATTTAGTCACCATCGTTACAAAGTGTATGGCAGTGTGGTGACGTTGACGACCGAGTGCACAGGATCAATGTGCATGGCTTGCCAGTCGAACAGCGACACACGTTTGATCGAGCCCGTGGCACCGGTACCAGTATTGCGCACTGCGACCGTGGCGCCGGTGTCATCGATGAAGCCCCCGTCGCCAATGGCGCAGTGACTGTTGGCAACGCCGGGCACCCGCTCCACTACTTCGAAGACTCGGCTTAAAAACAATGACTCGCCGAGACGACTCTGCGACAGCGCGAAGGCGTTAAGCAGCGCCTGCCCAACATCGGCAGCCACGAGGTCGGGATCGAATTCCTCTTCCTTAACCTGCACAGACACGGCGAGATTTATAAGAACCGGCTCAAAGCGACGAATGGCAATATCGACACCGGGCAGCGCGCTGGCCTTCACAAAAGCGCGCAGCGAGTCTTCGAGTGTGCCAAGCTCGCCGCCACCTGCGGGCACCACAGCAATCTCGATTTTTTCCGAGCGACCTGGACCGGGCAGGCGTCGATAGGCGCGCGCCTGCCAAACGCTGGCGTTGCTGGTGACAAGGTGCGTGAAATCGTCGAGCGACACCGCCCGCGACAGGCTTAGTACGCTGGCCGGCGCAAACTCGCGCATCGATTCCACGCCTTCCATATCGTTACCGCCGCTGGCGAGGAGCAGTTGCACAACGTCCTCAATCAAGTAGTGTGGTTTGACGATTTTGACCAGACTCCTTGCATTGAGGTTGCCGCGCAGCCCGGTGCCGACACGTGCCAGGGCGCGTACATTGTTCTGGCCGGTCGGCAAGCGGCGTCCGCGCCAACCGTCGCCGAAATTGATGTGCAGGGTGCGTTGTTCGGTGATGCGTGTAGTGTAGTGCGGTTCCTCGGGCTCGCTGTTGTGCAGGGTCTCAACCTGCTTCCAGGTTTGCCCATCCACACTCACCTCGATGGCGGCGGCGACCCCGGCAGACATGTTCGGATCCGTGACGAAAGCAACGTTTTCGAGCGCCAACTCGAAACGCTGACTGGTCTGCGTGGCATTGCCGGAGCCAAGCACTTGTAACTTGCCCGATTCGCCGTGCCCGGTAGTGACGACGTTGGCGTAAATTATCGTGCCGTGGGCCGTGTAGCTTGAGGTTGTGCCACTGCCGATCAATTTGCTACCCGGCAACGCCGGGGCGATCTTGATCCAGCTGGCGCTCCGGTCCAGATCTTTGACGGTGACTTCACGCGTGTCGTCAATTCCGGCGACGACCAATGTGCGGCCGACATCCAGCAGCTCGGGATACGTGTCGGCTTCAAGGAAAATTTTGCTGTACGCATTTGAGCGCGACGCCTTGTCGGTAACAAACACGGGCGAGTCATTCACGTCGTGATCGGTCGGTCGGATATCGAACTCAAAGTTGGCGTAAACACTTTGGACCAACAACTCTGAGCTATCGAATTCTACGCTGTAGCCGGCGTCCTCTTCGTCGATCCGGTTGAGCCTACACGCGTTTGCAACGGTAGTGCCTTGCATCGCGATGACCCAGTCGCCGCTTGTCAGATCGCCAGCGTCGCCGTCAAACTCGATTGCCCCGGACGCACTGTGCGTTACGGTCGCGAGGGCGGCGTCCGTGTCGGGTAGGTAATAGACGCCGCTAGGAAAAGCGCTGCCGTCCACATAGTCATAAAGTACGCCGTCACCTCCGTCCACATTCTGGTGGAGAACGTTGCTGCTCGAGAGTTTACTCGCACTGGTACTCCACACGTCCTGTGTTTTGCGCACCGTGGGCAAAACGGCGCGACTCTGCGGGCTGGCTTCTGACTCGAGGTATTGTGGTCTGGACTGGATCAGCGTATAGAGTTTTTTTCCGATGCCGGGTACCGAGTCTTTGAATTGGATACGGTTGCTTTCAATGGCGTCGACCCGCGATGCACGCCAGCTGCTACTGTCGAGCCAGGCAACCAGTGCGCCGCTGGCCAGCCCCACACCGCCCGGCGCGTCGATAATCGCTACTGCGGACCCATTGAGTCGCGGCGATTGCCTGTAAGACGGTTTGAGCAGCAGGCGAACCTGATGACGATGAATGGTCGTGGGCCAGGAGGACAGCGGCGTGTCGCCCCGGATCACTAGCTCGTCTTCGCCGACGCTTGCGACCTGTACTGATATGCCAACTTGCGTGTCGTTATCCGTTTCGATAACCAGCACACCGCGGGTGCCGACCGATACATCGTCAAGCTCACCTTGATAGGGAAAGCGTGCAAGATGCGTCGTGGGTTCTAAGTATTCCGGTGGTATCGGTTGGCCGCCGTAGTACGTCGCGGCGGGCATATAGGAAAAGATAGCTTGGGACTGGTTCCACGCCAGTGCTCGCAGTTGATTCAAGCGCGCATCGATGCCGAGATCATGTAATGTTTCGAACACCACCGGGGCACTGCCGTCTTGCGGTTTATTCTTGACGGCAAACCCCTTGGCTACCGTACCGGCGCTCCCGCCTTTGGCGATAAGCGCCAGCGACGTCTGCGCTGAGGCGGGCGGCGCTGGATGATAGTCGAGCATCTCGCACAGGTAGCGCACGTGATCCCACTGCGTCGCAGTTTCAAGAAATGTCTCGTTTGCGTAGGCATCCACGTAGTCGGTCAAGACGTGACCGGCACGTGCAAATGCGCGCAGGATTTCCCACGCGTAGTCGCGCCGTTCGTCGCGGTACTGCTCGATCCAGCGCGTCTGGCGTTGCTCTGGCGACTCGCTGTCTGCCACTGGCATTGCCGAGGTCAGGGCGTCCCATTGATTGGTGCCGCCAGCGTCAGTGAACGCGGCGGCCATCGCCTGACGCAGCGTTTCCAGATGGGTGATCGCGTTGCCATCGATATAGCGGAAGCGCGTGAGGCCGGTGCGATTCCAGCGCGTCATGTCCTTTCTTTGCGTGAAGTCGGTCATCGCTTAGCTCCGCCGCCCGCCGGTCAGCGTGACTTGCAGATAGCCACGCTCCGGTTGATCGAGCACGTTGTCGCACGCGCCAATTTCCAGGCCGTTGAGTTCGACGCGGCCGGAATCGGCCTGATCGGCATAGCGTTGGCCCACACGTTTGAAACGGTTGAGACACACGGCGCTCACGCCGTCGAGCGCCATGACGGTTTCCATCAGATCGCTGGCGTGAAGGTCTTCACCAAAGGCGAGCCGTCCTGGCGCGAAGAACCCACCAATACCGGTTCCCAGGGCCTGCAGGACGTCATGTCGAATCTCGGATTGAAAATAGTTACCGCTGACGCGAATCGACAGCGCAATGTTGATGCCGACCAGCTCTGCGTCTTGCAAGAAAACTTCTTGTCCCGCCATGCGATAGGCGTCGAGATAGGTGCGCAACAACGTTCGCGGCAACGCACTGACGGCCCAGTCGGGTTCGTTGAGTCCGCGGCTGCGATGAAACTCATCGATCGCCGTCTGCAAATCGTTCAGCACCTGGGCGGTGGCTGGCTCACCGGGTGAGCCGAGACTGACCGTGCTAATTGTTTCGTCGAGCGCAATGTTGTTTTGCAAAATGGCCGCAACGCGGATGCTGCTCCACGACCCGCTCCACGATAGCGTGGCGTGCGCGCGAAGAACCAGCGGATGATCCTCCAGCCGTTCGCCATAGTCATTGCTCGTGACCATGCGCCGTTGCGTACGAATGGCTCGGGGGCCGGCGGCCCGGGCGGCGTCCATCGCGCGGGGATGCAGTTCCCAATAGCGTTCGAGTGCAATATGGCGGGCGCGGTCCACGAACAACGGTGTCTCGTCGAGGAAGTGTTGCACGCCGCCGAGGTTGGCGTCCGTGACGCTTGAAGGGTCGTCGATGAAACCTTGCAACTTGATGCGTTCGGCTTCGCTCAGCTCAGCAAGTTCATCGGTGTATTGGGACGAATACTGTGACAACGCGGTGTGAAAACGCATAAGACGAGCTCGCCGCTGCCCCAGGGTTTCTCCCAACGACGGAATGGCGTCGGGTATTGCCGCATCTTGTGGCGCGAGATCCGGCGCGTTGTAACCTATAAACATAAGGAGACGCCGTACCGACGCTGGCTGACGCGCCGTGCTCAAAAAGGCTTCCGTGAACGACCGATCGAGAGCGTCGGACTGCTGATCCAAAAGCACGGCCAGACATTCCGTCAGCACGACTTCCATGTCCGCAGGGGTAAAGCGCCGGCGTTCTGGAAAACGCGCCGCCAGCTCCTCCATCATCATCAGGCGAAAGCCGTCGTAGTCGCGCACCAGCCAGTCGAAATCGTCGCCCAGCGGTGGCAATGGTTGCGGCAGGGCGATCTCGCGATACCCGCAATCGCCGCAGCCCTCGGCAAATATCAATGTGGGTCGTGGTGTGTCAGCCATGGTCAGATACCAATCACGAATTCGAGTTTTTCGGAATAGTTGATCGTCGCCAGGCGGTAGGCGATGTTGACGCGCAACTCACCTTCGACACCCTCGACGGTGACCTCAAGCGTTGCTGGGTCAACCTCACCGGAGAGTGCGTCGCCGAGTGATGCCATAAGGCGCTTTTTGGTGACCTCCCACAGCGGATGGTTATTGGGTTCAAATACGAGAGCACGGGCACCCACGCCGAACTCGCGCCGAAACCAACGCTCACCGGGAGCGGTGAACAGAACCTGCTCGATTTGCTCGCGCACGTGGTGGCTTCGTGAGCTGGTCACGCCGCCATTCTCACCGATGGTCAGTGGGAATTTCAGGTAGTCGGGATTGTTCAGCCGCGTGCTCATCTGGTGACCCTCATTTTGCAAACGCTGCGGTCGTGAGTGCGTTGGCTTCCTGGCCGGTCGGGATCGGCGGTGACGTGGGCGACCCCGGTGCCGTGCAGGTGTGCATGTGAGTGGCGAACAAGCTCAAAAACGACGCCCCTTTGAGTAACGGCTCGCCGCCCTGTCCACCGACCGCAACCATGCTGCCTTCAAGTACGATTTTTGTGCCCTTTACGGTGACTCCCGCCGGTCCCATTTCAATCGTGTTGCCATTGCTGTCGATGACTGTGGTGCCACTAGTATCCATAGTCAGCGAGTTCCCGTTGTTGTCGGCCACCGTGACGGTGTTGCTTTGTGCGTCCAGCACGACGCGGTTGTTGCTGGAATCGGTGAGGTTCACCGTGCCTTTAGGATCAATGGTCATCTCGGTGCCAGCGGGGTGGGCCAGTCGAAACTGCTCTTCGCCCTCGGCGTCGTCGAACTGCAGGACGTGACCGGACGGCGTGCGCAACATACGTGTCGTAGGCTTTTCTTTCGCAGCTTCTTTGGGCGTGTCGGATGACTGCTGCCAAAACACGCCTACCCACACCGGGCTGTGCAAATTGCCTTCTTCGAATTCCACCCATACCTGAGCGTCGATTTCCGGCACCATGAAAAAACCTTGGTTGGCGAGCCCGCCAAACGGCAGGCACGGCAGGGCCCAACCAATTACTTGATCACCGACCAAGGAGGGAACCGTCAGTTTAAGGCGACCGCGCTGCTCCGGATCCTGATTGTCCGAGACAAACCCACGGTACTTGCCGTAGTACTGCCGTTGGGCACGTTCTGCGATTTGTGTCAGTAAGGGTTCCATTGTGTGTACCTACATCAATGCCGACAGCGGATTGTCGATGCTTGCCAGATCGTCGCCGTAGGCGTTGCGCAGCAAGCGAAAGGACTGGCGATAGCCGTCCATGTCGAAGCGATGCCCAACGCGGTCGACATAATGCGTGCCGCTATAACGCTCGCCCGCACCGTCCACGCCGACCAGCTCGGCAACACGCAGCACATGTCCGTATAAACTGCCGTCCAGTTCGCCATCCACGGCAATTTTCATCGATTCTTCATTGGCCTGCTGCTGCGCCAGCGTGGCCATCGAAGTGTCATCGGCCATGCCCTCGCGCCGCGGCTGCCACACAAATTCTCCAAGCCTTGTGCTCGCCTCATTGGGGGTGCGGGTACCAAGCAACGGGAAGTCAGGCGTCACAACCTGACGTGCTTCCTCAGTACCGGTTTCGGCCGCGATCTGAAACGCGACACTGTCGGGCTTGTGGCCATCATCCTGCACGCTGAAGCTGATGCAGTTCGTCTCCTTCCCGGCATAAACCATGAGGTTCGGCTGAGTGTCGCCGCTCAATCGCCATGGTCCGAAATACATCTTGCCGTCGTGGAACAAAAATTCAAAGCCATTGGCACGTGCGCGCTCCTGCAAGAACCGCACATCAGTCTGGTTTTGCGCCAGGCTTTCGACCTGCAGGCCGTCGCCGTTGTCACCGCTCAACGCCACATCTCCGCCGTGGCGCGCCACAATCTGTTGCACGATGATACCGTCGCTGGTTGCCGCGTCCTCGCCCCACACCGTCTCGACTACATCGCGATCGAGCAGTAGGGAATGGTCCTGACAGTTGACGGTAACGCGGCTGCCCCCGCGTTCGGCAGGGTAGTCGGCTTGCACTTCTTTGATGTATCCGGACATCACTACTTCTGTCACGCTGCCGAATACGGCATCAATGCGTATCGGTACCCACGGCCGCAGGCGCTCGTCGTCTTGCACGGTCCATGTGCCGTCTTCCAGGCGCCGCGTTTCAAACACAAGCGTCGCGCTGGTAAACACATCGCGCGTGGCTTCGACAGTGACCTCGACGAGCGCGCCGTACAGATCATCGATTGAGACGCCATCGAGCTTCACAACACATTCTGCGGGCTCGCTTTTTTTGTCACTGAAAAGATCGAGAATACCCATCATGCCACTCCTTGCTGTTACTGGTCGTCGCGTGCTTTTGGAATCAGGAGCATCTGCCCCTTGTGGCCGTCGTCTAGCGTGACGCCGACTCGGACGATGCCGGGGTTGGCATCTACGATGCGCCACCAGTGCCGATCATCGTTGTAATAATTGTGGGCGAGGTAATCGATGCGATCGCCCGCGTGAATCTCATGTTCAATGACGCCTATAGCGGTGGTGACCGTTCGTGGACGCAGCCCGGCGAAGCCCGGCGAACCGTCGGCCCGGTCTTGGAACAGCGGTACACTGCGATAGCGCGATTTTAGAGTGAGCATCAGACCGATCCTCCAAACGATGCGGAAAGCGAAGTCGCCACGGTTGATTCCAGATTGAGCGCTGCACTGGCTAACTGCTGCACCTGTTCCACTTGATAAAACGGGTTATTGCCTTCAATCACCTGGCAGCTGAGCGTTGCGTTGACCCGATAGGGTTTGAGTGAGGGCAGGTGCGCAACTTCTTCCATTTGTACGCTGGTAAGAAAAATCGGCAGGATATGTGTACCCCACACAAACAGCAGCACAGAGGGATGCTCGTCGCGCTGAAACGCCTTACTGCCGCCAAGTCCCAGACTCGACAACACCTGCAAACCGCCCGGCCCCTGAGTTTTTGGCTCGACCATACTTCTTAGTGTCGCCACTTCGGGTTCGACGCCAAATTCCTGTGCAATGGCGTGACCGGGCAGACTGGGTTCGGCCATGCGATCGGTGGCGTCGAGTAAAATGGCCAGGCTGAATTGCTCCGGTTCCACCGACACGCCCTGGGCGACCCGAGCGGTTTCGGTCGGTAGGGAGAAGTCGTAACCGCCGCGCGTACCCGGGGCGCCGCCGGTCGTGACGGAGACCGTGCGAGTGCGTGACAGCGTCTGTGGATTAAATTCAAATACCAGTGCCAGTGGGGGCAATGAGAGGCCGTATTCAAGCAGCACGCCCTTTGTCATGTTAACCAGCATCAGAAGGCTCCTTTGACGACGTGTCGGTGTGCCGCATCACCTGCGTGCCAATGGCGCTGGCGATGCGCTGGCCTATGATTG